>Ga0302230_10002225_pt1 | contig 11681 bp, 11 predicted proteins | sample II_Palsa_N2_1_FD_193523 | JGI IMG/M metagenome (GOLD analysis project Ga0302230, IMG submission 193523) | Peat permafrost microbial communities from Stordalen Mire near Abisko, Sweden - II_Palsa_N2_1 | ecosystem: Environmental > Terrestrial > Soil > Palsa > Peat permafrost | place: Sweden... | reverse complement strand
GCTTCGCGTCTATTCCCACACACTGAACGCCCTATTCGGACTCGCTTTCGCTACGGCTCGCTTGCGCTTAACCTCGCGTGTGAGAATAACTAGCCGGCTCATTAAGCAAGAGGCACGCCATCAGGCTTTCCGGATCCGAAGACCCGGCATTGCCCTCTGACTGCTTGTAAGCATACGGTTTCAGGTTCTATTTCACTCCCCTCGCAGGGGTGCTTTTCGCCTTTCCCTCACGGTACTAGTTCACTATCGGTCGCCAACGAGTATTTAGCCTTGGAGAGTGGTCTCCCCAGATTCCCACGGGGTTTCTCGTGCCCCGTGGTACTCAGGATACCGCTTCGAGTCCGGTAAGCTTTCGGCTACGGGGTTTTCACCCTCTTTGACCCTGCTTTCCAGCAGGTTCACCTAGCCTCCGGATTGGTAACTCTACTCACGCGGTCCTACAACCCCGGGATGTAAACACCCCGGTTTGGGCTGTTCCGATTTCGCTCGCCGCTACTATCGGAATCTCAATTGATTTATTTTCCTCCAGGTACTGAGATGGTTCACTTCCCTGGGTTGACTCGCACCCGCCTATGTATTCAGCGGGCCGTAACCTGGTTTTACCAGGATAGGTTTCCCTATTCGGAAATCCCCGGATCAAAGCCTGCTTGCGGCTCCCCGAGGCTTATCGCAGCTTGCCACGTCCTTCTTCGTCTGTTGGCGCCAAGGCATCCACCGTACGCCCTTAGTAGCTTAACCATAAAACTTACCCAACACGTCTCGACCCCTTGCGAAATCGAAACCCTGAAAACCGTCCAACGAAAGGTCTTGCAAGCCACTCGGGGATGTACTTCAGGGGTGACGCGCTTTTCCAAGCTTCTTTCGAAACCCGGAAATTCACGCGCTGAACCAATGCGAGGCAAGTTCGCCTTTCCACATTGCGCTACTCTCGAGCAAAAATTTGCGGTTTATTACGCCATGCGAACTTGAAATCGCATAACGTAATGCCAGCTTCCTTCAGTTGTCAAAGATCGTCGTTCCGTTCATCAACTTCCGATCGGAACGTCTCCGCTCCCGGCGGAGCGCGTCTTCAGTTTGGGGCCGAAGCCGCGGGAAATAAAAAACCCGGCGTCGAGCGCCGGGCGAGTCCGTCCACTACCTGGCCACTCAGTGAGCGGCTCTAGGACGGAAGTGCTCGATGCTCGAATTCGTTCTACCCGGTGTTAGTAACCAACTTCACCTCTTGGGCAGACCCGGTCCGTCAGGAGAATCCCCAACGAACCAAGGGGCCACCGACATCAGGAGAGTATATCAACTTTTCGAATTCCGTCAAGTACATCCGAATTATTTTCCGGCGAATTTAGGGTGGTTTGCACTGTGGATTTCACCGGCAGTTGTGGAAATCCAACGCCACTCGTAGCCTTTGTCTTGCCTGAAGAATTCAGCTTGGCACAGCGCAATCCGCGTCTAACTGGCGTCTTGTTCCTCACGCCGCAGCGCCGTCTTTACAAATTCCCGCTACGATCAAGCCTAGGATGACGAGCTGAATTCCTCCGGCGACCATCCACTTCACTGCGAGCATGTGCGGCACAAAGTACACCACGTATTCGCTTAAGGAATATGGAATGACGGTCATGAAAGTCATCACGATTCCGTAGCGAATGCCTTGCGGCATCCACGGCTTGTTCTCGCGTCCGCGCGCGTAGATGTAAGCAAACATCGCGGCAAAAAAGAACTGTCCCAATGCCATGGCCCAGAATCGGTGCATGATCTGTTCGGCGCTGCGATGGCTCAGCGGAATGGCATCGTAATCCGGCATCAGCCAAACGCTATGGACCAAGTAATTCGTGGCCATCAGAACAACGTAAGCTACAAAGATCGCGATAATTAGCTTTTTCATGGTCATTTTTCCCTCGCGCTCAGATTTGGCCCACGGCACAACCGTTGAAGAAAACGCTCGGGGAGTCCATGTGGTGACCCCGTTTGGCGGAGCCAAACACCGCAGCACTTCTAGGAATAGAAGATTTTGCCTCGGACCATGAACTGAAAATGTAAGCGGCATTTCGCTCGTCGGCCGCTTTTGGTCGTGCGTAACTAAGGATTTGTGACCTGCTCGGAGATGCTGGCTTCGCGGAGCAACGTGTACTTCTGCTCCCAAGCCTGGTGAATGGGACTTTCGGCGTAAGCGTCGGCCGCGGCCCGGTTCTGAAACTCGATGGCAAAGGCGGCGCTGAAATCGCGTGGCTGCAGACGTTCCGCTTTGATCCACACGTTTTTGACGCCCGGGATTTTTGCCGCCATCTCCTTAACGCCTTCCAGCGCGCCCTGCTTGTCGGTATCAGAAACGCCCGGATTCCATTTGAGAATGACCATGTGAATGATGGTCTTCGGCTGGCCGAATTTGTTCTGCCCGGCAATGAAACCGCTTGCAAAAAGCGCTAGCGCTGCCACAGCGCTGCTAAGAATTCTTGTCGTCCTCGAAATGTGAATTAGCATGGAATCTCCTTTGCCCCGAACGCCGTGCACGAGTGTAAGCAATCGCGCGGCGCCGGCGCAATCATTTGCATGTTGACCCTTGGGTTTGGTGTTCAGTAGGATGCGCAACAAGCAATGCCAGATTGTGGCAGCGTCGCACTGTGAGGAGGCCCCATGTACTGTTCAAAGTGTGGCTCAAATCTACCGGAAGGCGCAGCGTTCTGCAGTGCATGTGGGCAGCCCATGGCCACAACATTTGCCGCTCCACCCGCCGCCGCAGCCCCAGTGTCGGTCGCACCGCCGGTGTATGCGCCGCCGGCCCAACCGAGCTGGCCCGTCCCGGCCGCGCGGGCAATCGCTTACGCAGGGTTTTGGCTTCGCTTCGTGGCTTGGATTATCGACCGAATCGTTTTGCAGTTTGCAGGTGCAATTCTCACGTTGCCGTTGGCAGGGTCCATCGGAATTCGCGAGTTGATGCGGACTCATCCGTCTTCGCCAGAGGATTTCATCCCGCTAATCGCCACTATGCGTAAGTTTTTCTTGATAATTCTCGTGCTCGAATGGCTTTACTATGCACTTTTGGAAAGTTCAGCATGGCAGGCGACGCTTGGGAAGAAAGCCCTCGGTCTTGAAGTCACTGACTTGGCAGGAGCTCGTGTCAGTTTCGGCCGCGCAACCGGCCGGTATTTCGCTCGCTACATTTCCTTTTTTACGCTAGGAATTGGCTACCTTATGGCAGGTTTCACTGAAAAGAAGCAGGCGCTGCACGATATGATCGCGGGCACACTCGTCATACGCAAGCTATAGAGCGCCCGGCCCGCAAATTAATTCCGAGGAGCAAAATGTACTGCTCAAAATGTGGAACTGCAATCGCACAAGGCGCAGTATTTTGCTCCTCCTGTGGCCAGCCTGTGAATCCGCCATTCGCTTCGGCACCGAGCGCCCCGGTCTCTGGAACACCTGTGCCGCCGATCCCGGGACCTTATGGCGGCATTTCACCCGCTCCTCCGTTCCCCCAGTCGGCCTATGCCGGATTCTGGTTGCGAGTGGTGGCGCACTTGATCGACGGGCTTCTGGCTGGAATTGCATTTGCTATCGTATTCCTGGCTGGAATCGCTGCGGTCGGCATCGGAAGTCTCAAAGACTTGATTCACGGAACAAGCAATCCGGAAGACATTTTTACGCCGGGGCTGATCGCGATAATTTTCCTGCTATGTGCGATCTCGATTGTGATGATGTGGATCTATTATGCTTGGATGGAAAGCTCTTCCCACCAGGGAACGCTCGGTAAGATGGCGCTCGGATTGATCGTGACGGATCTCGAAGGCCGCCGAATCACTTTTGGGCGCGCAAGCGGGCGTTATTTCGCCAAGATTATTACCGGCCTGATTCCGCTAGGCATTGGCTACATGATGGCGGGATTCACGGAGAAGAAACAAGCCTTGCACGACATGATCGCGAGTTGCCTGGTATTGAGAAAAGTTTAGGAATTGTGGGACTCGAATGCAGGTTGACGTTCTGCGAGGCGCGGGCAGCCCTGCGCAGACTGCTTACACTCCCCAGCCGTAGCGCTCCGAATGGACTAGCGATTCATGCAACTCTGCGCGAATGTGTGCGGTGAATTCCGAGCTGCGTAGCACGCGTGAAACTGACTCTGCAATATCCATGGTACGGTAACCGTGATCCAGAACGCGATCTACCGCCGATTCGATCCATTGCGCTTCTATGTCCAGGCCGAAAGATTCCCGCAACAGCAGGGTCGCGGAAAAAATCGCTCCGAGCGGGCAAGCCACATCCTTACCGGCGAGCGATGGCGCCGATCCGTGAATGGGCTCGTAAAGCGCGGGTTGGTTTGCAGCGCCGCGGCTCATGGAGGGAATTAATCCAATGGAGCCGGCAAGAGCTGCCGCTTCATCGCTCAAGATGTCGCCGAACAGATTTCCGGTCAAAATCACATCGAATTGCACGGGGCGCAATAGGATCTGCATCGCAGCGTTGTCAACGTACAAATGCTCCAACGTGATCTCCGGATAATCGCGCGAGACCCGCGTGACCGTGCTTCGCCAGAGTGCGGAAGTGGCCAGCACGTTGGCCTTGTCCACGCTGGTCACGTGCCGGTTTCGTGCGGCAGCCCGCTCGAATGCATAGCGCGCTATACGCTCGATTTCCGATGCCGTGTAAGACGCCACGTCGCGCGCGCTCGCATCGCTTCCTTCGCCGCGCTGCTCGTGTACGCCAAAATAAATGTCTCCCGCTAGTTCGCGCACGATTTCGAAATCGCATCCGCTGATGCGGTCGCGGCGCAGCGGGGAAATTCCTTGCAAGGCCGGCCGTAGCTGAATTGGGCGCAGGTTGATGTACAAACCAAGCTGCTTGCGCAAGCCCAGCAATCCAGCCTCCGGGCGCTCTTGTAGCGGAAGGGAGTCCCACCCAGGGCCGCCGATCGCCCCCAGCAGAATCGCATCGCACGAGCGGCATCCCGCCAGAGTTTCTTCCGGGAGCGGCGTGCCGAATCGCTCGATGGCTGCGCCGCCAAACGCGAACTCGCGAAAATCGAAATCGTGCTCGAATACAGCAGCGCAATCGCCCAGCAGTTGGACGGCTGCGCGGGTGACTTCCGGGCCGACTCCATCTCCTGGCAGCACTGCAATCGTTTTTCGCATTTTGCTCATGGATTTCAGCTCCCCCCGAACAATCCGCAGCTTTTACATTCTTCAACTGGCCGCTGCGATACCAACGCCCTCGTTTGCGGGAGCTACCGAGCGACCGCGGCGGACTTTGTGAATGATCGAAAGCAAATCGCGATCGGTTACCAGCTTGGCAGCATCCGCGTGCACCATCGCCTGTTTGTAGCACTCCGCGAGTTCGGCGTCCGTGGTCTTATAGCCCAGCTCATCGAGCCGCGCACGCAAAGCGTTGCGTCCCGAGTGTTTTCCAAGCACCAGCCTGCGCAAAGGAACGCCGACCTTTTCCGGCACGATGATTTCGTAGGTCATGGGATTCTTCAGCATACCGTCCTGATGAATGCCCGCTTCGTGCGCGAAGGCGTTGGCCCCCACCACGGCTTTGTTCGGCGGAACACTCACTCCCGTGACAGAAGTGAGCAGCCTGCTGGTGGAATAAATCTTCTCGAGCGAGATGTTCGTGCAAACGGAATAGCGCACCTGCCGCACATGCAGCGCCACCGCAATTTCTTCCAGTGAAGCATTTCCAGCACGCTCGCCGATACCATTGATAGTGCATTCCACCTGGCGCGCTCCGGCATCAATGGCTGCCAGCGAATTGGCCACTGCGAGGCCCAGATCGTTGTGGCAATGCGCGCTGAACACAACACTCGGGTAGGCAGCAAGGTGTTTGCGCGCGGCGCGGAACATGGCGCCGTACTCTTCAGGCGTGGAATAGCCGACGGTGTCGGGAAGATTGATGATGCTGGCACCGGCGCGTGCAGCCGCCTCGATTACTTCGAGGAGATAGGCCAGATCGCTTCGGCTGGCATCTTCCGCGGAAAATTCCACTTCATCGCAGCGCATGCGGCCATAGCAAACCATTTTTGCCACCTGCTCAAGGGCCTCTGTGCGCGTAATGCGCAGCTTATGTTCCAAATGCAGATCCGACGTCGCCAAGAAAATATGCAGACGCGGACGGGCTGCGGGTTCGAGGGCCCGCAGCGCTGCATTGACATCTTCCAGGCGCGCGCGAGCTAACGCGGCGATTCGCGAGCCCTTGACCTCGGCAGCTATGGCGCGTACGGCTTCTAAGTCTCCGGGCGAGGCGATCGGGAAGCCCGCCTCAATCACATCCACGCCGAGCTGTTCCAGTTGGCGCGCGAGGAGAAGCTTTTCGCCGCAATTCATGGAAAAACCCGGCGATTGTTCGCCGTCACGCAGCGTGGTGTCGAAGATGTGTACAGTTTCCATGGGATCTCCCGAACACGTCGAGTGAACCGCGGATGCCCAAGCATGTCAAATTTATACTTCTTGCATGTAATATAAGTTTTCTTTATATCTGTAGAGGGTGCTTGGAGGAATCTTGTGGATCTAGCGGTGCTCCACGTGTTTCAGACCGTGGCGAATGAGCGCAGCTATTCTCGCGCTGCGGAAAAGTTGTACCGCACGCAACCGGCCATCAGCATCGCCATGCGCAAGCTGGAAGCCTGGGTCGGCCAGCCGCTTTTCGTGCGTGGCTCAGGAGCTCGTGCGTTGACGGACGCGGGCGTGCTTCTGCTCGAGTATGCCGAGCGCATGCTCAACCTGCGTGAGGAAGCTCGCAAAGGCTTGAGGGAATTGGGCGCTCTGGAGCGCGGGCAAGTTTCTCTGGGTGTGAATGAAAGCTCGATTCATGCGCTTCTGCCGGCGCTGGACCGTTTTCGCGAGCGCCACCCGGGCATTCACGTCCGGGTTCATCGCGTATTTTCGCGCATGATTCCGCGGGAACTGCTGAGCCACCAGCTCGATATCGGCGTGATTTCCTACTTGCCCGAGGAAAGGGAACTGACCGCCGTGAAGTTCTATCGGGACTCGCTCACTCTGGTGGTTTGGCCCGGCCATAACCTCGCCAAGCGGCGGGAGGTGGATATTTCCGCGCTCGGTGGTGAAACCTTTGTCGCGCACATTGTTAAGTCGCCCCATCGCCAACAAGTGATACAGATGTTCGCGCGGCACCGCGTGGCCCTGCGAATGGAGCTGGAACTCCCTACCATAGAGAGCATCAAAAGATTCGTGGAGATGAAAAGAGGGGTCGCCATCGTGCCGCGCATGTGTGTGGAAGGTGAGCTGGCGCGCGGCGATCTGCACGAGTTGCGCATCCGCCAAATGAGGATTCAGCGGCACTTATATTTGGTGTACCGCCAAGATCGTCCGCTGAGCGCCGCCGCGCGAGCGCTAGTGGAAATCATACTTTCGCGAAAGAAAGCGCGCGCTGCACGTTCGCGCCGGGCGCATCACGCTACCGCATCGCGCCGGCAGTGAGCGGTGCCGCGCTAGCATCCCGAAACGAGAATTTCTTGTTCACCGACGAAAACGGTTTCCCGTTCACTTCCACGTACGGATAAACAAAGTAGTTCAGCGGTGGACCCGCCTGTGGCGGCGCCAGGATCAAGTCGCGGCCGACACTGAACTGAACGCGGTTTGCATCGTGCGCACCGAAGAAATATTCTCGCTTCGACGGATCTTTCCACGCTTCCGAAGCGTCAATGGGGACCCAGCCGTAATCCTTCAGATAGAATTCCGCCCAGCAATGGTAGCCGCCGATCTCTCCGCTTGTCCCGCCTGGCGGCAAGGGGAATCCAATTTCAAATTTTGCGGGGATGCCGGCCGAGCGAGCCAGCCCGATAAAAAGAGAATGAAAATCGGTGCAGTTCCCCCGCTTGGCATCGCACGCCCAATAAATGTCCCCGTTGCCCCAACCTGTCCCGCTCTTGTCATACTTCATGTTTGCCAAAACATAGTCGAAAATCGCCCGGGCTTTGTCGAGGTCGGTGGTCTTACCGGCCGTCACTTCGGCTGAAAGTTCGCGGATACGCTGATCGAGCGGGACGAGGTGGTCCGGCTGCAACCAGCGTGCCAGATCCGGCGGCGCGCTCGGGGCGGAGCTGGAAACGCCCGTAAAAGCCTTGCGTACATGCTCGGTGCGCTCAACGGTGAACTCCATCGTTACGGGAATGCTCGCCGCGCCGGGGTTCTTCACGTCAATGTGCACCATTTGATTCCCGTATTCGGGCCCCGTCAAAATTTGCGAAGGGTAAGGCGAACTCACTTTGGCCTTCAAGACTTTCTGGTACTGGTCGCCCTGGGGATACGGCAACCAGATTTGCACATCTTTCGATCCCGCAGGGATGTCGTGAACTTCGGCTGTGTAGGTAAATTCAAAGGTTCGTTCTTGCAGCGACGAAGTCGCTGGGGCCGAGCTGACCAGCAAGAAACAAGCCGACGCGAAGAGAACGATTCGAACGAAAGAAGCATGCCCAGTGCTCATAGGAGCGGCATTTTACTCCCTTCAGCCGCCCCGTGACAAAGCAGGAATTTCAGTGCCACGAGATCCGTAGATGATTCCCCGGGAGAAATCCGCTCCGGTCGGGTCTCATTGACCGCTGGCCCAAACCGAGGCTAGCGTTTAACCGCGAGTTCGTCGAGCGCGGCAGCCACGCGTGAAAGTCCTTCGCGGACATCTTCGGTTTCACCGCCAACGCCTATGCGGAAGTGCTCGGGGGCCTCGAAGAAGCGACCTGGAACGACGCTGGTTTCGTATTTTTCATGCAAGAGCTGGCAAAAGGCGTCGGCGTGGCCACTCGCAAGATGCGGAAAGGAAATTGTCCCGGCCTCCGGCCAGATGGTGAGGAGGTCTGTCCGGGAGTCCAGTAGTTTTTTCACAAGCGCGCGATTCGTGCCGAGTAGTTTTTTCGCGCGCGCAGCGATCTGCGGAAGATGATCCAGGGCCATTACGCTGAGCATTTCCGCGGGATGCGCCCCGGTAACTCCGAATAGATCATTTAAATGCCACATTCGCTGCGCCAGAGGCTTAGCCGCGAAAATCCAGCCGCAGCGCAATCCGGAAAGTCCGTACGCTTTGGTCAAGCTGCTGGTAACTACAAAATTCTGTCCCAAGAGAAACGACGTCTTCCAGGGCGAATCGAAACAAGCTTCCAGGTATACCTCGTCTATCAATACGTGCGCGCCAAGACTGCGCGCGATTTCACCGACGATCCGAATTGCTGAGTCTGGAGTCCGCACTCCGCTGGGATTGTGCAGGTTCGTGATCACAATCAAACGCGTTCGTGGCGTGATGCAGCGTTCCACTTCGCGTGGATCCATTTGAAAGCCGGACTCGAACTTCCGCGGAAAGCGGCGGATTTTTGCGCCCAGATATTCTGCCGTGGAAACGATAGCCTCATAGGAAGGCTCCTCGATCAGCACTTCGTCGCCGGGCTCGATCAGAGCGGCCATGGCCAGATGATTCGCCATCGAAGTGCCCTGCGCGAGTACGATATTTTCCACCGGAACATTTGCTTTGGAAGACAGGCGTTCAAGCAGCGGCTGGTAGCCGTAGCCGCTTGAGCCGGAGATTTCCAGATCTTCGATGCGCACGGGAAGCTCGCTCAGCGGAAAATGAAGGACGTCACTTGCGGCAAGATTGTAGCGCGCGTCGGAACGCAGCTTAGCCCATTCGATATACGCGGAACGAATCTCTCGCCTCTGCGGGCTCATGGACGAAACTCACTGGGAACCGGCGGTGCGCTTTGCGCGCCCGCGCAACAAGTAATAGACAGGGACCCCGGCCAGCAGAATACATACTGCGACACCTGCATTGCGAGGATATTTGTAAATTGTGTTTAGAACTATCAACCAGGCCACCAGAACGAAAAGCCCGGTTGTCCACGGATGTCCCGGAACACGGAACCCTGGAGTGGCGTTCGCTGTGTTTTCGCCGCGTGCCTGGCGGCGCCGAAAAATAAAAAGGCAGCTCGCGGTGAGTCCGAAAAACAGCCAGTCCATCACCACGACATAGCTCAGAAGTTGCTCGAACGTTCCGAGCAGCACGGCAGCACTGGTGATCGTGCCCTGGAGAATGATGGCAGCCACGGGAACTCGGCTACGCGAGCCCAGCCGTGCAAACGTGCGAGGCAGCACACCGTCTTCGGCCATGGCAAACGCGACGCGCGGATAAGTGAGCATAGCTTGGCTCAGAAATCCAAGAGTGGATATTGCAATCGTCACCGCTATCAGCCTTGCACCGAACTGCCCAAGTGCAGCACGCATCACACCCGACGCCGGTGTGGTGGTCGCCGCTAATCCAGCCGGAGCCAGAGCTTGGACGTAAATAATATTCACGGAGACGTAGAGTGCAATGACTCCGATAACTCCGAGCAAAAGAGCTTTTGGAAGGTTTTTGCGTGGTTCGCGAATTTCGCTGGCGATGTAATTCGAAGTCTGCCAGCCACCATAGGCAAAAATCACCGGTATCAGGGCCGCACCGAAAACGGTCAACAGGTCGAATGAAGCGGGACGGTCGAGCAGCGGATACCACACGGGATGAGGCGCTGCAGGGGACCGGAGAAGAAACCACCCACCGCAGCCGACGATCATCACGATAGCGAGAATGCGCAGAACCATGAAGAAGCTCTGCACGCCGCTGCCCGCGCGCACTCCAACGCAGTTGATTGCCGTTAGCGCGACGACCACGGAAACCGCCGCGACCTTTTCCGGCACCGCGCTGTGAGAGAACTCGCGAAAGTATTTTCCGAAAGTGACAGCGACAGCAGCCGTCCCGCCGGCATGAATCACGAGAATGCTTACCCAGCCGTAAAGGAAACCCAACAGCGGATCGTAGGCCTCACGGATGTAAGCATACTGTCCTCCGACCTTGGGCATGCGGTTGGCCAGTTCGGCGTAAATAAACGCTCCAACCAGTGCAAGCAGGCCGCCCGCCACCCAAGCGCCAAGAATCATTGCAGGCGTGTGCACCAGCTTCGCGACAACGTAGGAGTTGATGAATATCCCGGAGCCGACGATGCCGCCCATCACAACCATCGTCGCGTCGAAAATTCCCAGGCGAGCAGCGAGACCGGATGTGAGTTCCGCCGATTGGGGTTGGAGGGAAGGGATATCGCGAGCTGGAGTGCTTTGTGACATTGAAGCGAACGCCCGCGCTCAACGAACCGTTGCGCAATTCAAAGTGCGAGCGAGCAGCGCGAATCTATCACTGCGAGAGATAGCCGCCAAGCAATCGCTTAAAGCCTCTCTGATTCCGGCTTCTGAGCCCAAGTTAGGTTTTCGGTTGCATTCCGCAGCACACAATAGTAATCACAAGTGCGATGATGATTTGAATGGAGATCTGCCTATGACTGTGAATTTTAGCATTGGGCTTGGTCCGTTTCTGGAGGCCCGAAAGAGAAGGATGCGAGTGGCAAACCTCGCAGTCCCGGCGCTTATGCTGTTGAGTATTTCTTCGGCGTCGGCGCAAACGAAAACGTTGCCGCAACAAACAGCAGCGTTGAATGCGCCGCCGGTGGCGTCAGCAACGGCTATCCAGCCGCCCGGCCAGGATTATCTCGTTTATGTGGTGTGCGAATCCGCCGACAAAGTTGTCCTGGTGAGGTTCGGGCCAAAGGGGTTGCACGAAGAGCACGAAACGCAGATCGGCCTGATGCCCATGGACATCAATGGTCCGCACGGCATCGCTGTTTCGCCGGACAAAAAATATTTATATGTCTCGGTGGGTCACGGCCGGCC
>Ga0302230_10002212_pt1 | contig 11754 bp, 10 predicted proteins | sample II_Palsa_N2_1_FD_193523 | JGI IMG/M metagenome (GOLD analysis project Ga0302230, IMG submission 193523) | Peat permafrost microbial communities from Stordalen Mire near Abisko, Sweden - II_Palsa_N2_1 | ecosystem: Environmental > Terrestrial > Soil > Palsa > Peat permafrost | place: Sweden... | reverse complement strand
TCTTGCCGGCCGCAAAGGGCATGCGACAAGCGGTAGCAATACTTGGGCAGCGTACCGCACGTTACCTCTTATGCTCAGGTTCCCTTATTTTCGCGAGAGACGCCATCACTGCCGGCGCAATCGACGAAATTGCAGAGGTTGACGACGTACTAACAAGAGCCGTATTGCAGTGTCGTGAACTGCGCGAGAAAGATTCCCGACTCTTTGCGGCCATTAAACGAACGCTTCAGAAAGCTTCACAGATGACGGACGTGGCGTTGTTGGACATGACACTTAGTGACCTCGCCGGATATCTCGGCGACTCGAAGTCTGCCGACGCCAGGTCCCAATTTCTGACTCGAAACAAGAAGGCCAAATTGTAGTCTGTTTGGAGTCAGGGACGAGGCATCTCGCCGGTATGACATACGAAGACGTACCTAGTGCCTTGGCCAACGACTTTGATAGCGTCATTATTCCTTGTGGCGATTGAACAGCATGGACCTACTTTGCTTCTAAGTATGGATGCTGATCATGCGGAAGCTCTAGCGGTCGAGGTCGCTGCGTTGTTAGGCAGCACTTTGATTGCGCTCACTATACAAGTGTGGCTGCTCGAGACATCATCTGCCCTTTCCCGGCACTATCTCATTTAGGAAACTTCAATGCCTTTCTCGCGATGCTTCCGCGTGTCCGAGAGGCGTTCGGCGTGTCCACTCAGGTCTTCACGGATATAGACCCTCAGGCGTGGCTACTCGAGTGGCGATTTCTGCTGTTGAACGTGCTGGAGGCGACCCTGAGTCGGTTGGTGGGCACACCGATATCGCCGAGACGTCACTCGTGATCCATCTCCGTCCGGATACTGTTCCGCATGAGAAGTTGGTGGCAAGACAGGTTGGTCTGATGACGACTGTCCAATTGATCATGATGTGGAAAAATGGATTGCCTCAACCATTCCGAACGGCGTTCGGGGCGATGCACGAGGATCGACGCGCGAGATAGGAGAGAGTTGTTTGCATGGCATCTCCAAGTTCCTCGCGTCGACATTTGCAGCCTAAGCATCCTTGGCGAACAGTTGATGCCTGTCGCTAAACGGTGCGCGCCTACTTGCATTTCGTTGTAGCGGAATCGCGGTTGCGACTTCGGCGGAGTACTGTTGCTTCGAAGTCTTGGTAGGGCGCAGGCATCCACTCGCATCAGTAGACTCCTGTACTCTGCGCTGATGCTTCCAGGCGGTGGGGCGCCAAAGATGCGTCGAATACCCTCTATCGACCGTGCACGCGCCGTTAAACCAGCTAAAAGCAAAAGCATTGGTCAGTTCCTCCGGCTTAATTAAAGATAAAGAACATCGATGGGCGCCCACATCGGCATACCTTCCTCCGGTCAGCTAGCAAGGGCGTCAACGATAGACGTAATTCCTACCTTGAAATTTGCCGACAACAACGTTGTTGCGCTTCAATATCACCGGAGCTGATCGAGTATCGCTAAATTCCGGTCTCGACTCCGTACAACCAACTACCGGCTGAATCGAGAACTCGGTATGCCACTAGAAGAGCTTTCCCGTAAGGGCCATTGTCGGGGGGGCGCCGTCGGCGAGATGTTCCCCGAGACCAGGACATAAGCAGCGATGTGGCTCCGGACCGTGAATCTTTTCATACATCCGAGGACTTTTCGCTCTATCACACGCGACCGACGACCGAGCGAGCAGGAACGGCTCGAACCCTGGATGTCCATAAAAGGAACGACCTTGAATATCGCGCCGCATATCGCTTCTCGCCGCAGCGATCGAGCAAAATAATCTGCTGACGCAGCCAAGGATATGGCAAAAAAAGAATAAAGAATTTTGTTCGATCTACGGCAATATATTTCTAACGGCACAAGAATATTTAGTGCCGCTCATATATGTATGAGGTAAAAACGAAAGTTACGGCGACAGCTGTATGCCGATGAAGTAACGAAACTGCGATTTACTAGACGCGCCTCAGAACGAAGCTAATACTTATTAGAGCGGTCACGGGTAGTGGCTTTAAAAACGAGTTTGGAGTAGATTTCCTTACCTTATAAGAAAATAAGTTCGTAAAACTAAGTATTTTCACCGGCTACATCTCGTTTTTTATTAATATAGGATCTGTTTGTCCAGTTTCGTTGAGGTTGCGCATCTTCCAGCACTGTTGTGCTGCTTACTCTAATTGGTATTTTTACCCGCTCCCTGTTCCCGATCACAGCTCAACCATCTACCAAAGCGACGTTTGTCGCAACGGTCCTTTTCGCAAGGAGTGCAGAATGGATGTACGGCAACTTAACATTTACGACCTGATAGATAGTCGTCGAGTCGGAAAAGCACAGTACTTTATCGTCGCATTCTGTGCGTTAGTAATGCTGTTTGATGGCTTTGACATTCAAGTCATGAGTTTCGTTGTGCCCGTTCTTGCGAAGGAATGGCACTTGCCTAAGGCTGTCATAGGATCAATTTTTTCAGCGGTCTTCTTTGGTTTGCTAATTGGTAACTTTGGCATCCCCTTCCTCATTCAGCGTTTCGGTACGAAAAAGATGGCATTTGTAGCCACTGGGTTTTTCGGGTTTTTTACCTTACTAACGGTCTTTGTTACGAATGTGCCACAGCTGATCGGGTTGCGGGTTTTGGCGGGTATAGGCTTGGGCGCCCTTACACCATGCGCGGTCGGTCTTGTATCGGAGTTCAGCCCCAAAAGGACGCGCGCCACTTTTGTTACGCTGGTGTACTTGGGCTATGCGCTCGGATTTATTACCGCGGGATTTTGGTGCGACGCGTTGATTCCAAGGTTCGGGTGGCAAGGGCCTTTGTGGCTGGGCGGTCTTGCAGCACTCGGCTTAAGTATCTTGATCCTTCCTTTGCTGCCGGAGTCAGCTGCTTTTTTGTCAAAGCGAAACCGTCAGACAGATTTGGTCCGTGCAACTCAACGGCTCTTTCCGTCTTTTGTATTGCAAGAGGGCGCTGAACTAATAACCCGTGAAGAGAAAGCTGTCGACGCTAGCGTAAAGGGACTTTTTTCACGGAGTCTCTGTCTAGGGACATTCTTGCTGTGGGTTGTTTTTGCTTGTACCTTGGCGGCGTTCTACTTTCTCTCTAACTGGCTTCCGACGGTTCTCGCTACCGTCTCTTTTCCAACCGGCCTCGTGGTCTGGGCAACCGCGATGGTGGTTATAGGCGGGGTGTTTTCAAGTCTTGTGCTGGCGCCTCTGATGGATCGAACGAGTCCCTACAAGATTTTGTCGACGCTTTACGTACTCGGCGCGATTTCTATGTACGCAATTTCGATCGCCATAAACTCCTCTCATTTAGTTTTACTTACGACGATATTCTTATGCGGATTTTGCATAAGCGGGGGTGCCACCCTGAACATTGCGCTTTGCTCACTCTATTACCCCCCAGCGTTGCGTGCGCCGGGTGTCGCCTGGGCGTACGGTTTTGGACGTCTTGGCGCTGCGGGTGGGACGTACCTTGCAGGCGTCCTCTATGCGCACGATTGGACGCCCGACGCCATGTTTCGAGTTGCCTCGATTCCGGTACTAGTGGTGGCAGTGTGTATTGCGGCGATGGGAGCTTGCTATTCCCTCAATAAGAAAGTTACCCAGAGTACTATTTCAGCATGACTCTGTTGACCAGGTCCGAACTTGCTGGATCTGGTAGTGAGCGTTGGGATCAGACCGAATGTGGAATGTTGCTGCCTAGATATAAATAGGTATGACTTTCCGCACTAGCGAGTCTTGGCCTCACACGTTTAGCTGTCAGGCTTTGACGTGATGAGCTGATTTGAGGCCGGCCATGCGCTTGTTCATTGACCAAGCTGGCCTCGGCGTTCGACTCCTGTTCGTTTGGGTATCTGGGCGCCAAACCTGATTTAGTCGGGTGTTTCGCTAAATGCATCGCAGCCAGCGGGCTATGAAGTAGCTCAAAGTTCAGGTATTAGCTATGCAGAATCGAATGGGTTAATTCGTTGGCATTGGAGCGCATCAAGAGAGACGCAATTGGCGCTTATTTGGAGACTGTTCAACTGCATCAAATAACTCTAAAACCTGATGCAACGGAAACAATCGGTTAACCCCACCTGCCCATGAACTGCAACGTCTTATCACTGCGGTTGACGTGAATTTAATTAGGTATTTTTTGTAATGCATCGACCTCGCGATTTGGAGAATTTGTGAAAACTAGCAATGTAATTCTTGTAGTCGGTTCACTTATGGGACTTGCGAGCTCTGGAGCTCACAGCCAAAGTAGCGTCACACTGTATGGTGTGATCGACGAAGCAGTCCAATATCAGACCAATATTCGCGGTGGCAAATTAGTTAATCTAGATTCTCTTTCTGGGATATCTGGTAGTCGCTGGGGAATTACCGGAAAGGAAGATCTGGGAGCCGGCCTCAAGGCAATTTTCACCTTGGAATCCGGGATTAACATCAACAACGGCCAATTTGCACAAGGGGGTACGGCATTTGGTAGGCAAGCATTCGTAGGAATTAGCAGCGACAGGTTTGGTACTGTCACCGCAGGCCGTCAGTACGACATGGTGTATTATTTTCCTGAATTTTTAACGGCATCAGCAATCGTTGGTGCAATCCCTGGGGCACATCCTGGAGATTTTGATAACACCAGCAACGAAGTGCGATTTAATAACTCTTTGCGTTATATGAGCGCCGACTTCCATGGTCTATCTTTTGGTGCGGAGTATAGTTTCGGAGGGGTGCCCGGCAATTTCACATCCACTTCGGGCTACTCGATCGGGGCGGGATACAAACAGGGACCGCTTCAAGCGGGAGTTGCATTAGATTACTTCAAACATCCTACAGCGAGTCCTGGGACCGGATGGTTCACTGCGAACGCAAGCGGCTTTAGCTTGTTAGCTAACTCACTAAACTCGGCATATCAGGTCGCCCAAGCCTATCAAGATGCGGTCGTCGCTGCGACGTACACGATTGGCAATGCAACGGTAGCCGCATCCTACTCGAATGTTCAATATGCGAATCTTGGTCAGACATTTCTAAATGGTACCGCTATTTTCAACAACTATGACATTGGAGTGAGCTATCGCTTCACTCCCGCCCTATCAGCTGGCGTGATGTATGATTATATGAATGCTCGAGCAGTAACAACAGCGCAGGGACGGTCTGTTGGTAATCAACATTACAATCAAGTGGCGTTCCTATTGGACTATGTATTCTCGAAGCGTACCGATGTGTACTTTTCAGGAGGATGGCAACGAGCGTCTGGCACATCGTCAACTGGGCAGGCCGCTGTCGCTGATATCGGTGGATCCGGAGACTCATCAAATAACCACCAAATGCTTTACCGGTTGGCGATCCGGCACAGATTCTAAAGTTTCTTCGTTCTGACGGGGTGAGCGAAAAACACGCCCAGGCTCTTCGTTGTCGGGATGGCCGTGGTGCAGATAACGATTGTGAAAATGGTCTCGGCCAGACCTTGATCATGCAGTCTGGCCGCATCTAGTTCGGTTGCGTCTTCTAATAGCGGGAAGATGTTTCACATCTGGCTGGCGTACCTAACGAGGGGCGCTATGCAGTCCGTGGTATCGACGGTCAAAGTAGATAAGGCCTCCAATCGTTTCACCATCGTCTATCTTGACTTCCTGCACTTCACAAAAGATAACACTGTGGGTGCCATGGCTGACAGTGTCAATTATCTTGCAATCAAACGCTACCAAAGCATCCTCAAGCACGGGGGAACACGTTTTCAGCCTGCTCCACACCGTTCCAGCGAAACGCTCCTCCATACTGACGCCTGCACCAAATCTACGAGATAGCGCCTCATGGGAAAAGCTCAGGGTGTTCACACAGAGTACGCCGTTTTCGACCAGGGCGTTGTGCGCCGAAGACTGCTGATTGATGCAAACGAGCAGTGTGGGTGGCGCGTCGGTGACACTACATACAGCTGAAGCTGCAATACCGACCTTCCCAGAAACACCGTCGCTGGTGATCACGTGAACCGCTGCGCCGAGCCGGGCCATTGCAGATCGGTAGTTAAGTTGTGCTTGGCTAAGCATGTTGGTGTCCTTTACATTACGGCTTTTTTCGGGGTACTCCCGCCACCACGCGACACGAAAGCCCGCTAAACCCGATAAAATCTGTCCAACCGGTGTGCATCGTAAAATCAGTTATACCGATTATCGTGTAAAGCTCGCAAATCCTTCTCGTGTACGTCAAGGTGGGTGCCAATGTGCCCCCGAGACATGAAACTGTTTTGGTCCTGATTGGCCTTTCCAACAACGCGATCATGCGCTTCGATGGCCAACGTGAGGTCGAAGAGCATTCATTTATTCCAGCAGATGACGATGAATAACTGTAAGCCCCCGGACGGTGTATGCACAGTCTAAAATTGGTCAAGATCTATCTAAAACAGGACAACCCATGCAACCGAATCCGCCACTCGTTGCGGTTGATTGCGATAGCTTTCCCGTCAGTGCAGTAGTGCGCGAGGGCGACGCGGTGGACTTTGAGGCGCACATGCACGCATGCGGACAACTTGTTTTTGCACAGCACGGGCCCATGCTGCTGGAGACAAGAAACGGCATTGTGCGGATGGGACCCGACAGGGCTGCGTGGCTACCTGCTGGAGAGCCACATGCGGTCTTTCTAGACCGCCGATTCCGATATCACAGCCTTTACATTGATAGCAATTTTTGCTCGCGCGGGAGTTGCGGGGTATTTATTCTTAGCTCGCTGCTTCGCGAGCTCATAATTGATGTTTCGCTGTGGCCCGAGAGTGATTTGACCGCTGACGAGAAAATGCGCCGTGCACACGTGATCGTAGACGAAATTGTGCGAGCCCCGCGAACGGGTTCATCTCTTCGTATTCCAGACGACAAGAAGCTCGGCATCATTTGTAGGGCGATCGAACGAGACACCTCTATCGGGAAGTCGTTCGAAGACTGGGCGGTGGAGGTTGGCGTCAGCACCAAAACGCTCCAACGGCTATTCTTGGCGCAAACTGGCATGGCGTTCCAGCAGTGGCGCAATCACGCAAGGATGACAAGGGCTCTCGAGCTGCAAATGTCTGGCATGCGGGAACTCGACGTTGCACTGGCAGTGGGATATGCAACCGAAGGATCATACGCGCAAGCTTTTAAGAAGTTCTACGGGCATCCGCCAAGCTTCTTAAAACGCCGTGCTAAGGGTTAGTATTCCAAGGTCTGACTGCGATCAACTGTCGATAAGGCATTTCCCTTCGTTTTCGTCATTGAAAACATGAACGTATTAAGAATAAAGGCGGGCCTATGTTGCGCTAAGCAACTATGCTGTCTATGGCACACGGACAGCCTGGATGATCTTGGCATCAATGAGCGCTGCCTCAGTGAACGGAATGGCCTGGCCGGCGTCTACGATATCGGGCTGCCTGTATGTCGCGGATACTTCGTTCAACGGGCCGACGGATCGCGTTGCCCACAACGGGATTGCACAGGTGGGCGGGAGAGTTCCGGCTGGACGTATTAGCCCACTTCTCAAACGCCTCGACGATCGGTCAAACATCATGCGTCGACATTGTCATTCCACGCATGCCTGTTGTCACTTAGATTCTTAGTCTGCAAGAGTCTCCGTTTTGTCGCCAGTGTTAGACCACTCTTTCGGCAGGAGGGTTGACTCTGTTTGACTACGCGCAAGTGCAGCGAAATAACGACCCGGTGGATGTCCGAGCGCCTTTTTGAACATGGTAATAAATGCGGTGACCGACTCATAACCAAGATCGGAGGATACGCGCTGCACTGAAGCGCCACCCGCAAGCTCGCGTATGGCTACGAGTAAATGCAGTTGCTGTCGCCAGCGGCCAAAAGTCAGCCCCGTTTCCTTCACGACGAGTCGTGCCAACGAGCGCTCACTCATCGCCAGACGTTTCGCCCACTGCACGATCGTGCTTCGATCTCCCGGACTGGCGTTGAGCGTGTCTGCCATTTTGCGGATTTTCGGGTGATCACTTATGGGCAAATAAAGGCGCTCCACCGGCATCAACGCCAATTCATCCAACAAAAAATGAGCAAGCCGGTCGATATGCCCGCCCCGGTCATAGTCAAGCGGAGCGTCTGCCAGATGCAAAATTATCTCTCGCACCATTGGTGATATGGACAGCGTGCAGCAGTCGTTGGGGAGGTGGGCAATGCTTGGCTCTGCGAACAGGTAGCAAAGGCGGGCGTTTGGTGTAGCTCGGTTGCTATGCGGCATGTTGCCAGGAATCCATACGCCGCACTGAGGCGGTACGATCCAAAAGGCGCCTTCCACCTGGCAAGTAACGGCCCCGTGAAGTGCCAACACCAGTTGCCCCTTTCGATGCTGATGTATCGGGATTTCAGCAACATGATCATCCAGGTGCATGCGAAGAGCCACAGCCGGCTGGTCGATATCGTCAAGGTCGTCAAAGTCTTGAAGGGCGAGGTTGCGATCCATTTTGGCATCCTTTAGCGATAGGTTGTCACTGTAGCAAAATTCAAGCGTGAAGAGAGTCGGCATAGTACGCAAATGCAAACTCTGAACGCTGAAGAAATCTCAACTGCGAAAACATTACGGTCCTATTCGAGATGCTGGAACTTCTGCGATCGATTCAAATGGTCGTCACTGCCCAACGCGGTTAACTCCGACTCAGAGGCCGATCGGATTCTCGTACCTAATGAATCCTGGAGCCATATTCACCGTTGCCAGCATTCGCGTTTAAGAAGTGACGACCGGTATCCCGTGCAGAACACGTGAACTAAGGCCAAAGAGGCAGATTTCGTCAATCAATGGGCAGCTGCGGACACTGGGCTACACGGTTGAAGACGCTAGGATGCGGTATCTGAAGCGTCATGCGCGAGAGTCGGATCATCGCGCAGGTTACCTAAATGTTCAAACACATTGGATGAGACACACGATGAGTTATTCCGCGCCCATTAAAGACATGATGTTCGTATTGCGAGAGTTGGCCGATCTCGAGAACATCGCGACCTTCCCGGGGTTTGAGGACGCGAACCTTGCCACCGCGCTGGCCGTTCTCGAGGAATCGGCGAAATTGTGCTGCGATGTGATAGCGCCGCTGAATATCGAGGGGGACAGAAATCCGAGCAGTTGGAAAGACGGCGCGGTCACCGCAACGGGAGGCTTCAAGGAGGCGTTTCGCCAGTTCGCCGAAGGCGGCTGGCAAGGCGTGCAACATCCTGTTGATTACGATGGCCAGGGCCTCCCCAAGCTTATCGCCACGCCGTGCGCCGAAATGCTCAATGCGTCGAACTTGTCGTTCGCGCTGTGTCCGCTGCTGACCGACGGGGCGATTGAAGCGCTGCTTACCGCGGGCAGCGAAGTGCAGAAGCAAACCTATGTGCCTAAGCTGATCTCCGGTGAATGGACCGGTACGATGAACCTTACTGAGCCGCAAGCCGGCTCCGATCTTGCGGTAGTGCGCACGCGCGCCGAACCGCAGGGCGACGGATTGTTCAAGCTGTACGGGACCAAAATCTTTATCACCTGGGGCGAGCACGATATGGCGACAAATATCGTCCATCTCGTGCTGGCGCGCATGCCGAATGCGCCTGAGGGCGTGAGGGGCATTTCTCTTTTTATCGTGCCTAAGTTTCTCATCAACGAAGATGGCTCGCTAGGCGAGCGCAACGACGTGCATTGCTTGTCGATCGAGCACAAACTCGGCATTAAGGCGAGTCCGACCGCGGTGCTTCAGTTCGGTGATCATGGCGGTGCGATTGGTCACCTGATCGGACAGGAAAATCGCGGCCTCGAATATATGTTCATCATGATGAATGCCGCGCGGTTTGCGGTCGGTACACAAGGCGTCGCCATGTCAGATCGAGCCTATCAACGGGCGGTCGCTTATGCGAAAGACCGTGTGCAAAGTCGACCGGGAGACGGCTCGGTGAACCAGCCAGTCGCAATCATTCAACATCCGGACGTTCGTCGTATGCTCGCAACTATGCGTGGGCTTACCGAGGCGTCGCGCGCGCTGGCATATGTCGCCGCAAGCCATTGTGATATCGCACGCCGCCACCCCGACCAGGAGAAGCGGGCGGAGCATCAGGCTATTTACGAGTATCTCGTGCCGATCGTGAAGGGCTGGAGCACCGAAATGTCGATCGACGTCACAAGCCTCGGTGTGCAGGTCCACGGTGGCATGGGCTTTATAGAAGAAACAGGCGCTGCACAGTACTATCGCGACGCCCGCATTTTACCGATCTACGAAGGCACGACTGCGATTCAGGCAAATGACCTGGTCGGCCGAAAAACCGTGCGCGACGGCGGCAAGGTAGCAAAGGCGTTGCTCGCTGACATCGCGGAAACGGTTGAAGCGTTGGGTGCGCAGCAAGGCGCCGGATTTGCTTCAATGAAGAAATGTCTCGCACAAGGCCACGACTCGCTTAACGCTGCCGTTGACTTTGTTGTACTGAATATGAAGAACAATCCGAATGTGGTGCTCGCCGGCAGCGTACCGTATCTGAAGCTGGCAGGTATTGTCCTGAGCGGCTGGCAAATGGCGCGCGCACTGCTTGTGGCGGCGGCAAAGCGTGACGACGATCCGTCGTTCTATGGTGCCAAGATTGCGACTGCGCAGTTCTATGCCGAACATGTGCTGACACAGGCGTCGACACTGGCGGCGTCGATCGTCGCTGCGACGGGCAGCGAAAGCGTGCTGGCATTGTCGGAAGAACAATTCTAACGAAAGAGGGTGTCATGACCATTGCAAACTGGCAGATCGACCCTTCGTCTCGATGGCTCGACGAATACGGCCCGCGCGAGTCGATGGTGTACGACGTCGTCGTCGTCGGTGGTGGCCCGGCTGGCCTTTCAGCGGCGATTCGCCTTAAACAACTTGCGATTGAAAACGGCGTAGAGATTAGCGTTTGCGTACTCGAAAAAGGCTCGGAGATTGGGGCGCATATATTGTCAGGCGCGGTGATGGATCCGCGTGCGCTATCCGAACTAATCCCCGACTGGAGCGCGAAGGGCGCTCCACTGACAGTGGAAGTCACCGACGAAAGATTTCTGTTCCTGACTGAAAGTGATTCAAGGAGCCTGCCTATGTGGGCAATGCCGGATCACATCAAGAACCACGGGAATTACGTAGTCAGCCTTGCGAATGTCACGCGCTGGCTAGGTCAACAGGCTGAAGAGCTGGGTGTCGACATGTTCCCTGGCTTTTCAGCGGCTGAGATCTTGTACAACGATGATGGGTCGGTCAAAGGTGTCGTTACCGGCAACCTCGGAATCGGCAAAGATGGCGATCCGACCGAGAAGTTCCAGCTCGGGATGGAGTTGCAAGCAAAGTACACGCTGTTTTGCGAAGGCGCGCGGGGTCATCTTGGAGGTCAACTCAACGACAAGTTCAATCTGCGCAAGGGCGTCGATCCGCAGGTCTACGGACTTGGTATCAAGGAACTGTGGGAAGTAGATCCTGGCAAGCATAAACCGGGTATGGTGATGCACAGCGTCGGCTGGCCGTTGGAGAAAGACACATACGGTGGGTCATTCCTTTATCACATGGAAAACAATCAGGTGGTGGTGGGATTCGTCGTCGGGCTCGCTTATACGAATCCGTATCTGTCGCCGTTCGAGGAATTCCAGCGCTACAAGACGCATCCGGCTATTCGTCCGGTGCTTGAGGGCGGCAAGAGGGTGTCGTATGGCGCGCGGGCGATCGTCGCCGGCGGCTTGGTGTCGCTGCCAAAGCTGGTGTTCCCAGGTGGTGCGCTTGTCGGTGACGATGCGGGTTTTCTGAACGCATCGCGAATCAAAGGATCGCACGCGGCGATCAAGACA
>Ga0302230_10002206_pt1 | contig 11775 bp, 12 predicted proteins | sample II_Palsa_N2_1_FD_193523 | JGI IMG/M metagenome (GOLD analysis project Ga0302230, IMG submission 193523) | Peat permafrost microbial communities from Stordalen Mire near Abisko, Sweden - II_Palsa_N2_1 | ecosystem: Environmental > Terrestrial > Soil > Palsa > Peat permafrost | place: Sweden... | reverse complement strand
GGCAAACTGGGGGCAAGCGAAAAACAAAAACAAAAAAAAACGAGGAAGGAAGAGTAAACGTAAATTGGCCGGGGAAATTCCCGCCTTAGTTGAACTCTATCAAACTGACGTCATCTTTGCCCGAACCACGTGGCCCCACTTGATTTTCGTGGGTGCGCCAAAAACTGACCATGGACGACGCACACGAGCTGCACGACCCGTTTGACGACCCGCCGCCTGTGCCGGTGGTGCCGTCTGTGACCACGAGCACGACGTCCACGAGGGGGCAGACGGATCCCAAGCATCCGACCGAGTGGACCGCGTGGCCGCACATCCAGATTGGCCCCGAGGTGGATCGCGTACGTTGCAAGTAAGAGAGAGCACGCCCGACACTAACCCGTGTTGCGTCGACAGCTGCTGGACGACAACGACAACATGCTCGAGACCATCGGCGACTACCTCAGCATCCTCGATGTCAAGCCTGCGCTCGTGTACGAACCCACCCCGGTTGAATAGGCGACGCTAAATGCCAACTTACAGGATGCAGAGGAGGGCGCTGCAAAACATCCTGCTGCTGCTCAAGATCTTTGACAGCAAGAACCATGTCGCCGGCGGCGCGCCAGAGGACACGGTGGCGGCCATTGCGGCGATGCTAGCAAAGGGGATGGGCGAGGGCGTTCACTACGAGGACATGATGGTGGACGGACAAGGCGAAGGCGAGGGCGAGGGCGAGGGCGATGGCGAGGGGGAAGGCGAGGGAGAAGAGGAGCAGGAGAAGGAGACGGTCGAGGAATCGGGTCGAGCGGCACTCGCTCACGAAACGGCCACGCAAAAGCAGCAGCAACAGCAGGACACATTTGCCAGCCTGTTCAACACCAGTTTGCCGTATGCTGCATCGGGGTCGTCCGATCCGTTTATCCTGCCGTCGTCCAACTACACGGCCGTGTTTGACTCGACGTCGATGATGTTCCCGCCGACGTCTTCTGACGACAACAGCATCCCGTACAGCTCGTCCCAGCTGTTCAGCGATACCAACCTGGGCCTGTCGCTGAGCAACCTGGGCAGCGGCGGCAGTGGCGGCGACAGCATGTTTTTCCTCGGCTCGCCCATAAAATCAACGACACGGTCGTCCACACCAGCACCAGCACCAGCACCAGCACCAGCACCAAAGGCCCCGGTCGCCCATCCCTCTACCAAAAATCTGCAACAGCGAATGAGTGGGACGACGATCTCGCCTCCTTCCCCCGTCGTAAGACTGTCCTCAAAAAAGCACAGTCCAGGCCCCAAAGCGGCACCGGCGCCAATGCTAAGAGCGCCATTACCGCCAATCGTAAGGACGGCTCAACTGCCAATCGTAAGGGCGGCTCAACTGCCAATCGTAAGGACGGCTCAACTGCCAATCATAAGGACGGCTCAACTGCCAATCGTAAGGACGGCTCAACTGCCAATCGTAAGGACGGCTCAACTGCCAATGGCATCATCGGTTCAAGCCGCAATTGTCCGATCGTCATCGTCGTCCGTTCAATCGCCGCAACCTCCTTCCCAACAGGCCAATGAACCAGCCCACGTGCGTGCCAATATAGTTCGATCCGCCGCCGCAGATACGCGGATCCCGACGTCGCTGCTGAAGCTACCGCCCCCCGTCGTCGTCAATCCTCAGCATCGCATGAACAAGCCGATCCCGTACGTCCCGACGACCAAGAAAACGGTGCCACTCAACGCGAGTACCATCAACGAGACGTTTTCTGCTGCGGCCGGGGCTGCTCGCTTGGCTGCCTCCCTCAAGAGCGCGCGATCGACGTCCTCCCCTGCTGTTGCCGCCACTGCCGCCTCCTCGTCTGCATCTGCGCAGCCCGAGTGCGACGAGTGCAGCGAGCCAACCAAAGCGACCAGCAAGTGCCCAACCTGCGGCAATATGCTCCTGTGCGACCTACACGCCCAGGCGCACCAGCGATCGAGGCGCACGGTCGACCACGCCCTCGTTTCCGTACCCTCCGCTTAAAAATAAAAAATATTATTGTAAAAAATAAAAATTAAATAGCTTGATAGGACAATTATGTCATTATTAATAATAGCGGAGGAGGAGGCGCTGGGCATCGTCCGGATGGTCCGTGTCAAACTCTATGCACGCCACCGCAGGCTTGTGGAAATCGTGGCCGCTGGTGAAGACCGACGTGGCCCCGATGTGGTCCCTAAACCGCCCCGACATTGCAAACGACTCGTGGATGTGGCCGTGGAACGTGGCCAGCGGCTGGCACTCGGCGATGAGGTCCCGTATGGCCTGCGATCCCACGTGGACGTTGTCGTGGGCCTCGTCTGCGCACGTGTTTTTGGGTGGCCCGTGGAGCATCCACAGCGTCTTGACGTTCTTCTTGCGGAGGCTGAGCGTGTCGTCCCTGAGGTGCTCGAGCTCGGCGCGTATGCTCGTTGCCGGATCGAGCGAGGTGGGCTCCATCGCGCCCGAGCCAGACAGAAAGCCCTTGGGGCTGAACACGGTCATGCGCTTGACCGGGTCGACGTCGTGGCCCTCGTCCCATCGCTCCCAGTCCTTTTGGCGGTGGTCGGACGGCGGGACGCACGGGTAGCCAAAGAGGTGCACGTCCGGGCCCAGCTCGCACCACCCGTTGTCCAGGATGCGCACCACCGATGGCTGCGCCTGCTGCTGCAGCCATTGCTTGACTTCATCGACCGTCCACTGCGCATCCGTGTTCCCAAAGATCATGACCACGGGGCACGCACTCGCCTGCAGCACGGGCATCAGCGTGTCCTTGACCCACTGGGCCTGCAGCGGCAGAGCGGCCGCTCGCGAGGCCATGTCGGACGACACGTGGGCAAGCGAGCTCAGCCGAGGGCAGATGTCGCCGCCCAGCAGCAGCGCATCGCACTTGCGCTCACGGGCGGCGGCCACAAGGCACCGGAACTGCTCGGTCTGCCCGTGCAGATCGGACCCAAACAGCAGCTTCATTGGCTCGCGGTTGCGTCAAGGCAAGTCGGAGGGAGAAAACGTCACGCAATGCATGAATGTATCCTCCCTAGACTTTCGTTGTTCCACTTCCTGCTCTTGTTTTTGTTTCACAGCCCAACACCAAGTGAAGGGGGTGGCAGGCCAGCAGCCAGCAGCCCGCACCAGTACCAGCACCAGCAGCACCAAGCACCGGCAGCACCAGCTTGCACAGCCCCATCAGCAGAAGCACCAGTCCTAGCAACATGAGCACAACTGATAACGCTCCCGACAACGGTGGTGTGAGCCCACGGCCGGGCGCAGAGCTCGTAATAGGGAGCGGGCACATGGCAGAGCTGATCAGGACGCACGACTGGGCCGCGACCGAGCTGGGGGCACTGGACACGTGGCCGACAGAGCTCATGGGCGCGGTCAACCTGATGCTGGGGCTCCACGTACCCTGTCACTTGTACGTGCCTGGAATCAAAAGCAAGGGCGGGCAAAAGGGTGGTGTATCATCCTTTCCCAATAGGTACATTGGCGCCAACTTTATATCGGTGTACAACGACGCGTTCATCCACGTCCTGGGCACGGTGCACCCCCGGCTGTTTGCCATCTCGCGTACGCTTGTAATCCTGTTCAAACAATTGATTACGTGCGCACGGTAGCTCGGAGGACACCGTTCTGGGAAAACAAGGTCAAGCCCGCACTGGACGAGGTGCTCAAGGGCAAGACAATGTCCATGGCAAACGACCGCTTCGATGTCTTGCGCGATGGCTACGTCGAGGAGGCATACTACACCTACTCGCTGTCGCCTGTGTACAACTGCAGGAAGGAGATCATCGCCATCTACGACACCGTACGCCCAACAATGATGCCGTCGTTTTTGGTCGCTTTTAAACAGGATGTGTCCTAGTGCTTTGATACGACGTCGCACGTACTCGCAGAGAGGAGGTTATTGTGCCTACGGGACCTGGGGTACAAGACCACTATCGGCTCAAAGTCGCTGCAGGAAACACTGCAGATTTGCTGCAACGTCATTGCCGACTCGCCCGACACGCCCTACAACATTATTTATATGCTATCTGAAAACAAGCGCAAGGTGAATTGTTGTTGTTGTTGTTGTTGTTGAATTACTGCTTACTTTTTTTTTTTCAATTACTCAAAATAGCTGCAATTGAAAGCGTGCGCAAACATCTCGATGGACCACCCACAGATGGTGCACGAGGTCAGCATGAGCATCGACCTGGAACTGGCGTCCAACTTTCAACGGAGGCTCATCAGCGTCATGCTCGAGCGCAAATCGTTCACTATTGCGGACATCCACAAGCAGACCTCGCAGCCCGTCAACAGTAATTCCTTTGTAAAAAAAAATAAAATAAAGACATTTAAGTACACGCATTTTTCTAGTGATCGTGAACGGCAAGGAGACGACCGACATGATCACGACCATCATGATGGTCCCCGTCGTGTCCAACGAGGAGAGCGAGAACCACGGCGTGCTCGTCGTCGCGTGCAACCCTCACCTGCCCCTCAACGACGCCTACAAGGTGCACATTGAGCTCGTCTCTCGCCAGGTCGCCAACGCGATCAACACGGCCAAGTCCTTTGAGGCCGAGCGATCTCGTGCAGAGGTAGCCCAAGAGGAGGAAAACTATGTTTTGCTAAAAATTAAATTCAAAAATAAAAATATAAAAACTTATTAGTCGCTCGCCAAGCTGGACAAGGCCAAGACCGACTTTTTCTCCAACGTCTCGCACGAGTTCCGCATGCCCCTCACGCTGATCAGCAGTCCCCTCAACGAGATCCTGCGTGACTCGTCCATCCAGATGACCGAGGGCTTCCGCCAGCGGCTCGAGCTCATCCAGCGCAACTCGACGCGGCTGATGAAGCTGGTCAACTCGCTGCTCGAGTTCAACCGCGCCGAGGCCGGCGGTGTCCAGCCCATGTTTGTGCCCGTGGACCTGGGCAGCGTCACGTCCGAGCTGGCCAGTGTCTTCCGCTCGGTGATCGAGGAGGTCGGGCTACAGCTCAACGTGGAGATCGAGGACATGGGCGAGCCAGTGTACATTGACAGGGACATGTGGGAAAAGATCCTGTACAACCTCCTCTCGAACGCGTTCAAGTTCACCCTCCAGGGCTCGATCACCGTAAAGTTGTCGCGCTCCATGATGGCGATCTACGAGGGCGACGCAACCAGCTCGTTCGAGTACGGGGGCAGCGCCGAAAGCGCTCAGGCCGGTGCTGCCACGCCGATGATCGGTCGCGATCGGACGATCTCGCGCACCCAGTCGGCCGTCGTGGCAGCCGTCCTCTCGGTCAGCGACACGGGCTGTGGCGTCGCCAAGGAGGAGCTGGGCCGACTCTTTGAGCGCTTCCACCGCGTCGAGGCCTCCAAGGGGCGCAGCTTTGAGGGCACCGGCATCGGGCTGGCCCTCACGCAGGAACTCGTAAAGTTGCACGGCGGCCACATTGTCGTCAAGAGCGCACCGGGCGAGGGCACAGTCTTTCGCATCTACATCCCGCTGGGCTACGACCATCTGCCAGCAGACCGCGTCGTCGTGGACACGGCTCGAAACAACACCAAGGACACGTCGATGGATCGGCGGTCCTCACCATTGGCCCAGCCCTTTATCGACGAGGCCCGTCGGTGGATCGTGCCGTCTCCTCTAGGCCACGGCAGCACTGCCGATGGCGACAACATGTCCACCAGCCCGCTGATGCAGCAGCAGCAGAGCCTTTACCACAGCGACGACTCGGTCTCGCTCTCGCGCAGCAACTTCAACCTGGCCGAAAGCATGCTCGAGGAAGAGGAGATGGAGAAGGGCGAAAACGACGCTGACAAGGACGATCAGTTCTCGGGCACGCCCATTTCAAAGCTCTCTGGCGACGTCGTGATCCAGTGGAATGGCAAGACCCCCACCCTCCGCACGGCCGCGTTGCTGACCCTGCAGCCAGCTGAAAGCGAGCACGAGGACGACGACGACGACGACGAGTCGATCGTGACCAAGGCCTTTTCAGACAGCCAGACGCTCCTGCACCAGCAGCTGTCCGCCAACAGCAACAGCACGAGCAGCCACAACAACACGCGGCCCCTCGTGCTCATCGTGGACGACAACGTGGACATGCGCGAGTACCTCAACTCGCTGCTCGTGGCCAAGTACCGTGTCGTCGCGGCCCTCGACGGCCAGGACGCCCTCGACAAGCTGCAGTGGCTCTTGCGGACCGACCTGGGGCTCCCGCGAGTGATCATATCGGACGTGATGATGCCGCGCGTCGACGGCTTCCAGCTGATCAAGCAGGTCCACGCGCACGAAAAGTTCAAGGCGATCCCGGTCATCCTCCTGTCGGCCCGAGCGGGAGAGGAGGCACGGGTCGAGGGACTGCAGTCTGGCGCGGACGACTACCTGACCAAGCCCTTTGCGAGCAAAGTACACAAATAAAATTTTTTTTCTGTTTATTTATTAAAAATAATTATAATATTGTAGGAATTGATGGCTCGTGTGCAAACACAGGTCCAAGTCGGCCTGTTTAGGATCCAGCTGGAGCGGATGGTGGCCAAGCGGACCAAGGCGCTGGTGGAGAGCGAGAAGCAGTACCGCATTCTGAGCCAGATGAGCCCCGTGGGCATCTATCGTTGCGATGAACTGGTATTCTTATTTTAGTTTTTTTTAATTCCTTTAAGAATTTTTTAAAATAGGGACGGATGGTCTACGCCAACGCGCGCTTCATCGACATTGTGGGGATCGAGGGGATGGACGTGGACGCCCTGATCAACTGGGACAAGTTTGTGCACGAGGAGGACCGCCCCCTCGCCAACAAGTCCAAGCTGCACAAGACGGCCTCCGAGACGGTCGAGACACGGCTGGTCAGCCCGCGGGACGGACGCACGATCTGGGTCTACAAGCACTCGATGATGGACGTGGACGCGACCACGGGCGAGATCCGCGGGACGGTCTCTGTTCTGGACGACATTACGCAGCTCAAGGTGCTGCAAGAGGAGCGACTGCAGGCTCTGGCCCGTGCTGAGCAGGAGGCGAAGAAGCGTGCTGCTGATGCCGACGAGCACCGCCGTCAGCAGGAGCTCTTTGTCGACATGGTCTGCCACGAGATCCGCAACCCGCTCAACGGCATCGTCAACACGGTCGACATCTTCCAGACAAACATCGAGAACAGGCGCAAGTTTATATCGTCCATGGAGCCATCGGACACGCGCACGGTCCTGCTCTCGTTCATGTCTGATGACATTTCCCTGGTCAAGTCGATCGACATTTGCACAAACCACCAGGTAAAGAAACAAAAACTCTTCTATATATAAATTTTGTGCGCAGAGGAAGATCGCCGACGACGTGCTCAATCTGTCCAAGCTGAGCTCTGGCAACGTGCTCCTGTGCCTCGAGCCCGTTCACCCCGCGCAGCTGATCACCGTCCTGTGCGACATGTTTACCTCGCAGACGCTCTTCAACTCTGTCAAACTGGTCAAGGTGGTCCCTGCGGCGCCCCACGACGTGCTGTGCGTCCAGGCCGACCCGTACCGCCTCTCGCAGATCATCATCAACCTCATCTCCAACGCCATCAAGTTCACGACCAACTGCCCCGAGCGGACCGTCACTGTGCGCCTCAGCTACGACCTGGAGACGACGCCAAAGGGCACGGTGATGATGCGCGTGAGCGTCCAGGACACGGGCGTGGGCATGAGCGATCAAGAGGTCGCATCCCTCTTCCAGCGCTTCCGCCAGGCCAACCTCAAGACGTACAGCCGCTATGGTGGAACAGGCCTGGGACTGTACATCAGCAAGATGATGCTGGACCTGATGAGCGGCCACATCCTCGTCGAGAGCAAGCCACACCAGGGCTCCACCTTTACACTGTCGGTGCCCTGCGAGCTCGCCACGTCGCCGTCGTCAGAGTCACGCGAGGCACTGGTCGTCAACACGACCACGTCGACGCACTACCTCAGGGCCCTGACCCACATCAACCCGCCCTCGTCCACCGTCGGCTCCGGGCCTGTCAGTCCCACGTCGTTCTCATCTGGTTCCCTCCCTGTCGCCGACAACGGCAAGGGTCCCCTGTTGATCCTTGGTAATAATTTTTTCGTAATTACTGTGTTACCTCATACCATTTCCCCTCTAGTTGTCGAGGACAATGACATCAACCAGCGCATCCTCAAGCGGCAGCTCGAGACCGCGACCGTGTTTAGCTGCAAGGTGACTTTGGCGGAGAATGGCGCACAGGCGGTGCAACGCTACCAGGAGGGTCTTTTTGACGTGATCCTGATGGACGTGGAGATGCCCGTGATGGACGGCCTCGAGGCGACCAAGCGGATCCGTGCACACGAGATCGAGGTGCAGCTCGAGCGAGTCCCCATCATCGGTCTCTCTGGCAACGCCCGTGATTTCCACGTCACAAAGGGCATCGAGGCGGGCATGGACGACTACCTGTCCAAGCCGTACGGCAAGGACGAGCTGATGCGCGTCATCTCCCGCGTCCTCAAGAGCAAATCGCAGCGGTCGTCCAATTCGTCCATCGCATCCATCGGTACGCTGGCCAGTACGTGATACACAAATAAATATCCCTTTCTCTCTTTTTTGTTGGTGGTGTCACAGTAGTAAAATAAATGTAATTTTATTTCTGTTCACTCTTGCTTGGGGACCGTCGGCTTCTGAAAGTAGATGGGGCTTTGGAGGGCCGCAGACCACTCGGGGATGGGGATGCACTGCGGCACGCTCAGCTGCGGGTTGTAGCCGCGACCGAGCGGGCTGCACCAGAGCAGGTAGGTCAGCCGAAAGTGCTCCCAGTGGGACCCGTTGTACTTGGACTCGTGGGGCGTTTGGATGGCCAGTTCATCGTCGCCGCTGCCGTTGCCGTTGCCGTTGCCGATCGGCGCGGTGGCTGGGTCCTCCTCCTCGTCCTCGGGCTCATCGTCTGTTGTTGCTGTCGGCGCTGCTGTCGGCGCTGCTGTCGGCGCTGCCGGTGCTGTTGGTGCTGCCGGTGCCGGTGCCGGTGCCGCCGCCGCCACCGCCTTGGGCTTGCTCGGCGCCTTCAAGACGGTCGCCGCCGCCCGCATGCTCCAGTCGATCGTCTCTGTCTCCTTGAACGATGCCGAGTCGATGACAAAGTTGATGAGCCGTGCCTTTGGCAGCCCCACGGCGACCCCGTACGCGGCCAGCTGCGGCGCCCACGACTCGCCCGGTCGGAACCCGTCCCTCTTGCTCTGGGTCTTGAAGTCGCAGATGGCGCGCGAGCCGTCCTTGAGCGTGACCACGAGATCAATCTTGCCGCCAAAGCCGTAGTTGCACGCAAACGACGGCTCGACCTCGTCGATCGAGGCAACGTTGCGGTCGATCCAGGCGTCGATGGCGTCGCGGATGGCGACGTACTTTGCCGGCCAGACCTTGTACCGCTCGACGATGGCCTCGGTGGGGGCCCTGTACAGCACGCAGATGGGCGTGTCCTCGAGCGTGTTGCGGCTGGGCTGCTGCTGCATGCGCTGCAACAGGTGCGCCTCGATGTGGGCGTGCACGTCCGAGCCCAGCCAGGCCGCCTCGGACGTCCTGCGCATAAAGAGCGCGTTGACGGCCCGCTTGTCCAGGCGCATGGCCTTGATCGCGTCCTCTACCGTGCGCGCCAGCGACGCCACCTTGGCCTGGTCCTCCTGCACCATCTCCACGGCCTCCAGCACCATCAGCTGCTTCCAGCGCTCCAGCGCCTCCTTGTACACGATGCCCAGCACCGTCGTCACGGAAGGGTACAGGAGGATTTTGCGTGCGTCGGCAGAGGTCGTCGGGCGCACCAGCCCCGGCTTGCTCTTGTTGGGCACCTCGTGGCACGATGCACCGTTGGACGAACGGTAGAAATGGTCGCCACCCGCACGCAGCACAGTGCTCGTCGTCAGCGCACGGCGGACAAGCGACACTTTGAGCATGATTTGTTTTTTTGTGGCCGTTGGCAAAATGTGGCCGTTGTGTGTGCGGCCCGTTGCTCTTGAACCCAAAACAGCCGATCTGTGGTGCGCGGCCGCTGCTATTTAAACCCAATGACCCCCCCCCCCCCTCCCCCCTGTTTACGCTGCTTGGGGCCACGAGGAGACAAAGCAGGCGCGGTTGCTTATCTTTTCTTATTTGCCATTGACCGAAAGATCTCTCGACTTGAACAAGACAACCTGACCTGGTTTCCCTTTCCCCTTCCCTCCCTCCCTCCCTACTTATAAAATTATTAGGTCCCTTGCCGGAGGAGTATCATGGAGACGCCGCTGTTTGGTGAGGAGACCCGCAGGGTAACGGATCTACTGTGTTTTGTTTTTGTTTAGCTTGTGTGGGTTGGCAGGGATTGGTTGTTTCCCCCCTATCATGACCTTGTTTCTGTACTGACCCCCCTCTCCTCGCAACTAGGACAAGATCGTCCAGTTTGCCGTCGGAGGCCTGCTCTTCGTCGGTGTCCTGGTACTAGCCGTGTATTTATTGACGCGGTCTGCTTACTAAACTCGACACGAAAAGCTCACGGGCGTCTTTTCGCTCGTCAATGGAGGCAGCGCGCTCGACATTGTCCTTGCCGTTGCCATCATTGGCCTGTTTGCCGTTATCGTCGTGCTGGTAAAGCTGCTGCTGCTGCTGCTGCTGCTGCTGCTACTGTGTTTAAAAGTACTGCTATAGTGGCAGTGGTACCGAGTGGGCGACCTCGACCCCAAGTTCAAGTACCTGATCGGCGGTGTCGTCGCTCTCCTGCTCATGTTTATCGTCGTCTCCAATCTGTACTATGCGGAGCCGGAGATCGCGGATCTTTGGTATGGCTTGGTTGCTCGCTTTTTTTTTTGCATTGGTCTGACTCGGTGCCTCGTAGCTCTGGACAAGGAAACCAGTTCTACGACACAACCACTGGCGCATGCAAGGCAACGACGTCTTGCCAACAGGACTTCTGCTTGATCTATTTGAACGGAGGCTGGCTGGACTGTGTCTACAATTGCACTGGATTGGTACCCCCGCCAGTAGAAAACCCAACAGAGGGCCCGACTCGGGCTCCAGAAGCACGCGCGCTCTGAGTGAACAAAAACAAAAGGCTTTCTTTTAGTTTTTTTTTTTTTTCAAGTAGACAGACAATACGAATCTTACAGCTAGCTGCTTGCAAAGATTGCAAAAAGACACCATTCAATACATTTATTTAGGTAGATGCACCGGAATGTAATGATCATGCTGTGAAGGGCGGAACCGATGATGGCTGCTGCTGCTGCTGGTAACCCAGGCCCGGCTGGGCAACAAGGAGACGAGGACCATGACCTGCTCTCTTTTCGCTGCCCCGTGTGTCTGTACAGTCCAACTTTTTTTTGTGCCACTCAATCCCTTTTCTGATCTGGTCCAGTAGTGGACCTGAGCCAGATGATCATCGCCAAAAAACGAGTGATTTTTTTTCTTCTACTCGAAACAGAAAACCAGGACTATTTATTTAAGCGACTCGAAATTCTTAATGACCGAGGTCCATGAGGCGATCTCGTTGTCGAGCTGGACGAGCTTGGCCTGGTCCTTCTCGCGCACCTGCTCGGGCACCTTGTCGTAGCTGGAGCCAGCCATCGATTTCTCGAGGTCCTCTTTAGACTTCTGGGCCTTCTCGCTCGCCTTCTTGGCCTTCTCAATTTCCTCGTCAATGTTTGCCTGGCCCTTGACCAGGAGGTGGACCTCGAGCTTGTCGGCAAGGGGGGCCATGACACAACCGCTTGGGGGCGCGGCATCGCTGAGGACGTTGAGCTTGCACATGGACGCGATGACCTCGGTCTGGCTGAGGAGGAGCTGGAGCAGTGCCTTGTCGTTTGCGACAATGTGAACTACCACCAAAAAAAAAAAAAAAAAAAAAAAAAAAAATAA
>Ga0302230_10002205_pt1 | contig 11782 bp, 17 predicted proteins | sample II_Palsa_N2_1_FD_193523 | JGI IMG/M metagenome (GOLD analysis project Ga0302230, IMG submission 193523) | Peat permafrost microbial communities from Stordalen Mire near Abisko, Sweden - II_Palsa_N2_1 | ecosystem: Environmental > Terrestrial > Soil > Palsa > Peat permafrost | place: Sweden... | reverse complement strand
TGCTGGAGGTTGTCAGCCCGTGTGAAGCTCTTGCTGCAGTTGGTGAACGTGCACACCCACGGCTTGAGGCCAGTATGCTCAATCTTGTGGCGCTTAAGATGTTCGATGCGCTTGTACTTTTTCCCGCCTGTATTTTTTAAATTTTTAAATTTTTTTCTTTTTGGTATCGTACATCCAACGTGATCGCACAAAAAGTGGCCATTGGGTCCAGTGGGGGTTATGAGCAGACGCTGAGCCTTGGGGATGCGAGGGCGTCGGAATGGCTTACGCCGTGTGAGTTCTTGCGGCGTGTGCGTGACGACGTGCGCCTCCAAATCAGAGAGGCCGGTAAATGCTGCGCCGCATCTGCAAATTTTATGTTACAGTAAGTCCCCACCTTAAATTAAAAAAAAAAAAGAAAATAAATAAATAAAAACGTACTGGAAGCAAATCTGGTAGTCGCGATCCTTGTGCTCCTTGACGTGATTGCGAAGCGAGTTGATGCGGGTGTACGGGCGCATACACAATGGCTCAGGGCAGATAAAGACGCCCTCAGTCTCGATACTGGCGACGTCTTGGTCTTGCAAATGTTGATCTTGGTCGTCATCGAAAACAGGATTGTCGACGCCGTCGTCCTCATCGCCTCGGGGCTTCGTTTGGGCGGCGCCGCTGCTGGAACTCGCGCTGTTGGAGCTCGGCGACGTGAACAGGGACGGTGCCGTCGACTGGGATGGGAGGCCAACTGAGGAGCTACTTGCGCCATTGTAGGCTGGACCACCCATTGTCAGAGACGCCGAGCTCGAGGACGAAATCTGAGGCTGCAGCAGCAGCTGCTGCTGGAATGGGAACGGCTGCAGCTGATGGGGGAAGAATTGTGTTGTCACCGAGGAAGCAAAGTCATAGTCGGTGATCATCTGCTTGTTGCGGGCGTGGGCAAGCAGGTCTTGCAGGGTAGATGAGGACAAATTGTTGGCGGTGCTGCCATTGCTCATGATGGGCAGGAGGGGCGGGGTCGGGCGGAATGCTGCATGCGGGCTCTGCGATGTCGTCAATGTGGCCAAGCGAGGGCTCGAACCCGTTGGCAGCGAATTGCTGATGTTGACAGTCGAGGCTAGTGGAAGCGATGACCGACGCTGCGTTTGCATGTAGCCGTTTTGGGCAGTCGTGGTTGTTGTGGCGAATTGGGGCGTTTGCAAATTCATGAAACCATTGCTGGAGGGCTGCCTGGTCGACGTCATGATGGGAAACATTGGCGTTTGTTGTTGTTGTTGCTGCTGCTGCTGCTGCTGGAGTTGTTGCCCGTAAACCAGCTGTTGTTCTTGCAGTTGTTGTTGTTGCGGCGGTGGCTGCTGCTGCTGCGAGGGCTGGAATTGAGGTTGTATCCATTGCTGCTGCCTTTGTTGCTCGTAGTCTCTTTGTTGTTGCTGCTGCTGCTGCTGATCGCCGTACTTGTTTCCGTAGTGGTAGCGCCGTTGGAGGAACTCGCGCTCTCGTTCCGGGGCGGCTTCTTCCATCTTCATTTGAGCGTGGCGTCGCTTGCGTGCTGGTATTTACATACAAGGTGTAAATAAATAAATAAATAAAAAAGAGCAAGGGTCCAAGGGTACGAGAGAAAGGGAAGGAGGAAGGCCTTCTTGCTGGCCAGAAAAACTATTGGTGCCAGTGCACAAAAATAGGTGACTGCCAACTTTTTACCGGCGAAGGCGAGATAATAAAGAGTTGTTGCACCTTTTCAAACAGGATAAAGCACAAACCGGCCACACAAATAATTGAGCCGTAGAGGAGGAAGGGGCCGGATGAAAAACAAAAGAGTGAAACGCCGAAAGGCCTGAACGGGCGAAAAAAATGAGCTGTGTCATTGTTTACGACATTCGGACGCCCACGAAAACCAACCGAACCAGGCCATACTCTGTTTGAACCCTGGAGCGATGTATGCATTATTGCTGCACACGTACGTCACCCTTGGTGGCCGGACACACCACAAAATGGGTCCCAAAAATAGAATTTAAAAAACGAAGCAAAAATAAAAACAACGCCGCCTTTTCCATGACGCTTTTCAACGCCCTGCAACTTTACAGCACAAGTAGCGGGCCAATTAGAGGTCGAGAAAAAGAAAACGACAGAAACCGAGTTACCGAGGTGCTGTGAGGAAAACGAAAGGCAAAAAAACAAGGAAGAAAAACTGAAACGGAGGCTGGGAAGCCAGAAATACTACGAGTGGGGAGGGAACGTGCTTGGTGACACCAAACAAATTTGAAAGCTGTGTGCGTGCGTGCGCGTACAGAGGGAACTCCAAAAAAACAACCGAGGCAAAAGGAGAGGGCCATCTCGTCAGGAATGGGGGAATGTTGTGCGATTGGTCGAAGGAACACTGATGTGCGCGGCTCCAACAGGCATTCACGTGGTGGACGCAAAAAGCTCGGCCAGGAAGTAGCTAGAGTCTTGCGAGGCAGCGGTCGACGCCACCGCAGAGCCGCCAGAGGTGTGCCGGATGTGGACGAAAATGACATCGCTTACGACTACCGACAGTTGGTAGTGCAGCTGTTGCACCAATCGCATGGTGTAAAAAATCTACGGTGGGGAGTTTTAGCATAGGAGAATTCGGCTCACCCAAGGAAGTTTAGCAGACCCAAAAATATAAAAAGGGAGGAAACGACAACAGCCCTTACCAAAAAAAAAACATTTCGTACCCTTGATTTATGGCTCCCGTTCATGGAAGGATCGTAAACAATGTCACGAAGTAATTCGCCACGGGCGCCTCGCTCGAGAACAACAAAAGGCTCGTATCCATCTGTGTATGACACCTGGTAGTCTTGGGGTGATGAACTCGTGTCTGTTTTCAGTGGCCGACGTTGAATGACATTTTTGCGTGCGGGTATACCTAGCTGCGCCCATCGATACGCATTGGTTTGATGCTGGCTGAGCCGGCTCGTACGGAAATTGTAGGGTTCCAGCGTGCCTTGGTTGAGCATGTCACGAATCATCGAACGATTGCTGGGATACGACAGTGCGTGCTGGAGCCGGGAAAAAAAAAAAGAAAAAAAAAAAGAAAAAAAAAAAAGGTAAGGCAAAGGTCATTTGCGAGCTGTTTGTTACCCTCAACTGGAATACAGGAATCACCCAAGCCGTCTTTGCTGTAGTCGCATTGTGTTGCAGGGCACGTAGGTGGTTTGATAGCTGAAGAAATAATGTTGGATTGGATTGGGCTTATTTTACAAAACAAACAAACAAAAAAAGTTACCTTTGCGTGGGCATTCTCGGTCGACCACAGGTCCACATCTACTACGATGATTTTACTCGTTAGGGCCTCTTGCACAGCAACCTATAATGCAATCGTCAGAAGAAGAAAAAAAAGAGTCCTCTTGTAATCATCACATTTCGCAGGGTGTTGGTGGGAAACGGGCAGCCCAAGATCGATGAAGGCGAGGAAGCCAACGACGAAAACCACGCGAGATGGATAACGGCCAGCCTATCGAGCTTGGGAATCTGATGACAAGGTTTACAAACTATAAATGACTCCAACGTACATTTTCTAACGCCATTTGAAGGACGCGCTGCGCCGAGGCCTCTGTGTTGGCAAAGAGGACCACGGACATTGGCCCGTTCCACGACCCTGCCTGCCATGCGAGTGACTGCAGCTACAAGACGAAAAGAATATTAAAGTGAGTAACCAAAACGTGATACCCGATCCACGGTCAGGACAACACATGCTGAAATGCTCTTGCTGGACGACGATGTGTGCGACGGCAGCTTCACACGGCGATTGACCTGTACAGAGCATGTGCGATGAGTCGTGTCTTGCTTGACGGGGACGATGAGACCAGAGTAGACAGAGTGTGCAGAGAGCACCCCAAAGTCGTCAATCCAGACGACGGCCGGCGCCGTGGAATCTGTATCTCCGCACTGCTGTCGGCGAAACTGGAACCAGATGCGCCAAGCCCATTGTCCGCTTGAAGCGGACGACTCGGCCATGAGCGCTTGGTCCAGGCGAAATGTCACGACGTGTCGTTGCCAGGCGCCTCCGTTGTGTTCGAGGGCGTGCGTTGACTGGCCCGACCAGACGTCCTTTCCCGGGTTGCCGTCCGTTCCGTTGCTCCTCTCTATGGCGGCGGCAATGCCCCAGTCCATAACCATCGGACACCCGCTGTTTTCGACGACGCGAGTCCACACACTGAGCGAGACCATTGCGGCAGAAGGAGGGCCGAGCGTCAGCGCCTGCATCACCACATCCGACGGTGCCTCTGCCACGACCGTCACCTCGAGCACCCGATCGCCGTCGTGGGCCATCGTCCCTCCCACCGCTTTCGCATGAGGATACGCTCTGGCGGGTGGGGGGACAAACCAGCCCGGGGCCACATCACCCATCAGCAGAGCGCCATGTGTGGTTGCGGCCTCAAAGGACGGGTTCGTGAGCAGCAAGGGCTGGCTCGCGCAGCCGACGGAAACAGTACTGACGACCGCGGCAACAAGGACGTGGAGCAATGCGGCGGACATTTCAGCGGGGGCATCGGCGCACCAGAGTGCGAACCAGAGCGTGGCAAAAAAAAAGAACTCTTCTCACACAGTTTCCCAAACCAATTTCGACATGAAAAAGGTGGCCAGCAGCGTGGTAAGAGTCGTGGCAGCGCTCGCCGCCCTGATCACCGTGCTCCTGCTCGTCGGCGGGGCCCTGCACGGCTTGACCGGCTACAACAGCCCAGACAGCAGCCCTGAAGGGGGGGGACGGGGGCGGAGAAACGGCGGCGACGAACCTGCACTATTTGGCGGAGCAAGTGCAGGAGGAGGCCAGGACGAGGACGAGGGCGAGGGCGAGGGCGAGGGGCGCGACAGGGCGAGCGGCCGCGGCAGCAGAGGCAACCGGATCACCCAGCTGCAGGCCGACCTCGACGCCAAGAGGATAGCCTCGGCGTGGTGGGAGGACAGCTTCCACGTCAACACTTCCAAAGTGCAAGACGCGCTCCAGTATGTTATCGCCCTCCCTCCATTTGTTATCGCAAAGAACTCCCCCCCCACACACACACACTCTCCTTGTGTTCGCACTTTCTCTCTCTCTTATCGTGAGGCAAAAAAAAAAAATACTAAAAACACAAACTGTTTCTTTCTTTCCTTTTTACTGCCAGGGCAAGACGGCAGCATGAGCCAAAACCTGCGGCCATCGATATGGAGTCGCACGAAATGGTCACCAACATCGTCCTGGTCAAGACACACAAGACCGCGTCCACGACCATGGCTTCCATCCTCTTCCGCTTTGGCGCGTCGCACAACCTGCAGTTTTATCTCACCCGCAACTGGCACTATATCTACCCCTTTGCAGAGTACCCTGAGCTGCCCCAGGTCAACATCACGCTCTATCACCACCGTTCGCAGCAGATGTCCACGCGCGACTACGCCCGCTGGTACCTCAAAGTCGTCCCGCGCAATCACATGATCACCATCCTGCGCGAGCCCTTTTCCCGTGCCCTCTCCGACTACCACTTTTTCATCCAGCCCGATCACCCCGACAACACACTCGAGAGCTTTCTCCGCAACCAGACGCACCCACTGTCCAAGCACATTCATCTCATGTCCAACGACCTTGGCGTACGCAACGACTACCACATGAACATGTTTCTGTCGCATTGGCACTCGTTCTTCTCCATGTTCCTCATCACGGAGCAGTTTGACGAGGTGCGCTGTTTAATACACATACACACACACATACTCACATGGTAAAACTGATCCCAAAAAACACAAATAGTCTCTCGTGCTCATGAAACGCAAGTTCAAGTGGCGCTTGGAGGACATTGTGTACATGAAACTGCTAGAAACGTGCAAGCAGACTGCCAGGCAATGGGATAGCCTCAAAGTGACGTGCCCACAAAAGAAGGAGCATCTAGACGAGGAAACGCTGGGTCTCCTCGCGCACCTCATCCGCTACGACATCCAGATCTATGAGTTTGCGAGGAAGAGACTCAACGAGCAGCTGGCCGCCCAACCGCCAGATTTTTGGGTCGAACTGGCTCAGTTCCGGACAATGCAAAAACGCCTCAACGAAGTTTGCTCAATCCCATGGCAGACCTTGGCACAGTCTTGCGACTACTATGCCCCGCACTGTCGTCTGTTTTCGCTGACCGATTTGGACGTATGTTGCCAAGAAAATTTTTATCACAATGATAATGAAAAAAAAAATTTTTTTTTTTTGCAGTTTGAAAAAGTAATTATCGACCACAGTGGCAACCTCACCGACACAGCCGTCAAAGTTGCTATGCTAGAGGGCAATACCTGTGCCAAGACATTGTAAAGGATCCATTTATTCTTTTTTTTTTCCGTTCATTCCACAGCCAATGATCAAGTCTTTTATCTCTCTTTCTCTCTCTCTCACTCTCTCTCTCTCTCACATTTTTCAAGTCATTCACAAAAAAATTTTCATAAAATCACTGTCAGTGTAAAGTTTCGCAGTTGTACAATAGATACTTTCATAACGCAGTTGATTCGTAAAATAGCATGTAGGCCCTAGCGCTGCAAACCTCTGTGACGTCGGCATCACGGACGCTTTCGTCCGAGCAACGGATCCATCTACCGTCCTTGTTGGCATCATCGTCGTCGTCGTGCTGAAGCACACCGCCCATTCTGATGCGTCGATAGGTTACAAAATGGCCCGAGACGGCGCTGCCCTCATGTTCGATCACGGCCGTCAGCTGGTAAATGAACGATCGCTCGGTCGACAACGTGGCGCTCGCTCGAACGACGCGCGGTTGTTGGTGATGCAGCACGCGCCATTGCTCGGAAATCGACGTCGACTGCGCGAGGATATTGGCTGCTCGAAGCCACCGAAGGTCCAGAACAAGCGGAAACGCCACATGTGCCTCGCTTTTCACAAGGGCTCCGTGAGCGGGCGAATAGGTCAATCGGCCGAGGTGGACACACAAGTCTGTGTAACAGAAAAAAAATTTTTTTTTGTTATAGACCTGAAAGATGTTTGGGTACCTTTGGGTAGACGGATGGACGCGGTGTGTTTGACGCAGACCGACGGCCTCATCGACTCCATCGCAGCATACTGGGATAAAAATAAAAAAAAGAGAGTAAAAACTAAAATTGAACATGCAGAATCCTCAAACAAACCTTGGGATTGGTGCGTAATCGATCAAACTGTTCCTCATAGTTTCCTGTCTGAAGGATGGAACTGAGATCGTGCAGGAGGCCCTCATGCTCGGTGATCCCATCGAGTGTGTCACGTCGTAGTTTGATCTGCCTCTGAAAACAAACAAACAAAACTGTTAAAAAAGTAGCTCCCATCTCAAAGCAAGAAACCCTACCCGTCGCTCCCTGTCCTCTAGTTTTTGTTGTGTCGGTGCTGCCGCGGCAACGAGGTTGGGCTGATTAGCCTGGTCAGTCTTGGTTGTTTTTCGCGAGGACGGCCTAGGGAGGGCTCGCAGTTGGACTTTGAGGTCGGCAATGCTGTCGCGGACGACACGAATCGTGCCGACGACGGTGCACTTGGGGCACTGGTAGTCTGATATCGTCTCTGGCTCGAAGAAACGCCGAATGAGGTCCAGCAGGTCCAACGGAGCGCCTGTCTGCTACAAAAAGTCAACATGTTACACACACACAATAAAAAAGAAGAAGAAAAAAGGAGTACAACATGCATTGATCGGCACGGCCAGCGGCAACGAGTCAAAGGGGACGACTCGGACGGGTGCACTAAAGCCACAGTCGCGACATCGTATGGTCGTTCCAAGAAGCCCCTCCAGAGACGACGTGATCTTCATGCGCACGAGCAGAGGCGTCGTTGCGTGCCCTCCGATCATCGAGCTGGACGGCGTAGGCTGTTTCGGGACAAGAGCGTCAGTCAACGAGGGCGGACACGCAAAGGCCAACGATTCATCGCTCAACTTGGAAGCGAGGAGGTCAAACAGCTCGAACGCGTCCTCCTGCCGGTCTGAGAGTTCGCGACCTTGTCCGACGAGCACAGCGTTGAAGGCAGAAGGGTTGATTGTCCGCAGCAGAGCACCCGGCCGGTTCAGGTCCATGTAGAGCTCATTAAACGCTGCACAAAAAAAAAAAAAAAAAGAAGACGCGTGAGCAGGCCATTTGGTAGCACGCAGTACTACCTTTGCAAACATCGGCCCTGTGCGAGAGTCCGTCGTCATCGCCATTGCCGTCATAGTCAACGCCACCGGCGTCACGGTCACGCAAGCGGCTTGACAGAAACACGCCCAGTGCCGACATGGACGCAAGGGCCTACGTACATCTCATGGTATTTGAGCTCCGACAACGCAGTTAGGTACCTGTAGAATGGCGTTGAGGAAGCAGTGGTTGCCGGGGTTGACGAGCCCCGGGAAGTGGTTGTGGCTATGCTGCGGTCGGTGCCGTTGGCGGGATGACGCAGCAGACGAGCGAGGTCGCACCGCGGCGGTCATGACGTCTGGCGTCAGGTCTGGCGTGTCCTTGCCTACTCCCAGTGAGCCCGTGGCGTGTAAACCCGCGTGCAACAGTGGCTGCTGCTGCTGCTGTGCATGCTGGTGCCAGTACTGAAGGCCGAGCATTTTTAAAATTTTTTTTTCTTTTTTTTTTTTGCGACGAGTTTGGTGACGTTTGGTGACGCAAAAAAAAAGCTTCTCCTAGACTTCGCGATCAGCCGGAGGGCGATATTTGAGGCCGAGCGCCTCGAATACGTCCTCCTCGGTCTTGATGTTGGGAACACGTGTGCCTTCGTTGAGTCGTTCGCTCTTGTTTCGTGTGACTTTCTGCAAAATAATTTTTTTTATTTTTTCTTTTAAAACTTGCAAGGCGACGTACCGCGAAGAGACCCTTCTCAGACAGGTGCATGTCCTTAAAGTGAGCGAGCCATCGCATACTGCGATTGAGATAGTCGTTGCCGGTAAAGTGGATGAGGGCAAACGGCCACTCTTTGATCGGAACGACAAGGATATCAATGCGCCGATGCGACAGACCATTCAGCTGGCAGACGCCCATGTACTTATGCTGCGACGCATCCTTGACAACGACGAGATGATGCGTCAAGAGTTGCATCTGCTCGAGCTTGCGGACTAGCGGCAGTAGGATACCGTGGTGCATTTCGCTGTTTTCGTGCGTGATCAAGAGGTCGATATCTGTAGGAGCAATAAGAAAATAGCGGTGTTTTCGTGTTGCAAACATACCTCCACATGTTTCCTTGCCTCGTCGATATGAGCCAGTGGCCGTGACAATTGTGCCAGGGCGCAGTTCCTGGGCGGCGGCCCTGACGATCTTTTCGACCTCTTCGACCTCTGACCGCGGGATCCGCTGCTTAAACTCTTCAACAAACTGGAGGCCCACGCGCTGATTTTTGGACAGGGGCTCTCCATATTGTACTGCAAAGTCACAACGTTTTTTTTTATTTTTAGTTTTATTTTTAGTTTTAGTTTTTTTTTGTTGCATACGCGTTCCGGGATGATTTGGATCCGTCAGATCTGCAAGCGAGCGATAGCCCTTCACGTAAAGGTCGTGTGCGATCGATGACCCAACACCCCAGATCTCACAGAATTTGTTTAGGGTGATCCAATGCTCATTCTGCTTGAAATTTTCGAGTTTGGCGATTTTTCCCGTCTCCAGCAACTCTTCAATCTACACGTATGGTTTAAGGCAGGCAGCAAAAAACAATTACGGCACCTTGTCGGCAATCTTGTGCCCTTTACTCTTGTCAGACATGCTCACAGCTTTGACAGCATCCTCGCGGGACTCGATCGGCTTGGGATAACTGGCGATCTTGCTGATAGCCTATGGGAAAAACCGTAAAATACGATATTCAAGTTTCCTATCAAGGTCCAACCTTGCCATACGAATACGCCCTCCAGTGGTGGTCAGTGCCTGGCATGGCCTCGTGATGTTTCTTAAGCTCTCCCAGTGCCTTGGTTATGTGGGCGTTCAAATTGACTGGCGTTGCAGAGGTGAGGTCCTGGGCGCACGCCCATTTTCCACGGGGCATAAACTCTCTTTGGTACTGCAAATCCACTCGAGTTGATCAGGGAAGAAATAAATAATATCCACATACCTTGAGTTCGCGCTTCAACTCCTCGGCGGTCTGAGGGTCAAACTCGTCATACTCGTTCTCGATGTAGTCTTCATCTTCCTTTTTCTGTGGGAATGAAAAGAAAAAAAAAATTTTTTTTTATTCAATCGTACAAGCGCGCATGGCAGAATACCATCTCATGGTCGTCGGCACTCTTGAATTTGCCAGCTTGCTCCAATGCTTTCGCGATTCCCCTCAGCTCATTGTCAAAGCTTTGCTGCGTGGACGAGAGCAAAGCCGGTTCGTTGCCGTCTTCCACCTTGAGCCGCTTCGGGGAGCTGTTTGCGCTACCTGCATCCGCATCGGCACCAGTGCTGTTATCAAGATCGTGCTTGCTGGTGGTCTTGCTGGGGCTCGATGCCGTGTGCACGCTGATCCGATAGTTGGCGTCGTTCACGAGCTCGCCCAGACTGAGCGACTTTGACATCCAACCGTCCTTGAGAACGAGCACAGACGGGTGCAGTGGGCTAGGCACGAGCGGCGGCTTGAGCTTTGCGACCACTCTCTCCTCGAGGTCGGTGATGATGTGCGTGAGGTGTGGTGTGGCGACATTGACGACTTTGCCACCTATCGCAATTTATTTTTATTTAAAACAACAACATGAGAACGATGAAAAGAAGGTACCGCCCTCTGTGATCTTCTTGGCGAACAGCGCCTTTTGCTTCTTGCTCTCGCCGAAAATTAGTAGCGCCACCACACCGATGAAGAAAGGCCCCTTGCGATTGACTTGCTGTGCAAGCTTTGCTGCAGCGGTCACCGCCCCCGTGGGCGCACTTGCCGGGTTAGTTGGCGGCTGCAACGACACTTGCTCGTGTCGCGCGTGCTTTTGTCGCCCTGGTTCGGGCTCACCTTGCAGTTGCGTATCCTCAGTAGTGTTGACGTAACGGTGGGTATGCTCAGGCTCGTCGTCGTTGCCGTCGTCCGAGTCGAGGCTCACGACCGCGTGTGGAGTCGCGGGGACAGCTGCGGGCGCAGTCACGGGCGAAATTGCTGGCACCGTGTGCAGCTTGGTGTCGTGGTCGTCAGTTTCCAGGTCGCTTTCGTCGTGCGCCTCCCGAGCACCAACATGCTTCGAACTGGAAGCTTCTGGTGAGGAGTGGCCGCTTCCGCAGCGTCTCTTGAGCTCGTCGCCGTAGATGAACGTGCCCGGCGGCGAATCGACGAGCTGAGCGGCAGCGAGCTCATCCAACGCACCCCAATAGTTGCCGCTCATCGGCTCATCGCTCATCGGCTCATCGCTCATCGCCTTGTACAAAACTACAGTTTAACCTGGGGGTGCACAACACATGGAGGAGCCAGAAAAGAGTGCAATTAACGCTTGTGCAGGTTGACGTCATCAGTGCATGCTGCGATGCGCGATGAGGCGTCCGCCACGCGAAGGATTTCGTTGAAGAGTGACTCGCGGATTGCGTTGAGGTCTTCGTCGTTCGAGCAGGTGGCCTTTGCGGCAGCGGCTACGGCTGTGTGGAGTGAGACGATGATGGCCGAGGAGCGTTCAATGCTACATCTTCCTTTAGTGTTACGAACCACTAATTAGAGGGTGTACTGTACAAGAGGGGACGGATTTTTCAAGACTATGATATTATTGTGCTTGCTCTGTGCTGGTACCGCTGTTGTCCAAGAGGTTGTATTGCTTGGACAGGACGCACTCGCCGCCCTGCTCCATGTCGATCGAATACTGGTAAAAGTTGCCTTCTGCAGTGACCGCCATCACTTGCGCAGGCGTTCCGCTTTGGATGGATAGACGCATTAAAACACCGCAGCCCCCCCCCC
>Ga0302230_10002202_pt1 | contig 11800 bp, 12 predicted proteins | sample II_Palsa_N2_1_FD_193523 | JGI IMG/M metagenome (GOLD analysis project Ga0302230, IMG submission 193523) | Peat permafrost microbial communities from Stordalen Mire near Abisko, Sweden - II_Palsa_N2_1 | ecosystem: Environmental > Terrestrial > Soil > Palsa > Peat permafrost | place: Sweden... | reverse complement strand
CTTTTTGTTGGTTTCGTATCATCTCAGGGCCGGACGCCGTGCTGGTTGCAGGCAGCGGACTCATAATCCGCCTCCGAAAGGACACCGTGGGTTCGACTCCCACCCGGCCCACCAAAGAGATCTCATTGGCTTCCAGAGAAGTCCAGTATTGACTTGCAGAACAACACCGCCTAGGCCCTCGGAGAATCTCGAGCAGGCCGACAGGGTCAAGTTCAATGCACTGGCACCCCGCACACGAACGCAACCGAAGCTGACGCGAAATGCGCTCATGCTTGGTCATCGATAAGCGTCCCGCTGGATTGTCCATCGTCAACAGCATTTCCGCCATCTTCGCTGTAGCCGCGGAAATATGGCCTTGAATGACCGAGGCTTCAGCTTGCAATGCGCCTAGCGCCGGATTCGGCATGTCCCCGTGACCGGGCCGAGCCGCGGCGGCGGAGATTTGGGCTGCGCTTCACGTGTTACCCATGAGGGAAGACCAACGGGAGGTTCTTGCCGCGAGCCTGCAGAAACCTAGCCCTTCGCGCGGCGTTTCAAGAAGCTTGGGGGATGGCCGTAGAACTTCTTGAAAGCCTGCGCATAGGAGCCTTCTGTGGCATACCCTACTGCAAGTGCAACGTCGAGTTCCCGCATGCCAGACATGTGCATTTCAAGAGCCCTTGTCATCCTCACGTGATTGCGCCACTGCTGGAAGGCCATACCAGTTTGCGCCAGAAAAAGTCGTTGTAGTGTTTTGGTGCTAGCGCCAACTTCGGCGGCCCAATCTTCGAGCGACTTTTCGATGGAGGTGTCTCGTTCGATTGCCCTGCAAATAATGCCGAGCTTCTTGTCGTCAGGAATGCGAATGGATGAGCCGGTTCGCGGGGCCCGCACGATTTCGTCCACGATGACGTACGCGCGCCGCATTTTCTCGTCAGCCGTCAGATTGCTCTCAGGCCACGACGACACATCGATTATGAGCTCGCGAAGCAGCGGGCTGAGAATGAAAACCCCGCACGTCCCGCGCGAGCAAAAGTCGCTATCGATGTAAAGGCTGTGATATAGGAATCGGCGGTCCAGAAACACTGCATGGGACTCTCCAGCAGGTAGCCACGCTGCACGGTCGGGTCCCATTCGCACGATGCCGCTGCGCGTCTCCAACAGCATGGGACCGTGCTGTGCGAAAACCAGTTGTCCACATGCGTGCACATGCGCCTCGAAGTCCACCGCGTCTCCCTCGCGAACCACCGCACTGACAGGAAAGTTATCGCGACGTACCGCGAGAAGTGGCGGATTCGGTTGCATGGGTTGTCCTGTTTTGAATGGATTGTGACCTATGTCAGATGGTGCCTGCCTGGCCCGGGAGCTTACATTGATACTTCACAATTCTAGTGGAGAAAAAATATGTTCCTCGACCTCACGCTGGCCATCGACATGTATGATCCCGTTGTTGGCAAGGCTAATCAAGACCAGAACAGCTTCATGTCCCAAGGGCACATCGGCACCCACCTGGACGTGTATGAGGGACAAGGTCGTCCGCCGGCTGAATACGCCGTCCGCCGAGGCGTAATCGTTCATGTAGGTGACGTCGGCGAAACCGAAATCACGGAAAAGGTCCTCGAAGGATACGATGTCCGCGAAGGCGACTTCGTTATCTTCAACACGGGCTACCTGTCGAAGTACTCCTACGGAACGCGCGACTATTTCCGCGGCCATCCCCAGATGTCATGGGATTTCATCGAAACGCTGGGGAAAATGAAGCTAGGTTTCATCGGTCTGGATTTTGCCGGCCTGCGTCGCGGTGATCAGCATGGCCCAGCAGACCTCCTGGTCGGTCGCCGCGGCGGCTTCATCATCGAGAACATGGACAAGATCGATGAACTCTACAACGCGGTCGGTAAGACTGAGTTCAAGATGCACACCGCCTGGACAGGTTTCCTCGGCTTCAGTGGGCTCTCGTGCCGCGTCGTGGCAGAAGTACCTGACACGGTACAGTAAGGTGAAAGGACATCATCATGCTCAACCAAGAACAACTTAGTTACAGAGCCGGGATGGCCCGGCTCGGCGCTGCGGTTCACGTGGTTACCAGCGATGGGGTCGCTGGGAAAGCCGGCATTGCAGCCTCAGCTGTTTGCAGCGTCACCGACACGCCACCCACGCTACTCGTTTGCGTCAATCAGCAGTCGTCGGCGCACAATGCGCTGATCGAAAACGGCGTACTGTGCGTGAACACATTAAGTGTTTCGCACGAGGCGCTATCTCGCAGGTTCGGTGCAGGCGTCAGTGTCGAGGAGCGTTTCGCCGGAACGGTGTGGAGCACGCTGAAAACGGGGGCCCCCGTGCTGGAGGACGCATTGGTGGCGTTCGACTGCAAGGTAATTGACACCGTCTGCCAAGGTACTCACAGGGTTTTCTTTTGCGAGGTGCAGGAAATAAAATTGAGCGATGGCGAGACGATCGGCGGGCTCATCTACTTTGATCGTCAATACCACGGATTGCAAGCCACTTCCTTGGCGAATCCGTAGAGCGAGTTGTGCGCGTCGGGTCTGACTGAAATCCTGACAGGATGGCAGAAAGCAAAACAGGCCCGACGAATATATCGGAGTAGGAAAGAAGTTTTGCATGTTAGTTATAAGCCTCACGCATACCAGATCCGGAATCGAAACCAGAGCGCCGCGTCAAGGCGTCGGTGCTTGGCGTCAACAACAATCATTAATCCGACGGTGTACTTTGATGGGATCGGACAACGCGCCATACGTGTGCAAGAAGTGCGTCTTTCTCCCACGTTTTCTACTTTGACAGGTTTCTAGCGTAGCAATGGCTGGCCTAGGCACAAACTCGCCTTTGCTCACAAGCCTGGCTGCGGGCAGTATATCCAGAACCCGGTGTCGGAAAACTCAAAATAAACTGAGCCGACACAAGAATCTGCGATCAACAGCGCCCAACGCCAGAATAGCCGAATCGGTCACATCCGCCTAAATATGCAGGCTTGCGATAACGATAAGAATAGAAGTGTGTGTTAGAGGAAAGTGCTATCTGTTCATCGCGCACCGCACTCCGTCACATGCACGCTAGGCGCAATCGCTATCGTCAGGACATCTGCTTGCCTCGCAACGCTAATTGCGATCGAGTTAGCGCACTCCATCAGTCTAAAAACTAATCAGCTATCCTTAGTTAATGCGGAGGACGGGAAGGACTTCTCACCGCTGTAAAGCCAGCCCATGAATCCTACAAAGATCGCAGCGACGACGGCCGGAGCTGCCGCAACGCGGAAGATGTCCTCCGGCCGCCAGTTCGACGCGTATAACACTCCGGCCAGGTAGGTGCCCCCGGCGCCGCCAAGGCGACCGATACCAGAAGCCCATGCCACACCAGGCGCACGTAACTCGGCTGGATAAAACAGGGCGGCCAATGCAACAATGCCTTTCTGGCCGCCGCTAGTACACGCACCGCAGAAAAATGCCGCCAGCACAAGTAAAAAATGCGTTGCGCCGAGCGCCATAGAAATTGCCAGCATCGATATACCGCCAAACAGGAATAGCGCTGAGAGGATGATATACGGCCCGAACCGGTCTATCAACGGACCCAAAAGGAGTCCGGCTGCCATGCCACCGACAGTGCTGACGGCCGTTACCCAGACGACCATTCTGGCCGAGTAATAGAGGGAATGCAGGAACGTCGGTAGCCAGCTCTGGAGGAAATAAAATTCCGCCAGGTTGATGTTGAACACAACCCACAGCAAAAATGTGCCGACACGTAAACGCGCGGAAAACAAGCCACTTCCGCCCCCATCGCTGTTCTTATTGGCGTTGGAAGTTAGTACGGCGCCGTTCGGCAAGTTGAATTTGGGAAAGAATCGGCGCGCCATTTGAAGCAGGTCTTTTTGCGACCTGTGCCGCGCAAGATGCGAGGCAGACTCAGGCAAGAGAGGAATGAGCAGCAACGTTAAAATAATCGGCCCGAGGCCACAGACCCATAGTGGAGCGGTCCAGCCGAAGCGTGGAATCATCGCGCCACAGCAGAAGCCCGCGACAGTAAATCCGAGGGAATAGCCGACGTAAATTAATAAAACAAACGTTGCGCGTGTCCGTTTGGGACTGAACTCGGATGTGAGGCCGACGGCACAGGGCACGGCGGCTCCCAGTCCGATGCCAGTAAGCAGTCGAAGCGCGATCAACTGCGGCACGTTCGTTACAAAGACAGTTATCAGCGTGAACAAGCCGAACGCGGCCGTTGACCAAACCGTCATCCTCTTTGTGCCGAAACGTTTTGCAAAGGGAGAGATGCCGAAATTTCCGATCATCAGGCCGATGAGTACGGCCGAGAAGATGGTGCCAAGGATGGACTTTGGAAGATGCCACTCATTCGCGAGAACGGGCACGATGTAGCTGAAGGCTTGCGTGGTGAAGCCATCAAAGAGCATGAGCAATGCACAGAGAGCTAGTGCGGCGTACTGGGCTCGGCCGATTTGAGAATGATCGATTACGTCGTGAATGTAGACTCTGCGTGATTCCATCACATGTCTCCGCTGCGATATCAGGATCCGGCCTCGAGCTGCCTTTAGCTCGGGCAGCCTTGGTGTAAAACGCCTGTTTTGACCCGGACGCACGCTTAAGATCTCGCGGTCACGGTCACGGACACGGCGTCGTCAGGTGTTTTATATCTATGAAACGTTGTGGCCTTGCCCTTGGTGCAATAGTCGCCACTTGGCACCATCGCTCGCTCAACCCACGAGGCGCGCCGTTTCCATTTTGTAATTCTTGATGTGGTCAGTCTATCTGCGCGCAATGCCCTTTCGCCGCTTCACTTCGGCCAACAATCGTTCAAAACCGGACTTGTGGTCGAAAGTTTCACCCGTTCCGTTCCGCCCGGCTCGCACGTTCTACTACAGTCTCTGCATGCAGTCGCATGGCTGCCTGTAACGCAGGCGATCGCGGTGGAGTATTGACGAACGGTCATCTTTCCCGCGCCGTAGCGGGACGGTCGTCGTTGGCGCTGAGGCAAGGTGTCTGGCTCGGCCATTTGACCGCGCCAGAGTATCGACGATCGGGGAATTCATCGGCGAACGCGGTCGAACAAATTTGACCGTTTTTAGAGGTAAGTTGTCGCTTTAACCAAATCCAGATCGGGCGGTTGTCGCTAGAGTATCTCTCAGGGACTGCATTTTAACGACATGCACATAAAATTCAGGTATCCGAAATATGTAAGTCCGAAGTCTCAATTCAGTGTTGATGGCGAAGTGGCCTCCGTCATCCCTCTTTAATACGTTGTTATCCTGACAAAGTGAAATGAGCCCAGCTAAATTTCGCGACTGTGCGGCATCTTTAATCTGTACCCTTTCCTCAATCGGGAAATTTCTTGCATCCATGTTTATCGTTGAAGAAGCTGATCTTGTCGCGTATGACATTGCAGGGCACGAAATTCACACTCCTTGCTTTTCACCCTGTATGGCTACGTCTGACCAGCTAAAGCAGCTTTGACAGGGAAGGCCGGTCTTGGGCCCGATCCAGATTTTCTCCAGATGGAACGCGACGTCACGCTTTGAGTAAAGACGGCTCATGCAGGCTATCCCTACTGCCGGATTGCATGCGACACCGTAATGAGCGGGACCGACGATCTGCTGACTGGCGTTCTCCTGCATGTCGGGCTTAGTTCGGTGGAACGCTCAATTGCGCCGAACACAGCATCTGAGTGCTAACCATGTTTGTGACAGGACGGAGCGGTGTTGCGCGGATCGTATTGCCTTACTTGCGGCTGTGCCAACGTCGGTTCGCGCCGCGCTGAATTTGCGCCCACGTGGCCAATGAAAGGTCTCGTCGCGCTGTTGCCCGTCACGGTGCTGACGTAGCGGCATCCGGGCGCGATTGGTCGACTTGCCGGGGAGTTCGAGCAGGCTTGCCGATGCAGATGCAGATGCAGATGCACGGTGATCGGCGTGGCGAAAATCGGGCTTGCACTATTAATTGTACGATCTTATAATTAAATTAAGATACAAACCAACGGCGGATGTGGAGGACTTGAGCGTCATTCGTCGGCTAACTGCAGTTGCGTTGAAGCTATGGAGGAGTGGTCGATGGAAAATGAGCTCGAAACGATGCGGGGACAAATCCTTGGTCTTGTCGGTGCCCTTAATGCGATTGCTGCGGTGCTGCCCGACCAAACGTCGGCGGATGCAGCTGAAGTTCTGGACGACATGATTGCGGCGACCAAGGACAGTGGTCTCGAGTCGGCGGTGACGGAGGCGATGCACTCTGCGATGCAGCAGATTGGCGGCGCATTGCGTGTGTCTCTTCACCGTTGAGTAAAGTCGTGGTTTGAATCAATCGCTGCGGCAGACTCAGGCAAGATTGCCGGCCAGTAAGGCGGACGCGAGGCATCGGTAAGCGCGCGATCCGCGGTGGCATTTCCGGTCTGCGCGGGACAATTCGAGTGCAGGGCGTCGTGATTGAGTCTCGAGCCGCCGGACTGCGGCTGTCGAACAGAATGGTTCGCGGCGTAAATTAATTGTATGGCCAAATAGTGCGGGCCGCATGGCTGATTCGGCTCAAGCATTCAGCGGAGAGTAAGCAAGATGACTAGAAAACTTCGGGTTGGCGTGGTTGGCGGCGGTATCGGAGGCGTTGCCCTCACAAGCGCGCTCGCGCAGCACGGGATCGAGGTGCATGCCTTTGAGCGCGCTAACGCGTTCGGTGAAATCGGCGCTGGAATTCAGGTCACTCCAAATGCCGTCAAGGTGCTTGAAGCGTTGGGTCTGGGAGAGGCGCTGCGAAAAGTCGCGTTTGTGCCTCAGGCCATCGTTGGCCGCAACTGGGATACGGCAAAGGAGATTTTCCGCATTCCGCTGGCTGACGAGTGTCCCCGTCTGTACAACGCCCCGTTTTTCCATGTCCACCGTGCTGATCTTCACCAGTTGCTGGTCGACTCGCTGCCAGCTGGCGTTGCGTCGCTTTCGTCGGCGTGTGTTGATATCAGGCAAACGGAAGATAGCGCCGTAGCTATCTTCGCAGACGGATCGGAGTTCGAGGCGGATCTGATCGTGGGCGCGGACGGCGTGCGATCGACCGTACGCAACAAACTGTTCGGCGACGACGCGCCGAAGTTCACTGGCAACATGTGCTTCCGGGCGGTCGTTCCGGTGGATGGGTCTTTCGATTTTGTGAGTCCCGACTCGTCGTTCTGGCTGGGCCCGAAGTCACACATCGTGACCTACTACGTTCGTCGCGGGCAGGCAGTCAATATCGTTGCAGTCAACGAGACCGCCGAGTGGGTCGAAGAGTCGTGGAACGCACCTAGCACTCGCGAAGAGTTGCTTGCCGCGTTCGCTGGATGGCACCCGAACATCACACAGTTGTTTGAACGCGTTGACTCTGTATTCAAGTGGGGCTTGTTCGACCGCGATCCGATGACGACGTGGTCGAAAGGGCGGGTCACTTTGCTGGGCGATGCCTCCCACCCAATGCTGCCGTTCCTTTCTCAAGGCGCGGCGATGGCAATCGAGGATGGCTATGTGCTGGCGCGCTCGCTCGCTGGGCACGGCACCGACGTCGCAGCGGCCTTGCGCGACTACGAAGCAGAGCGCATTCCACGTACCAGCCGGGTACAGCTGGAGTCTCGTGAACGCGGACGGACCTATCACCTCCCGACACTTTTCGCCCAGCGCAAACGCGACCTCATTTATCAGTTTAAGTCGTGGATCAATCCGCATGCTTCCGGCATTCAGGCTGACTGGGTATACGCCTACAACGCGGCGGACTTCCAGCCGCGTGTAGCAGCGGTGGTTTAACGCGAAGCTAATCTAGAGTTTGAGGCAAATACACATGAGCAAGATTTATCGCATCGGCCAGATTGTGCCGAGTTCAAACACCACGATGGAAACAGAGATTCCCGCGATGCTAAGACTGCGGGAAGCGATTCGGCCGGAACGCTTCACATTTCATTCGAGCCGGATGCGCATGAAGAAGGTCGTCAAGGAAGAACTGGCGGCCATGGACGCCGAGTCCGACCGCTGTGCGGTGGAGTTGTCCGACGCCCGTGTTGATGTGCTCGGCTACGCATGCCTCGTTGCGATCATGGCGATGGGCCACGGCTACCATCGCGCTTCGCAGGAGCGACTCACAAAGCACACTGCTGCTAACGACGCCCACGCCCCAGTGTTGACCAGCGCCGGCGCGCTGATTGATGCGCTCAAGGTAATCGGGGCCAAGCGCATCGTCGTGGTTGCACCGTACATGAAGCCATTGACGGAGCTCGTTGTCGACTATATCCGTAACGAAGGCTACGAAGTGCTCGACTACCGTGCGCTCGAAATTCCAGACAACCTGGAAGTCGGGCGGCACGACCCGGCCAATCTGCCGGAGATCGTGCAGAAGCTGCGCTACCAGGATGCCGACGCGATCGTACTGTCGGCGTGCGTGCAGATGCCATCGCTGCCGGCCGTTGCAAAGGTAGAAGCACTGACAGGAAAGCCGGTTATTACTGCGGCGATCGCAACCACGTACGCAATGCTGCGCGAACTGGGCCTGGAGCGCATCGTTCCGGGTGCGGGCGCGTTGCTGTCCGGCGCGTACTGAGTCAGGCATTTCACAGGGAAGCCCCGATGTTTACGACTCTTCAGTACGGCGCGAACGTTGCCGCGAACGGTATCCGTCAGCACTATCTCCGCTACGGTGGAGCAGACGGCGTGCGAAGTGAGCGCGCCGCCATCATCCTGATTCCCGGTATCACGAGTCCCGCCATTACTTGGGGATTTGTTGGTGAAGTCCTCGGCCGTGGGTTCGACACCTATGTGATCGATGTGCGCGGCCGTGGGTTGTCAGAGGCCTCGTCAACGCTTGACTACAGCCTGGCCGCGCAGGGCGACGATGTGGTTGCATTCGCGGACGCGCTCGGTCTGAAGCGTTTCACGCTCGTGGGTCATTCGATGGGCGCACGCATCGCGGCACGCGCCGCGGCGCACAAGCCAGTCGGTCTCGAATCGGTCGTGCTGGTGGACCCGCCAGTGTCCGGTCCGGGTCGCCGTGAGTACCCGGGCAAGCTGCCGTGGTACGTCGATTCGATGGAGCTGGCACGTGCCGGCGCAGACGCCGAAGCGATGCGCGCGTTTTTACCGACCTGGACCGACCAGCAACTCCAGTTGCGGGCCGAATGGCTGCACACCTGCGACGAGCGCGCAATACTTGCATCGTACAAAGGTTTTCACATCGACGACTTCCATGTAGACGCCGCCCAATTGCACGTGCCGTCTCTGTTGATCACCGCTGAGCGCGGCGACGTTGTGCGTGACGAGGACGTCGCGGAACTGCAACGTGGGACGCCGTCGATGCAACACGTGCGCGTGCCGAACGCCGGCCACATGATTCCGTGGGACAACGCGGCAGGCTTTTACGCGGCGTTCGGCGACTTTCTCGGTGCGCCGCTCGTCTAATCTCACTCAGCCCACATTTGCCCAGCCCCGAAGGAGCCGCTCATGCCTATCAGCGACTATCAATTGGTCGAAGCCTGGAAGGAAGTGCTTACGCTGTCCCGCCTCGAACGCGGGCAAACCGTCACAATTTTGACGAGTTCCTCTACGCATCCGCAGACTCTCGCTTGCGCGCTCATCGCGACCCAGTCGATGGGCGCAGTCGTCAACCGGCTGGACTTGCCGCCGGTAAACGGCGAGAAGGCGTTCAGCCGCGACTCGCTTGCGTACCTCGGCACGACACCATTGACCGGTAACCGCGCGGCCATCGCGGCGCTGAAAGAGAGTGACCTGGTGCTCGACCTGATGACGTTGCTTTTCTCGCCTGAGCAACATGACATCCTCAAGTCCGGCACGAAGATCCTCCTTGCCGTCGAGCCCCCCGAAGTCTTGGCGCGGCTGGTGCCAACACTCGCCGACCGCGAACGCGTGCTGGCCGCTGCGAAAAAGATAGGCGCCGCGCGCGAGATGCGCGTTACGTCGCCGGCAGGCACTTCGCTTGTGTGCCCGATGGGTGAGTTTCCTGCGATCGCTGAATATGGCTTCGTCGACGAGCCGGGTCGCTGGGACCACTGGCCGAGCGGCTTTGCACTGACGTTCCCGAACGACCGGACCGCCAGTGGCACGATCGTGATTGATCGCGGCGATATCTTGCTGCCGCAGAAACGCTACGTCGGCGAGCCGATCGTGCTGACTGTGGAAAAGGGCTACGCGACGAAGATCGAAGGCGGTGTCGACGCAGCACTGTTGCGCGATTACATGGAGACCTTCGACGATCCTGAGGGTTACGCCATTTCTCACATTGGCTGGGGTCTGCAACCGCGTGCACGCTGGTCTACGCTTGGACTCTATGACCGGGAAGCAACTATCGGAATGGATGCACGGGCCTTCGAAGGTAATTTCCTGTTCTCGCTCGGACCTAACAACGAAGGCGGTGGCAGCCGTACTACCACGTGCCACATTGACATTCCGCTACGTAACTGCACCGTGCGAATCGATGATGAGGTTGTCGTTGCCGATGGTCGCGTAGTGGATACGGCCCAACCTTGATAAGGACTACGATGACCGATTTTCCGAATCATGCCGAAGCGGGCGTCTACCATAAGCAAGGCTTCGGGACACCATTGCCAGTTCAAGGCAATGTCGGCCTGCTGATCATCGATTTCGTCGTTGGATTCGCGGATCCGAATGTGTTCGGCGGCGGAAACATCGGATCCGCAATCGCCCGCACGGTTGAAGCGCTTGCGCTTGCGCGTCGTAACCGGTGGCCTGTTGCGCACAGCCGGATCGTCTACGCCGACGACGGAAGCAGTAACAACGTTTTCTCGGTAAAGGTTCCGGGGATGGCGTCGCTTACCGAGGACAATCCCAATAGCGCTATCGTCGACGAACTCACGCCCGAAAGCGGCGAACTGGTTGTGCGGAAAACGGTCCCGTCGGCTTTTTTTGGCACGCAACTCGCCCCGTGGCTCACCGAGCGCGCCGTGCAGACGTTGCTCGTCGCCGGTGCTGTGACGAGCGGCTGTGTGCGTGCAAGCGTTGTGGACGCAATGTCGTATGGCTTCCGGCCGTTGGTCCTTGCCGATTGCGTGGGAGATCGCGCAATTGCACCGCATGAGGCGAATCTCTTCGATATGGCGCAGAAATATGCAGCGGTCATGCCGCTCGATGATGCCATTAGCACAATTGAAAAAAGCAGCGGCAGGAGCGTTCGCTGATATTTCGCCAGGATATGTCAATAGCTATCGGTCAGCCGGCGCGAAAGTAAGGATCCCGCAGTGCGCGCTAGGTTGATTCACTTCGATTCCGCTGGAGGGGACTGGCGTACCACAACCAGACCCGCCCTCAATACTTACCAAAAACACTGGCTGACGCTCGGTGGTACGCTGACCGCGCACCTGCCACCCATAGCACAGTTGCCGCAACACACACTTCGGCAGGAGCGAGGAGACATCGTGAGAACGCAACGACTTCATGGCGCTGACCACCAAGCGCCCCGTGGTCGAGCGATGCCTGGCAATGCTATTTACAGAGCACAGTATGGGCGTGGCATTTGCACATGCTGACCGGAGGTCGTGCTGGCGCGCGGCCGCCTTATTGCTGAAGGTAGTGCGCAAGAAATTCGTAATCACCCGAAGGCGCAGGAGGTGTACTTTGGCAGCGGCAAGACTTTTAAAAATAACCGGCACAACGCGGAGAGTCCGGCATGAGTACTGTACTCGATCGCTCCGAAGGACCGGCCGCGCCTTCGGACGCACAGACGCTGCTTGAAGTCAGTGGATTCAACGCCTGGTATGGGGCCGCGCACGTCCTCTTCGATCTGTCGGTCCCAATTGTGTCGAGGCGGTGGCTTTGATGGGT
>Ga0302230_10002201_pt1 | contig 11804 bp, 25 predicted proteins | sample II_Palsa_N2_1_FD_193523 | JGI IMG/M metagenome (GOLD analysis project Ga0302230, IMG submission 193523) | Peat permafrost microbial communities from Stordalen Mire near Abisko, Sweden - II_Palsa_N2_1 | ecosystem: Environmental > Terrestrial > Soil > Palsa > Peat permafrost | place: Sweden... | reverse complement strand
GGTCGTCTGCCAACCCCCCCCCCCCCCCCCCCTTCGTAGTGGGACGGGAGAAGTGTTGACTAACCCAACTGTCCTGTGTATGCCTTTGCTTCTTCTCCGCCCCGTCTTCTTGGCAGTCCCAAATCAAGAAGATCGCCCCTCTGCTCGACCGAGTGCTTGTCAAGCGCTTGGCTGCCCCCACCGTAGGAGTTCTGTTTGCCAAGTGGTGTATGCTAACAGCCAGGTGCAATAGAAAACCAAGGGCGGCATCCTCATCCCCGAGAAGGCCAAGGCCAAGCTGAACGAGGGTGAGGTCCTCGCCGTTGGCCCCGGTGCTTACGACCAAGTACGATGAAAGAGCCGTTTGAATGCGATTTCCTTGCTGACCTCGTCCTTTTTTTGCCCTTGCAGCAAGGCAAGATCATCCCCCTGTCGGTCAAGGTCGGCGACTTCGTCCTCCTGCCCGAGTACGGCGGCAGCCAGATCAAGACCGACGAGGAGGAAGCCGAGTACCTGCTCTTCCGCGAGGCCGAGCTCGTCGCCAAGATCGAAAAGTAAAAAAATTCCATCTTGTTTACGTAGAGCTTGTTTGTAAAAAGTAGGACCTGACAACACGACTCTTTGACTTTTCCCCCTGTTCCCCGGGAGCGCACAATCGATGAGAATCAACATTTTACATCTACTGTGTTGCAGTTGGACCCAGCCAAACGAGATCGCGCGGCGGGGCTTACGCAACGTCGCGCACGTTCTGGGCAGCAATCGGAGTGTGTGCCCAACTGATCAGTTTTCGCGTTGATTTCGCATTGATTTTGTTGCTCGATCACCTTTCGCAATGGCGGAGCGACGAAGCGTCACAGTGCGCGTGCCCGCGACAACGGCCAACTTGGGCCCTGGCTTTGACTGCCTCGGTACGTTGGGCTTTTTGCTCTCTGAAAAGCGGCGTGAAACAAACAATGGATGCGCTGCAGGGATGGCGGTCGACCTGTGGAATGAGCTGACCGTGTCACGCGCGAGCAAGTTTGAAGTGGTCATCCAGGGCGAGGGCGCACAAGAGCTGCCGGTCGATGCGACCAACCTGGTCGTCGTTGGTGTGGAGGCTGCATTCAAGGTATAGTTGTTTTGTTTTTGCATCGACATACTTACCCCGCACCGAAAACAGGCGGCCAAGCAAAGCCTCCCAGTACTCAAGTACGAGCTGCAGAATGCGATCCCATTTGCCCGCGGCCTCGGCAGTAGCTCGGCGGCCATCGTCTCGGGCCTCATTGCTGGTACTAGAGCGCCGACGTGTGCTAAACTAAACGAGGTACTTCAGGTCTTGCGCTGGCCGGTCACGAACTCGCGGTCCAGGGCTCGGAGGAGCTGTTGCAGATGGCGGCGGCGATCGAGGGGCATCCGGACAACGTCGCTCCGGCCATCTATGGAGGCATGCAGCTGGGTGTGCACACTGGCGAACGGTGCGTTGCAACGAGTGTTTTTCTCTAGGCACAAAACAAAAACAAACAAACAATCAGTTGGTACTCGACTCGCATCAACACACCCTCGGAGCTGCAGTGCGTCCTCTTTGTCCCCGACACGACATGTGAGACAGCCGAGGCGCGTGCGCTGCTCCCCGACAAGGTACGAGAGGGAGGGGGCAGGGCCTCAAGATCGCAGAAAGCTAAAGCACGCTTAGATTTCGCGCAAGGATGCCATCTTCAACATGGGCCGCACGGCCTTGCTCGTGTATGCTCTGTCGACGGGCAACCTCTCTGACCTGCGATATGCCACGCAAGATTGCCTGCACCAGCCCCAGCGTTCCAAGATCATACCGTTCCTGTTCCCGCTCGTGAACGCAGCCCTGGAGGCTGGAGCCAACGGCGCGTTCCTCTCTGGTGCGGGCCCAACGATAATGGCGCTCACGTCCGGCCGACGTGGCGACATCTTCACCCAGCGATCGGCCGAGCGCAAGGAGCTGGATGTGATGGAGGCAATGCGCAAAGTCGCCGAGGGCATGGATGTCTCTGGCCGTCTGCTCGTGACCCGGCCCACCGAGATCGGCGCCCACGTCACTGCATGCGATCCCCCGATGACGCCAATGGTTGTCCGTCCCCGATCGGCCAGCCAGGCTACTTCTGCTGCCAAGTAGACTCGGCTCGTGTACAAATAAATAATTACCTTTTTTTTTTTTTTTTTTGCTTGTTCAATGGAAATCGAGCCGGACCAGGACGCCGTGGAAGAGCAGGGGCCCGAACAGCCACAGCAGCAGCAGCAGCAGTTTGAACGATGGTCCAGCCACTTTGAACCCGAGGTGACGGTGACCGTGTGCGGCAAGGCGTTGACGTTGCGACAGCAGCCTTCCTCGGACCATGTGGGCCAGTCTGTCTGGGACGTTGCGCGAGCAATGGTATGTGACTGACCTGCCGAAGGGAACACTCACCGGGCCGGGCCTATGCAGTCCAAGATGTTTGAACTGGGCTTTCTGGGCAAGGAGCTCAAGGGCCACCAGCGGTTCATCGAGGTCGGCGCCGGGTTGGGCCTCCTGAGCATGGCCGCATCGATGCTGGGCGGCCGCGTGGTCGTGACCGATGTCGCTGAAATCGTCCCGTTCCTCCAGGCCAACGTCGACGCGAACGCCGCCCGTACGTTGTGAGGACACAAGTAGTACTCACTCTGAACGGCAGACTTGCCGGGACCTGGGTTGTCAACTTTGAGGGGATCGCTGGCTGTCAAGGAGCTGGATTGGTTCAACCTCGCCACCGCCCAGGCCCTCAACCCACCTTTCAACGTTATCCTCGGGACCGACGTCGTGTACTACCCCGAGCTCGTGGAGCCGCTCGTGAGGACGCTCGCGGCGCTCTCGGACGAGGCCACGCAGGTCGTGATCGTAAACGAGAGGCGGTCTCCCAGGGTGCACGCGATGTTTTTCAAGGCGATGACGGCCGAGTTCAAGTACCAGAAGCTCGCCATGGACCAGGTGGGCGATCTCTTTGACGTGAGCGTGTTTGACGGGTTTATCTTTCGGAAAAAGAGGAAGACCGTGTAAAAGCCCTCCGTTAAACATTGTTTTGCGCATAACATTGGTGGTTGATGGTGGTGGTCATAAGGCGTTCCTAACACAGAGCACGACGACTACAAAGAAACATGTAACCTGTCGAGCTTAGTGGTGGGCCTCTTCCTTGCCCTTGCTGCGTGCCTTGCGGTCCTCCTCGACCTCGTGTTCTATAAGGAAGGGCGGGATGGGGTTAGATTTACACCAGTCGACCATGATCGCCTGTTACTGATATGGGGGTACTCGATCACGTAGCCGAGGGTGCCGACAGCGCTGTTGTCGAGGACCCAATGCGGCACGCAGTAGACGACGGCAGCAAATCAAATCAGCATAACCAGTCCTATAACAAGCACACGTACAGCATGATGTGGTAGATGGGCTTGGCGGTCCCCTTGGCACCAAAGTGCTTGGCCACGTACCCAGAGAGCATTGTGTGCGTGTGTGCGGTGGTCCGTCTGCGCAGCACGGAGAGTAAATTTTAGATTTCTGCACAATAAAGTGCGCGTCTCTGGGGTAAAACAACGCAAAAAAGGAGAGAGACGCAGCGAAACAGACGCGCGACCAGACTGCAGCACGGGCTCAAAAGACCACTACACTTCGACCGTGGTAGGGGTTCCACCACCATTTTTGAAAGTGATGCCCCCAACCCAACGACGCAAAGTTCCGTCTCCCGGCGATGCCCCCGGCGATGCCCCCGGCGATGCCCCCGGCGATGCCCCCGGCGATGCCCCCGGCGATGCCCCCGACGATGCCCCCGGCGATGCCCCCGGCGATGCCTCCGGCGATGCCCCCGGCGATGGGAGGAGGCCGCCGGTGAACGTGCGCAAGCTGGAGCGGACGCCAACGTTGGGTGAATACGCGTCTGCAATGGTGGTGATTTTGCTGGCGGTCGTGGGCTTTGGGTACCTGAACGGCGGAGTGGGCAAGCGTGCCAAGGAGGTCGGAGGCCTGCCATTTGTGGTCGATGCAGACGTGGCGGTGCACCTCGGGATAAAAGGGTCGAGCAAGCTGCCGTGGTTTGCAGTCATGGGGACTGTCTTTGAGGTCACGGACAAGTCGATCTACGAGGGCGATGTGGGCTGGTTTGGCAAGGATTGCACCGCAGCGCTCCTGGTCTCGCTGGGCGTCAAGGACACGAACGCCTTACTCGGCGATCCGAGCAAATACAAGAAGGACGTTGAAAAACTGTGGCGGAGCTACCAAGTGTTTGACGAGCTGTTCCCTCGAGTCGCGTACATGCAAGGGGACTATTACACAAAGAAGGGCGACAAGACCAAGCTGATGGCGGCGTTACTCTCTTTTGCGCCCTCCAGTGAAAAACTACTCTAAAAACATGTGTACATCAAGCAAGCAAGCAAGCAAATCGTTATCGGAAGACAGAAGAACAGAATATTTCAGCTGAGGTCAAAGCCGCTGTTGGACTCGATCGCGTACAGGAGTTTTTCGCGGAGCTGCGACTTGGAGCTGTACGCTGGCATTTTCAGCAGGTTGAAGCAGGTGGACGCCGTGGGCAGGCGCTCTATTTCCTTGACCGAGTGGATGCACAGCGGCGGCTGGATTTCGGAGAAACCGAGCAGCGGGGGCCGAGAACACGACGTGACAAACCGAAGGAGCTTACCGCGCTGCTCCTCCGTCAGCGAGGCAAAGACCTCCCAGAACATGACGATGGTCGGGTGGGTGGCCGAGAACTCGCCGGCGTAGGTAAGGTGCTTGCGCATGTCGTTCAGGTCGATCGGCGCAAAAACGCCACCGATCAGAGTTTGCAGTTCCGCCTTTATTTATTTATTTTTTTAATGAAAAATACCATTCTCCTCATCATACCGGGCTGAACATGCGCAAAAGCTTCATGTTGAGGATGTCGGACAGACCGCGGATGAAATTCTCAGTGCCCGACTTGATCTGCAAGTTGAGCCGGTGCTGAGACACAAGATGCGCGTAGCGGCCGCAGTTTTCATTTGTCACAGGCACGTGTCGACCGTTCTTGACGAGCTCGACAACCTTGTTCCCGTCCGCTGCAGACCCGCACACAAAATTAAAACAAACAAGGAATACTCTTTTTTTTTTTTTTCTCGTACCACGATCGACAAGGGAAAAGTCCAGGCCAAGCTCTTTGACATCGCCAGTGTACTTTTTCACAAAGAGGAGATTGCGGTAAACGTCTGGGTCGAGAGACGGAAGGTCATCGACTATTAAAAACAAACAAACAAACTAGTCAGTCATAACCGGATAGAAACTCGCAATTGCTTACAATGGTTCTCGCGCCCAAGAATCCGGTTGAGGAAAAAGTGCGCAAACGGTACTTCCACCAGGATGCCTTCGAGGAGAATCTTGCCAAAGATACGGCCCAGGAATGCCATCGTCTCTCGGTATTTTGCTGTTTGGAGAAAAGAGGTCAGCCAAGAGGATTCCTGTGAAAAAACATGTTGTACGATTCAAACGCATCCCGTCCGGGTTCGGGTAGAGCTGGTGAGCGGCAGTGGAAGAGAAGAGGCCCTTCTCAGTGTCAAAGGCCTCCTTGATGAGACTTGTAACAAACTCCTTGAACAGTCCGCCTCCGTCGACTCCGGCCTCTTCGTTGCCATCTTCGTCGATAAACTGAACGCGGATGCGATGTCGCAGCGAAGTGCCTGCAACAACAAAAGCAGTTTAATTTACAGAACAAAAAAAAAAAAAAATACCAAGCGAGTTGATCTGCTCAAATCCGTCGTCGAGGATGTGGTTGCGTCGAATACGGACAGAGTTGTGGTGCCGCACCGCCTCAAACATGTTGATGTTTCCGGCGCTGCGGCGAGCACAACGTTGAAACAAGAGCACACGCTTCTCGAACGGGATCATGAAGGGCGCGTATTTGAGCAGTTGCAGCAGGAGAAGCTCTCGTTTTTGATCCTGTTGTTTTTAATTTTTACAATTAAAAAAGGAAAAAGCATACAATAACGTTTTTACCGGCATGGATCGAACGTTGACCGCAGACGTTTCAGTGCCAACCCACACAGAGACGACATCGATGAGGCTGTTGTTGATATCGTGGGGGATAATGTCAAAACCTGCGAGCCATTGGTCATCCGCCATGAACGGTCGCCGCGTGTTTCGCTGGTAGAGGCTCTTGAAGAGACGCAGCACGACGACTCGGAAGGTGTTGACAGTCATCGCTGTGCCGGCAATGTTGGACTCTGAGGGCAGAGTCATGTCGCCACGGAGGAGGCGCCAGACCATGCCCTTGATGGTGAGGGTCATGTCGACGAGGGTCATCCCTGCTGGCCACGCGGAGCTGTGCTGGTGGAACTCGTCGTCTTCGAGCGCTCGCAGTATGTGGTCCAGGCACAGCACAAGTAATCCAAACACCGACCACAGGGTCTTGCTCTGATCGCTCGGGTCTACATTTGCGTTGCATTAAATAAAATAAAATAAAAAAGCACGTCGTAGTTGCAGAAACATACCAGACAGAAGCGTGTTGGTCGACGTCGTATCTCGCTGGAACGAGAACCAGAGCGGGTGAACGGTGACCGAGCGCCAGAGCATGAGGATCCACTGCGACCAATCTGAGTACACAAGTTGGTTGAGGAGCTCAAACGAGAGCGACGGCCATCGAGTGCACAAGGTGATGTACAGCGAGCAGCAGGCGATCGTCCCTCGCTGCACGGCGAGCTCTGGTTCGACAGTGGCGGGCCCAGACGCGGCAGAAGAAAGGAGGAGCTGTCGCAGATGGGATAGATGAATGGGGTCGATGAGCTCGCGCACCTGCGCGATTATTTGCGGGTCCACGCGCTCGAATGCGGGCGCGACCTTCATCTTGTCGCCAGCTGAGCCATTGTGGAGGTCGTCGTCGTCCTCGTCGTCCGAATCGACGTCCTCGTCATTCAGGTAATCGGCCACAGTTAGCTCCTTCTCGGTAGACTCGATGAGCGCATTCACAGGCACGCGCGGCAGGAGCAGAGCCAGGATGGCCACGTATGAACACTGTACATACACACGATACTAGAGTAAGTAATCAATTAATCAAGTCGCGTACGAGTTCATTGTAAGCCAGCAACCGCCTCTGGCTGACGATCTTGATCAGCGAAATGAGGTTGCCGAGGACTGCTGTTGCCTTCTTGGGCGGGATCGCCGCAGCCTGTGGATGCTCGAGATGGGCGAGCCACAGCGGCAAGAGAGTGGCCAATGGCAGATCGGATGCAACCCGCGCAAACTCTGTTGTCAGGCGCAACGGGAGCAACGGGATCGCAAGCACGTTGTGGAGCAGCGCGTTGGCGACGACCTCGACCGTGCCCGCGTCGGCATCCTCGAGCGCCTCTGCGGCCGCTCCCGTGAGGAACTCGAGCGCCTCGGGGATGGGTGCCGCCAGGGGTCTCTGCAGGCCTTGCTCCCTCAACTTGGCCACGGCCGTGTGGCCAAACAGGTACCGGATGATCTGGAGCTGCTGTTGCCTAATTATGGACACACCCGCTCTGCTGGTCAACTCTGTCGTACGCAAGGACAGACAATGAAATACCGTGGGAGCATTGTGCTGTGATGGCGACCCATCAGTGTGAACAGCAGCAGCCTGACGTCCTCGCTATGTTGAGCGAACGTGGTTAATGCAAGCAAGGGAATGTACCGGGCATACACATCCGGCCCTTGCGCCGTCGTGGCTGAGGCGAGCACGTCCAGCGAGCAGTGCGCAAGCTGACGTGCCAGAAACGCGTGCTGGTCCAGCTGAACGGCAGGGAACCGCGGGTCCACGAGCCGGTGGGCCAGGCGACACAGCCTGGGCGCGTCCGTTTTGCCGTTGTACACGACCATGAGCCGTCTGAGTGCGCTCACGACAACGTCTGGCGATTAATTTGGTGGTTGGTTAGGTAAGGCCAGGTGAACAGTGAGGGAGGGTTAGGATCCGACCAACGCACCCTTGTCTGGCGAGTCCAGCCGGAGCGTGTCCCACTCGCCACGCAGCACCTGCACAGTCTCGCGACACGCATGGCGCTTGCGGTAGAAGACGAGGATGCGCTCGGCTGCCTGCTTCTGGCGCCGAAGCTGTTCGCGCTGCTGACGAAGCTGCGGTGAAGACGGGTCGTCAGTGGGGCTCGCAGTGCGTGTGTGTGTCTTTGCAACATACCTGCTGCGTCTGAGCCAGAAGAGCCTCCTTGCTCTCCTCCTTGCGCGAGCTGCCACGCAGGGACACGTTGGCCCGCGACTTGTACGCGCCGTCAAACATTCCGCGGGTGCTGTCACGGAACAAATTATTAACATTATGGCGGGTCGATGCGGCTCTTGAATTTCCAGGGTGACTACAGTACAATTTCACAATAATGATATTCAAAGCTCAGGTGGTAGGTCGGGTCGCTGGAGCCGTGGTGGCATCCGAGGCATCGTCCACGGGCTCGGGATAGCCGTATACTTTGAAATCTGGAGAGGCGGGTGGTGGTGGTGGCGGCGGCGGCGGCGGCGGTGATGTAGAGGACACTTTGGAGACGGCCATCGCGGGTTCAGGCTCGCCGGACAAGGCGCTCGCGATGGCGACTGGCGTGATGGTGGTGCTGGTGGCAGAAGACTTTTTCGCTCGAGGCTTCTTTGGCGCCGTCTCGGCGGGAATCCGAGGTGGCAACAACCTTTTTTTTTGTTGTTGTTGTTCATTTAATTTTGATTTTCCCTAATTTATTAAGTTTATTTAAAAAAAAAATATTTACGATGGGGTATAGATGCTGCTGTGTGCGGCATCCAATTGGGCGAGATCGGGCATCTCTTTGCCTCGGAAATACAGCGGCATGCTCTCTTCCCTGACGACGGGGCCGGTGATGACGACGGTGTGGATGTCCGAGTTTGGCGCTTCAAAATTCGGTTTCTGGAAGCAACACAAATGAGGCATTATTCGACATTCGTTGTCTGTACCTTCAAAACCGACTCGGTGATGGAGCGCAGGCCACGCGCGCCCGTGCCCTTTGTATTGGCGAGGACGGCGATGGCCTCGCATGCATCGGGTGTGAAGTGAACGGCGACGTTGCAGAGCTGGAACTGCTTCTGGTACTGCCGCAAGAGGGCGTTCGTTGGCTCTACGAGAACGCGGACAAGCTCTTTTACAGTCAGCTTGCGAGTCGACACAATGATGGGCAGGCGGCCGATAAACTCGGGGATCATTCCTAGAGAAGAAGGAAAGAAAAGAAAAAAATTCAACTTCAAACTACACTAAATACGCACCGAAATTTATGAGATCGACCGTCTCGGTCTTGTTCAGTATCCATTCGTCCTGCGTAGCACCTTGATCGTCGTTGAGCAAAGGCAGTCTGCTACCCACGGCGGCGTGGAATCCCATCGACTGTGCACGAAACGCAGCTCATCAGCAAACGAAAACCCTCGTGCAGATACCTTTTTTCCAAGCCGTGCCTGGACAATTCCTTCGAGGCCAGAGAAGGCGCCGCTGACGATAAACAAAATATTTGTGGTGTCGATGGGGATGTTCTCCACTCCTGGTTTCTTTCGTCCGTTCTTATCAGGTACGTTTACGATAGATCCCTCCAGCATTTTGAGCAAGGCTTGTTGGACGCCTTCACCTCCGACGTCCTTTGTGCCTCTGCCGTCGGTTTTGGCGATCTTATCGATCTCATCGATAAAGACGATGCCGTGCTGTGCTTTGTCTGTCTCAAAGCGACAGTTCTAAAAGACAAAAAAAAAAAAGAAAATAATTTTAAAAAAGACATTCAAACAAGGAATGTACCTGCAACAGGCGGAAGAGCACAGACTCAACGTCTTCACCGACGTAGCCAGTCTGTGTGATCGAGGTCGCGTCACTCATCGAGTAGGGAACTTTAAGGAACTCTGCGATCGTCTTTGTGAGGAGAGTTTTGCCCGTGCCGGTTGGCCCAAGCAAGAGAATATTGCTCTTGTCGAGAAAGATCGGCTTCGTCTCGACCTTTGTCTTGCGCCCATCTGCCAAAAGGAAGAGATAAGCCTTTTTTTTAAAAAAAAAAGACAAACCAAACGACAAGGTACCTCTCCTCTGCACCATCTTCTCGAGGTTGTCGAGGTTGGACCGTACGCGGATGTAGTGGTTGTACACGGCCACCGCAAGCATCCGTTTGGCTTCGTCCTGGCCCATGACGACCTTGTCCAGTTCTTTGGCGATCTGCGGTTAATAAGAACCCGTTGTCACTACTTTGTTGTCCAGCCAAGCCACAAACTGTACTTCTCCTGGTCCGGGGAGTTCACGAAGATAGTCGTATCGGTCCTCGCTGTCCTCGTCATCACTCTCGTCCACATCCGGCAACGCGGACGTGGCAAAGACCCTTGCGGTATCCGTCTGGGACGATCCAGCAAACGGTCGGCTGACACCCTCAAAGGGACCTGGAATCGTTCCTCTGATCATCCCAGCACCGCTTGCCGCTCGCTCCTCCATGAACAACGTTCGACAGTTGCGGCACACGTGCACATTGGACGTTCCTGTATGTGACGCCAAACATGGTGGGTGAGTAGACAGGAGAATACAAGAATCATACGCGTGACAGCAGTAAAGTCGTGTCGCGCGCCACATTTCGGACACTGTGCCAGCGGCGACGGCAGGGCGTGGGCTACCGTTCTGCTGCTGAGCTTGCTGGCACTGCTGTTGGACGCGGCGTTGGACCACTCAAACTGCTCGCGCAGATGCTCGTCCCGTGTACTTGGCAGAGTGTCGTCATGCGGCTAGTTTTATGAGAAGGGTTTGTTTTAGTGACCCGACGTCATTTGGAGGTCCGGAAAACTCACAGTAAGGACCACCAGCTTCCTTGGCGGCGGTGGCGGGAGAGGAGCCGGTTGCGGCTGCTGTTGATGTGGCTCTTGCTGTTGCTGCTGCTGCTGCTGCTGCTGCTGCTGCGACGGCGGTGGATCAGACACAGTGATTTTGTTCTCGTTGACACTCTCAGGCCCTTGACGCGCAATGTCAGCATCGTTGCTGCCGCTGTTGCCGCTGCTGCCACCGCTCCCGTGCTTGGCGCTCGGGGTCGACGGTCCTCCGGTCCGCGTCGTGGTCGTGGACATGGTGCTCCTGGCGGCCCGCCAGAGCAGGCGTTGCTGTTGACGCACAAACATCTCGAAACGCCGATGGGGACCGCACTTCAAAAAAATCAGGGATGAGCGGCAAGCGGCGACGCAATCAGGACGACGACGACGTGTACGACGACGCGCCCGAGGGCCCGAACGAGCGTGACGACCAAGGGCCCGAGGACGACGCGGACGATGACGACGACGTGCTGGGAGGCGACGACGACGACGAGGACGAGGACGAGCTGGAGGCGGATCTCAAAAACGGCACTGGCGAGGAGCAGGGCGGTGTGGCCGACATGAGCAAGGCACAGAACAAGGTGTGGCTGATGAAGGTAACGAACGCTGTGGCGCTTGCAATGCCTTGCGACCCAGGCTAACCATGCATGCGGCTACCACCAGGTGCCCGAATGGCTGTACAACCACTGGTCCAGCTGCCCCACGGACAACCAGGAGGTGGGCAGCGTCGTGATCCAGGAAGGGCCGTCCACACGCGTGCTGCTGAACTTGACCGATTCAGCCTTTGACACGGGTACGTGGCATGAATGCATGAGTGCGTGAGGCGTAATCATGGTTGTGAAGGCTACCCAAAGGAGTTTGAAGTCAACGTCCTCGACAACAACAGCAAGTTTGCGGTCTACGCCTTTTCAGAGCACAACAAGCAGGTGGCGCTCGAGGGCGCGGTCGAGTACAAATTCTCGGTCGACCCCGTGCAGACCGAAGATTACAAACGATTCCAGCGGGAAATGTACCCTTTTTTTTTTTTTTTTTTTTTTTTTTTTTTTTTTTTAGCCCCAAAAAATAAAAA
>Ga0302230_10002187_pt1 | contig 11841 bp, 23 predicted proteins | sample II_Palsa_N2_1_FD_193523 | JGI IMG/M metagenome (GOLD analysis project Ga0302230, IMG submission 193523) | Peat permafrost microbial communities from Stordalen Mire near Abisko, Sweden - II_Palsa_N2_1 | ecosystem: Environmental > Terrestrial > Soil > Palsa > Peat permafrost | place: Sweden... | reverse complement strand
GTGGATACAGCAAAGCAAAAAAAAAAAATAGAAGTTTCTCCTTCCTAATTTTTGAATCTAGGCATTCCCCGAGGTCCTCATCCTCGCGCCCACCCGTGAGCTCGCGTCCCAGATTTACGAGGAGTCGCGCAAGTTCACCTACCGCTCGTTCATCAAGCCCTGCGTAGCGTACGGTGGTGCCGATATTGCCGAGCAGATGCGCAACATTGAGCGGTATTTATTTAGTTACCACTTTAAATGTTTTAAAACAATTTAAAAAAAAAACTGCAGCGGCTGCACTCTCCTCGTCGCCACGCCCGGTCGTCTTGTCGACCTGATGGAGCGCGGTCGCATTGCCCTCTCGAACATCCACTTTTTCGTGCTCGACGAGGCCGATCGCATGCTCGACATGGGCTTTGAGCCCCAGATCCGCCAGATCGTTGAGCAGGCCGACATGCCCCAGACCGGCCACCGCCAGACCCTCATGTTTTCGGCCACCTTCCCGCGCGAGATTCAGCAGCTCGCTGGCGACTTCCTGAACGACTATGTCTTCTTGGCCGTGGGTCGTGTTGGTTCAACCTCGGAAAACATCACCCAAAAGGTGCGTGGTTTTTTATATTTCACCCCTGTGCCTAATTTTTTTTTTTTTTTTTTTTTGGTCTCGCTGTCCTCTGCTTAGGTCCTGTACATGGACGACTCCGAGAAAAAGTCGGTCCTGCTCGACATCCTCTCGACCGGCGAGAAGGGCCTCACCCTGATTTTCGTGGAGACCAAGCGCGGCGCCGACTCTCTCGACCAGTTCCTCTACGACAAGGGCTACGGGTGCACGTCGATCCACGGTGACCGCACCCAGCGCGAGCGCGAGGACGCTCTCCGCTCGTTCCGCAACTTTGAGACGCCCTACCTCGTCGCCACTGCCGTCGCTGCGCGTGGCCTCGACATCCCCAACGTCACTCACGTCATCAACTATGACCTGCCCACCGACATTGACGACTATGTCCACCGCATCGGTCGTACCGGCCGTGCTGGCAACGTCGGTGTCGCCACGTCCTTCTTCACCCAGACCAATCGCAACGTGGCTGCCCAGCTCGCCGAGCTCCTCCGCGAGGCCAAGCAGGACGTGCCCCAGTTCCTCGAGAGCTACTCGCACAGCCACGGAGGTGGCCGCGGCGGTCGTCGTGGTGGCTACGGTGGCGGCGGCGGTCGTGGCGGGTTTGGCTCGCGCGATTACCGTCAGCAGTCGCAGCACCAGCAACCCCGTTCGCACGGCAGCGCCTTTGACTCGTACACGTCCAACGGTCACGGCAGCTCTGGTGGCTACAGCCAGCCTGCCCCCCAGCAGCAGCAGCAGCAGCATTACCAGCAGAGCAGCAGCTCGAACCGTGGCGGAAGCAGCAATCGTGGCCAGAGCTCTAGCCAGTACAATGGCGGTGGCCACGAGTACAACAACGGAAATGCCGGCTACCAGTCTGCTTGGGATTAAGTGGAAAAAAAAAAAATCACAAAGTGGGAATGGTTACATTTTTTCTTCTTTTTTCTTTTATCCTGCTTTCCAGTCTTTTGTTTTTCTGTCTCTCGTGTTTGTTTCTTTTCTTCTTTCTTTTCCGTTCTCGGTGCTGCCCTGTGATCTCTTCTCTTTGGAGTCACGTCTCCTCTCGTTCTCAAGTCTCTCTTTTTTTTCTTTTATTTGCGTCATTCATGTCAACTCCTCACAACCCTCAAACAAACAAACGACATGCTAAACCAAGCCAGTGTACAATTGCTCTCCTCCTCCTCCCCTCTCCCTCTCAGCGCAAAGTAAAAAGGAAAAATCCTCCTCAAATCCCTGTATCATGTGGCGGCAGGCCAACAATAAACTTTTTTTTTTTGCATCGATCTCCTCGAGCAGAGCAAAATGCGACTCGGAAAAAAAATTCAATTTAAAAACATGAAACCGTTCATCGTGGGTGTTGCTGGCGGGTCGGCCTCTGGCAAGACGGCCGTGTGCCGCGAGATTACAAAGCAGCTGGGCGAAGGCAACGCCGAACTAGTGGCGCAAAAGGTCGTGATCGTGAGCCTGAGCAGTTTTTACAAGACATTGACCAGCGAGGAGCAAGCACTCGCAGCAGAGGGAAACTACAACTTTGACCATCCGGGTACCGCCGCGCTTGCGCTTTGTGCGATTCGACCCTAACACCACACGCACACACACACAAACAAAATAGACGCTTTCGACTGGGAAAAGCTGCTGGCCACGCTCAACGACATCATCCACGGGCGCAAGGTGGTGATCCGCCAGTACAACTACCAGCAGAACGAGCCTTCCACCCCACGCACGATCAGCAACCGGCCAGAGGTCGTGCTGCTCGAGGGCATCCTCGTGCTGTACGACAAAAAGGTGCGCGACCTGCTGTCGATGATGGTCTTTGTCGACGAGGACTCGGACACGCGGCTAGCACGTCGCAGTATGTTTATGCTCTATTTTACATAATTATTTTTTAATCGCGAACGGACAGCGCTAAGGGACATGCAAGAACTCGGCAGGGACGTCAACTCGGTGCTCAACAACTATATCAAGTATGTTAAGCCGTCGTTTGACGACTACATCTTCCCCACAAAGCGGTCTGCAGACATTATCATTCCTCGTGGCCTCGAGAACCAAGGTGAGCAAAGCAAGCCGATTGATGGGACGAGTGCTTACACACTTTTATTTCGGTTCTAGTTGCCATCGATCTCATCGTCCAGCACATCAGGAACATCCTTTTGGAGCGGGCCACAGGTAATTATAAATGCATCTATATTTTAATTAATTATAATGAAATACCACTGCTGTCTCAAGGGCACCAACCATCCTCTTCAGTGCCCTCATCGCCAGAGCTCAAGATGCACGCCAGTGCAAATGCAATCAAGTTCCGTGAGATTGAGAATTAGCAAACCGAGAGTAAATTAGGACGTAACATTCAAGTTTCTCATCGATTGTGCGCTCTGGGGTCAGACCGATCTACCATTTTTGACAGCAATATACTGATGAGTGAATGTACAAGTGCGCTTACGTGTCTTTATTTTATAAGAAACATTCTAATCCACATGCAGGGAGGGCGGCGAGCGATTGCTGTTCGACCTGGTCATGGGCGGCGGCGTATGCGAGGGGTTGCTGCGACCGTTGTCGTTGGGCTGAGGCACGTACGGCGCCCCGTGCTCAACAGAGCCTCGATACCTATAGAAATTCTGAAAAACAAAAAACATTTCAGTTACCACGACCCAAAAAAAAAAAAAAAAAAAATTTAAAGCAGGATACATCGATGAATTTCCTGGGCAGCTTCTTGTGTGCCATGCTCAGATGGGCCTTGCCGGCGTCCATCGTCGTAAACGACATGGAAAAGTGTCGCAGTGAGCGCTGAACCCTCGGCGCAAAGCTTTCCGCTGCATACAAATGATCCCCCCGTATGCCTGCCGACACGAGCACAAGCAGCATTACAATTAGCCCCACAAACGCGGCTGCGAGCACGAGGAGGACGACAAGGCCCTCGCCCTGGATATCATCAAATCGAATCGAGCACATGAGCATCCCAAACAGTGAACGAAAAACGTCGCACCTCGGAGATCTGCACATAGATCGCCCACAGCATGACGACCATCACCGCCAGCACGACAAACACGGCCACCCGAAAGTTGCGCTGGGTCTTGAGCAGGTCGTCGTGCCGTTTCTGCAGCCTCCGTTCAAAGATGAGGATGTCTGGGTTAGGGGTGCGGGTATTTAGAACGGCAACCCAGCGTGTATTTACCTCCAAAGTGCGCCGTACTGCCCGTGTACTCCCGCGAGATACGCAAGATGGGCTCTGGGATCTCCAGCACGAGCTGCTGTTGTTGTTCCTGCTGCTGCTGGTACACATACTGCTGCTGCTGCTGGAGCAATCTTTGCTGCAACAGCACGTTGGTCGTCGACGTCACCGCGGCCGCAGCGGCCCGCTCTGCGGCGGCGGACTGCGCCGCGGCGGACTGCGACGGCGAGCGCGTGGCCCCGGCCAGGTCGGTCGTCCCCACGGAAAACGTTGCCTTTTTTGCCGCCGCCGCCATAGGCTATTGATTTACTGAAAGTGACACGCCCTGCAATGGAGAGTGAGGCGCGCAAACTGTCGCTCGCGGCGTTCAAGAAGAAGGAGCCGGGCATGTTCAAGGCCTTTAGCAACATGAACATGAAGCTGGAGGAGGCCGCCAGTCTGTTTATCGACTCGGCCAACAAGTTTAAGGGCGCCAAAAACTGTGCGTACTGGCGCGCTGACACGCACGTTTACGTACGCAATCGTAGACGGAGAGGCAGCCAAGGCGTTTGTGGAGGCGGGCAACTGCTACCAAGAAAAGGGCATCGACAGCAAGCACGAGGCGGCGACCCAGTGGGTGGCCGCGGCGCAAATGTTCAAGAAAGCAGAGCCACCAAGTAAACATGCAGTCCATCTGTGTCTCTCATGACCATCAAAAGACACGGACGAGTCGATCAAGTACATGAAGCAGGCCATCAATGCGTACGTCGACCTCGGCCGGTTCCACATCGCGGCCAAGCACGAGAAGGAGATTGCAGAGGTGCACGACGGGTACGCAGAGAAGAATTTCAATGCACACGTCATTGATGTGCCATCCATGCCGCAGCAACGGCAACCTCCCCGCGGCCATCGAGTCGTATGCACAGGCAGCCGAGTGGTTTGAGGGCGAGGATGCAAAAACGTACGGCCTCGATATAAACAAATGCTGTAATTGGAATTTGTAGAAATGCAACGACTTGCAAGCTAAAGGTCGCCCATTTCCACGCCCAGCTCGAGCACTACCCCGAGGCGTGTGCCATCTTTGAGCAAATAGCAACGGCCGGTGTCAACGACAACCTCACACGGTACTCGGTCAAGGAGTACTTTTTCAAGGCGGGCATTTTGTACCTGGCCAACCAGGTACGCAAGCGGACTAGAGCCTCTGTAAACTTGTGTTTTCTGACCACATTTCGTAAAGGACGTCATTGGAGCTGCCAACGCCTACCAGCGCTTCCTCAGCACGGACGCCACGTTTGAATCGACGCGAGAGTCCACGTTCCTCAAAAACATGATTGGCGCGGTGGAAGAGAACGACTCTGAAGCGTTCACAAACTTTGTCGTCGAGTACGACACGTTCAAAAAGCTCGACAACTGGACTACCACCATCCTCCTGCGCATCAAAAAGACCATCAATGCCGACGGCCCTTTGGCCTAAGCAAAAGAAACAATGAAAGAAGAATTGCTGTTTTTATTTTTTCCTGTGCTCCAAAACAAAAACAAACTGATGCTTTTCTTTTCTGATGGATGGTTGGTTTGGTTCTTATAGGTTGGACTGGAAACGGTGCTTGAGGTACGCTTCGTAGCCGGGGCCGATGTGCGTCTTGTTGAGCTCGCTCTTTTGCGCGGCGTTGAAGAGCGCGTTGTAGACATCGCCGTCGTGCTGGCCGAGTGCGCTTTGGAGCTCATAGTCGGAGAGGGCCCAAGCATCGACGATGGCGACGGCGTTTGGTCGCAGGGCAGCGAGGAGCTCGGCGTTGAGCTTGCGGAGGACGGCGACCTGCTGCTTGCTGAGGAAGCCGTCCTCGGTGAACTCGCCGAGCTGCTTGAGGATCGTGCTCACAACGTACAGGTTGCGCAGGGTCTCCAGGACCGACTTGGCGGGGCTTGCTGGCAGCTCCGCCACGGCGTTGATAAAGTTCTCGACAATCATCTGGTGGCAGTGAGCGTGCGAGGCCTTTTCAAACTCGACCAGGAGCGAGTCCCAGGCGGCGTCCGCAGACTTGCCCGACTTGATCAGCTGGTTGTACTCGGCCGTGGTGCGGGCGATGATCTGGGCTGCGCGGTGCTGGAAGGCGATCAGCTGGACGCTCGGGTTGAGGAAGTCCTTGGCGTTGATGGCGGCGCAAACTGAATTTTATTATTTTTATTCAATGCATGACTAGGTCCCTCTTACCCTCCTTGGAGACACGCATGTGCGCACCCTCGAGATACTTGCTCTGACCCTCGAGCTTGACGCCGGCAATGCTGTTCTGCATGGCCTTGAGGAGGAAGCGGGCGGTCTGGAGGGCCATGACCGTGTTCTCGCCCTCGTACGTGCACGCGGCGACCGTGTCCTCGTAGAGCGTGGGCAGGCCGGAGAAGAGCGAGAAGCCATGGCCACCGCAGCACTTGCGGCAGACCTCGATCGCGTCCGATGTGATCGTCGTCGTGGTCGACTTGAGGCCCGAGCTGGCCGCGTGGAGCTCGGCCAGGAGCCCGCTCGTGTCTCCCTTGCTCTGCTTGGACTGGTAGCTTCGGTAGAGCTTCATCATGTACTCGCCTATCAAGCAAAAAAAAGCGTCGGGTCTGTCAGTCAGGTCAGGCTAGATGGAGGGAGCAGTTACCGGTAAAGTGGAGGGCAAATGTCATCGCCATCAGAGGGAACAGGTAGTTTTGCTGCGTCTGGTAGTCGATGACCTGCGTCTCGAGCTGACCCTCGACCTTTGCGGTCTGGCGACGGATGGCGCTGTAGCGGATGGCGATGGTCGTGGCCTTGGCAAGGGCATATGTCGATCCGTAGACAATGTTGGCACGCACAAACACCTAGGGTACGTATTTTAAAACCAACAACAGGGGACAGGATGGTTGTCTCGCTCACCATCGTGCCATAGTTGGCCTTCTTGGCAATGTTGGGCTTGACGACGTACTTGCCGTCGTCGTCAATGTGCGACAGCTTGGCAAGCATCGCGCTGCGAGGTACGCGAACGTGGTCAAAGCGGAGGAAGCCGTTGTCGACACCCTTGACTGAAGTTTCGATTTAGAAAACAACCAACTTTTTTTTTTTTTTTTTGCGGGAGGTTGATGGCGCTTACAGCCCATCTTGGGTCCGATGTCGCCAACGACGATGCCGGGCAGAGGGGCGTGGTCTTCGAAGCGGCGGAGCTGGATGATGAAGGCGTGTGGTCCATAGTCCTTGCCGTCGATAAACAGGCGGGCCATGAGCACGCAGTGGTTGGCCGTCTTGCCGAGACCGCCGGGCCACCACTTGGTCGCGGTGATGGTGGGGCTGTGTGCCACCAGAATCAGAAACTTTGGCTGCACCGGTTAGGCATACCTGTGGAGGACAAACTCCTTTGTGCTCTTGTCGTACGTGGCCGTGGTCTCGAGGCCGCGGAGGAAGGTGCCGTGGCCGAGCTCTGTCTGTGCGTACGTGCCGAGGATCTGGAACGAGGCTGCCTTGGGGAGCCACTCGCCGACCTGGTCCTCGTCCATCTGGCCCTGCAGCGTCGGGATAAACATGGCGTAGTGCAGGTCGACGCCGGTGGGCGTGGCGATGGCGTCGCGCACGGCCTTGAGCTGGTCCGTCTTGTCGATGCCCCAGTCCAGCGCCGTGTCCACCAGCTTGAGGCTCAGCCGCACGCCCAGCTCGACCAGCTCGGCACGCGAGCGGAAGTACTTGTCGTCCTTGGAGAACTCGGGCTGCCCCTCGACGTAGTCCATCACCTCCTTGCGCCTGGCAACGGCGGCCTTGGAGCCGTAGATGATGTCGGACAGGTCGTCTGTCTTGAACGAGGCCTTGGAGACGACGGTAGGGTCAGTGGCCCTGTGCGGTGGCAAAAAAAAAGGTGACACACCTTGGCTCGCTCATTGGCAATGTCCACCTTCGGGTCAGCCCACGCCTTGAGAATGGCAGCCGTCGTGGGCGCCTGCAGTGCCTTGTCCTTGCTACTCATGCTGCTGTGCTGTGTTGTGCTGTGGCTGCTCGCTCCTTTCGATCAAAAGGGGGGCGCGTGCGTGAAAAAAACTCGGCGTGCGCGTCATGTGATCACCGGTCTTCACCAGTGCGGCCACTTTGGGTAAAGATGGCCGATTCAGCGAGTCCACCGCCGCCGCCGCCGCGGCCGCTTCGGCTGAACCTGGCGCAGCTGCCTCCGCCTCCGGTTGCGCCGCCGAGCAATGTGCCCTCCGCCGTTATGATCGCTGCCGCTACTGCTGCGGCGGCTGCGGCGGCCAGCAAGACTGCTATCCTGTCGCCCTGTATGCGTTTCATGTTTTTGTTTCGTGTGAGTTTTTTTGGGTTGGGCTCACTGCTCGTTTGTGCAGCGTCGTCGGGTCCGCCGCCCACGGGCACGTTGCGAGGAGGAGCACATGCGCCTGTATCTGCGCAGTTGACGAGGTACCTTCCCCCCCCCCCCTTTCCTATTTTTTCTCACCCCCGTCCTGTCGCTTTCCAATAGGAGACCACAGCCCATGTCCAGCAACGCGTCCAACAGGGGGGCATCGCAGATCTCGACCGCGTCCCGCACCGAGGAGCTGATGTCGTCGGTGGTCGTGCGGCACAAGATGATCCCACGGCAGACCCGCCCCAGTTCAGCCATTGTAAGCCCATTAAGCCCATTTCGTCTTTTTTTATTTATTCATTTGCTGAATCAGCTGCTTCAACGGCACCACGTCTACTGCACGGTTCACCACATGGAGCCGGTCGTGGGAGCGCTGTGCGAGCTGTGCAAACTACCGATCACCGAGAGGCCCTATTTCATGTGCCAGCGATGCACGTTTTCGGTGCACACTGGGTGCAACGACAGGCTGGACTTGGTAATAAAAAGCTAGCACTGTAACCGACGTCTCTGAAAGTAGTCCTATGCAGCAACACAAGACGTGTGAAAACTACCAAGAGTTGACCGTGGTCGATGTCGTGGACAACGTCGAGGACTCGCTGAGGGACAAGGTCGCCCGGATCGACATGCTCAACAAGCTCATTGGCGACGAAATCAGCGACATTGCAAAGTGGACAGAGCTGAGCATCAACAACTCAAAGGCACAGACAAAGGAGTCGGTCGACGATGTCGCCATCAAGGACGTCCAACAGGAGATCAAATTGCACGAGCAAAAGGTGAGCCAAAAGTTGTCCACTGATTTGTCTAACCCCTCCACGTCCCCTTTTGGCAGCTCGAAGAGTTTAGGAAAGAATTCGCGGCACTGCACGCCGTTACGTACGCAGAGCCGAGCGAGGTGTCGGACGAGTTTAGGAAATATTTCTCGATCAAGTAAAAAATAAATGTTTCCCTGTTGAAAATCCATGTTGAAAATCAGTTGCTATCCCCGTTATTTGCTCTTTTTTTTTTACTCTTGTCTTTCTACGTGCTTTCTAATAATTGTAACCTCCATAAAGCTTGGGTTGTTTATCCCTCATTAGCTTGCGATAAAGACGATTATTTACTAAACAGCTGAAAAGACCTGAGAGGAAAACCCCTCGATCGCGTGAAGAGCGTCGCAGGCGAGGAGGGCAGCGCGAGAGCCGAGGTCAACGGTCGTGAGTTCGGGATGGGTGGCGTTGATGCGGATAAACTTGGAGGACGGGTTCTGCTTGGCGATGGCCTCGCAGCGGAATCGGACGACCGAGGGAGTATTGAAGCCCGCACCGATTTCCAGGATGACGAGCTTGCGTCCACGCGAGCGTGCAACAAACTCCTGGAACCGTTTGGCGCTCTCCATGTGCGGGGTTTCGATGAACCAGCCGCCGCCGCGCACGTTCATGACGACTTGGCCACCACAGTTGGGGCACATGGGAATCGCATCGGGGTCGGCTATTTCCATCGTCAGAGGGTCGATTTGAGGGAGGGCCCTGTCGATGAACGGCCGCGCCGGCCACACTTGCTCGGTGCAACGGGACAGGCACTGGAACCGGCTGTAGTCGCCCTGGGCAGTATAGATCTTGCCCGTGTCGAAGCCGTTCTGTTCAAACATGCCGTCGGCGTTGGATGTGAGCACAAAGTGGTCCTCGGGGGCCACTTTGCGCACGATTTCAAGGAGCTTGCCTGGAAATAAGAGGATAAATAAACAAAACTTCAACCAACCCAAAAAAAAAAAATCGAATTTGTATGCTTTTTACCGTAGACCGGATGCTTGGGCCAGTTGTAGCGCGACAAGTTGATCTGCGAACACAAGTAGCCCCACCGCAGCGCCTCGGACCAGTCGGTGAACCCGATAAATTCGTACATGCGCCGGAAGCCGCGCCGGTGCATCACAGGGAAGAGTTCTTTGAAGACCTCCTCGCTCTGTTTTTGTTTTGAAATTATATTTTACAGTTCAACTGTGACGACGATACGGTATAGTCAAGACCAGCCGATGCACTGAGGCCCGCAGCGCCTGCGATGAGAATGCACTCGGCCTGGGCGAGCCACTGGCCGGCGGCTGCGATCGAGCGCTCCAACGGATCGATGATAAAGTCCTTGGGCACGAGCGACGGGAAGAGCAGCTGCTTGTAGATCAGGTCGTCCTCCTCCAGAAACACGTTGAAAACAACCAGGTCCAACGCGCCAGGATGCTCCTGGAGCCAGGTCTGCACAGTCTTGATCGCTATCTCGGCCGCTCGCTGCTTGGGGAAGCCAAACAGGCCCGTCGAGACGCAGCAGAACGCCACCGATCGCACGTCCTTGGGCAACGTCAGCGTGCAGTCGAGGCACGACTGGTAGCACGATGCGAGCTGTGCAAACAATTAGTTTTTTTACGCATCAATAAGCACAAGAGTTACTTGGGCGTCCTCATCGGCTGTCGAGATGCGGCCACGACGGCGGCCGTCCATGATCGAAGGACCGACAGTGTGCAGCACATAGCGCGAGGGCAGGTTGTACGCCTTGGTCGCCTTGGCCAGTCCGATCGGCTCCTCGTGGTCCTCTCCGATGCTCTGTTTTATGGCTTGGATAAACAAACATAGAACAAGGGCGACGTAGTACCGTCATGAGCTCGTGGCACTCGGCCCGCAGCTGCGGCCCAGCCGCTGCGTGGATGACGTTATCGATGCACATGTGGTCAGGCTGGAAGCACCCGCGCATGCCCGAGTTTGCGGCGTTGACGATGCAGTCGACCTTGAGCGCGGTAATGTCGCCTCGCCACACAGCCATCTTTCCCGCTGCCGTGGCGGCCTCCGCCTGGGAGGCCCACTGCACCGCGTCCACGACCGTCTTCTGGCTCAGCTCGCGCTGCAGGATCGCGTCAATGTCGGCCAGCACGTCGGCCGGCAGCGGGCCCAGCCACGGCGACCGCTGAGTCAGCAGGCTCCTCAGCACGCGCCGCTGAGCCGCGGGCGTGGCATTGAGCAGCTGTTGCGGCAGCCGGTCGTGCCCCTCGTGCCCCTCGTGCTCGCAGCTCTCATCGTCGTCGTCGTCGTGGCCGCGAGCGGCAGAGGCGTTCTCGCGCCACAGATGCGCCAATGCGACGGACATGGCAAAGATTACGTATATTTCAAGTGTCCTTCCCAGGGGAATGGCGAGCGGCAAAAAAATCGTCGTTCCGGCATCGAGCGTCGTGGGGCTCAAGGCCGAGCTTGCGCGCAAGACGGAGGAGTACGAGCGTGAGAAGACGTCGTCGCTGTCGTCATCGTCATTGGGCGGGGGATCGTCGAGGAGCAAGGGCGGGAGCAAGTGGGCCACAGCCAAGGCGCCTGCCGCGGCCAACAGCGGAGTTGCGGCGAGGGCTGCCAAGGACGAGGCGGCGCACGCACAGGAGCAGCGCAAGCGGACGTGGGAGGGCAGCATCGAGACGCTGGAGAAGGGCGCGCGATTGTACGACAAGCTGCAGCGCGGGGAGCTGGAAATCAGCGAGGACGTGGAGGAGAACTCGCTCGTGGACTTTGCGCGCAAACGGATGGATGCCGGGGCCGGGCCCGCAGGGTGGCTCGAGGCGTCCGAGGCGGAGAAGGCGGTCGAGACGGACGATCCATGGGTCGAGTACGAGGACGAGTTTGGGCGCTCGCGGACGTGTCGGCAGAGCCAAGTCCCTGACGAGATCAAGTAACGCAGTGCGCATAAGTACAGTGTTTTAAATTTTTTTTTTGTGTGCGCTCTCCACTTTAAAAAGAGAGCTGCAGAGGAGGAAGAACGCT
>Ga0302230_10002182_pt1 | contig 11846 bp, 19 predicted proteins | sample II_Palsa_N2_1_FD_193523 | JGI IMG/M metagenome (GOLD analysis project Ga0302230, IMG submission 193523) | Peat permafrost microbial communities from Stordalen Mire near Abisko, Sweden - II_Palsa_N2_1 | ecosystem: Environmental > Terrestrial > Soil > Palsa > Peat permafrost | place: Sweden... | reverse complement strand
CGATACCTGGTCGAGCGCCTTGCGCGAGTGGGATATGACGAGGATGCGGTCGCGGGATGAGCACGTGTCGGCAATGGCGTCGAGAAACTGCTCCTTGGTGGTGCTGTCGGCATAGTGTGTGTCGACGACGAGGCCGTTGCACTGCGCCAGGCACGCAAACTCCATAAACGTTATCCCCTTGTCCTTGACGCGGGGCAGCGGGGCGCAGCAGTCCAGCATCTCCTCAGAGTACCACCGCCATACGCCCTTCCAGGTCCGCTTGGGGTCGACCTCGAGCGTGTTGAGGACCATTGCAAGGCACGACAGCCCACAGTCTGTTGTCCACACTGTCAGTAGGATTGCTTGCTAGGCAGCACAGAACGTACACGCAGGCTCGGCTTGCGTCATATAGTTGCCCGCGAGACCAAAGTACGACTCCATGTACTGGCCCTGCAACAGCCATGAGTTCAATGAGTAAGTAGGCTTGCTCCTCGTTCGTCCGATACCTGTAGCGCCCGCCGAAACATGTCGCGACCCTCGTTCGTCCCGAACGCGACCAGCTGCTCGGGCAGTGGCCTCCTGTAGTACGTCTGTGCGACCTCGGTGCGCGCGTGGACCGCCGCGGAGGGGTCCGTGGTGCATTTGACGCACGTTGGCTTTGCCGTGAACACCGGCGACGGCAGAGACGGCATGAAGAGCTCCGGGGGGGCAACAACGGGTGCGGCCACGGCAGAGGCGGCCGCAGGCGTGGCGGACGACAGCGAGCGGTACAAGGAGCGCCTCATGACGACAATGACGTGAATGGACACACCGGGGTAAAATGGACTCTGTATGCACGGCCCAACTTTCTCTCTCGGCCTAACTGGTTTTTTTTGTGGGGTTTCTGTTCTAAACCTCGCGTGCATTTGCTAGGTCGCCGCCTCGTCCCCGTGAAGACATGCTCAGGTAGCGTGCAGGTTGCTGCAAAAAAAGGAAAGAGAGACTGACTGGACCTTTCTTTTCGCTCCTTTTTCTTTTTTTTCCTTTCCTTCCTCGCCTTCGGAAACATGATCCGATTCTTTCCGATCCTATTGTACCCCGCCCCCAAACACCTCCTCACAACAAAAAACAACAAAACCAAAAATGCCACCGAGCAGCCTGTACAAGGTAACTGCAGTTCTGGTTGGGGTTGGGGGGCCCCCACTGACCCACGTGCAACGCAGCGCTCGCTCGCCACGCACGCTGCGTCGACGCAGCTCAAGACTCTCACCTCCAACCAAAAGCTGATTTCGTGGGTCGAGGAGAAGGCCAAGCTGCTCAAGCCCAACAGCGTCAAGATCGTCACCGGAAGCGCCCAGGAGCAGGCCGCTCTGCTGGAGGACCTGGTCAAGAAGGGCGTCGTTGAGAAGCTCAACCCCACGCTCCGCCCCAACAGCTACCTGTGCCGCACCGACCCTGCTGACGTCGCACGGTAGGGGTGCTTTTTTTATTATTTTTATTATATCTAATAAATGATGTGCAGCGCCGAGCAGTCGACCTACATCTGCTCCAAGACCAAGGACCTTGCCGGCCCCACCAACAACTGGGTTGAGCCCGCCGAGATGCGCAAGACGCTCAACAAGAACTTTGACGGTGCGATGAAGGGCCGCGACCTCTACGTGATCCCCTACAGCATGGGCCCCGTCGGCTCGCCGCTCTCCAAGATCGGTGTTGAGCTCACGGACTCGCCCTTTGTCGTCGCCAACATGAACATCATGACCCGCACCGGTAAGGGGGGGAATAAAAGGGTATTATTTATCATTTCACATCTGTTCCCAACCAGGCACCAAGGTCCTCGACGCCCTTGGCAACGGTGAGTTTGTCCCCTGCGTCCACTCGGTCGGCAAGCCGCTCGAGCCCGGACAGAAGGACGTCGTCTGGCCCTGCAATATCCCCGACCGCAAGATTGTCCACTTCCCCGAGACCCGCGAGATCTGGTCGTTCGGTTCGGGCTACGGTGGCAACTCGCTCCTCGGAAAGAAGTGCTTTGCCCTCCGCATCGCCTCCAACCTCGCCCGCGACGAGGGATGGTTTGCCGAGCACATGCTCATCCTCGCCCTGACCAACCCCGCCGGCAAGAAGTACCACGTCGTCGCCGCCTTCCCCTCGGCCTGCGGCAAGACCAACCTTGTAAGGCTTGGCTTGGCCGCCCGACCATTCTTTTCTTATTGTCTCTCCAATTTTTTTTTTTTTATCCCTTTCCCAGGCCATGCTCCAGCCTCAGCTGCCAGGCTGGAAGGTGGAGTGCGTTGGTGACGACATTGCGTGGATGCGCTTTGGTGAGGACAAGAAGCTCTATGCGATCAACCCCGAGTCGGGCTTCTTCGGTGTTGCCCCCGGCACGTCGGTCACGACCAACAAGAACGCGATGGAGACGATCAAGACCAACACGATCTTCACCAACGTCGCCAAGACCCCCGAGGGCGACGTGTGGTGGGAGGGCATGAGCAAGCCCGCGCCTAGCCACCTCACCTCCTGGACTGGCACGGCGTGGACCCCCGCCAGCGCAGACAAGGCCGCCCATCCCAACTCGCGCTTCACCGTTGCCGCTGGCCAGTGCCCCTCGATCTCGCCTGATTTCGAGAACCCCAAGGGCGTCCCGATCGACGCCATCATCTTTGGTGGCCGCCGCCCCGTCAACGTGCCCCTCGTTTACCAGTCGTTCAACTGGCAGCACGGCACCTTTATCGGCTCGGCCGTCGCATCCCAGATGACCGCCGCCGCCGAGGGCAAGGTTGGCGAGCTCCGTTTTGACCCCTTTGCCATGCTCCCCTTCTGCGGCTACAACATGGCAGACTACTTTGCCCACTGGCTCAAGATGGGCACCAAGAGCACCCCCGAGAAGCTCCCCAAGATTTTCCACGTCAACTGGTTCCGTCAGGAGAATGGCAACGTAATGTGTTTTTTTTTTTAATTCAAGGAAAGTATCAACCCTCTTTTTTTTAAAAAAAAGTTCCTCTGGCCCGGCTTTTCTGACAATGCCCGCGTGCTCAAGTGGATCACCGAGCGCATCGAGGGCAAGGAGAACGCAGTCACCACCCCCATTGGCTACGTCCCCAAGGCCGGCTCCATTGACACCAACGGTCTGGACGTCTCGGAAGGTAAGAAAAAAAAATATTTCATGCTTGACTTGCCCGCTCAAAAAAAATAAAAAATTACCTTTTCAGCGACTATGAAGGAGCTCCTCAAGGTCAACAACAAGGAGTGGCTCAGCGAGGTCGACGCCATCGAGGCTTACCAAAAGCAGTTTGGCTCGCACTTGCCCGAGGGCATCAAGGCCGAGACTGCCGCACTCCGCAAGCGTCTCCAGGATGCCGCTCACTAAAAACAGCAACCGTGACCAAAAACTGATAATATTACGCAGCTCGCATAGGAGTTGTCCTCAAGGAAAGAACGTCATTTCATCAACCAGAGTCGAGTCGTTTTTTTTTTCTTATATCAATACATAGCTTATTATTTGGCTCGACGGCGAGACTTGTTGGCCGGCTCCTCGGTGTCTTCTTCGTTCGGCGGCTGAAGCATCGGCATCTGGCTGGGGTCGTTCTTCTTGACGATATCGAGGATGGAGTCACGCGCGGCAAGGAGATTGGTCTCGGACGTCGCGCCCACGTAGAAATAGGACGGAAAGTCGCTCCTGTGCGGAGACGCTATCACCGTTTTGGTTTCGTCGGCAATGTGCTTGATGATGCTTCCACGGGACCCGATGATGAAAGGCACGAACTTGAGCGCCACTTCCACCTTGATGAAGAAAGGCATCGACTGTACCTTGGCAACCTTTTTGTCGCCGGGTCGTGCGCTCTATGAGAGGAAAATAATATTTAAATGAAAAAAAATAAAAATAAAAAATAGCATGAGCCTTCCGCGGTACCTCGTGGTCGTCAAATTCCTGTTCGTTGTGATGGCGGTCGCGGTCGCGGTCACGGTCGCGGTCTCGGTCGCGGTCTCGGTCGCGGTCTCGGTCGCGATCTCGGTCGCGGTCTCGGTCGCGGTCGCCGTCACGGTCTCGGTCACGGGCCTTGTCTTGATCGCCCGAGGTCCCGGAGCGCCTGGGAGATCTTGAGCGACGGCGCTCGTCCGGGGAAGGATCCCGGCGGCGCGGTGGCGGAGGCGGCGGAGGCGGAAGACGAAGGGTGACGGCTTGCTTTTCGGGTGATGCAGGTGTGGCTCGGGACCACTCTCGCTCGCGCTCTTTTTCGCGTTCTCGCTCGCGCTCTTTTTCGCGTTCTCGCTCGCGCTCTAGTTCGTGCTCACGATCTCGGTCGCGGTCCCTCTCGCGGTCTCCGTTGGAAGACGTCATATTGTGTTCCACTCGCTGCTCGAGTTCTTGGTCGAGACGCCGCTGTACAATTTTCCCGCTGCCCAATCATTTTCAGTACGCCTCTGTTTTTTTCTTTTTCTGAGGACTGAACGTACGAGGAGAGATCCAACCACGCTTGGTCAATTGGTTGGATGAGGCGAGCAAAGGCTCGGGCCCATTTGATGTCAAGGATGCGGATAATGTGGTAGTACTGTTGAATAATGTTTGTTTTCAGTAATCAAAAAACAGAATGACGAGTACGGCAAAGTTTCGCAGGGGGTCAACGCGACGCTCGAGCACGATGCCGCAGTCGGCGTCAGCGTCGCCCGAGATGTTCCAAGGCACGATGACCCGCACGACCATGGGTGACAGGTCTACGCGTGTTTTTTTTTTTCCCCCCCTTTAGAAAAGGAGAGAGGCAAGAAATAAACCTCTCACCATAGGTGAAGCGCTGCAAGATCGGAACACCGACGCGCGGGTTGAGCCCGAGCCGGATCAGCGCATTGCGCAGGCCCGACTTGATCCCTGCGAGAATTTCCCCTGGAGGAGCGTTCTGGAATCTCTTGGGGAGCGTCATGATTCGGCGGCGGTTCTCGCTTTCGTTGTTTGTGGCCAGGATCTCGTCGATCGAAATCTATCGAGGTATTTCATGAAGGAGAGTCCTTTCTTCTCTTCCCTCGGTACCAGTTCTTCAAAGATGGGCACGAGCTCGTCAAAGACCCCGGCGATAAGGGCGGCCTCGGTGTCGAAAAAGATGGCCTTGCGAGGTAGGCGCGTGGGCTCGAGGACGTTGGCGTGGAGAGGGTGTTGTTTACTTCTGCAGTCGTCCTCAAACTGGCTCCAGCGCGCAGGGTCATACAGCGTGGGCTCGTCGACAAAGTCGGTAACCATCCACGGCGCCTGGCTGGCCTTGTTGGACGAGGAGGACGACGCGACCGCGGGCACGATCACGCAATAAATCTGCACAACGCTCCGAGCGAGCAGGCCCGTGTTGAAGCAGAGCGCCGTGGGGTCGTTGATGTTCTGCGGGTAGAAGGCCATGACGCTGTTCTGGAAGACCAGCCGCGAAAACGTTTCGCGCAGGTACATCTAACGGCGGGACAGGTTAAAAACAATTAATTAAAAAACAATTGCACCTGCAGGATCCAGTTCGTCACGCCCCAGTCCTCGCGATGGATCTTAAGCTGCGCGGTTCATGACTGTCAATCCGGGGACAACACGGTGCGATGCTAACGTCATACCACCAGTTCGTCCAAGACCTTTTGCTTGCAGCCGACAATTGGAGGCGGCCGGTCTTTCGCGCCATTGATTGCCCCGTTTGGGTCCTGGTTTCTGTGTTTGTTCCTTTGCCTTTGAGGGGAAAGGGGACCGTACCTTGTCGCGTGTCGGAGGAAACATCGATCGGTCCATGAACACGGCACGCGCCTCGCTTGTCAGCCGCAGCGGCAGCCACACGCCATCCATCACTCGCGTGCCCAAGTAGAAAAACCGGTGGGGACGTCACACGGCACCCACACTTACTGACGTGATCAACTTTTCTCTTGCGCAACACCTTTGATGTCGTCGTCGCGCCTCTGGATGGTAACGCCGCGCCCTCTCGTCTCGTGCGAGCAGCTCATGGAATGACGGAAAACAAACACAGGTCGTGGGCCTGGGCAACACCGGGATGAGCAGGACACGGCACAACGCGGGCATGATGCTCGTGGACCACCTGGCGGAGCTGTGGGGCGCGCGGTGGGAGCGTTCCGGCCTGTACGAGCTGGCGCGGTGCGACAGGCGCGCGGGCGACGACGCCGAGCTCGTGCTGGTCAAGCCACGTGGCTTCATGAACGTCTGCGGGCCCGCCATCGCGAGCGCAGTCAAGGACTTCCGCGTGGCCGTCGACACGCAGCTGCTCGTGGCCCACGACGACCTCCAGCGCGAGATGGGCAAGGTCAGTCCCAAGCAGGGCGGCAGCGCGAGCGGCCACAATGGCGTGCTGTCGACAATCGCGAGCCTGCGCACCGACTCGTTCCAGCGGCTCCGCATCGGCATCGGGCGGCCGACCAATGCAGACTACGTTGCAGAGTACGTTCTGGAGCGGTTCACGCCGCGCGAGTACGACGTCTTCACCGGCACCGTCCTGCCCCTGTGCGACAGCCTCGTAAACGTGCTTGTGCGCCCACCCCCACCGCCCAAGGCTGCCGCCGCCCCAAAGCAGAACAAGGCCAAGCCTGCAAAGGAATCGCCTGCTGACCCCCCTGCGACGGTGGGATCGGCGTCGTCCTCTTCTCCCTCTAGCTCAGTGTCACCCTCCCCGTCAACCTTTCCCGATGTCTCCACAAGTGTTGGGATAGCAAATAAAAAATTGTAACAATTACAAGGACGCCTAGAAACCGTTCTCGGCGTTGAAATCTAACCGCCCCTGTACGACCTTGAGATCCTGCCTCTGCAACAACTGCGAGCGGCTCGCTAGGGGAGATGTCGCCTGGCGGACCGACAAGATAAACTCGGTCACGAGCCTGCCAAACTCGACCGGCCAGTCGAGATGGGGCGACTCGGCCGCGTCGATCGACACGAGTCTAGCGCCCGGGATGGCCTTGCTTGCCGTGTAGCCGTCGGGGTCGATGGGCGAAAACTGCATGCAACATGGTTCAGATACTAGATGAGGGATACAGTCGTACAGCGTCGTTGCGCCCCCAGATGAGCAGCGTCGGCACGGTAATCTCGTTGGCTTGCTGGTACGCATTGTGGGATGGGTCAATGATGCTGCGCCACAGCCCTGCAGTGACGGCGGTCTTGCTGGGGTCGGATGCAGCCTCGCGCCTGCGCTGGACGGCCGCTGGGTCGTTCCTGATGGCGGAAGTTTGCAAGAGCCGCGCGCCGGCGTACGTCCCCTTGGTCACACGAGACACGGCACGCGAGAGGAAGGCGAAGGACGACTTGGCCTTGAAGCCGGTGGGGTTTGCGAGCACGAGGGCCCTGACGGCCTGCTTGTGTCGTGCCGCGAGGACGGTCGCAGCGTAGCCGCCCACGCCCACGCCCAGCACAAACGCGTTCTCGATCCCCATTGTCCGCACAAAGTCCTCGAGCACGGCCAGCCAGAGCGCGGCCGACGCGCTGGACGCTGGCCGCGGGGCAGCGCTGTCGCCGCAGCCGGGCCAGTCCAACGCGAGCACGCGGTAGCTCTCGGCCAGCGTGGCCACGAGGCTGTCAAAGTCTCGGTGGCACCCGCCCACGCCGTGCAGCAGCAGCACCGTCGGCACAGACGGCGACCGCCTCGTCTCGGCGTAGAACAGCGAGCCCGTGTGTGCGCTCTCGACGAAGGGCATGCCAGTGCGGACGGTGTACACTTTTTTGAAATGCTCGCTGTTCTTCGCCGGCGCGCAATGGCGACGCTGGGCGCAAGCCGAGCACTGCGGCAGCAGCAGCAGCAGCAGCGGCAGAAGGCGTCCAGCGGCATCGTCGCTGCCAAGCTGGGGGAGGAAGGGGCGGCGCCATCGACGCGTGTTGGCAAAGGTACGTGTGCTCTCGTCCGTCGCACTCATCCCATGCCGTACTGCAGTCGTCAACACGGGCAAAACCATCGGCCAGGGCGCCATCGTCGCGGGAGGCCTGGCGCTGCTGGGCGTGGCAGGCTACTTTATCTTTCAGGAGATGTGGTCGAGCAACAGCCCGCTCAGCCTCTTTGGTGCGATCTCGGACAAGCTCGTCGCGGACAAGCGCGTGCAGAACGCCATCGGCCACCCAGTCGTCGCAGCCACCTCGCGGACAGGGAGACGAAGCTACACGGTCGCGCAGACACAGGGCGTCGACTCGGATGGCAAGAAGACCATGGAGATCTACTACTACCTCAAGGGCGGCGTGTACGTCTCGCCTCTCACTCCCCTCCATGTAACATTGTTCACTTGCAGGGGGAATGCCAGTGTCGTGTCGCAGTTTGTCCTAGAGAAAGGCTCCTACGTCCACCGGATGTCTGTCGTCGACACAAACGCGTTTGGGCGCAGACAGCAGATCCTCATCGAAAATTAGGAGGAGAGAGATCGTTGTACAAACTGCGATCTAAACTTTACTTGTAACGTCGCGGAGAACGAGACCGCGAGCGGGGGCGGCGCGAACTGGGTGGCGATCGCGAACGAGATCGATGTCGGCGACGTTCACGAGAACGCGACCGGGACCTTGAGCGCGATCTGCGGCGATCGCGGTAAGTGTAGACGGGCGCGGGCGGCAGTCTTCGTGCAGGGGTCGATTTAATTCTTTTTTTAATATAAAATTCCGGCAGCGTCATACTCCTTTAGCGACACGCCTCGATCGCGCAGCTCCTCGTTCTCTTTGCGCACTTGCTGCAACCGTTCATCCTGCTTGCGCTGGTCCGAATCTTTGCTCTGCTCCACCGTCTGGTTCAGGCCCGCACGCATCTTGAGCTTGAGTTTTTCCATGGGCGTCAGTTTCTTGGCCGGCTCGGCTGCGGCAGCGGGTGGTGCAGCTGAGGATGTCGTCGGCGACGCGGTGCTGGGCGCCTTGGGTGGTGTCAGCACGCGAGCTTGTTTGCTCTCGTACTCTGATCGACGGAAGAAAAAATAAATCAGTTTTATACTTTTGCGATCGCAAACCGTCGTAGGCCTTGGACGTCGTCGTGGACGCTCGGCCGCTGCTCGACTGTTGCTGGTCAAACTCGGTAATGTATTGGACCTCGCCGCTCGCCTCATCGCCAGAATCGTCGCTGCCACTGCCGTCACTGCTGCCGCTGCCGCTGCTGCCACTGCCGTAGCGACCATAGACGGGGCTGCGGTTGCCCGATTGCTGCTGACTGATGTCGCGGCGGTGGCGGTGGCGGTGGCGACGGCGACGGCGGTGGCGGCCCTTGTCTTTATTTTGTTCGCGCGCGAGGTCCAGTTTTAGGCGGCGCAGATGGATGATTTGGCGGCAGTAGTCGCGGACGCCCAGGACGGCAGCCGCCTTGTCGACCGCAAAGGCATCCGCATCGTTCAAGCCGTTGATGTAGCGCATCAATCGGTCCTCGCGCTCCGCCTCGGTCGAATCCTCGCGCTCCTCGGCTGTGGATGGGGGAGGGGCCGTCGCCTCGACGACTGTGCCAGTGCCATAGTTGTACCCGATCGCCGCCCTGTTCCTGGACGACTCACGCTCGCCCTCCTTTACCTTGGCACGTGCGGCTGCGAGGATCGCCGCACGATCGAGCACGCTGTCCCACCAGGCCAACGCCTCGTCCAGATGTGCCTTTTCGCTGCTGCCGGCCATGTTGCTCCCGAGCCGGCTGCGTTCGATCAGGTCACGGAAGCGCTCAAACTGCAACTTGTCTGCCAGTGGCGGGTCCTGTTTTCGAGGGACAGTACACGATCCGTCAGTCACAGCACAGGTACTTTAATTCCCCCCCCGCCCCTGTCGGTACCCCGTCCCGCGATGTGCCGCTGTGCGCCGTCTCGACAATGGCCGGCTTGGGCTCGTGCTCCTCGGGCAGGTCCCACAGCAGCCCGCGCCCATCAAAGCGATCGATCGTTACGTCCTTGTTGCCCTGCCACGGCACGAGCGTCGTGAGCTTCTCCGCCTGGTAGTACTGGTCTGCGTTGCCGTGCACCTTTGCCGCCGTGCCGAGCACGCGCAGCATCTGCTTGGGGTCGCCAGCCTGTTCAATCACGCACCGGCGTTTAGAACCACGCACACGATGAAGGGACAATAGGCGTACCCGTGCGTCAAAGTACGCCCGCTTGCGCTCAGCGCGCTTCTTGTAGTCGACCATGATGGCGCGAAGCTTTTTGTCTTGTGCTCGCGCCTCGTGGTACATTATTCGTCGTCTTGTCTTTTTTTTTTCCGACTTTTTTTTTTTTTGAAACTGCCACTTCCTTTTTTTTTTCCAATCATGAATCAGTGGGCTTTCTTTTTGTCCAGGGAGCTGGTGATGGGCAGACCGCAGGCAAGCTTGACCGTGTCGTTGATGAGGAACATGACAACGGAGAGCAGGCCAACCTGCGTGGATCGGTTTTTTGGATAAATAAATAAAAATAAATAAAAAGTACGAATCTTACCATGAAGGAGCGAGCTCCAACGCCGTACCAGATGCCCTTGAAACCGAGCTTCTGAACTACACCAGCGAGTGTGTTGCCCTCCTTCATGTTGAGCTAAAAAAGCAAAGTCATACAAAATCATATTATTTATTTTGTCTTGGTGTTGTCATTACCTGTGTGAGGACCGTGTCTGCAGGATGGGAGACGATTGCAGATGTGACGCCGGCAAAGGCGCCGCAGCCCACGGTGACCGAGAGTTTTGAGAGGGCCGACAGATCCTTTTTGTTTATTTATTTATTGCGGTAAATCGCATGACATTTTTTTACCTCGGCCTTGGTGCCAAACCGATTTGGCAGCAGACTGCTGTAGACAAAGTCGGTGGAGAGCTGGAAGACGGTGAGCTGCATGACCGTGTAGGGGACCTGCTTCATCAGGATCGGCACGAGGCCCTTGTACCAGCCAGTGATGCCCTCGGCCTTGAGGATCCTGCTCAGACCCGAGACCATCCCCGTCGTCGCGTACGCTGGCGACGTGACCATCTTGATGCGAATGGCCTCAAAGGGGCAGAGCGCGGTGGTGGCGAGGAATTCGGCTCCAGCACTCGATGCCTACTAACATTTTGAGACGAGATGAAAGTTGCAACGATACCATGTAGATCGGGAACTTGTACTTGGCCGTGACTTCCGGGTCGTTGATGAGGGCTGCCGAGAGCTGCTTAAAGTACTCGAAGAAGCCAAACTTGAACGCGCCCTGCACGCTGTAACCAATCTACGTCATAAAACAGCACACAAAAGGGAAGAACAGTTAGGGCAACGTCAAGCAAATCCAAACAAACGTACAAACGTCGGCATGATGCCGAGCGTCAGCGCACGCACGCCCTCGACCTTGCCGACCTTGGTCAGCCCGTCCCAGAGGCCCTTGTACTTGCCAGGCTCGCCCTTGGCACCGTAGATCCAGCGTCTCAGTCCTCCAAGCTTTCAAAGGGCACGTCTTACCTGCATACGCGTCTTGACGACATCCATTGGCACGAGGATGGTGTGCGCAAACGTGGCACATGAGGCTACGGTTTTTTATTTTATTTATTTTTACAGTTCGCGCTTTAATGACACACACCTCCAGCAAGACCGTATCGGGCGTACTTTTCCAGGGGAGAAAACTCCTTCTTGGGGGCGGCTTGCGCCACCGAGGACGTTCCCTTGTACGCCGCTGCTGCCATCAAAGAAAAAGAGTCGGGTGCTGTTCTCAAAAGTGATTTCTGTTTTTTTTTTTTTTGCGGGGATTCCGACGCTGTTCCGATTGGTCGAGGGCAGCAAACGTGATCGGTCACTTTTCTTTCGACAAGGCTTTGTCTTCTCCCGAGTCGCCCGAGCCTTACAAAGCATGTCTGTGGTGGCTGCTCTGACCAAGGACGGCCTTATCCCGGACGTTTACACCCAAATACGAGCTCCACGTAACAGACGGCTAGTTTTTGAACACTCTCGTAATCATGACCGCGCAAGCAGGTTGCCTACAAGTCTGGCGTCAAAGCCGACAACGGCAACGTGCTGACT
>Ga0302230_10002172_pt1 | contig 11871 bp, 10 predicted proteins | sample II_Palsa_N2_1_FD_193523 | JGI IMG/M metagenome (GOLD analysis project Ga0302230, IMG submission 193523) | Peat permafrost microbial communities from Stordalen Mire near Abisko, Sweden - II_Palsa_N2_1 | ecosystem: Environmental > Terrestrial > Soil > Palsa > Peat permafrost | place: Sweden... | reverse complement strand
GCGGGCTGGGATTTTGACGACGGTAAGGGCACACCTATGGTTCATGCCGTTCTCAACCTGGATCACGTTACCGTCGAATGGAACGGCTGTAATCAGGCCTACCCGGGTAGCGGAGCAATCTCCTGTTACGGGCAAAGCTCGGGAGGATATGGGGACGGGATTGGAACTCCGGCTCACACCTGCATCACCGCACATGTCGACCACTCGATATTTCGATACAACACACAAGACGGGTTCGACTTTCTGCATAACGATAGCGGGGACTGCTCGCTAAGCATTACGAACTCTTCGGCGTATGGCAACAACGGAGCGCAGTTCAAATGGGGTGGGCACGATAGTCCCGCGACGTTTTCAAACAATACCGTCGTTGGAAACTGCAGACGGTTATCCGCACCTATGAGCGATCAGCCATCGAGCTTCAACCGGAATTTAGGCGATTTCTGTCGTGCCGAAGACGCTATTGCTTTCAATATCAGTAATGGAGCGACCGTCACCTTCACCGACAACTCCATCGTGTCGTATTCCCCTACTACGATCGACGTGGATTGCGGTGACACAGCCTGCCCATCAGCCACTCTCGTCTTTCGCAATAATGTCGTTCTGGGGTATGACAATCGGGCGACTTATAACGGCGGCGGTCAGCCAGGCGGCCCAGGCGCCTTTTACTTCGGCCATCCAATCGGGCACATCGTGCGAAGCAACAATGTCTACTTCGGCGTGCGAAACATGAAATGCAATGCTGGAGAGAAATGCGTGGACCCCAAATTCATGGGTGAGCCGCGATTCTCAAAGGAGCAGGACTTGGACAATTTTAATTTCCATCTGTCTCCCGCGAGCCCGATGCAAGCAGGAGCCAGGATTCAATGACGACGGCGTGACATTATCAGCAGCCGCGGTAGCAAGATAAAGGAGCGGATCGCCACCCGCAGGTTTTCAATGCCACGGTAAATTGCGAAGGCGCGAACAGCATGGAGAAAGGCGATCCAATAGCGCCGGCGTTGCCCTAACGTTTCCGCATGTTGACGGTAAATGCTGCTGACGGCAAGGCGATGTCCTGCTGGTGAAACTCCGGAGGAGACGCGGTGTTTCTCAACGAACTTTAACTGCGCACGAAGCATTCGGTCGAGATCATCTGACATTGAGCCGGACGAGACACGATACAAAGCGATCACCTCTGGAATGCGCGCCACTTGATACTTGAGAGCGATCCGTAGCCAGAGATCGCGATCCTCCGAAGCCCGCATATCCTCATCAAAGCCACCGAGCTTGTTGATGCATTCCCGTCGAAAGCTAATAGTTGGACAGGGGAGATTGACGCTTCGCGTGTAGATCGCAGACGAAATGAGGCCTTCGTCAAGCTGATCCTGCGGATCTTGCGTGCGCAACACGTTTCCATCGATATCGATTAAAGAAACAAATCCATAGGACATCCCCGCCTGTTCATTTTCGAAGCAGCGTCGTGATGCTTCAAGCCGGTTAGGCAACCAGATATCATCCGCATCAAGAAGCGCCAATAACGGAGCAGTCGCATGCTGCATAGCGATGTTTCGCGAAGCAGATAGTCCGCGATTCTCCTGGCTGATAAATAACATCTTCGAGCCAAGGCGCTGTTGAAAGGCCTTTCCGATCGCAGGTGTTTCATCACTGCTTCCATCGTTCACAAGGATGATGCGCCAATCCGAATATGTCTGCCGGATAACACTTTCCAAGGCCAAGGGAAGAAACTTTTCTCCGTTGTATGCGGGAATGATGATGTCAAAATGTGCCATCTGCCTGCTTATCGTACCGGGATTTCAAAATACTTGCCTTTCAGGAGGCTCTCAACGGTGGTTTCGGCCGGATCTCAGGGTGAGAGCGGCAGCACGAGAAAGAAAATAGGTTGTATACAGAACCGTTAACGCTGGCGCTTCGACTAATCTTCCAAAGCGCAGGGTTTTTATCAGCGAGATCACAACAAAAGGCAATAGGAGCAGCGGCGGAGCTATAAGAGCTAGCCACCAGCGGCTAGTCCCTACCGCGATAAACGGCAAGACAATACAGGCCCAAAACATGAAGAGGGTGTAGAGGCTCAATGCGACGATCGGCAAGTTCTTTAGCGACGGAAGATTGGCTACGAATTTTCGGAGCACATGCTTCCCATGCCAACGGTTCTGCCGATAAAACTGAGCCAAGGCCCTGGGCGTCCCGTTGTGTTCAACCGCCAGGCTCGGGAATGCAGATACTTGCAGACCTTGTTTCAACGCACGCTGACATAGTTCAACATCCTCACTTGTATCGAGGCCTTCGTTGAAACCTCCAATCCTCAGAAAATCTTCACGAAGGATGAACATATCTCCCGCGGGCAGAAACAAGACGGCACCGGCCTGCTCTGTTGCCTGATATTTCCCCCACAGCCTTCCAACCCAGGTCGCGTCGGTAGGTACAGCATAGTGCGCACCCCAAATGCCGCGCTCATGGCGAACGTTGATCGCTTCGCGAAGCCATGTTTTCTTTGGGACGCAGTCGGCATCGAGGAAAGCAAGTGTCTCGCCGGTTGCTACTTTGGCACCCCAATTTCTTACCTTCGAGATATTGCCATGCGGCAGACTCAAAACCTGGAGCGGCAATACAGCAGAAAATTCTTCAACGATCAACATTGTTGAATCGGAAGAGCCATTGTCCACGACAATGATTTCGAACGACTCTTTGTTCATATCCTGCACGGCCAGTGCGCTCAGTATGGCCTGGATATGCTTCTCTTCGTTGAACACAGGGATGATTACCGAAATCTTCATTGGTTCTCGGCCGTCGTTCCGCTGTTAGACCAAAAGCTCAATCTGCTATCCCGGAGCGCAGAGGCGGCTCTGCATCGGTCAACGCCGCCTTATAGACATCAAGATATTGTTTCGTCATAGCTTCCGCCGAAAACTCGCGCGCGACAAGTGTACGGCCTGCCGCGCCGAATCGATCACGTAGAGAGCTATCCCGCAGCAACTTGATGATTCCGTTTTCAATCTGGCCTAAATCACCGGACGGCACGAGGAAACCCGTCTCTCCATCGCGCACCAGATTCGATACATCGCCTACATCCGTTGCAACTATCGGCAGGCAACTAGCCATCCCTTCCAGCAAGCCCATCGGCATACCCTCTGTACGCGAGGTTGAAGTGAGGATATTCAAGGAGGCGTAAAACGCAGCAATATCGTCGCATCGTCCCAGCATAGAAACGAACGCACGCAGGCTGAGTTGATCCATGAGTGTCTCCAACCCTTCACGTTCTGGGCCTTCGCCGGCGATTACAAAACGTACATCGGGGAGTTTTTCGTGGACCGCGGCCGCCGCTCGCAGAAAAAGATCGGCTCCCTTCTCTACCGACAAACGTCCCGCAAAACCCACAATCAAGGGATCGTTGCCACTCTTCAGGCTTTCCCCGCACCTAAATGCGTCGACTTCGACGCCATTGCGGATGATCGAAACCCTTTTCTGTGGAATTCCCGAACGAATAAGACGTCTTTCCACACCGGCGGAAACCGCAACTACACTGGAAAAGCGACGCAATACGAATCGGTCAATGTATCCATACAACCTGGTTGCTATGTCCGTGTCGAGCCAGTTGTGGCAGGTGGAAACAATCGGAATCTCACGACGCCGAATGGCAAAGCGGCCATAAATATCTGCTTTGTAGCCGTGAGCGTGGAGAACATCCGCCCCCGTGCTGCGCACAAGAGAACGCAGCGCGCGAACTGAAGACAAGTCGATCTGTCCTCTGCAGGGGATCAGATAGGATGCAATACCTTCTGCTACCGCAGCATCGAATAGAGGGTTTTCCGATTGATTGGAATGCTGAAAAATACCCAGCATGGCTGTATGGCCGCTGCTATTAAGTCTCCGAGAGAGATTGAGAATAACCCGCTCAGCGCCATACATCCCGCTGCTACTAATGATATGAAGGACTTTCATATACGAGTGTCCGTCGGCGTGTCCGTGTTTGACGACTCGCGGTTGGCGGCAGACCAGATCCGTCCATATAGAGAATCTCCAAGTATCTTCTTGGCCAGACCTTTCAGCTTGTCTTGCCGCTCCAGGCTACGCAAAACATTCTTTTCCGGATCAAGGAGCTTCTGGATATAGGAAAAAGTCCAATCACCACGAACGTTGAGCCTACCCGTCAATGGACCGATCGGAAGCTTCGTCAATTGGGGGGTTGAACTGAACATGCTCGTGTACCCGGCATCCAGGCATACTCCTAAGATCCGTTTGTTAAACCGCCCTCCGGGAAAGGATAGCGAGGTTACCGGCGCTCCCAACTCGTCCTCCAGCAACTTCCGCGCATCGAAGAGCTCAAGCTTCAACTCATCCGGACTACAGTGCGTCAGCAATTTGTGGCTCCATCCATGGGCCCCGATCCGCTGACCCGCGGTATGCAAATCTCGTACCTGGCTCCAATTCATGTAACCATGCTGCTTCCCTATCCAGCTTGTAGTCAGGAAAAAGTCCGCCGTCATCCCGCGGTCTGCGAGCATGGGCAACGCAATCTCGTAGTTGGAGATATGACCATCGTCGAAGGTCAATTTAGCGGAAATTCTCTTGCTCTGCGAGGGTCGCTGAAATAAGTCGAGCTGATGGCGGAAAGCGTCCCGATGGAGGACATATGTGTATGCTTGCGGAGTAGAACTCAGCTCATGGTAGAGAAAGTACAAGACACCACTGCTGTCCGTGTCCGCAAAAGTCCATGCTTCGCTATGAGTAGAAATGGTCCCGCCCGCCTGCGCTTGAAACGATTAGATCATAGGAGCAGGGCGGCATCGGTGATATTCTTAAGGTAGCGTTTTCTGCCTGCTTTGGTGCCAGCGACGATCTTCGGATGCCTTTGCTTCAGCCGTCTGGATAGAATATGGGAAGCCGAGTGAATGCCACGATTCGAGATTTGATTCAGGCTGACGGATTTCGTTACTCCGGGTCTTCCGATCGCAAATCGCTACTACGCACATATATCCACCAACCGGGATTCCGTTTTACTTATCACCTCCGTAAAGTTGCCCACTATGATTCTGCGGGCCAGGCTGCTACGTTTTTTCTCTATGCGATACATAGAATCTGGTTGCACATATACCGATTTCGTTATGGATTCGACATCTCACCGAGGACACAAATCGGTCCCGGAATCTATATAGGCCATTTTGGCGGAGTGGTAGTCAGTCCAGACGCAACGCTCGGATCCAATGTCAATATCGCTCAGGGCGTCACCATTGGTGCGACGAGTCGCGGCCCCAGAAAGGGAGCGCCTACCTTGCACGATCGGGTATGGGTCGGAGCTCATGCCATCGTCGTAGGAAAGATTACGATTGGCAACGATGCGTTGATTGCGCCGGGAGCCTATGTAAACTTTGACGTACCCAGCTACTCGGTGGTGCTTGGGAATCCCGGGAAGATTGTCTCTCAAAAAGGATCTGCCGGATATATCAACAACATAATGCAAGATAGTGACGTCCAACACGATGAGGGACGCGAATCTTGACACTCGATGTTGTTGTTCCGACCTACAACCGGAGTGGTCTTCTTCGCAAGACAATTCAGAGTCTGCTGTCCGCACCTGTGCCCAACGGACTTGATGTGAAGATCATCGTCGTCGACAACAACAGCAAAGACGACACACGGGACGTTGTTCTTACAATGCAGACCGGGGCCAAGTTGAGGATCGAGTACGTGCAGCAGCCGCTGCAGGGTCTTTCACACGCCCGCAACGCGGGCATCGGCGCCGGAAAAGGCGAACTTGTCGGTGTCATCGATGATGACGAAGAGGTGGAAGAGCATTGGTACAAAACGGTTGCTAGAGAGTTCGAGGATCCTGAGACGCAATTCATCGGAGGTCCCTATTTACCGAATTGTGAGGTCGACCTTCCGGATTGGTTGCCGCCTGGTTACAACGGCGTCATCGGAATTGTCGAGGCCAAACCCCGTCAGCCATTCGGTGAATCGTTCCCGGGAAACCTGCAGGGCGGCAATGCTGTTTTCCGTCGAAGTGTGTTTGAGAGAGTGGGCCTTTATGATGTCCACCTGGGGCGAGCCGGCAAGGGACTTTTATCCGAAGAAGACGCTGAATTCTATCGCCGTCTATTGGCTGCGGGCCTTCGGGGATTTCATGTGCCGGACCTCGAAATCTACCATTACATCCCAGCCACACGTCTTACACGCCGCTACTACCGTAGATGGTGCTTCTGGCGCGGTGTTTCTCAAGGGATAGCCGACAAAAAGCAGCGAGAAAATGTTCGCTACCTGTTCAGTATTCCCCGTTATCGGGTAATGCGGGGAATTGATGGCATTTTCGATATACCGCGAAACCTCTTCTCTCGGTCGGCATCGGGGGAATCTTTTGCCCGGGAACTATCCTTCTGGGGTCTGCTGGGATTCGTATACGGGAAGCATTTCATCAAGATCGGCTCATATTATGCCGATAAAACGAAAACCTCAGCCGGTTAACTCAAGCAGGTAGTTTTTCGAGTTAAGCGATCGCTAATTTCGACTGTCTCCATTTTGAAAACAGTTTCACTGCTTCATGCCTGAACATCACTCCCACACCAATGCCGTAAATAGGAAGCGTCACGATAATCTGAATGAAAAATATAGGCAAATTGGAAGGGTGCCAGCAACGGTCCGCTAAATAGCAGGCCGCGCCAAATGGCATGGCGGCCAAAGAAATCTTGCCCCAACCTTGCCACATGTATGCAACGGAAGACACACCTAGTATCCTCTTCACATATCGAGGCCAAAATGCCAGGTGGGTGAAGACCATCGAAATCGATGTGCCCCACGCAACTCCATATAGCCCCACCTTCCGCACCAATATGATGCTGAGGCCCAGATTCAGCACGGCCTCATACACAGCCCATCGAGCAACCGGTTTGTGCTTATCGATTGCCATCATGATAGCGCCGGCCGTTGAATCTGCCATAGAAAAGAACAGGCTAATCATCAGGATTCGGAGCACCGTTTCGGAGATTACACCGTATTGAGGGCCCATCCAGATAGAAATGAAAGTCTTCCCCCGAAAGATAAGCGCCAATGCAATGGGAAACACAAGGCCTAGCATTGCCTGGGTCCCTCTTAGAAGCATTCGTCGCAGGTCCTCATGTCGTCCGCTGGCATCGAGGCCACTCGCCATTGGCATGAAGGTTGTAGAAACAGCGCTCGAGACCTGGGACGCGTACGATACGAGACTGCTACCAATAGAGTAAAACGTGACCATGCCGACGGAAAGAAAGGCGCCCACCACCAAGGAATCGGTATTTATGATGACCTGAACCGCCATCATGAAGACGAAGGTGGTAAAGCTATAGGACCAGATGGCTCGCAACACGGAAGACTCCGGACGCCGCACAGGCGTTCGAGATGCTGGGAAGACCTTCATTGCGACCAAACAAGTAAGAATTCCGACAGCAACAATGACTATAAGTTCCCAGTATGCGAGAGAAATGAGTCCGTGCCCTGTTCGGAGCAGCAAAAGAACTCCTCCCGCTCTCAGGATCGTCTGACCCATGGTGATAGAGCTCAGCAGATCAAAACGATGAATCGCCGCGAGAACAGCTCCAAAAACCCCCGAAATAAGCGTGACTGCCACCCCTAAGGCGCAAGCCAGGACGGTAATGCGCGAGGCATGAATAAGAGACGCAGGTATCTTGAAGAAATGTGGCATCAGAAATGCAAGCAGGATGCTGAGGCATGAAACTCCTAACGCAATCAGCACGCGAAACCAGAGCGCTGCCCCGATCAGCTTTGCTCCTTCTGTATGATTGCCTTCTGCCTCCGCCTTGGAAACGAAACGGATCACGGCGCTTCTCAGCCCAAGATCCAAAAGAGCCAGATAGGAAACCGTGGACACGGCAAGAATCCATATCCCGTATTGCACCGTTCCAAGATGCCTTACAACAAAAGGTGTCAGAAAGAACGGAACAACCATGTTGACGGCAGTCGCCACCCAGTTCATTCCAACATTGAGTGCAAACCGTTTGGTGGTGCTAGCCATCCTATTAGGATACCCATTCCTCGAGTACAGTTGGGAACGATGAAGATACTGTTTTGGATGAGCCTGTCGACAGTGTCTTATACCTATATGGGATACGCGCTGATGCTTTCGATTCTCGGAAGCCTGCGGCCCCGGCCCATTCACCGCAAGTCGATCACTCCAACCGTATCGATTCTGATTTCGGCCCGCAACGAGGAGCAGCGAATCGGTGCAAAACTGGCGAATCTGCGCGAGCTGAACTATCCGAAAAATCTGATTCAGATCATCGTCATATCCGACGGATCCACTGATAGAACGGCCCTCTTACTCGAAGAACACAAGAACTTCGTGATGCCCGTAATCCTAACGTCACCTGTAGGAAAAGCAGTAGCGCTCAATATGGGCAAATCTCAAGCAACGGGCGAAATTCTGGTCTTTTTCGACACACGCCAAACGGTCCATCCGGATGCAGTATTGGAACTCGCCTCCTTCTTCTCAGATCCCAAGGTCGGAGCGGTTAGTGGTGAGCTAATTCTAGATAGCCTCGCGGGTGGCGCTGAGGATGGGCTTGGCCTTTATTGGAAAATTGAGAAAATGGTTCGTCGCTTCGAATCGGACACGGGATCGGTGGTAGGAGTGACGGGTGCAATCTATGCCATGCGAAAGGAGTTGTACGTTGACCTACCAGCGAACACTATTCTGGACGATGTTCTCGTACCGATGAACGTCGCTCATGCTGGGTACCGCGTCGTTTTCAACCCTAGAGCTCTTGCGTACGATCAAATATTCATTGAGCAGGGTAAAGAATTTTCCCGCAAAGTCCGTACACTTACAGGCAACCTGCAGCTGCTTAAGCTTGCACCATGGCTTATGACAACCGGCAATCCGCTTCTATTTCGCTTCATCAGCCATAAGTTGTTGCGAGTTTTGGCGCCTATTTTCTTACTTCTGATGCTTGCCTGTTCGGCACTGGCTCAAAACAGGTCCTACGCCGGGATGTTCTTACTGCAACTGATATTCTATGGTCTGGCTCTAGTTGGATACATCCGACCCGCAAGCCGCAAATGGCGCCCGATCTCGATAGCACACACATTCGTCATCCTGAATTTTGCGGCTCTGGTGGCACTCCGGAACTTCGCGACGCATCGTACGGATGTGTGGAACTAGCATAGCCGACGAGGATGAAAGCAAGCCGTGGGTACAGGAGTTGGACATTACATCCCGTTGCTAGCGTACGTTGGCTTTTGGGCCATGTGTCTCGTCTCCCTAAGTGGTCGTCCGCTTCCCGCTCTTTATTATTTGTTGCCCTTCGTGCCTTATAGAACGATGCGCGACCATTTCGCTGATTACCCGCTCGGGAACAATGTCTTAACGATCCTTATCCTCGCGGTGATCCTCGGAGCGCTTCTAAAGGGCAAGCGGCTTCCACCGTCGCGAATGTATCTGACATGGTTCTGGTTCGGCCTCTATCTGTACATTTCTCTCTGGCTGGGAACTGTGCTAAGCGGTGCTCCGGCCCCGCTCTGGCTGTCGGACATCAACTTTGTTACCTGGAAAGACTACATGCTCATTCCCTTGCTTTTTGTAGCGGCGGGGCTGGTCATTGAGGATCGCAAAACTATCCGGAATGTTGTCATTGTCATAGCCATTTCCCTTCTTCTTATCGACAAGAGCGCTTTGGCGTCAAGCCTGTCTCGAAGCTGGACAACCTTCGACGAAAACAAGCGGGACCCAGGACCGCTCGCTTTCGGTGTGAACCAGCTTGCTGCCTTCCTCGCACAGTTTGGAATGTTTTTTTGGGGATTTGGGAAGTTCGTCAAGCAGTGGACTGTCAAATTGGCATGCTATGGGTTAGTCGCGATCACGATTTTGGCAACCGTGTATACATTTTCTCGAGGCGCGTACTTGGCAATTCTCGTGAGTGTACTTGTTTTGGGGCTTCTTAAGGACCGCAAACTCCTTCTCGTTTTAGCAGTGTTCCTCTTGACTTGGCAAACTATAGTTCCGCCCGCAGTGACGCAGCGCGTTAATATGACAGAAGACTCCAACGGAGCGCTCGAAGCCTCCGCGCAGGAGCGTGTCGATCTGTGGCAACAGTCTCGCGATATGTTCTTACGGAATCCAATCGTTGGAACGGGGTTCGCTACATTCCAGTTCGGCGAGCATGCTGACAATCTCAAAGACACACACAACTGGTACGTCAAAGTGTTGGTCGAGACGGGAATAATCGGAGGTGTATTCGCTGGGCTCCTTCTGTTGCAGATGTTTTCATCAGGCTACAAGCTTTTTCGAAAAGCTTCCGATCCGATTTTCCGCGGCCTAGGGCTAGGCTTCTTGCTTGCGGTGATGTCCTGCGCCATTGCGAACCTGTTCGGCGACCGATGGACCTACCTTGAAATCAATGGGTTGCTCTGGGTACTCGCCGCGGCCGTCGCTAGAGCCCAGCAAATCCACAACTCATCTCCGGCCGGACCTCCGGAGGGTACAAAGTTTCCGGCTTCCCTGGGTTTCGTTGGCAGACAACAACTGAACGCTCCCGTCCCAATGCTGGCGGAAGTTGACCCCATGAGCACACCAACATGATCCAACAGATATGGAAATCTCGAGCAGATCTCCCAACGGATCTTGGCGATGAGGCTCCCCACGTGCTGCTCGTCGTCGATCAGTTTGGGAAGACTCTCGGTGGCGGCGAAAGAATCATTCTCCGCATGGCCCGACTGCTTCCTCAGTATGGCTTTAGGGTATCGATCCTAACCTTTCTGATGGATCCAGAGAGTCCGGTTTTTCAGGAAGTTCCAGCTTGCCCCCTATACGTCTTGCCGCTTCGGCGCACGTACGATTTCAACGCACTGCGTTCTGCCAACGTCTTACGCAAGTTCTTAAAGAAGCAGAACATAAAGATCGTCCAGACGTTCTTCGAAAGTTCAGACCTCTGGGCTGGAATGGTTGTGAAGACATTCAGCAGTGCGAAACTTATTTGGAGCCGGCGAGATATGGGTATTCTGAGATCGCCCAAGCACCAAATCGCATACAGGCTATTCGCGCGTCTGCCCGATCATATCTTCGCAGTCTCCGAACAGGTACGCCGGCATTGCATAGAGGTTGACAGAATCGAGCCGGCGCGCGTGGAAACCATCCACAACGGCATCGCGCTTAGCTCGCGAGAAGCACCGCATCCTTCACTTCATGGCAGTCCCCGGGTCACCACGGTTGGCAATATCCGAAGAGTCAAAGGCCACGATGTGTTCATCCGAGCGGCTGCTATGGTGCTCAAACATTGTCCCGACGCATCTTTTAGCATCGCCGGAAGCATACTCGAGCCCGACTACTTTCAAGAACTCGAAGCGCTCATCGAAGAATTGGACATCTCTCAACAGTTTCGTCTTACTGGTCCGACCACAAGGGTTGCAGTACACCTCCAGTCAAACGATATCTTTGTGCTTCCTTCGAGAAGCGAAGGCTTCTCAAATGCGATCATCGAGGCGATGAGCGAATCACTCCCTGTTATCGCAACGGACGTTGGAGGGAATTCTGAGGCTGTTGTCAATAAACTGAGCGGATTCATTGTCGCTGCGGACGATGTGGTGGCACTCGCAGACGCTATCACAATACTGTGTCTTGATCCGAAGTTGGCTCGCGACATGGGTAAGGTTGGTCGGCAGATTGTCGAAGACCGCTTCTCGGAGGCGGCAATGATGCGGCGTATTCAATCTGCTTACGTCGCTCTTCTGGATGGAATTATCTAACCCTACGCGGCGTCTAATTTCCAAGTCGTTTTCCCAAGGCTGTCACTTTACGATTCGAAGGGATCGGGTTCCTTGATCTAACAAACGGGTTATCTTCGTCTCCTCAACCGCGGGGCTAAACGCATTACCCTGAACGAGAGAACA
>Ga0302230_10002168_pt1 | contig 11875 bp, 16 predicted proteins | sample II_Palsa_N2_1_FD_193523 | JGI IMG/M metagenome (GOLD analysis project Ga0302230, IMG submission 193523) | Peat permafrost microbial communities from Stordalen Mire near Abisko, Sweden - II_Palsa_N2_1 | ecosystem: Environmental > Terrestrial > Soil > Palsa > Peat permafrost | place: Sweden... | reverse complement strand
CTGTCTACTACGCGACTTTCAACACAAACAGCAGCGACGAAGACGCGGCGGTCAACGGACTCAGCCATCTGCACCTCCAGCAGCAGTCACAGCAGTACCAGCAGCAGCAGCAGCAGCAGCAGCAGCTCTCGCCTACCGGCAGTTCGGCCCGTCGAGATATGATGCTTCTCCAGGACCTCTGGAGCCACAACCAAACCGCCGTGTCGACACCGACGACCAATCAGACTCCTTATTATCATGTCTCCAATTCGAGCAGCGCCGTCGCCACATCAGCCACCCTGGTCGACAACACGACGATGGTGTTTGACATGTCCTCGGTTACCGGCAGGGGCACTACGACATCGTCGTCCTCGCAGATGCAGCCAAACCTGAGCCAAGGGATTATCATTACAAACGGCCGCAATAATCGAGACCGCAGTGGTGACCGCGAGTCTGTCCGCGAGAGTGCAAACGACAATGGTGCCACCTCGTCGCCCCCCATGCACGTTTGCCCAGATCCACTTTGCCTCCGCCCGTATACGCGCATCACGGCTCTCCAGAACCACGTCCGAGAGCATCATCCCGAGCAGGATTATCACATCTGCATCCAGTACGTTTATTTTTTTTTATTTTTTTTTTTTACGTAGTAATAATTTTTGATACGCGTTTCAGGTGCGGGAAATCCTTCAACGGCTATAACAACCTCGAGACGCACATGTACACTGTTCAGCACTCGACCCATCGGCCTCGACGCCTCTCAGTTACCCGCGAGACCCTTACTCAGGGTACTGGCAGCTCGTTTGTACCCACAAGCACATCAGCGATGCTGTTGTCGAGCAACCCCTCGCTTTTCCCTGGTGGCCCGATTGATTCCGTCGCCGGCAAGCCAAGCAACATGATCGCACCCGGCCTCGACGGTCAGTACCATTGTGATTTCCCAGGCTGCGCCAAAAAGTACAAGCGCATCGAGCACTGGCGACGCCACAAGGTCATGCACTCGGGAACGCGACCCTGGGTGTGCACGTACCCCAACTGCTCCAAGGGCTTTACGCGTGCCGATAACTTGCAGCAGCACATGAAGAGCCACACTCGCCTTCTCCAACAACTCCAACAGACAGCTGCGACAGTGACGATGCTGCCTCTCCAGATGCCGACGCTCCATCACCAATCGACCGCGGCCGTTGCTAACCACAGCCAGCAACATCATCACCATCACCACCACTACCAGCAGCAGCAGCAGCAGCAGTCGATGTTGAACTATCAGCACCAGCAGCAGCAGCAGCAGCAGCAGCAGCAATACCAACTCCATCAACAGGATGCGGGAATCAGTATCTTTGATATGGTCCTCTAAGTCCCGGCCGTGCTCTTGCTATTTTTTCTTTCTTTCATATAAATAAATATATATATATATATTAACGCCTGTGCCCTCCCCTTGACCCTTTCCCCTTCGTTCTTTCCTACCAATGCTTCCATCCGAACCCTTGTTTTGGCCGGCATGCTGTGCGCGCCGTCCGTCTTTCTTACTGATGCAATTCGCTCTTCCCTTTTTTTTAAATGACCTTAAACTCCAAACCTGTTCTGTCCTCCTGCGTACCTATACTCTAATGCCCTTGTACCCCCGAAAAGCTTGAATAAGAAATCCTGATCTTTAAAACCTGGTCATCAAAGAAAGAAAGAAAAAAAATTTTTTATTATTTTGAAATGCAACGACCAAACAATCGTCCCGGCCAAAACGGGGGAGCCCTCTGCCCCGGGTATGCATCTATCCTCTCTCAGTTGCCGGCTCTGCTTACTGACGATAACACAACAGGCGGGTGCTCGTCGTGGCCCACTTTCTGCCAAAGTCGGTCAAGCTGGCACGGCATGGAGACGATTCAGGTGCATCCGACGACGAGCCTTTCGAGGTGGCGACCATGGCCGGTGGCAGCGGCAGCCAGCGCAACAACAACAACAACGACGGTAGCGGCGGCAGTAACAATGCCGGCGTCGAGTCGAACGTGCCCAGTAACGCCGACTGGACAATCGAGCCGGCGGAGAACGGGAATGCGGGGCTGTACAACGCAATGGACTCGGTGCGTCACCTGGTGGACGTTGTGTACATCGGGCAGCCGGGGTGCGTCGTGCCCGAGCCGCTGAGGGATGACGTGGCGGAGGGACTGAAGAGACACGGGTGCGTGCCCGTCTTTGTCAACGAGGATGAGAGTGTCGGCCATTACATGAACTTTTGCAAGAAGACCCTTTGGCCGCTGTTCCACTATTGCTCGCCAGAGTTTGATCGCGACATGTATGGGCCCCCGTCTTCTTGGTTTCGCATTAACATCTCGTGTGCGCCCATAGATCAGAAGGAGCCGCCTGGAAGCACTATTGGCAGGTCAATCGCAAGGCCGCCGAGGTTGTTATCGACACGTACATGCCTGGAGACATTGGTTTGTGTGCAAAAAAAAATTTTTTTTGTGTGTATGTCTTGGCGGCTGACTATAATGTTTTCTCTTCTGGCAGTGTGGATCCACGATTATCATCTTATGCTTGTGCCGCAAATGGTGCGACAAAAACTGGCTACGGCCATGATCGGTTTCTTCCTCCACATCCCCTTCCCCACATCCGAGCTATTCCGATGCCTTCATGGTCTGCTATTATTTTTTTTTTTCTTTCTCTTCTTTGACAACGGAAAAACATATTCCCTCACTGCAGTGCGACGAGAAGTCATGAGTGGCATTCTCGGGGCAGATCTGGTGGGCTTCCAGGTACGTTGGAGGAACAAAAAATGATTTTCATCGAGTTCAATGTGATTTTTTTTTGCAGACGTATTCGTTCGCTCGCCACTTTATCCAAACGTGCTCACGTATCCTCGGGCACGAAACGACGCCAAACACAGTGCACCTTCCCAACACAGTCGTGACCATTGGCACGTTCCCCATCGGCATCGACTTTGAAAACCTCATGCAGAAGAAGGACTCGGACGAGGTCAAGGCGTACGTGCAGGCGATGCGCGAACGCTATGCCGATAAAAAGGTGCTCATGGGCCGTGATAAACTCGACTACATCAAGGGCGTCCCACATAAGCTCCTTGCCTTTGAAAAGTTTCTCAAGTCGTACCCTGAATGGCGTGGCAAGGTACCGCAGAGTTTGTGTGTATTCTTGGCCAATACCGGAATCCAAATAGGTCATCTTGATTCAGGTCACCACCGTCACAAACGACCAAAAGCAGTTGGAAATGCAAGTGAATGACCTTGTCAACCGTATCAATGGCAAGTACGGTTCCCTCGAGTATACTCCCGTTGTCTACTTGCACCAGGTTTGGAGTGTTGAGGAGTTTCCAAAACAACAACAACTAAATGTTTTCAAATAGAACATTCCTACAAGTCAGTACATGGCATTGCTCACGGTTGCGGACGCTTGTTTGATCACATCATTGCGCGATGGCATGAATCTCACGTCCCACGAATACGTCGGATGTCAAAAGGTAGAGACAGAGTGCCCACTAAGAAAAGAAAAAAATTATTGTTGCTTAACCTGGGACAAAAAGGACAACTACAGCCCACTCATCCTGAGCGAGTTTGCGGGAACCTATGGATCATTCGCAGGAGCTATCAGAGTAAACCCTTGGGATTACAAGGAGGTCAGCTCGAGCATCCACGAGGCACTGACAATGCAACTCGAGGAAAAAAAACTCAAGCACGCAGAGTTGTTTGGCTACATCTCCTCCAACACAGCACAGTTCTGGGCCACGAGCTTCCTCAACGAGATCCAAAAAGTCGCTACACACAACTTGCGTCGCTTCTCAGACAATATTCACGCCAACCTCCTCACAATCCTGCGCGACTACAACGACTCGCAGCGGCGTGTCCTTATTTTCGGCTATGAAGGTAACCTGGTCGAAGAAATACCTTTAATTTTAAATTGTCTGCTGTGATAGGCGTGCTCGCAGAGTTCAATAGAACGGTGCTGGACGATGTGGACACTCAAGCTCCATCCGATCACTTACGAGGTGTCCTGCAGCGTCTTTCCAATGATCCGTGCAATCTTAGGGTTGCTACGCTGTCCTCCCGGCCACGAACAATCTTGGAAGAGTACTTTTAAAACAATATGTGAGATTTTTATTAAAAAATAAAAAAAAAAATACGTCCCAACTTGTAGATGGTTCCAGGGACTGGACAGGGTGATTTTGGGTGCGGAGAGTGGCTGCTTCATAAAGTATGTTTCTTTTTTTCCTCATAAGCCAATTCAGTCTGATGTTGCTTACGATGATGATGCAGAATACACAGCGACGGCTGGCTGTGCAGTGTCACCAGCATGGACTTTTCGTGGAGGGACGAAGTGACCGAGGTCTTTGAGTACTACACTGAACGAACCGAGGGCTCCCTGATCGAGCGAGGGGACATGATGCTCACTTGGCAGTACCGCGGAACTGATCAGCGATTCGGCGACTGGCAGAGCAAGGAATGCTACGCACACATTGAAAGCGTCGTCGGTACATACTACCCTGTCCACATCACCCTCGGCCGCAGAAACATCGAGGTCGTGCCATGGCCTGCGAGCAAGGGATTTCTCGTCAAGATGTTGTTGAGCCATTGCGGTAACTCTCTTCTTTAGTTTTTTTTATTTATTTATTAAATAAAACTTTGCTCAGGTGTATTACCCCCGAACACGCTGACTCGACGACCATCGACGGCGCTGCTGGGTGGAAACAGTGCAGGTGCTGCATCGTCCCCTCCGTCGTCGTTCCTCAGTAACAGCCCCTCGTTGACGAGCTACATGAATCACGCCGCAGCAGGCAACCATGCAACAGTGGCCCTCAATCTCGCCCCCGATTTCGTCTTGTGCATTGGGGCAGATAAGTGCGACGAGAGCATGTATGAATTCATCTCTGGGCTTACGTTTCCCCAGCTAAACAACGACGATGTGATCAAACATGTTTGTTCTGTGTCACTGCGTCCTTCTGGCGCCGCATCGTCTTTGCATGTACGTCTTTTTTCTTTTTTTTTTTTTTCTTTTTCCTTTACCAAACCCAATACCATGTTTAGTCGACGTATGAGGTTCTTCTTCTACTTACGGCTCTCTCCTTCCTTGAAGAGACACGATCGCCTGAAGCTGCCCTTGCACAAGCTGTACTTTTTTTCCCCCGTATTATTTAAAACAAACTAAATATAAAAAAAATTTTTTTTTTTTAGCAACTACTATTGGCCCCTCCAAAACAGACGCGCAAAACGAGCGAACCATCTGTCCTCGTGAGCAAGACTCATGAGAATTTGCTTGCTGCCGCTGATGATGATTTTTTTGGCGACTAATGACTGATTTTATTATTATTACAATTGCTCGTCTAGCTGTTTGTGACGATCTTTAGCCGGCTGTGCAGATAGATAATAATTTCGTCGAATGCTTGTCCATATTGCTCCTCCTCATGCCGTTGCTGGAACTGCAAGAGAACTGCCACAAACGCCTCCAGAGTCTCGGGAACTGACTGCTCCAGGGCAGCGGCGATGCGAGCTTCAAAGTCGAGATTGCCCATGCACAGGAGACCCAAAAGTAGGGCACTGTAAGTGCCGACAGCGTTGATCTCTGCCTGTTCTATGCCCGACACGGCTTTGTCCTTTGTGTCCACAAGAAGCTTGTACCTGGCCACAACTTTGTGAAACAGTTGGTCTTGAAATTTATAGTGGCGTTAACAATCACACACACAAACAAAAAAAAAAACCGCCTGCTCCATTACCTGAGCAGGCCAAGACAGAGCGGTTCTCAGCATTCTGCTCCACGAGATTCACAAAGAGGCCGACGCTCAAAATATACCATTCGAATTGGAGCTCGGCAGGCACTTGGGTGCTGCTGTTCACAAACAGCGATTTGCACACTGCAACGACGGCTTAATTCCAAAATATTCATTTCGCAAGTTACACTTGTTGAGGGAGTCTTGACGAGCACCGATGATCTCGGTAGCCCGTACGTTGCCGTTGGTTAGACTCACGAGGAGGCGAAGAAAGCCCAGGGTCATCATCATGTCCTTCCCTTGGTCCTGCGACACAACATACTCAACCAGTCGACTCAGCAAATTCGGTGTTGACACAACTTGCTGCTGGTTTGAAAGACAACGGTCGATACCACTCTCGAGCACTTTCATGCACTTTTGGGTTTGCTGGCCGGAAAAAAAAAAGTTTAAAAAGCAGCAGGTTTTGCTTTCGTGCTTACCAAACTCTCGGAAGGATCACCCTCAACCAACATGTCCACAAACGTATCGAGGACATCTTGTAACAATCCGCTTGCAGCAATCTACGATTGAAAGGGTCAATGCCGAAATTTTTAATTTTGATTTTGCATACTTCTTTTTGCAAGTAGCCACCAGTCCTTCTTATTTTGTCGTCATAGGACAGTTCATTTGACACTGCAGCCATAGCCGCGATGACAATTTCCAGACCTGGCATCAAGAACATTGACTACGAGTACTTCGGTTAGTAATAAAAAAAAATAACTTTTTTATAAATAAAAAAAAAATTTGCGCTTACGCTGCTAGCGAAATTCAGATGGTAGGACTGAGCAATCGCTTTAAGCCGACCCAAGATCTTGGGCTTGGTCTTTTTAGCCACGTCGTGCCAAATGATTTTGGTGAACGAGTGCACAAAAGGCATTATGTGAGACAACTTGCTCAGGGTCTCTGGTCCTCGAGTAACATCCGCTGCACATGCACGCAACAGCAAGCCAGTACCAACAGTCAACAACTTTGTATCGATCGCAAAAATAAGAATCTACAAATATCTTTTAAAAAAAAACATACCGGATCCTTGATCACTCGCAAGAGGTTGTAAATCTTGTCAATCGAGCGGAAGTCCATGAGTTGAGCGAGAAAGGTTGTGGAGGCAACCTTGTCAAGAATATCACAAAGACTGCAGCAAAAAAAAAAATTTTTTTTTTTATTATTGCTTTTTTTGAGGAGGGGTAACTTTTTTTTACGTTGATTGTTGCACGGTGAGATCTCTGTTGTTCAGCCCGTCCACAAGATACTCGATCTCCCCAACGATCGCACCAGTGACCTGCGGTTGCTGAGGTGCGTTGTCGGCGCCAGTTGGCGTACGGCGAACGCTGGAAAACGCGTCAAGGCTCAACGACGATCCAGGCCGCGATAAGGACTAGTTTTACCTTGAAATAAAAACAACAAAAACATTCAAGTTCCCTTACCTGAGACGATGACTCGCTGGCATTATCTTGACTACTGCCACCACCAAAGATCGCACCGGCTGCATCCTCTACAATAAAAAAAATCCCGTTGTTTTAATAAAAGACAATTTGCGGGCACACGTCGTACCTTCATCCTGTTCGGCACGACGTTTTCCGTAGGTGCGAATCTCGGAGCTTCGCGGACGAGGTGCAACAAAGGCAACCGGTGACGGCAGGACCATTGACTCGCCATCGTCAACAGTTTGCGGTGTTGGCTGGGCAGTCGTCTTGATCGATAGTTTCGGGGCAGATGATGATTTCGATTGAGGTGGCGACGGCTGCTTTGGAGGTGGCGGGGGCATCTTGTGTAGCTCTTCCAATGGCGTGTCTGGGAAAATGTCGTCCAGCGACAGGAGGTCTGTCGAGGTTGGCGTTTGTGCGCGATCATGATCGTCGTCACGCTGCAAACTCGACGGGGACCATGTGGCTGCTTTCGACGGCGGTTTCGGCTTGCTGTTTATCTCCGCATGCATCGGCTGGGCCTTGGAAGGTGACATAGATACAGAACGTTTGGTGAGGCTCAGTTGAAGAGGGCGTCGTTTGGATGGCTAGATCGCAACGGATGGTTTCAGTAAAGATGAGGATTCGTAAGGGGTACTCGTGGCGCTGGTTTAGCGGTTGCATCGTCGCCGTCCTCGGCTTCGTCGACAGGCCGTTTCTTGCCGACGGGTGAGCGCAGAACGACCCTCACGGCAGGAGGCGGAGATGGCGTTTGAGCACGCATCGTGGTCTTTGCGAGGTTTGCCGCTGTGACTGGAGTGACATTCACCGAGGTGCGCAACTGTGTGCCCTTTCCAAACGTCCGGATTTGCTGGGGCTTTGGAGGTCCCGGCTTGTGTTGCGACTGTTCGAGCCACGACGGCAGCAGCTCGTCCGCGTTCTCGCTGCTGTCTGGTTCGTCCATTGCCACCGTCAACAGCTGACGTCTGCTGCTGTTCCCTGCCCCGCCCCCGCCCTCGCCCTCGTCCTCTGCTTTCACTGGGCTGCTTATGGTGCTGCTGTCGCCGCCGCCACTGCTGCCGCCGCCGCTAGAGAGAGGGGACCCGCCACGAAAAGCGCCGCGTCTCATTTAAAAAGAACTAGGAGAGCGTCGGTTCGCCAAATCTTTGTGGACTGCACCAGTGATGAAGAAAAAACAGAGCTAATTTTCTTCTCCCTGTGACAGCGTTTTTTTATTTATTTTTTCTACGGAGTGCAGGTCCTCGCCCACCGAGACAAAGAGGGCTCAAGACCCCCACACACACACACACATATAGAAGATGGTCCAGTTGGTACGATTTGGTTCTGTCTGAAAGTATCAAATATAAATGTACTTTTTTTGTGCGCTTGAAGTCGCTTCAAAAGCAGCAGACCAAGAGCGAGCAATGCACCTCCACCGAGTCCCTCAACTTGATGAAGAATCTACTGTCGACGGGTACGAAATTCTCTCCAATTGATCTGTTCTAAGGCCCCCGAAAAAAAAAATTTTTTTTTTGTTTGTTTAAATTAATTGCAGGTTTATCATGCATAACCTACCTACGGTACCGGAAAGCTTTGGGTGTTTGGGATGTTATATCTAATGCTTTTCTTCTTCTTATTACTATTACAACGATAGCAACCTCTTTGAGGAAGACAACTACGAGGACCTGCCACAGAACGGTATATTTTGCGAGAAATTAAGCCTCTGATTACAAGTTTTCTAGGACTCATGCTCAAGACGATCAAGCGCAACGTGACCAACGAGTCGGACCACATCCTCAACTGGCTCGAGATTGGTTGCTTTGATGCGCTCGAGAAGAAATACGTATTGTCTTTCAGAAAGGCCCAATTAATTGCTTGTGTTATTTTACTCAGTTGCGAAAGATGCTGTTTGGCATTTACCTGGATGCGGCCAACCCCGACGTCATGGAGGAGGTGTACGAGTTCCGCGTGTCTTACCCCGCAGACGGTCTTACTTCTGTCTCTATTGCAAAGGTAAAATGGATGCACAAGTTAACTATCCAATTAATTTCGCAGAAAAAGGACAACGTCGAGGTCATGACCGCGCAAACCAAGAAAGAGATCAAGAAAGCCACTCAGTCGATGATGCGCACTCTGATCACGCTCACGCAGACGCTCAAGTCCCTTCCTGGTATGCGAAATAAATTTTATTATTTTGTTGCTTTTCATTTATCCCCAAACTATTGTTCGCCAGATCACCGCCAGATCACCATGCGTCTGTACTACTACGAGGATGCTACGCCGATCAACTACGAGCCACCATTCTTCCGCGCTCACGAGGACAACAGTGTCATGTTTGACGGTCCCCCGATCAAGGTGAATGTCGGCCACGTCCTCACTCCATACCACGGGTAACAGCAAGTAATCTCGTGCTTTTTCTCTGATACAAGTTACTACAGGATGGACATCAAGATCCACACGCCCGACAACAACTTTGAGGACTCTACGGCGGGCGAGTTGACAAAGATGGCTGCGCCTTCAGCTGATAACGTCGCCACTCGAGAGACCGAAATTCCAGCGCCTGTGCCAAAGGAAACCACAAAGGAACCTGAGGGGCCGATAGCGGCTTTGCCTTCTACAAAATTGACGCATCTTCTCGGTGCCGCGGTACTGTCGATTCACTTGACAAATAATATTTGCTGAAATTTTGTTACAGACAATCGACGAGGCGGACGCTCACAAGCAGCCTGCGATCGAAGCAGCCAGCGGCGGTGACAAGATGGACATTGACAGCCTCAAGTCCAACAAGGCGGTCTCCCATTCTGTACAAGAGCAGGTTCTTACCTGCATCTGCGGCACCGTTGTCTCGCCATCGGTTCGTCTCTTGTTTGTTTTTCTCTCCCCCCTCTGAATTTATTTTGCCAAGCTCGTCCCCGAAAGCAAGACTTTGGCAAGCATCGTCTGCACAGAATGCAAGCGTCATCAGCACGCTTGTTGCTATGGCTTTCGAGGAGTCAAAGAGGAGCGCAAACCCAGAGACCTCAAGTGCTACTACTGCACCAAAGGCGTCCCAGTGTCCACTACCATCCCCGAGGAAGTCGTCGAAACAGCGCTGACGAGGCTGTTCATGTACGTCGCCATCATCAACAACGACTTGCCGCAGGTCCGCCCTCTTCACGAAGGCCTCGGTAAAACCTCAGAAAATCGTTCGGTTGAAGTGATAATTATTAAAAAGGATTTCCTTCGGGCGTCGCAACGTTCCGCCAGCTCTGCCAGCGAATCTCCAACAAACTCTTCAACGAAGGGTACCTTGTTTTCAACAACACCTGGCACGGCATGGGCAAGCGTCCGCGCTCGGCGTACGACTTTGCCAAGGATCGTCAACTCCAAAAGCTCTTTGACGGTGTCTTGCCCAAGGTGACACAGGCCTCTGAGACTGCGATGGATGTGGCCCCTGCGCCTGTGAGCACTCTGGTGACTGTATTTTGTTTGTTTAATAATACATTTGTGCAGTCCAAGACCCCTGCCACAGGCAAGCGCTCGGAATCCAAGAAGCGCAAGGCTCAACAGGACCAGCCCTCCCAAGACGACGAACAGCTTGTCCCGTCCACCGTGAGCCTTTTCGAAGAAGAAAAAACATAAAATAAAAAAAATTTTTTTTAAGCAGCAAACTCTTGAAAAACCTGTATCAGCCGCCCCAGCTCGTATCGTTTCGATGCCATCCAAGATGCTCGAATCTGAGGACGTCCACGTAATTGCTCTTACTATTTACTTTTTGTGTGCAATTCTTTTAATACGCCTTTCTCAGTTTGAGATCTCGTCCAGCCAGGAGCAACAACCTGGCTCAAAGCGCCGCAAGGTCAGCATCGTCTCCAAGCCGGTCGCCCTCACTGCAGCCTGAAAAGAAAAAGAAAATTGCTCGCATTGCAATTCATGTCCGTAGCGAAATTATATTATTTTCCTGCTCTTCTGCAGTCGTCCTACACGTGCGAAATGAACGCCTGGAGCAACTGACAGTAGTGAACGAGCAAAGTTGTACTGTGAGGTTCACGCTTGTGTGCCGGTTGTGCCATATCTAGGTCGCTGACGATTTGCACAATCCCCTGCGTCAAGTCCTTTTGGCCTTGCGTCTCCGTGTGATCTTTTTTTTTTTTAATGCACAAAGAAAAGGTTCAGTGATAAGCGAGACAGCAGGGAAAACGTCGTTTCTTACAGACAAACCACTCGATCAATGCGGGCTCCCAGAGAAACTGCAGGAAAGCAGACGGCTGTCTCTTTTTTGGCGGTGAAGTTGCCCAAGTCGAACGGAGCGGTGTATCCTGGCCGAGATAGCACTGACCCATGGTGACAGCAGATTTGACCGCAGCAGATGCAGCAGCGGTGTCTTGCGGTTGTGCCCATTGCCACCAGATCGCAGCATGCAGGAAGTCTACATGAAAATAAGCACGCACATTTCCAACAAGGGAAGGTATACCTCCACTGTGACATAGCGAGCTAACAATCCTTCGCACGAGCCATTGGGGTGGAAGGCGTTTAGTTTGAAGAAAGTATCCAGTGATGGAGAGATACAGCCTATCCAGAAAGCTGGATTAGTTTCAAGCCGTTAATATTTACAGCGTACCTTGTTGCAAATGTTTTTGTTGACGTGTCAAGCCGACAAACTTCAGCGCAGCTAATCTTCCATGCAAGAGAAGGACTTTCAGGCTCTTGCTGATGAAGAAGCAGCTGCTGCAAAAACGCGGAAATTGTCGTCGCTGATAGAACGACGTTT
>Ga0302230_10002166_pt1 | contig 11882 bp, 15 predicted proteins | sample II_Palsa_N2_1_FD_193523 | JGI IMG/M metagenome (GOLD analysis project Ga0302230, IMG submission 193523) | Peat permafrost microbial communities from Stordalen Mire near Abisko, Sweden - II_Palsa_N2_1 | ecosystem: Environmental > Terrestrial > Soil > Palsa > Peat permafrost | place: Sweden... | reverse complement strand
GACGTTTGGAACCAACCCCTACTTCAAGGACAAGGTCCTGACCAAGCAGTTCAAGTTTGACGAGACACGATCGATCCTGGCGACGAGCGGCATGAAGATTGACTGGAAGGAGGGCAAGGTAAAAAGAGCAAAACAACGTACCATGGTTTAAAAAGATGGACACGCGGCAGAACCTTACCAACCAAGCCGAGTCGGCGGAATCGTCGGACCCCAAGAAGCGCAAGATCGAGGAGGTGGACGTTGCGTCGTTCTTCATGTGGTAAAGAAGGGAAGTGCCGCCTGTAGGGTTCCTAAATTGCTATCGCAGGTTTGAAGACGACAACGTGGATACCAGCTCTTTAATCGCCGCCACCATCTACGACGACCTGTGGCCCAACGCAGTTCAGTACTTCCAGAAACTCTTTACTGAGGAAGATGAGGACAGCGGGCCCGAGGCGTACGAGCTCGAGGACGACGAGGAAGATGCGGAGGACCATGAGGAGGCCTAGAGAGTCGCGAGAATGACAGCAAGAGAAAGAAAGTATTTGTTATAAATCCTAATCCACTGAACCACTCTTTTTTTTTTTTTTGTCCTTCTTGTCTTTTTGCGGATCATCATGAAAAAAAAAAAGTACAGCATCTTACTCATATTTTGTAGCATCAGTTTCTTGTAGCGTCTCCTCTAGGAGTAGCAACAGCTCCGTTGCCGCTTGCCATAGTAGCCATTGCTGCCGCCCTCCGTCCTGTAGGATTCGTACACGGTGTTGGACAGGCCCACGACGCCGTGGGACGACACCGACCTGAGCGACTGCCGATTGAGCACTTCCTCGCCCAGGTTTGTGAGCAGCAGGTCGACCGGCAGTTCCTTCTCCACGACCGTGCTCGTCTCATAGTACTTTATGTTGCGGGCTGTGGCCGTCCGCCTGGCGTCGTCCGTGCTCACCTTGCGGGCCTCGACCAGGTCGCACTTGTTGCCGATGAGGAACAGCACCATATCGGGCTCGATCTGCGTGCAACGGAACCAGTGCTCCAGGTGCTCAAACGACTCGCGGCTGGTCACGTCAAACACCACGAGCGCCGCCGCGGCCCCCCTCAGGTACGACTGTGTCAGCGACAGGAACCGCTCCTGGCCCGCCGTGTCCCAGATCTGCAGCTGCAGGTCCTGCCCCTGTGTGAACACGGTCCGACGTGCAAAGTCGGCGCTGATCGTGGCCCCGTACGCTGACTTGGCCGTGGTCTGCGCACTGTCCCCTGTAAGCTCACGTCAGAGCACGTCATTCAAGCCCGGCCTTCAGATACCTCGTAATCTTCTAAACAGCGCTGTTTTCCCTGCAGATAAGGACAGCAAGACGGGGTCAGGCACACACGCGCACACAAGCACACAAGCACGACTAGACACGTACCAACACTCGTGTCCCCAATAAGCACGACCTTGAACGTCGCGACCGCGGTCTGCGGTGGAGGCGATGACACGGGCCTCGCACTCATTCCAAATGTGGCGGAACGTGCTGATCTGATCTCCCCCTTTTATGCGACCACGTCACCTCCTGGAAGGGGAGGGGGCGGCTGTCCGTTGATTTGCCCTGTTGTCTGTGCCTCGCCCCGAAACCCACGGCCTCTCCCACATCAGAGAAGAGCAAGAAGCAGAAGCGATGATGCTGCCTCGTCGAAGCACGGTCAACGTGCTCCTGGTCTTGGCCATGGTGCTGATCCTGGTGCAGGTTTTATTGGCGTCCAACCGCGAACAGCACCACAGCGACTACTACTTTACATCAACGACAACCACGGCCACAACGGGCCGCGAATCAGCGCACGATGGACGCCCTCAGCTGCTGATCGCGAGCCCAAACAAGGCCGTGGACGACGACGACTACGACGACGACGACGACAACTACGACGCGACCAGCCCAAACAAGGCCGTGGACGACGACGACGACGACAACATCGACATTGCCCTCACCTCATCGGGCAATAGCGACAGCAACGACCAGCTCCTGCTTCAACAACAGCAGGACGAAGAGGACAAGGAAAAGGAGCAAAAGATGCTGCTCGAGCTGGAGGAACTCGAGCTCAAGGAGCTGATGGCCGCCAAGGCGCAGCTGCCCGACAAGGACAAGCTGGCCCTCGTTGTGGACACCGAAGAGGTCGTGTACATTGACAAGCAGACCAGCGCCACCGACACCGACGCACAGGATCAGCAAGCCCTAACGACCAGCAACCGCTGGATCGTCGTCACGTCCAGCAGCACAGCCGGCGTGACCAACATCAAGGCCCTGTGCCGCCTCGACGGCTGGCAAACCGTCGTCGTGGCCCACGCCCAGTCGGTCTGGAACCCTGACGACGACGCGAGCGAGTGCATCTACCTGAGCATGGAGGAGCAGCAGTGGCTGGGCTACACCGTCAGCGAGCTGCTGCCCGTGGGCTCGCTCACGCGCAAGAACATTGGGTACCTGTACGCGATCCAGCACGGGGCCGAGGTGATCCTGGACACGGACGACGACATGGCCCTTCCCGGGGACGGCGACCACGTGCACCTTTTCAACCTCAGCAACAGCCTCAATTACAGCGGGGACGACGACACGATGGTCTCGTGGCACCGCAACGCCACCGATGCCATCCCTGTTGCCAACCCTTACGTCCATTTCGGCTCAGTGGCCCTTCCACGTGGCGGCAGCACTGCCTCGTCGCACCCGATCTACGCTCGCAGCCCACCACTCGCCGGCCAACGTCGCAACCGGTACATTGTCCAGGGCCTGATCGATGGCCCGCCCGACGTGGTGGTGCAGCATCATCAACAACAACAGCGGCGGCGGCAGCAACAGCGCTTTTGTTCCAATGTCCCTGCGCTGCGACTGGAACCCGGTCTGTTTGGCCCCGTCAACTCGCGCAACACGCTCTTCCACCGCGACGCGCTCTGGGCAATGGTCCTCCCCGTGACGGTGCCGCCTCGCATGGCCGACATCTGGCGCGGCTACTGGGCCCAGCGGCTGCTTTGGGACATTGACGGCCGTGTCGTTTACTTTGGTGCCGTTGCCCATCTCGAATCATCCGCAACGAGCAGCAGCAGCAGCAGCAGCAGCAGCAGCAGCAGCAGCAGCAGCAGCAGCAGCAGCAGCAGCAGCAGCGACAGCCACAGCGACAGCCACAGCGACAGCAGCGCAGCCGATAGCCTGGACACGTACGAGACCGCAGAGGACCATCTGGAGACCGATCGACTGCTGCGCCTGCTCGACTCCTGGGCACCTCAGTCACCACCGACCCTCCCCGAGCGAATGGCCGAGCTGGCGCAGCTGCTGGCCCTCAACGACTTTATCCAGGACCACGACGTGCAGCTGGTTCGCATGTGGATCAACGATCTGGTCCAGAGCGGCTACGTGTTCCCTGCCATGCTCGATGCCCAGCAGCCTCCGCCGCAACAACAGCGAGCGCTGTCGTTGGCTGCGCAGCAACGGCTGCAGGTTTGCTCGTTGCGACGCCACTGGTCCGCTGTCCTCCAGCCCGCCTTCAAGGACCTGCTGCTGGTGGTGCACGTCACGAGCGCGCACTCGATCGCGGCCTTGGGCGACCTCTACGGGCCCGCCTTTGACGACAACCTTGTCTTTGTGGCCGATGACCTCCACGTCGATCCATCGTCGCTGGCTTCGCTGTGCCCTTCGCCCTACCGGGTCCTATTGGCGAACGGCACCACGGTCATGAAGGAGCTCCACGGCAACGCAGCGTCAAAGGGGATGGGCTTGCTGTGGACGACCGAGGGCGCACACTTGAACTACTGGAACGTGATGGGCGATCTGGATCGCAGCAAGTTCTGGTTCCCCGATCCGTTTGACGGCAAGATGATCGCATGCACCGACACTGCGTCCGATGCCTCTGGCTCGTCCTCCGCCGCCGCCTCCTCCTCGTCCTCCTTGTCGTTCAGCGAGTACGTCGACGTGTTCCGGGTGTGGGTCGACAACCACAAGGAGGACGTTGCGCTCAGCCCCATGTCGAGCACTGTATTCCACCCGCTCTGTGCCGCTTTGTCCACGTCGCCGTTCTTCATCTTTCGATCACTCGCGCCGGCCGTCGTCCACATCCCGCCCAACAACGAGCACACGGCCGCGTTCTTTGATCTGCTGACACTGTTCCTCTCCTCGCCCGTCAACCCTCCGCTCGAGATCGCCCTGCCGTCAGCACTCCTCGTCACTGTACCGCCCAGCGACATCCAGCCGCTCCTCCAAGCCCATCTGACCACCGGCGCCGCAGACGATTTCGCGGCCCAACTGCTCCTGTCCATTAAAAGTTAAATAAGAAAAGCTAATTAAATAACTAAAGAATAATTAACGAGAACGACTTGCCGAGATGGAAAAGATAGTAGTCCTATTTGTACACTGAGATGGCCGAGATGACATATGATTACAAAACCACGGATGACAACAAGAAAAAAAGATAACAGAGGCGAAACGACCGCCGCTGACGTGGCCCACAACGACTGGTGTTTCAGGTTATTGTTTTGCGCTGGCGTTTCAGAAGAAGAAGGGGCTCGTTTCTTGACCGGGGCGGTGGGAAAAAAAGGACCGCCGCCGTTTCCGGCTTATCGGGCTCGTTGCTCTCTCTGTGTGTGTGTGTGTGTGTGTTGCGGCGTCTATCGTTGCGGTTGACCAAAGTGTCACAACGAGGAATGCGTGTTTCCGTGCTTATCTTTTTTTTTACAGCGGAAACGTGGCCCTCCGTTGCTGGGTTAAAAAATTATATTTTCAGCCAGTCAAGCGGTCGTTCTTCCTTGTTGCTTCTTTTATTTTTTTTTGGTGCTTGGTGGGTTGGGACGTCTCTGTCGTTGCCTTCTGTTTTCCTCCAGGTCTTTTTTTGTCTTTCTCATTTTGCGTTCGTTTCTGCACTCAAAATGCGCCCGTTGCTGGTTTGTCTGTCCTTTTTGTACGCGCGCACTGACCCTTATCTTGCAGAACGACAAAACAGAAAGCCGCTGACAATGAGCAAGCAAATCCTGCGGAACCTGGTGCAAAGCAACGAGGAGGACGTGATGGGCCTGATCACGGTCTGCCTCTTGGACCGGACGCGGTTCAAGTTTTCCTTCACGAGCACGTCGACCTCTGTGGACATTATCAAGATGGTACACCGCTTGTTCTCCCGTCGAGCACACAAGTGCACCTCTTTACCGTTCTGTTCCTCCCCTTTTTGTTTGTCTCCACAGGTCGCAGAGAAGGTCGGCTTCACCCAGACCGAGCTCTTCGGCCTCAAGCGCCTGCGCAACCCGTCCACATCCATCGACGAGGAGGTCGCCGCCAAAGTGTGGATGTCAGAGAAGCTGCCGCTGTTCTCCCAGGGCGTCGACTCGTCCACCGTGCTGTTCCTGCGCCACAAGTACTGGTTCCACGACAGCTCTGAGCTCACCGACCCGCTCGCGCTGCAGTACATTTACCAGGAGGTGGACCGCAGGCTCATGATTGACGGCTACGACAACACGGACGACATCCACATCCAGCTCGCGGCCTGCCGTGTCCACATTGCCCACGGCGACTACAACCCCACGCTCGACTACATCACGCCAGAGACCATCCGCTACTTTTTGCCCTCGTACATCCAGGGCGCGCACACGATCCAGGACTGGAACAGGCTCATTGCCGTGTTCCACCAGAAGCTCGTGGGCAAATCCAAGGCTGGTACGAAAGGCTTTGTCTGCCTGGGGATATCTGACTCGCCTTTGATGTAGCCGTCCAGACAGAGTACCTCCAGACGGCAAAGGACAACACGCGCATGCTGTGCGTCACCTTTTTCCCTGGCCAGTTTTCCACGCGCGACATGACGCACAAGGTCGACGTCCTCATCGGCGTCTCGCCCGACGGCATCGGTCTGTACTCGTTCCACGTGCGCCGAGGCACAAAGGTAGTTTTTTTTTTCAGAGTGTGCTTCTCGCTCAAAGCACCGAACTGATGTAAAAACAGTCGCTGCAAGTCTTCCACCACTTCCGAGACATCTCGTCGTGGTCGCTCAATCCGCTCTGGAACAGCGAGCAAGCGCCCGACTACGAGCCCCTGCCCATCCCCGAGATCCAGCTTGAGCTCCTCGACTTTGTCATTGGCCCCTACCGCTCGGCCCTTTTTCTCAAGACCAAGACCAACCGCACCAAGGACGTGGAGATCGAGCTGTCCAGTTACCTCCAGGACGACGACGCCATCGGCAACTTCATCGGGACATACATGGAGCGATTCGAGACGCACGCACGGCTGATCGAGCTCGACGGTATTCTTGTTTTTAATAGATGGTAAAAGTATTTATTTTTTCATACTGCGTTGTAGATCTCCGCGAGCACGTCCTCACCGTCATGACCATTGACGGCAACAAGAAGAAGATCCGCGTCAACTCGTCCACGACCGGCCAGGACCTCGTCAACGCCTTTGCCGAGAAGATTGGCCTGACCGAGACGGCGTTCTTCCAACTGTCCCACTTTTCCGACGGCGCCGACATCTGGCTGCAGATGCGCGAGCCCGTCCTTTTGCAGGGCGTGACCGAGCACTCAAACATCCATGTAAGCCTGGGCCACAACCAGTCTTGACTTGCGTGCTGAAGAAAAATAAATAAATAAAAAACAATAGATGAAAATCCGCTACTTTTTCCGCAACCCGGGCGACCTGACCGACACCACGGCCAAGTACCTGTACTTTATCCAGCTGCAGGAAAAGGTGATCAACGGCGACATCCCCGTGTCGGAGACCGACGCGATCAAGCTCGCCGCCATCCACCTCCAGACCTCCATGGGCGACTTTAACAGGAAGACGATCAACCGCAAGGGCCTCTTCCAGGCGACGCTCAAGATGTACGTGCCCTTTTACCTCGCCGACTACCACAGCAAGTCATGGTGGGAGAAGAAGATCTTCACCGTCCACGGCAAGCTCCGCGGCCTGACCAAGGAGGAGGTCATGAACGGATTCCTCAAGGTCATCAGCAGCATGCCCAACTATGGCCTGACCTACTTTGCCGGCATTGTACGCACCTATTTTGCTACTGTGTTTTTCCTGAATGCTGTTGTTTCTCTCTAGATTCCCAAGACGGAGGAGGACTGCGTTATCGGCGTGAGCAAATACGGCCTTGCGTTGTTCAAGATGATGAACCTTGTAAAATTTTTATTTTATTTTTATCTTTAATAAATTTGTTTTTGCTCTAGGAACTGATTGCTTCGTACCGTTATGGCTACGAGCTGCGCCAGTGGATTAACGACGGCGAGGCGATCGAGCTGCACGTCAAGCCCTCGCGCAACTCTGAGGACAGGATCGTGTCGATTGTGTCGCTCCAGTTTGCCGATGTCATCGAGATGCTCACGTACTACGACAAGATGCGTCGGTTACATAAGCAGATGTCGGCCCCGCTCGTGGGCAACTGAGCGAGTCCGCCCTATTTATTTCCCATTGTTCAACGAAAGACTTTGCAAATGCTACTCCCCCCCTTTTTATTTTTCCATTTTTATATATTTCTTTCACTTTCTTTCACTTTAGGATATCAGCTGGCCTCCTTTGTACGCTCTACTGTCCATAATGCAAAAGGAAGAAAAAAAAAAGAGCCAATGTACAATATCAATAATAAGACACCGTGCTAGGATGCCACGTTGCGATGCTTTATCGCCTCTGCCATCTCCTTCTGGTGCGCCTTCTCCAGCTCCTTTAGCTGTTTGCCTTGATAGAACCACGGATGCCTGAACGGTGGCTCCCTCCCCGGGTTGTCGTCCCAGAACCTCTCCTGAACAGCACTAGTAAGAACGCGACACACAAAGTACAACGATCCGATCGGCGACAACACACCTTCCAGTACCGATGCTCGACGATCACGGCCGTGCTGCCCGCAAACGAGCCCAGCAGAAACACGCCCAGCAGCGGCAGCACGCGGTACGAAACACTCGCGGTCTTGATCATGCGGGGTCCCGGGCGCGCACTGTGGTAAAATGGCTCCATTTATTTTTTCTGTTAATTCAATGACCAGCTTTGGCAAGTCTGGGCTCGTCGTGGCCACGTCGGTGCCCGTGCTGGACCAGGCATGTGAACGGACACAGCCCCCACCTTATCCTAATGCATATTACCAAAAACGCAGCCGATGGATTCGGACGAGGACGACTTTATCGCCGTGTCCCCAAACGGCGACGACAAGTTTGTGCATCCCCAGCAACAGCAACCGCAGCAACCGCAGCAGCAGCCAAAGCCACAGCCGTCCCTGTTGCCACCCGGCTCCAAGCTGCCGTTGCGATCGGCCGTGGTCGTACGGCGCGAGACCAGGGTCAAGCCCAAAGCGCACATGGTCCGTTTTATCGTTCATGTGTTCGTCGCTAGGGCTAGAACTCACATGCTTGCAGGTCTACAGGGTCGAGGTCGAGGGCGATAAGGGCAGCTGGGCCATCTACCGCCGCTACAACGACTTTAACGTGCTGGAGCAGCTCGTGAGGGCGCCGCTGGCCAAGCTCGTGGCCCTCATCGGCTTGTCGGAGAAGGAGGCCAAGGAAAAGTTTGCCCTGCCGCCAAAGACGCAGGCGTGGCAGCTCAGCAAGGCGGACAACGTACGCCATTCCACACGCAGAGTGCGGTACCTTAACGTGTACAAACTAAACAGGAGCTGTTTCTGCAACATCGCCAATGGATGCTCAACAACTACCTCACCCAGTTGCTGTTGCTGCTGGTCAAGACCGAGGCCAGGGGCGAGGATGCCAAGGGCGAGGATGCCACGTCGTCGGGTGCGTTGGCCACCGGTGCCAGTGCCGGTGCCAGTGCCGGTGCCAGTGCACCACCGACGAGCATCAAGGGCAGCAAGAACAAGCCTAATATTGCCGTTGATCCAAGCACGGACCCGCACAAGCTGTTGCTGCACCATCTGCAAGAGTTTCTGGGCGTGGCACACGTCCAGGCCAACCACCAGTCAGCTGGTAACGGAACCGCTCCGTTGTGTCGCTCATTTTTTGCTCGGGTCAAAAACAGAGGCGCCATCCTCGTTGCAACAGTCCCTCGAGACGCTTCAGCAGCTCTTTGACCCGAAGAACTGCATCTCGTTTGCGGGCCAGCCCATCCACATCACCAAAATCGTCACCAACCAGCGCTTCAAGCTGGGCCACGTCTTTGTTACAAACTCCAAGACGGCGGCCAAGTCCATGGGCCCTCGCCAGCTCACCTTTTGGGCCGCCAACCAGTCTGCCTTTGTCCAGATCCTGGCCGAGCCCAAGGTGCACCTTTCCCTCCCATCAGGCATCATCCATGGCGTCGTGGAGAACCTCCCCGTGGTCGCACTGACGCAGCCGCTGGTCGAGCGCAAGATGTCGTGGACAGAGGTCCTCAATAGCTCAATAGACGTCAAGCGCAACGTCCTGGCCTCGGCTGTCTTTGCCATGGCCGAAGCCCATCGCATTGGCTGGCTCTGCTGGTATTTCTTTAAAAAAAGAAGACTCCTTCTTTTCTCAAATAAATAATATAAAACAAAACACAGCGATATTGACGAGGACAACGTGATCGTCATCAGCCAAACAGGCGCGGCCAAACTCGTGAGCTGGCGAGGCCTGCCCGTGCAAGCTGTCCAGGCGACCGACGTCAGCACGCTCATGGTCCTTGCCAGCGAGTTGCGGCTCGAGTCGCTGTGGATGCTCGTGCCCGAGGTCTACAGCAAGGGCAAGTACGGCGTCGAGTCGGACTGGTTCCTGCTAGGCCTGCTTGCCCATCGCCTCCTCTGCCCCAAGCCGGAGCCGACGACCACCGAGGAGGCCTCGTCGTCCTCCCCGTCCACCGTCGTCGACGACCTCGACTTTCCCGAGGGCACCAGCCCCGACGTCGTCGAGATCGTCTCGGGCCTGCTCAAGCCCGACGTCAAGGACCGCTTTGTGGGCTTTGATCAGGTCAGCGCATATGCTTTCTTCAAGACCGTCGACTGGAAGACTCTCCTCGCATGAAATTAGTTGAAAAACTTGGAGCGCATCGTGTATAATTGTTTGTAAATCGGAACCCTTCTTCCATCCAGATGAACAAGGCCCACCTCGTGGACGTGCGCTCGCCGCTCTGCCAGCGCAAACTGAGCACGTCGCCGCTGCAGGCGATCCTGGACCTGTTCAAGCACGTACTTGCACCCGAGTTCTCGAGCGGCGATGCCGTAATGGGCGCGCGCCTGCGTCGGATCAAGGCCCTGTTCGTGCAGCGCGACTACGACGCCATCTTCAACACGCCCGCGCACTTGCCCGTGTACGTGTGCGAGTACGTCCCCTCGCGCGTGCTGTGCTACGTCGATCTGGCGCTGACGTGGCGCGCCGATCTGCTGCCGCTGCTGCAACGGGGCCGGCTCAGCGTGTGTGCTGTGGGAGGAGGGGCCGGGTCGGACGTGGTCTTTGTGGCCGCGGCCAGGGCGCTCATTGCAAGTGGAACCGAAGGCAAAACAGGGGACGACGACAGCCTGCTCCTGAGCATCCACACCGTCGACATGGGCGAATGGGGCGATGTCGTGGCCCGTTTGGTGCACGGGATCCAGAGCGAGTGGGAGCTGCCGATTGCGTCCACGTTTGACCAGTTCAACGTGCTGCAGATGGGCGACCCAGGGAGCCAGGCCCAGACGGCGGGGCTGACCAAACAGCTGACCACGACCGAGCTGGTCACGCTCATGTTCACGGTCAACGAGCTGTTCCAGCTCAACAAGGGCAGGGCCATTTCGTTCATGCAGGCCCTTCTGCAGGCCCTCCCTCGTGGTGCCCACGTGCTCATCGTCGACTCGGCCGGCGACTTTTCAGAGCTCAAGGTGGGCAGCAGGACGTTCATGGTGTACACGCTGCTGGACGCGATCAAAGGGTGGGAGAAGGTGCAGGGGCACGACAGCAAGTGGTATCGCTTTCCGGACAAGCTGTCGTACCCGCTCGAGCTCAACAACATGCGATATTTTGCGCGATTGTATAGAAAGCTGTAAGCAGGGCTGTAGGGCAGTTCGATCGAGCAAGAGTAGAGAGGGGAACGCACGAAAAAAAAAAAAAAAGAACACATAAAATTACGATGTATTTTGGAAATCAGTAGGCGCTGAAACCACCGCTGTCCTCAGTGTCGCTGAAGAAGTGGATGTAGGCCAGCAGGGCACCGTAGACGAGCACACCGCCAAACACGGACAGAACGGCAGCCTGCGTCACGATCTATTTGCAAATGTCTAGAGATGCTCGTTGTCGTATGTTTGTCTTGTTACCACACTGGCGTGGAGCAGGACAAGCGGGAGCCCAAAGCCCGTCGTGATGAAAAAGGCCGTTATAAAGTATCCGGCCTCGACAAGCCCACTACCAGCACCCACATCAGTAAATAATTGGCTCGTTGTGCTTACCTTGGCGAACCGCCATAGTCGTCGCCTGTGATCCTCTTCACGGCCAGATTGGGCACGGGCGCGAGGATGTACGTGAACACTGAGTGTCAAGCACAAACGCACGCATTAGCTCTGTCGCTCGCTGCTCTGCGTTATGATTACGGTACCAACAAAGAGCGGCCACCAGTTCTTGTACAGCGCACACGACAGGATCACGAGCAGGACGCCCGATGCGAGCGCGAAAGCGAGGATGATGATGGCTGCCACGTGCGCGTGCAGGTTAGCACACAAGAACAGGCGCACGGGGTGGGGGCGTTCTTACTGGTTAATCCCGCGCCAGCCATTTTGCAAGCCCTGAACACGTCACCACCGCGAAAGTGTTTTTTCACAGAGGCAGCGTTTCTCTCTTTCTGGCCTCCATGTCTCGGCGCCGAGACTGAAAAGATCGAAAACAGTACGTGATACTCGCAGGAAAAGGATTCGCAGGGGGGGTGACAGGAATATGGTTGGATTTTTATTTTCTACTTTTTTTTTTTGTTTCAGTTGTCTTCCTTGGTCTTGGCAACGCCGCGCACCTGGCCGCGCACCTGGCCGTGCACAGGCATGGACACCTCGTG
>Ga0302230_10002161_pt1 | contig 11898 bp, 8 predicted proteins | sample II_Palsa_N2_1_FD_193523 | JGI IMG/M metagenome (GOLD analysis project Ga0302230, IMG submission 193523) | Peat permafrost microbial communities from Stordalen Mire near Abisko, Sweden - II_Palsa_N2_1 | ecosystem: Environmental > Terrestrial > Soil > Palsa > Peat permafrost | place: Sweden... | reverse complement strand
CTTATCAAAGCTAACCACCTCGGCAATTGCGTTGGTTTTGTTGGCTAACGGGCATCTACAAAACTGGCCCATCCCGAAAGGTGGCTCTAATAAAATTGCCAATGCACTGGCATCTTATTTTGTATCGATAGGCGGCAAGATTGAAACCGGGACCTATATAAAATCACTCGATCAGCTCCCATCGGCACATGCGGTTTTGTTTGATGTTTCGCCCAAACAACTGTTGCAGATTGCCGGGCATCGATTTTCGGCAATCTACAAATGGCAATTGGAACGGTACCGCTATGGCATGGGCGTTTTTAAAATAGACTGGGCATTGGATGCACTAATTCCTTTTAAATCCGAGGCTTGCACTAAAGCAGGGACTATTCACATTGGTAATTCGATACAAGAAATAACTACTGCCGAACAACAAACCTGGGATGGCCGGAATACAGACAATCCATTTGTATTGCTTGCCCAACAAAGTGTTTTTGATGCTACAAGAGCACCAGCGGGTAAACATACAGGTTGGGCTTATTGCCATGTTCCAAATGGTTCAACTGTTGATATGACACAGGCGATAGAAAACCAGGTAGAACGTTTCGCGCCCGGATTTAAAGATATTATACTGGCAAAACACACTATGAATCCCGCGCAAATGGAAGACTATAATCCAAATTATGTAGGTGGTGATATCAATGGCGGGGTGATTGATATTAATCAATTATTTACCCGGCCGGCTTTACGCTGGTCGCCTTATAAAACATCGGCAAAGGGATTATATTTATGTTCTGCATCAACGCCACCGGGTGGGGGCGTACATGGTATGTGCGGTTATAATGCGGCTAAAAAGGTTTTAAAGGATGTTTTTGGCAGATAGCCTTCAGTTCTGCAATAATTTATTATTTTCGATATTATGGATAAAGGACGTTTAGAGGCATTTAGCGATGGGGTAATAGCGATCATTATTACGATTATGGTTTTGGAGATTAAGATGCCCGGTGCCCATCATGATACATTGCAATCGTTGATTCCGCTTTATCCTGTATTTATTTGCTATGTGATCAGCTTTATTTACGTTGGTATTTATTGGAATAACCACCATCACCTGATGCAGGCCGTTACATCTGTTAATGGTAGTACGCTTTGGGCAAACCTGCATTTGTTGTTCTGGCTCTCCATATTGCCACTGGTAACCGAATGGATGGGTGAGAATAATTTTACCAAGTGGCCCACCATTATTTATGGCGTTACCCTAATTATGTGCGCTGTGGCTTATGCCATATTGGTTATTATATTAAAGAAACATGAAGGGCCGGATTCGCTTTTTACAAAAGCAATTGGCAAGGATAAAAAAGGTAAAATATCTATCGTAATTTATGCGATTGCTATACTTATAGCCTGGGTAAACCCTTGCATTAGCTTTATTTTATATTTTCTTGTCGCGTGTATATGGTTTATCCCCGATAGGCGAATAGAAAAGCACATTATACCTGGAGGAGAATAGGCAATTAAATCTTATCGGTTATATTTTTAATGATCTGATCGAGCTCTTCGGCAGACATGGAGATGTACTCCAGTATTTTACCTGCTTCTTTACCTTGATCATCTTCTTTTAATCCTTTAAAAAGTGGTATCAGCCCCATAATTCGTGCAAGCGGTGCCCTTACCAAATGCGATTGCATCCAGGAGATCTCTCTTAATTTTTCGTTTTGTTCCTCAACAGCTTTAATATATTTTAACCGGTCGGTTACGTCTTGTGCTACAATAATTTTGGCGTTCTTGTCGCCGTATTGGATGTTATTACTCTGCAGATCAACTAAAATTATCTCACCATTTTTTTTGATGTGTTTAACTATACCCAGTTTTGTTTTTTGCTGTTTGAATTTTTGCAGGGCTACTATCAGCTCCAGTTTATTTACATCTTCCTCTGACCTTATGTCTTTAAGAGTCATCGTTAAAAACTCCTCTTTGCTGTAGCCATAAAGTTTTATTGCTGCTTCATTTACATCCAAAAAATGCAAGCTATCAATATCCAGCACCCAGTTAGGTAATGGGCTTAATTGAAACAGTTCGCTATAATTTTTTTGAGATTGTTCCAGAGATAAAAGCATCTTTTTACGCTCGGTAATATCCCTGAAATAAACAGATAAGCCATTTAATGATGGATAGGCACTTATTTCATACCACTGTTTAAAAGGCTCATAATAATCTTCAAAATGGATGGCTTTACCTGTTTCTATTGCCTCATGATATTTTTTATAGGATAGAGAATTGGTCGAATCCGGAAATTTATCCCACAAATATTGATCGAGCATTTCTCTCTTTGATCGATGTAAAACCTTTTCGGCCATGCTGTTCCAATAGGTTATAGTCCAATCGTTATCTACAGCAAAAAAAGCATCACCAATACTTTCCAATATAATACTGCGCTCATTTAACGCGTTGGTAATGGCTTGGTTCATTTGCTCTTTTTGAAGCTCCGCATTTTTATGGTTGGTTACATCTCTTTCAATGGCAATATAGTGAGTGGTTTTACCCTTCACATTTATTACAGCATTTACCGTAAAGTTTACCCAAAACTCCTCACCATTTTTTTTGTAATTGATGGTGGTAACTTCACAGGTCTCAAACCGGCGCATACATTCGCTTAAGTGCTTTAACTGCTGCATGTCGGAATTTGGCCCCTGTAAAATGCGTGGCGTTTTGCCTATTATTTCGTCATAAGTATAGCCGGTCATCAAGGTAAAAGCTTCATTGGCATAAATAATTCTTGGTCCCGGTGCATTTAAGGGTTCAGCTTCAGTTATCAGCACAGCATCGGATGCATGGGTAATAACCGACTCCATTAACTTTAACCTCAGTTCTTCATTTTTTCTCTGGGTAATATCCCTTATAAACATCAATATCCCGTTGCCTGATGGATACACTCTGTTTTCCTGCCACAAATTAAGTGGAGCGTAATAATCATCATTACAAACGTATTTATGCTCTTTGTACACAGTTTGTATAGCCTCATAGGTTGCAGAACCTATCGCATCCGGAAATACATCCCATATGCATTTTCCTAAAAGTGAAGCTTCAGATCGCCCAAGCATTTTTAATATATGCTCGTTTACATAAGTGTAGCGCATGTTTTCATCAAGCACAATAAAGCCATCGGTAATACTATCAATAAGGCTTTGTAATTGGGCGCTTTTAGTGGCTAAGCCATCCTCAGTCTCTTTACGCTCGGTTACATTTGTGAAATTGCATATGATGGCATTAATGTCGGTATCATCCAGGTAATTTGTAAAGGTACACTCTAACCATATGTATAACCCACTGGCATTTAATGCCCTGAATGATCCTGTTATGGGTTTATTGGGATTAGCCCTAACTGCGCTCAATAAAGCGGTAACCTTTTGCTGGTCTTCGGGATAGGTAAGATCCCAAAGCGAACTTTTTAACCTTGCTGTATCTTGCCAGCCTGTGATCTTTTCGGCAGATGGGCTGCGGTAGGTAACGTTTAATTCTGCATCGAGCAAAGTAATTCCGGCGTGACTGCTTTCAATCAATTTCTTAAAAAGAATATTCTCATCTACGCTGTTTTTTGACATGTAACCGGCTCAGAATATAAATTTGTATTGGAATATAATTGCAGCTAAAGCAATAGCTGATAAACGTTTATAAATCTTAAACAAATATTCTTGAAAGTTGTGTTTAATTTGCTATTCAATTTGTTCATTTAATGAACATTACAGCAAAATTGATTATCAGAGCAAGCGTGGGTTTTAGGAAGCAAAAACTGGTACGGTAAATGAAAACTCGGTGCCTTCATTCTGTTTGCTGGTTACCCAAATTTTACCATTACATTTTTCAACAAGGTCTTTGCAGAACAATAATCCCATCCCGGTGCCCGATTCCTGGTTGGTGCCGGTACTGCTATCAACCTTGCTTTTAAATAGTTTTTTAAGTTTTTCGGGAGGGATGCCTACGCCGCTATCTTTAACCCGTATTTCGATAAACTCCTCGCCCGAAGAAGCAATTACTTCGATCGTATCTTTTTCGCCCGAAAATTTGATGGCATTGGTAATTAGGTTTCTGATTACAATCCGGATAGAATTCGGATCGGCAGAGGCCATCGTGTCATCTGGAACACTGTCAATTAAAGTTATTCCCTTTAAAGCGGCCTGCTCCTGGTAGTTTTCCATCTCGTATTCAACAATATCCTTAATAGAAAAACTTTTTACAGAGCTTTCAAAATTTTCCATCTGGCTATTGATCCAGAATAGGAGCGTGTCCAAAAAATCAGAGGTGTACTCCAGTTTTTTTAATACGTTTGGTATCATAGCCACCAGCTCTTCATGAGATATGGTATCATCCTGCAACAAACTGAATAAGCCGCGTAAAGTGCTTAATGGCGCACGTAAATCATGGGCTAAAACGGATATCAATCTGTCTTTTAAAACGTTTAGTTCGTTTAACTTATGTGCCTGCTCGTCTATATTTCCTTTTTGGATAAGTACCTCGTTGTTTTTTTCTTCCAGCATCAGGTTTATCTTTTGCTGTTTACGTTTTTGATTGTAATAAACAACTACAGTAGCTACCATACCTGCAATAATTATTAAAAATATTGTGTTTAATAAGCGCTGATTATGAAGCCTTTGTGCGTATAGTAACTCTTTTTCTTTTTCCTGTTGCTGTTGCTGGCGTTCTTTTGCCGAAAAATCTAATGCAAAATTATATGAAGCTTGCTTTTGCATGCTTTCATTGCTTTTTAATTGGTTTTTTAAGTCAACGTATTCTTTCAAATACTGATAAGCCCCAGGGTACTCACCTAAACCGGCAAGTGCCATATTTAATTGCATAGCCGATCTTGCCCTTACCTCAAGATCACCCAATTTATTGGCATAAATGTGCCCTTGTAACGCATATTTATAAGCATTTTGATAATCTTTTTGCAGGTTATAAACCGTAGCAAAGCCAATAAAAGCATTGGCTTCATTATTCAGGAATTTGTAATTTGAGGCAATTTGTAATGATGTATCAAGATATTTAACAGCTATTTTGGTGTTGTTTATGTGCCCATAACATAATCCCAGGTCGGTATATATTGATCCTAAGCCATCTATATCATCTTGTTTTCGAGCAATTATTAAGGCTGATTTTAAATGGGTTATCGCATTTTCGTATTGCCCCTGGGCAAGTAAAATTTCTCCAATATTTTCATTTACAGTACCAACTACCTGTATATCATTTATTTGTTTTGATATAATTATTGCTTTACTGAAATAGGCCAGTGCATCCGGGTATACTTCGGTGCTTTGTAATATAACCCCAATATCGTTGTATGATTCGGCTGCTAAAGCTTTATAATGATTTTTAAGTGCTATAAAAAGCCCTTTATAATAAAAATCAAGTGCCTGTGGAACAAGACCTTCACTATAATAAACTATCCCTATATTTTTATAAGTATCGGCTAACCCCAGTTGGTTATTTATTTGAAGATTGATTTGTTCGGCAAGATTTAAATAGTAGAGGGACATTTTATAATTAGCCAGCAAGTTATACATGCGGCCATACAAAACATAACTGGCGCTAAGTCCCTTTTTATCGTTCAGCTTTTTATAGATTGCGATAGCTGCGTTAAAATCGAGTTTCGCTTGTTCAGAACGGCCCTTGAAATATTTTACATGGCCCATCTGCAGCAAGCCGCCTGCCATACCGGCACTGTAATTGATTTGCTTTGCAAATAATATGCTTTTACTCGCATAATAATAGGTGCTATCCGGGTTTTTGCGAAAATAGTCTTCCGCTAATTTGTTCAGTTTATTAATTACTGAGGTATCAGGTTTAGAACCGGCATTTGCCAGTAAATTCTTCACGCTGTCTATTTCTCCAACCCCTACGTTGGCGAAACTCGACAGGGAAAAAAGCGAGAAAATAAAAATTAAGAAAATTTTCAATGTAAACCTATGTATCTTTTAGTCAGTTAGTCCGAAGCTTAAGTTGCTGGTTTTACGAAAAACCGGGCAAAAATGTTTGTATTGATAATTATAGGTTAACAATACTACACAACCTATTCTACGGCAATATATATAATATTTCTTTGCGCAACAATGTCATTTTTACAATTAAGAAATTATATTTATTTGTACTGATATACTCCTATACAATCAACCGAAAACAGTGCTTTTATTTAGTTTGTTAAATTATTCTTATTTTTGAGAGTTAATTTGTTTTATGCTGTCCAAAAAAACCAAATACGCTATTAAAGCGCTTATTATAATGGGTAAGAATATTGATAAGCCACCCATGCAAATTGCTCAGATAGCCGAATTAGAAAGAATACCTAAAAAGTTCCTGGAATCCATTTTGCTTGAAATGCGTAATCATGGATTTTTATACAGTAAAAAAGGATCGGGTGGTGGATATGCATTAAATAAAGACCCGAAAGATATTTACCTATCGGAAATTTTGCGCCTTACTGATGGGCCGATAGCGATGGTACCTTGCGCCAGCCTTAACTTTTACCATAAATGTGATGAGTGCCGCGACGAAGTTACCTGTGGTATTAGGGCCATGTTTATTGATATAAGGGATGCTACATTGAAAATTCTTGCCGAAACTACCGTTGCCGATATTATTGCCCGTGAATCAACATTAGGCGCGTCGCTGCTTAGTATGTAGTCAGCAATTCGTCAATTTCTATTTAGCATATTGCATTAACCAGCTTAATAAACATCTTTGCCATCAATGGATCAACAACTTTTTGTTAAAATAGGATTGGCAAGCTGGAACTTGCAAATAACCCGCGCCGAAAAAGTATTTAGCGCATATACTGATGAGCAATTTTACAGTGAAGTAGCACCCGGTAAAAATCGTATTGTTTACCTGTACGGCCATTTAGCTGCTTACCACGATGCTTTGGCAGAAACTTTAGGGTTGGGCAAAGCATCAAAACCAGAGTGGTTTGAGCTTTTTCTGAAAAATCCGGACAATGCCGAAACCGTTTATCCATCGTTAGCGGAACTGAAAACTTTCTGGCATACAGTTCATAATAATTTAAACGAACTTTTTGTAAATTTACCAGCAGAGGAATGGTTTAAACGCCATAACGCTATGACTGATGAAGATTTTGAAAAAGATCCATCGAGAAACAGGCTGAGTGTAGTTATAAATCGAGCCAACCATATTGCCTACCATATTGGGCAGATAAACCTGGTTAAACCCATTGTAGCTTAAAATATGACTAAATTATTTGTTGTAGGATTTCCGCGTGATATGGATAAAACCGAACTGCTTGAGCTTTTTAGCCTGCACGGTTTGGTTGATCTGGTTACGGTTATTACTGATAAAGAAACAGGCATAAGCCAGGGCTATGGTTTTATCCATATGAATGATCAGGCGGGTGCCGAACGTGCCATAGCGGCCTTAAACGGCGCTGAAATAGACGATCGGACGATTAGTGTTAGAGTAGCCGATGCAAAGCCTGAACCAGAGCCGGTATTGCCGCCAAAGCCTGTTTATCACCAGGTATCCAAACCAGGTGTAAAGGGCAAGCGCCCGCGCAAAATAAGATAATGCAGTTTATTCGTTTTTAATAGTCTTGGCAGGGTTTATCAGTGCGGCTTTAAGCGCTTGTGAACTTACTGTTAAAACGGCAATAAAAATAGCTAAGGCCCCTGTTGCTGCAAACATTAACCAGCTAAGGCTTATGCGATAGGTATAACCTTGCAGCCATTTTTCCATCATATACCAGCCAACGGGTACTGCTATAACAATAGCTGTTACTACTAAGGCCACAAATTCCCGGGTAATTAATTGTACAATACTTTTAACGCTTGCACCTAAAACCTTGCGTATACCAATTTCTTTTTGGCGGCTTTCGGCCATATAAGCAGCCAATCCAAATAAGCCTAAGCAAGATATAACAATGGTTAGCCCGGCAAATAAAGCTGCAAGTGTACCTGTTCTTACCTCATCCTGGAATTTTTGATTATATTCTTCGTCTACAAATTGATATTGAAAAGGATATGCTGAATTATATTTCTTGAAAATATTAGTTGCCAGAGCTAAATTAGAAGTAACAGGATTTGCGGGGTTAAGCCTGAAGATGAGTGAATAGATCATGGTTTTGGTACCTAATATTATTATTGGGTATATGTTTTCATAAGGCGACCGTAGGATAAAATCTTTAATAATACCAACGACTGTAATTTTATGGCCTTCAAAAATCATAGTTTGACCAATGGGGTCTTTAAATCCTGTTGCTTTAAGCGCTGCCTCATTTAATACTACTGCAGCTGTATCTGAAGGATATTGACTAATATCAATATCCCTGCCAGCTAATAATTTAAGCCCGGTGGTTTTAACAAAATTACCCGATGTGCCGTATTTACTAAAACTAACTTGTGTGTGGCTGGGGTCCATGTTTCCCCAATTTAAACCGGCTGTTTGACTGCCATCAACAGTAATTGACCAACTTGTTTTACAAATAGATGTTATAGCACCGCTATAAATAAGGTCATTTTTAAGCACATCATAATTTTTATTAATAGTGCCGTTTATCGGCTCTTCAACAAGGCCGTTTTTATTGTATCCTATAGTTCGCCCTTGCGCGTATTTAATTTGCTTATAAATGACAAGTGTGCCGATCATCAAAAATATGGCAACACTAAATTGTACCACAACTAAAGCCTTACGAGGTGAAACAATAGCGTTTTGTACTCTAAACCCGCCTTTTAAAGTTTTTACAGGCTTAAAGGCCGATAAAAAGAATGCCGGGTAACTACCTGCCAGTAAACCAGTAAGTAAAATAAAACCAAGCAAAAATAACCACAAGATAGGGTTACTATAAGCCACAAAAAGGTTTTTACCGGTTAATGTATTAAAAGAAGGCAAGCATAATTGAACAATTATTAATGAGGCTATGCCTGCTACAACGGCCAATACGATTGACTCTATTAAAAACTGTTTGATTAACAACGCGCGTGTTGCCCCAATTACTTTACGCACACCAACCTCTTTAGCTCGTTTTTCGCTTCGGGCGGTACTAAGATTCATAAAGTTTATACAGGCAATTAATAATATAAGGCAGGCAATTAACTCCATTAAATGCACTGTTTGTATGCGACCTCCGGCTTCTATCCCGTTTTCAAAGTTTGAATACAGATGAAGCCTGCTAACAGGGTATAAAAATACCTGTAGTGCTGTGCTTGTATCGTGCTGAAGTACAATATTTTTAATTTTAGCATTTAGCTTATCAATATTAGTTCCGGGTTGTAACTGGATAAAAGTATAGTAGCTGTTACTGTTCCAGCGTGTTTGGTCACTTTTAATATATTCCAACCCTTCCATCGAAACAAGGTATTCAAAATCAAATTGGGTGTTGTTAGGTAAGTCGGCCATTACTCCGGTAACCTTATAAACTTTATCTGTATTAACTTTTACTAGTTTATTTATCGGGTCGGTTTTACCGAATATTTTTTTAGCCAGCGTTTGTGTAAGCACAATATCATTTATCCCATCCAACGCGTGATTAGGGTTGCCCTCTAAAAGAGGAAAGCTAAACATGGTTAAAAAAGCTTTATCTACATTGTTTCCATTTGCTGTAATGGCTTTATCTCCATAATTAAATAAACGCTCTATCGGCCAGTAAACGCGGGCGAAAGCCTTTATTTCCGGATATTGCTGTTGTAAAGCCGGGGCCGCTGCGGCTGTAGTAACATCCCAGCAAGAAATAGGATAATTCTTGTTTTTTAATGATTTGTTCCAAAGCTTATACAGAGATGTATTGTTAGTATGAAACTGATCATAACTTAATTCATTTTGCACCCATGCAAATATTAACAAAGCACCAGCCATGCCAATGGTTAAACCAATGAGGTTAATTGCAGAAAAAACTCTGTTTTTAGTTAAACTACGCCAGGCAATTACAAAATAATTTTTAAGCATGAGGTTTGTAAGGTTAAGCTATTTATAGTTTTACTGTTAATAATATGCCATAATTATATTGTTTTGATTAATAATTGATTAGGTATTAAAAAATTAATTTAACTGTACGAATCCGAACACCTACTGTTCGAAAATGACCTAAGTTGTGACTCATTAAATAAATCCCGCATAAGAATACAAATACTTGATTGTAAATACTTGCAGGTTTATATCTTTACCGCAATCTATATCCACAATTTATGATCATCGTAATTCAGTGTAAAGATCAGGTAGGGCTGGTTGCATCTATATCCGCAATTTTAGCAAAGCATCAGCTTAATATAATTTCCATGCGCGAGCATGTAGATAAAACCGAAGATTTGTTTTTCCTGCGCTTAACAATTGATGATGGCAATGATGAAGAACTGCTGGAGAGCCATATTAAAAGTGTTTTACCGCACGGCGCTACCATCTCCATAAATCCCAAGCCAAATAAAAAGGTAATTGTAATGGTAAGCAAGGAATATCATTGCCTTGCCGATATACTAATCCGAAACTATTTTGGCACATTTGGAGCCACGGTGCAATGCGTTATTGGTAACCATGCCATATTGCAGGAGATATGTGAACGCTTTGATATGCCTTTTTATGCCGTATCGCACGAAGGTATTAGCAAAAGTGAATTTGAAGATAATATTGCTTCGGTTATTGACCGATACGATACCGATTATATTGTGCTCGCCAAATTTATGCGTATACTATCGCCCTCAATAGTTGCTAAATTCCCGATGCGCATTATTAATATCCATCATTCCTTTTTACCGGCGTTTATAGGCGCGAATCCATATCGCCAGGCTTTTGAAAGAGGTGTAAAGCTGATTGGTGCCACCGCGCATTTTGTATCTAATGAACTGGATGAAGGACCCATCATCGCGCAGCAAATAATCCCGGTTAATCATACATTTACTGCTGCCGACATGGTAAAAGCGGGTAAAGAGATAGAAACAGCGGTATTAGCCAAAGCACTTAAGTTTGTGTTTGAGGATAGGGTGTTTGTTTATAACAATAAGACAGTTATTTTTGAATAAGGCTTTAGTATTTAGTCTTTGCGGTGTGATGGTTTTATGATTATTAAATGAAATTTAATGAATTTGCTATTTTTAGGAATAGAATTAAGTGTTTTATTCTATTTCTGATATATAAAGCGATACACTAAGTGTGCTAAATAAACTTTCGGTCGGTTTTTTTCGTATAATTAGCTAAAAATCGTATCCCACCATGAATGATGACCCGAGCCTAAACAAATTCAATCAATATGAGCCTTTTAACGAGGAAAGCCCGGTCACTTCAATAGAAAACATTACTGATAATTCCGCAGTCGGAGATTTTTCTTTCAACCAGATCATGGATTCGTTGGAGGATGCGGCAAGCATGTACAAATATCTTTTCGAAAACAATCCCAATGCAATGTATATATGGGATATTGAAACCCTTTGCATTATTGATTGCAACGAAGAAGCCTTGTTAAAATATGGCTACACACGAAGAGAGTTTTTAGATTTAACCATCAGCGATCTTCAATATACAGATGATGTTCCGTTGCTTGATAAGCTTGCAATCAGATCCTTCAATAAAAAACAATACTGGCGCCAGCTGAAAAAAAATGGTGAAGTAATGTTTATGGAATTAAGCAGCCACCTGCTTGATTATAAAAGCCGGACGTTCTCGTTTACCCAGGTAATTGATATTACCGAAAAGGAAAAAGCCCTTAAACAATTAAAAGAAAGCCAGGATAAACTGCGCACGGCGACAAAAATAGCCCGCTTGGGTTATTGGCAGTTAAAAGCAGATGGAACCAACAGGTATTGGTCTGACGAGGTATATGAGATTTGGGGCCGGTTACGGGAAGAATTTATTGTGACCTTTAGCTCATTTTTAGAAACTATTCATCCTGCTGATCGCGACGTATTTTTAAAGGAACAAAAACTATTTTATAGC
>Ga0302230_10002133_pt1 | contig 11987 bp, 15 predicted proteins | sample II_Palsa_N2_1_FD_193523 | JGI IMG/M metagenome (GOLD analysis project Ga0302230, IMG submission 193523) | Peat permafrost microbial communities from Stordalen Mire near Abisko, Sweden - II_Palsa_N2_1 | ecosystem: Environmental > Terrestrial > Soil > Palsa > Peat permafrost | place: Sweden... | reverse complement strand
ACACTTAAAGAAACGGCAGTGGGGTGGGGTTCTTAAAAAGGTTTTTTTTTTTTTTTTTGGGTTTGTTTACTCTTTTTTTTTTACCCCACAAATCACACAGGCCCCACTTTTCTTCTGCGTTGGTGCAGGCATTGTCGCCTCGGGCTACTTTATGGGGCACGTGATGAAGAACCACCCGGACGTGATGTACGTCTGTGCTTTTACTGCCTATTATTTGTTAAAAGAAACAAAGCAGTGTTGACAAGCGAGACCCGTTCAAGTGGAACAACGTTCATGCCAATCAAAACATCAAGGTACGTAGTTCTTCTTGTTGTGTGTCTACATGTGCATAGTAACCGTGTGATAATCATACAGTTCATGGCCGTGAACCAGAAGTTTGAAGGCAACCCCGAGATCCCAAAATTCTAGTGCTCTACCCTGCCGCCGCCCGTCCCATCCCCGAGTCTGTTGTCCCTCTTTCCGTATCTTTGTCTCGTCGTCTCCTCTTTCCATCCTCCTCTGTGCGGTAGTCTGGTAGAGCTTGTTGTAATACCCGGGCCCGAGTAAAATTAATTCTTTTTTTATTTTTTTTTGTTTGCGTGTCAGCGACTGCAATGCCACGTCCGCACTCGCAAAACGAGCGTTTAAAGGCCCCTCGCCCCATGCATTTTCCCTAACGCACGCACGCACACGCTCACGCACACGATGCTGGCAACGCAGCTGCTGGCTGCCGCCCCGCTGACCCTTCCTGTACGTAAAGGCACGGAATGCCCACACTCAAGAACTGCCACATAAACTGCAGGACGAAGTGGTGGGGCTCGTGTTTAGCTATCTCTCTGCCAAGGACGTCCAGCGCGCCGGCCGCGTCTGTCGCCAGTGGAACGCCGTGGCCAACGACCCGCGGCTGTGGCTTGTGCTGGCGGATCTGGCCGAAAAGTACTGCTTGTCCATGTGCAGCTGCTGCCTCACGCGTCAACAGGGGGGCCCTCGTCAGCAACAGCACGAGGACCACAAGCGCAGATTCATGCTGTACCTGCCCGATCCAGGCGAGGGCGGGATCCTCTGCGCCAACCGCGAGGTCGAGAGCCCGCTCAGAAGCCTCCTGCGCAAGACCCCACTGCGCGACCGGCAGGCGCCGTGGACAATCGTCCTGTTTGGGTCTGGTCTCGAGGTCCCTGGATCGGGGCTGGTGTCGCGGCTAATGTGGGGCGACCGATCGTCGCCATTTACAACCCTGGGCGCGTTCCCCGGTACGGCGATGGGCATTGGCGGTGGTGTGCGACTCGCCTTCAAGTCGCGCATCCTCAACCTGATCACGCTCTACCGCCACAACAAAACTGTTCGCGAGCAGCGCAGCGTCGATGGCATGCCCGTCGTCCTCACAAATAACACGATCGACAACCGTGCGGCCCGCGAGGCAACCCTCTCGGTCTGCCAGCGATCGGACGCCATTGTATACGTTCACGACGCAACCCTGCCCGCCACAGACGACGTCGTGCGCGACTTCCACCTGCTCGTCCCCGCGGCCTCGGAAAAGCCACTGCTTGTCCTCCTCCTCGTCTCGGGCGACATGGACTCGACCCGTGTCACTTGCAATCAGCTCATGAACATCCTCGAGCTGCACCAGCGCAAGAGCCGCTGGTGGATCCTCACGGTCGACGGCTTTTCCTTCAACCAGCTCGAGCGTGGGTTCGAGTGGCTCTTGCCCAAGCCCTGGTGCTGACCAGCGCAGATATAATTTGGTATTTTTTTTTATTTTTTTAAAATTACAATGCATGCACGACGTGCCTTTTGTGGTATTCGACCACTTCTCCAGTCGCCAAAACCTTCAAGCACGAAATAGTAGGAGTTCTCATTGTAATAGCCTACTTTACAAAGACAGTGGCACCAAACAATTTTACGGTACGATCACTATGCTCGGTAACGACCTCCTCAAACTCAATGGTCATGTGAGCCTGCTCAATGTAGCTCCGAAAGTCCTTCTCGTACGTCACCTTTCCAAAATCAATCGAGGTCAGGTAGACGAGCATTGGCTTGATGTTTTCCATTAGCCACGATCGCTCCTTTTGAAAAGTCTGAGTAAAATAGACGACTCCTAAAGATAAATAAATAAAGATACCGGTTAGCAAGCATATTTGAATTTTCAAGCATTTATTCGCACCTTGTGGCTTTAGTTGAGATGTGACATGAGAAAGGGCCCTGACAGGATCCGGCATGAGCATGAAGCTGCCACTAAAATAGATGGCGTCGTAGGGTCCACCGACGTGATCGTAAACAGACTGAAGCCTGGCCTCGACATTTTGTTGTATCTGATTGCTCACGATGAGGTCGTTCGCCCGCTGGATATATGCCGCATCAATGTCCACGCCCAAAAAGTGCAGCTGCTGGTTCCTTATTAGTGCGCTGTGCTGCAAGAGGGCAGCCGCAGTTCCGATGCCGACATCCAGCACCTTGGCGCCCATTGGTAGTTTGTGGATGACCCTCAAGTACCATTCAGAGGTCATGTAGACGATCGCAATATCGTAGACGAATGAGCGAGTCTGCCCCCAGATGCTCCACAGCTGATCGACGAGTGACATTCCTATTTTTCAAAAAAAATGCTTGCAAGTGCGGTTAGCGATCAAGTACTGACTGATAGGAGAGTGTAATGTGAAAGAACAAGGTGTTGGAGAGTCGTCAGTTTCGCCTTCAAGTAATCATGTATCCAAAGCAAGTCACGCGAAAAAAACGCCGCAGAGCGAGTTTTCGATGACCTGCAATGCGCGAGTTCGATATAACATTGCCACACCTCGATCTGCCATCCCAATCCAACTCGTGCGTGCGTGCGTGCGTGCGTGCGTGCGTCAGCAGCGGTATCTCAACCCCAGTTGCAAAAGAAGCCCATGTCCAAGCCATCCATCAGCTCAAACCCCTCAAAACCACCCAATCTCGCTTTCGCAGTTGTGGGCCCTCAATTACGTCTCATTTGGAATATTAACAGACTGGCCGTATCAGTGCGAGCGTTCTTTTTTGCAAGTGCGAGGGACAGACGGCGTTGCTGCTGTCACACCCCCGCTGTGACCTGGACGTTTGCAAGCCGCCCATAAATCTTTGGGCGATCCTGCCTTTTAGCCACCAGGGAGTCATTCTTCACTGTCCCTTCTGTCGCCTTTTGTCATCGAGCACAAGAAGGGGAGGCTTTCTATCGCCCACTTTCGCTCGCTCTCAAAGGGACGGACACGGTGACCGTGATTTGGACGGAGGTCCAAAGGGAACAAACAAACAGACCGGCTCAAAGACTGCGCCTCTTTGCACAAAAGGAGGAGGTGGTAACGAAAAACCCTCACTACCAGCACACCGACACACACAAACGCACACAACACAAACGCGACGAGCTGAGAAGAAGGAGGGAGGGGCATGGCAAAGAACACGCTTAAGACCTTTTACTTGCTCATCATCGACTAAAATGGCTACCGTGAGATTATTGCCAGCTCTTTTAATTGTAGTCCTATTCTACTTGACCTGCTGGGCAGCCTTGGCTTGCTGCTGCTGGCGGTACAGCGTGAGGGCCTTGTCGTCGATCGAGCTAGGCTCCTCGGGGGCCAAAATGAGCACGCGATCGCCCTCGGCAAGGCGTGCGAGGCGCTTGGGGTTGGTGTAGACGTATGGCTGCGAGTTGCCGTGCAGCTCGGCGGGGCGGTAGAGGGCCACAGGGACGATGCCGTGGCGCAGCAGGTGGCTCGTCAGCTCAAGGTACGATGTGTTGACAAAGCTATCGGGCACGGGCTTGACAAAGAGATGCGCCGATCCCTCGAGCTCGGTCATGGACAGGAGCTGGTCCACGATCTCGATCAGGTACGGCTTGTAGTATTCCTGCACAGAAATAGTTTTTTATTTAATTTGGGTAGTTTCTCCAGCTTACGGCAAACAGGAGCGTGTTGGCAGCCATCGGGCAGTACAGACTGCCTGAGGCAAAGTACGGGTTGAAGTGGTAACTGGGGAACGAGCGCACCATGCCGACGTCGTCGAGCTCGTTTGTCGCGGGCTCGTACACTCCACTCGCACTCGCAGATCGGTCGACTTCACGGACGTACCGGGTCCCGTCCGGGTTGTACTCCACCGTCTGCTCCTTCTTGGCTTTTTTGCTGCTGCTGCTGCTGCTGGCCTGGTTATCGGGATCGATGCCACGCTCGCGCTTCCATTCTTGCATATGTGTGTACCGGACACGTTGCGGCAGATCGGGTCGGTCCCAGTCGGCGCGCATCCGTTTTATCCGGTCATTGATGTCCTCTGGCGCAGGCTCCATCAGATGTGCATAGTGAACGAGCTCCGCGACAACGTTGGCATTAGGGTTGAGCTCAGCAGCCAGCCTGCTCACGTATACGACCTCGGCATCCATCGTGTGGTCATAATCGCTTGCGCTCATCGCCTCTGCACAAATGTATCCTTGAATTTTGCATCGAGATTTTATGGTAGTTACTGTCGAGGAGGATGATAATGGACGAGCACGTTGTGATGCCGGCGCGACGGAGGACAGACTGCATGCGCGGCGCACCAAGCACAAAGTAGACCTGCCCCAGGGACTCGAGCTCTGCCCACAGATCTGGATCGGGCTCGTACTCGCTCACTACCACCACAGGTTGTTTTCTTTTAAGACGAGTAGACCTGAGCGGCCTCACGAGCGACACCAGAGCTAAAGGGAAGATAAGTTGTAAGTAAAAAGACGAGGAAGAAGAAGAAAATCGTACAAAGGGAGAGCCCACAGACGATGACGTGCTGGTCAAACTCGCCCTCTTGGATCGGATGTGAGAGAATGTCCTCAAAGAGAGCTGGCTCCGAACTGGTCGACGTTCGGTTCTGGGCAATCGAGCTATCCACCGTCACTGTCGATCCTCCGCGCAAGTGTCCCGAAGTGTCAAATGTCGTGTCACTAAAACTCAAAAAAAAAAATTAAAAAACAGCCAAAGTAAAATAAAATAAAATAAAAAATACATACATATCAAATGCATCGATGTCGCTCGTCCGATTGTTTGTGTGTATCGAAGAACCCTACAGAACATGGTTATTAAACCCAATTTTCTCTTTGGCTCACCTTGGTAACGTTGGAGGATGAACCGGTGGAACCCTTTCGAGCAAACGGATCGTTGATCAGAAGGGGTGCTGCAGACTTGGAGGAGAACGACTGGAGAGGAACATTTTCCAGCACGTTGCTATCTTCGCCCATGCCAATGCCCGCTCCAGCAAACGCCGTCCCGCTATCCTCGTTTTGTCCGATTCCACCGACCACGTTGGCCCTGGTTGTCATAAATCCGTTGAATCATAAAACTTGTTGTAAGAAAACAATCATTACTCGCCAATGTCGTAATAGTCTGCCGGGATGGGCTCCGCTTCGTTGCAAATGACGAAGCCTACGTCGCCTCTTTTGATGGTGTAGCCTCTGCAGAAAAAAAAAAAGAATGTCGTCTTCAAAAAATATATTGATTGCACCGGAGCGTACAGTTCAACGCCTGGGGCCAATAAAATGTCTGACTTGCCGCGCTTGACGCCGATGAGGATGGCACCGTGGTCGGCAAAAATGGCCAATGCGGCTGACGAGAATGAATCTCCTTCGAACGAGCGAGGCAAGGGGAAGGTCAGGATGGTCTGGCACGAGCCATAAGCTAACGAACAGATCAGTACGCAATACTTGAATCGAAGGACCGTTTACTGTATTCTTCGAGCCAACGCGATGGGGCCGTCTCGTTCGGGAGTCGGAATGATGAAAACAGGTTGGTGACGAGAGTGAGCGTTCCCGGGACGACACACGTGCGACCAAGGATGGCCATCTTGAGCTCTTCGATACAGAGGATCCGTTCGCAGCTCTCCATCATGCGCGTGGACTTGATGTCGTTGGTGTGAAGCTGAACAAACACAGGGGTCTCGGGTGTGTAGTGCTTAACCGTGGACGAATAGAGCGACACAGCGGCCTCAGAGAGACGCATGCTGTCGTCCATTGTCGTGGCAGCGATAATGAAGATGGCCTTGGCTTGAGCGATGTGACAGCGACGCAAGTCATCCTCCACCAGGGGACTCCCACGTAGGTACGTGATGCGTTCTGTAAATGGAGTTTGTAAATAAATAAATAAATAAATAAAAATAAATAAATTAAAAAAAAAAGCGCACTTCGAAAGTACGCCAGATCGATAAAGTTTTTGAGCTCCTCAGAGGGAGCGGGATCGGTGGACATGACGAGGATCTTGGAGCGGCCGCCGTCGGCGAGGTTGTTGAGGAGCTCTCGCATGAGGACGACCGCGCCGTCATAGTTGAAGCTGCCCATGACGACAAACTGCGAGACAGGCTCAGAGTACTCGGCCTCGTAGGGCGTGGCGCGCTTGCTGAGGACCTCGACCAGTTTTCCAGTGTAGATTGGGAGCATGATGATGAAAATGACAATGAGGCACATCATGATCATCCTATTTTCAAAAACGGATAAATAACTTCTCTTGTTGCTGTTGCTGTTTGTTTGTTTGTTTGTTGGACGACATACCGAATGACAGTGTGCTGGGGGGAAACGTCACCGTAGCCGACAGTGGACATGGTGACGACGATGAAATAAAGAGCGTCGTGAAACTGGCCGACGTCGGCTGGGACGCCAGGCACGTTGTTGGCATCGTAGAAGGCCTTGACGAAAAGGGGTAAAAAAGGAACGCGTTTTTAGAATGAAAGTGTGTTGTGAACTTGGGTTTCAGTACTTGGATTGCATTGATGACCGAAGCAGACAAAAACATGAGACTGAGGAACGGAAGCATGAGGAGACCGATGTCGCGTTGGACCTCTGGAACGAAAATGCAGAGTATGAGCGTAAACACACAGGCAACGCCAACGTACGCGATTGGGTAAAGTACAAAATGCGGTCGAAACGAAGGATTCGCAGGGAGGGGAGAACGAGGATGACTTCAAAAAGGTTGAGCCCAATGAGTGACGGTGGCATGAAAAAATGAGTGAATGCAGGCATGATCGACAGCAAGTCGATGATGCTGTAGATGGAGAAGTAGTACTTTAACCTGTCACGGCGAGTTTTGTATTGTTATTTAATGCGTGGATAAGACGATTACCGGTCCTGGGCAACCAGCATCAGGAGGATGTAGTCAACCATGAAGAAGAAAGCACATAGAGTTTGAAGAGCCTGGAGGACTTGAGCCGCGTATGCGATACGGCGAGTGTAGGTGCCGACAATGTAAAAGATGAGAGATGCAATTGTAAAGTAGGCTTGGAGCATGTTCTACGCGCAAAAAAAAAAAAAAAAAGCATTAGGTAAACGGCTCCTTTAGCTTCTTTGCGGACCCAGTAGCGACCCAACCAGCTCATTTCAAAGGCGTGTCGGATTCGATCGTTCATCTTGGCAACCCAACTGAGCTCGGCGTCAATGTACTTTGCGCGTTCAAACATTTAAGACAAATGAAAACAGAGGCCATTGTGGCAATACCCGTTCGACGCGTCTACCGTGCGACTGTGTCTTGAACCACTTCAGGATCTTCTTGGTTGACCTGAACATGAGGATGAAGGCCGGGATGAGGAGGAACGGCATGATCATGACCAATGCAACGCCAATGATGTCCATTTCATCTGGCAAGAGTGTCGCATGAGCCTTTCCTGGCCCGTATCTGCGCAAATCGATACCTTCCAACGTCAGCTCGTCGGGATTGGTCGGCGTGGCCGATGGCAAATCTGTCGGGAGACTCTCGCTCATCGTGGCGGGTCCTAAACGTCTTACTAAACTTGGTTCAGCTGAGAAATATATTTTGTTTTCAAGTAAAAAAAAAAATAATAAAATTCAGATGAAAGGGCCGAGTCTGCCCGGACAAGGGCACGCTGAATCCACTCAAACACACATCCTCCTGGGGAGCTCACAGAGACAGGAACGGGAAGGCAAGAACAAACTGGTTTTTTTCTAGTGTTCACTGGGAAGCACACAATTTACGTCATCATTAACGTCATGGTGCCCAAAGAGCCGCCTGCCTCCGTCTTGTCGGGGACGCCGATTCTATTATGATACCCTCTCCTCCGTTTGTGCTAGCGACGATGCGCCCGCCGCGTTGTTTTGGCTCGATCTGAATTTTTCCAGTCTTCTTTTCTTTTGGTCTCCCCTAATCGGTTTCTCGCCGCCACGTGGCACATGTCTCACGGTTCCGTCACCGTCATGCAGTACCGACCATGCCGAGCCCATCGGCTATGCTGCGCTCCCTATGGCAGTTCATGAGGTCGTACAACGGCCAGGGCACGATCGCCTACTCGTACGCCTACATTATGCTCGGCCTCGTGGTACGTTCACCCGTGATTGTCACCATGCATGCATGCAGCTGATGGCTGGTTGCGCGCCAAAAACAGATCGCATCGCTGGGCCCCACGCTCACGCACCTCTCGGACCAGACGGGCGCCCCACTCGCTGATCTGGGCTTTTTGTTCCCGTGTCGATCGGTCCTTTACGTGATTGGCTCTGGTATCTCGCGTGTTTTTTCATGCAACGTGTATGCTAAAACGGACTGACTGACTGACTGACTGCAGCAATCGGAGGACCCATCTTTGACAGATTCCCCGGGCATCGCGTACTGGCTGTGTCGATGCTTGGTGCCGCGATCGGGACGGCTATCATCCCGTTCTGTCCAAATATTTACATGTTGGCAGCGTTTGCGAGCTTCCAGGGCTTCTGCTCGGGCATCCTCGACACGGGCGGCAACGTGTCCCTGGTGTGGATGTGGGGCGATGCCGTCGCTCCGTACATGCAGATGATCCACTTTGCCTTTGGTCTGGGCGCGTTCATGTGCCCGCTCTTTGTCGAAATATCGCTCGAAATCACGGGATCGTACAAGGCCTCGTTCTGGTTCTTTGCGCTCATGTTTGTGCCCATTGTCGCCGCGTTTGCCTACCTGCCCAGCCCCAAGCCCGCAGCTGCCAGCAAGGAGCGCATCGTTCGAAAGCGCACAAAGTTTGAGGTAGGCCTCATTGTCATCGGCGCATTTATCCTCGCCCTCTACGTCGGTGCGGAGGTGTCCATGGGAGGCTATATTTACAGCTACTTTGTTGAGCTCCTCGGCCAGTCGGGCAGCGATGGCGACTTCCTCACGTCGGCATTCTGGGGCTCCCTGGCTGTATATCCATATCCAAAGGAAAACATTTTATTTAGTTAGTTAATTCTCATTTTTTTTTTAAAAAAAAAAAAAAAAAACCAGTTTGCCCGTCTGATCGCAATCCCCATCTCGGTCTACGTCTCTGCGCGCACCATGCTGATCGTCAACATGGTCTTTGCCGCCATCAGCTCGACGCTGATGTGGATCTTCACCGGTAATGTGACGATGGTGTGGGTGTGCACCATCATCTTTGGCCTCAGCATGGGCTCAACCTACCCGAGCACGCTCAACATGCTGGAAAAGTACGTCAACCTCAGCGGAAAGATCACGTCTGTCCTTGTCGTTGGTGGCGCCATTGGCGAGATGCTCGTGCCCATGCTCCTGGCTATCCTCCTCCAGAGCGGCGTGAGCTGGTCCATCCTCATGACTGTCCTTTCGCTGGACTCGATCATCAACCTCGCCCTTCTGGGTGTCTTTATCTACGTAAGCAAACAAACTGGGAACAAGTGGCATTAAATTGGTTTTAAATAAACAAAAAAAAAAAAAAAGGTTGGCAAGTTTGTGATCGCCTCGGGCTACTCGCAAATGGACGATGCCAACAGCAACGGGTTTCCTCTGTCAGAGGTCAACAGCAGAGCCGACTTGGTCAACAGCCAGTCTGTGGCCGATGGCGGCGAAGAGCAGGACCTGCACGGAGTCGACGACGATGAGACAGGTGCAGTGGCGGTGAACGTGAACGACGACGACGCCGAGACAAACCAACACGACATGAACGACGAGGAGAACCTCCTGAGCGCAAATGGATACAATCCGGTCGCCTTCGAGGAGGGGACAGGGCTTCCTCTGTCGTACGGATCAAAAAGTCGGTCAAGACACTCGAGCAATTGGAGCATTCAGTAAACCCACCATTGTTTTTTTTTTTTTTTTAATTATGGAGTAAACAAGCAGTTCATGTACAAAGAATATATCTCTTGTTTTTTTGGATTGGAGTCGCCCCCCAGGATGGAACGAATTTTTTAATTTTTATTTTTCAACTTTGCGCTTTTTGAGTAGCTCTGCAAGCTCTTCGGGAGATCGTGTGCTGCCACTGTTTCCACTGCTGGAAGGGCGCGGCGGCTGTGTGGACGTCGGCGTACCCAGTGCTCCAGGGGCCTTTCGTTTGACTGCAATCGACGTTGGCGTTGTCGCAGTCGGTGACGTTGAGCTGGACGGACCAAGCGATGAGGGGAACGGGGACGAACCAAGGCCAAACTCATTCGCGATTGGGTTGATCGCAGGGGCCTTGCTCGCAACAGGGGACACGTCGGTGGCAGGCTCAGGCACGGTGGGGATGTTGAGCTTGAGGGTCGGCGGCGGCGGCGGTGGGGCAGTCAACCTGACCGTCGGCAAGGATGGAAGGGACATGTTGATCTTCACTTTGGGCACTGCATCAGACTCTGCTGCGGTCGAGGCAGAAAGCTTGACGTTGATCTTTGGGGCCTCTGGCGCGGAAATGCCGATTTTTAAAGGCAGCGGTGCAGGCTGGTTCGGCGGCGGGGTTGACACACTGAATCGCATCGTTGGTGCTGCCGCGACTACAGGTGCTGGCGTAGCGGGCGCTGGTGCTAGCGGGGTAGACTCTAATTTTACAGGAGGTGCAGCCTCAGGTGCCGTTGCCGTCGGTGCTGGCGACGCCGCCTTTGGCAAGCTCAACTTTAGTTTGATTTCTGTCGGTTGGGACGCTTGATGCTGGGGCGCTTGCTGCTGAGATGGCTGTGGCGACGCATGATGCTGAGTTGGCGTAGTTGGCGTAGGTGGCATAGTTGGCGAGGGTTGGTAGTGGGGCCTGCTGTGCTGATGCTGCGGGGACTGGTACTGGCGTTGCCGGTCATCGCCACCACGATACTGGCCGGAAGGAATATTACTGGGTCGTCGTTGGTTGTAGCCTTGTCCGCCACTGTTGTAACCGCTCGGGCTGCTGCTATTACTTCCGCCGTTCTGGTAGTGCCGATTGCGCATGTGATCCTCCTGCTCGCGCTTGTTAAGGGAGCCCATGTAGTCACGGCCACCATCGCTGAGAGGTCGCTGTTGCAGGTACTTGGAGTCGCCTGGCCTCGACTGAGACAAGCTGCCGCCGTCATTGTAGCGTTGTGCCTACAGAGATTATTAAGACCAAGAACTCAATTAGCTCATGGGTACGTTGTCCGGAAGCTTCCACTCTTTGAGGCATCGATCGCGGACGTCCTCTTGGTTGACGGGGACGAGGTATTGATCCTCAATGTACTTGTAGATGTGCTCGAGAGCGACGACCTGGGTCTCGCCGATCTCGAGGTTTGTCTGGCGGATATACGCGAAAAAGGTTTTGTCCGCGGTGAGGACATCGACATCAATAAAGCTGAGCAGATCGACCGGGGGGTTGCTGGTTTTGAGTTGGTTGAAAGTTTCGTTGACCTCGAAAAGCTTGCTGATCACGGGCGGCTTTCGCTGCAGGAGCCCCTTGGCAACGACGTATCGCTCGGAATTTGCAGGACGGCTGGTGTACGGCTTGCAGATGGAGATCTCGCGAAAGTTCCGATACAAGATATACACCAGCGCGGCCGTCACAGGAGTGAACACGTCAAAGATCTAATGGAGAGCTTAACGAATGCTAGAAAATAAATTAAAAATAGTATACCTTGCAAACGAAAGAACCTCCCTCGCGCAAAACGCACAGCGCTGTCAAGAACTGGCCCAGCACGAGCTGTCGGAGCTTTTCCTCTTGGAAATTCTCGTCGCCATCGACACTGAAGCCCTGAAGAAAAAGGAAAACGACATATTTTTATCACAGCATCGTTTCTCCACTGCTTACGCCATCGGCAGTGATGAGGTCGAGACCGACACCGTTGGTCGCTTGGTCCGTGACGCTTGCAAAGGAGCGGATGTTGTCGCTGACGTAGATGTCGC
>Ga0302230_10002132_pt1 | contig 11989 bp, 17 predicted proteins | sample II_Palsa_N2_1_FD_193523 | JGI IMG/M metagenome (GOLD analysis project Ga0302230, IMG submission 193523) | Peat permafrost microbial communities from Stordalen Mire near Abisko, Sweden - II_Palsa_N2_1 | ecosystem: Environmental > Terrestrial > Soil > Palsa > Peat permafrost | place: Sweden... | reverse complement strand
TAGCGCCGCCTTGGCAGCTTGCAAAGACAGATGACAGGGGTGACATGCCATTTTCAAAGTGTTGGCCCTGGACGTCTGGGCTTTAAGTTCCCACTGACGTCACCACCATCATGGGTTATAACAGACTTGATCCTACACGCGCGTGCAGGCCTTCATCAAGGCCGCCCACTCGATGCAAATGTAACAAGAAGAAAAAGAAGAATCATTGGAAGAATGGAACAAAGTTCAGACATGATGAACAGAAACTATTTTTTTTTCCTAATTCGTTTGCACAGCTGTGAAGGTACCTGGCTTCTGCGAGGGAGTGAGGGGCGGAGCTGCAGACGAGCTGTCCGGTTTGCGCAAAGCCGGCGGCACATACTTACCTGACGAGGCCTTGGCAACAGCGGAAGGAACAGGGGCAGGCGGCTGGGGGCTGTCCTGGCGTCGCGAAGGCGGAACAGCACCAGGAGCAGCAGCAGCACCAGGAGCAGCAGCAGCACCAGGAGCAGCAGCAGCAGCAGCACGCTGGGATGGGGGCACGTACTTCTTGGGCTGGGGGGCGGCAGTGGCTGCCTCTGCTGCTGCTGCGGCGGCGGCCTTCTCGGCCTCGTCCTTGGCAGCCTTGAGTCGTCGGGCCTCCTCGATCACGGCATCGCGCTCCTTCTTCTTGCGAGCCTCCTCGGCTTCGAGGTCCTTCTTCTTGCGGGCTTCCTCGGCATCGTGCTCCTCCTTCTGCCTGCGCTTGACCAGCTCCTCGTAGCGCTTGGCCTTGGCCTCCTCCAGCCTGTCGAGCACGTCGGCGCGGACCTGGTCGATATAGGTCTTCTGCTCTGACTGGATCTTGGCGCGGAACTCGCCCGCGGTGGCGACCATCTTCTGCAGACGCACGTGCAGCGAGAGGGCACGCTCGTGCCTGTCCTTGGCGTCCTGGACCGACTTGTCCACGAGCTTTTGGTGCTCGGCCAAATCTGTCTGCTTTTGCAGCTCGTAGTCCTTCTCCAACAGCGGGATCTCAAACTTGCGGTATGCGCGCTCGGTGTGGTCGAGGCGCTTGCCGGCTGCGTTGAGACGAGCGCGCATCTCCTTCTTTTCCTATAGATACAATACCCATCAGTTTATAGGGAGAAAAAAAAAGGCTTCTATTGAAGTCGTACGCTCTCCATCTGCTCGACCTGCTTGGCCACGAGCTGCTCCGTGTTGAGGTCCTTGATGTTTTCGACGTCGACCACGAGCTTGATACCGACGGCGGCAGACTTGGCACGAAGCGTCTCGGCCAGCTTCATCTTTTGCTCAAGCTCGATCTGCTCGCGTTCCTTCTGGATGCGTTCCAGCTCACGTCTACAAAAAACGCTTTAGTACGGCGAAATAAAAGAGAGAAATAGTAAAGTAAAAAAAAAAAAGTGTGGAGGTTCCCTCAGGCAATATTGTTGAGTAGTGCTAAATTGAGTCGTCAGGCTGCTTCGAGGGCAGCATAGCTCCGGTCAAAGTGAAGATAGTTTGAAGCATCACGGGGGAAAAAACGGGGGGGGGGCAAAAGGAGAAGAAAAAAAGAAGATAAAGCGTTACCGTTTGGCCTCCTCGGTAATGCGGATGCGCTCTTGCTCGGCCTCCCTGCGCAGACGCACCTCGCGCTCCCTGGCCTCGGCGGCCTCCTGCTGTCGCTGGAGCTGCTCGGCGCGCTCGCGGCGGCGGTCGATCTCGGCGCGGCGCTTGAGGGTCTCGGAGCGCTCATCAGCAAGGCCGGCGAGGATCTTTTGGTACTGGGCCGCGCGAGCCGCGTCCAGTTCTTGGGTGTTCTGGGGCTTGATGTTGGTCACGGCCACTTGGATGAGGTTGGTCAGCTGCGTCAGCTGCGAACGGAACTCGGAGGTCTATTTTCGAGATGTCAGTAAGCAAAGAGGCGCGGGAAGAACAAGAAACGAAAGCGGGGAGGAAAAGGAAAAAAAAAAAAAGGAGCCCTCAGGTATATTGGGTGATGAAAATTGAGTCTTCATAATTTTGAGTCGTTTGGTTTTTTTGTTGCAATCATCGAGCTTGGAAAAAAGGGAGAGGAGAGCGGCGGGGGTTTTATGCGATTTACCTGGAGGTACTTTGTGTTGTTGTTCTCGGTCGAGGGCGAGGAGCCAAAGATGACCGACTGGGTCTTGTGGTCAACACTGGAGAGAGAGGGTGGGAAAAAAAGGGTGTTAGAATTTTTTGGAAAAGCGGGAAAACATACTAGACTTGGAGACCGGCGTTGCGGCTGGCCTCGACGACAAACTTTTCGACGGCAAAGGCATCGAGGAAAACAGCGAGCTCGGTGATGGCCTTGATCGTGATAGTCTACGAGGAAGAAGAGTTAGCAACAGGACGGGGGGGAACAAAAGATATAGACAGAGAGGAGAGAAAAGGAAAAAAAAAGGAGCCCTCAGGTATATTGGGTGATGAAAATTAAGTCTTCATGATTTTGAGTCGTTTGGTTTTTTGTTGCAATCATCGAGCTAGCAGTGGAGGAAAGAAGAAAAAAAAAAAGACAGAGAAATGAGGCTTACCTTGTACATGGTCGAGAGCTGCTCGAGAAGGCGCGTGAGGGCGACGTGCTGAATGGCCGAGACGTACTTGGAGGTCTTCTCGTTGAGCTTGAGCTTTTCGAGGAGGGGCTGGAGCTGCTTGCAGAGAGTGAGCGGGTTGGACTGCACTTCGAGGACAGTGTAGAGCTCACGGATCTCGGCGCTGGCCTGCTCGAGGATGTCGAGGGAGAGCTGCATTGTCCAAAAAATACATACACATATATTCTTGAGATTTCTTCTCTCAAAACAAAACACGAATACCAGGTCGCGGATGAGCGTCTCGCGCGTGGGGACCTTTGCAATGTTGATGAGGTTGGCAAGGCGGTGGACGCGGCTGCGCTGCTCCTCAGTCTCGAGGAGTCCCTGCTTGAGGGGGTGTGTGATCTCGATCGAGACGGCGAGGGCCGAGAGGAGGACAGACGAGGCGAGTTGCTGGCGGTCATCGGCGCTCATGGTCTTGAACAGGTTGCTCTTGATGACCATGGTAAAGTACTTCTTGTACGCGGCGGCGTGCATGAGGTAGTTGGACCCGACGAGGAAGATCTGGTGGAGGTGGTTGTAGTAGATGGCCATGGTCGCGGGCTTGGGCGGGCGCTTGGACAAGGTCATGAGCGCGTGCAGGTCCTCGACGGAGCGGAAGGCCTCCTGCCACAGCTGCAGGTCGACGGCGACGTTGAGCTGCGAGAAGCGGGTGTCCATGTGCGACTGGAGCGAGTCCGGGTTGCTATTGGGAGCACACGTTAATAAATGCCGGGGGTTTTAGGGGGGCGCACCTGAGGGAGATTGCGTCCTTGGCACCGCTGTACTTGGCCAGGTTGAGAAAGTGGGTGCGGAGGATCTCGCACAGGCGGCGGAACTCGCTCTTGCGCTGGTACTTTAGGCAGAACTGGAAGGCCTGCTGGGCCGTGGTCTGGTACAGGGCCTCGAGCTTGGTGTTGTAGCGGACGACCTCGAGGGTGCCGCGGTACGTCTCCCACAGGAAGCGCAGCCACGGCGAGACCTCCTGGCGGTCGGTGCGGTCCTTGGTGTCGTCGGCCGTGACCGAGCTCATCATGATGGACTCTGGGGTCTCGATCGCGTCCAGGTCCTCGAGGTCGCTCACAATCTTGTCGGCCTTGACCTGCGACTGCTCCAGCTTGGCCTCGGCCAGGTTGAGCAGGTGGCGCACCACGATCTCGAGCGACTGCAGCTGCGGGGGCATGTTGGTGTTCATCGTGTTGTGGCAAATGGTCTTGTACGCGTGCAGGGCCTCGCGCGACAGCTTGGGCTTCTTCAGCTCGACGCACAGCTCGACCAGGCGCAGCATCAGCTTCTCGTGCGCGGGCACCCACTGCATGCGCTTCTTGCCCACGACAGCCTCGTGCAGCAGGTTGAGCGCGGTGGCATGCTGACCGACCACGATCAGGTCTGTTTTAAATTCCGACGGAACGGGACAGAATTTAGCAACCTTTTTTATGCTTAAAAGGCATCAAGCCCGGCTTACCCTCGGCGCGACGCAGGCTGTTCTCCGGCTTGAACGTGAAGCGGGACATGCCGTTCTAGTCTGTCGGTGCAAGAAAGTTGGCAAACGTTTCAATCCTCCAATCCAATCCTCCATCCCCAGACCAATCCAACCCAACCCAACCCAATCCAATCCAAGACGCCCCCGTCCACACCCAGCGACCACGCCCCCCCAACCCTTCCACGCACAGCGCACAGAACCAGCGGCGTCAGCGCGCCCGAGATAGAGAGACAAAGCGGACTTCAAAATGTTCCGGCGCCATCCGAGGCCATCTTTAAACAAGTGCTACTCCCACTTCGTCGCACTCAGTTTTTTCCCTCCAGCTTTCCTCGCGCACAAAACAAAATGTCGTCCTCAACGGGAAAGCGCGGCGGTGGCGGCTCCAAGAAGCGCTCTGCCGTGGACGCCCTCAGCTCGGATCCCCCGCAGGCTCCCTCGTCCAGCCAAGGCGGCGGTAAGAAAAGAGAAGACCCACACTAGGGAAAATCTAACCCTTTTTTTTTTGGCGCGCTTTTCTCCCCTCGCAAACTTGAAATAAAAAAAAGACGTGTCGTCGCCGCTCAATCTGCAGCTGGTCTCGTCCTCGCCCGCGCCCAGTATCGCCGGTGGTCTTGGCGGTGCGGCGAGCGTCGGTGGCAGCACGCCCGGTGCGCGATCTGCGGCTTCGTCTGCCCCGAGCACTCCTTACACACCTGTCCGTGGACCGTACCGTTTTGTGCTTGGGTCGTTGTCCCTTTTAACGCTGCTGTTGCCTAGACTGCGTTCGACGTGGAAGCGCAACGACATTGGCACCAAGCGTGTCGTGGGCGGCGGTGCCTCGAACAGCGGCGACGGACTCGGCAGCGACGCAGTACTACGACTTTTGCCTGCCTCTCATTCCAACTCATTCCCCCCACCCACCCACCCCTCTTTCTACTGTAGTCGCGAGGACCGGGCTCAGAGACCGACCCCCCGGCCGGCGGACCCACGTCGACGTCGGACGCGCTGACCAACACGGTCATCTGGGGCACCAACGTGGACGTGAACGACGCCTACAACACGTTCAAGGACTTTGTGCTGCACTACCGCGACCCAGCCAGGCCCGAGATGCCGCTGTTCCAGCAGTTCTTTGACCGCGTACGTTGCGCCCTCTTGATTGCCCTTCTCTTATCCGCATTCAAATTCAGATGCTCGTCAACGAAAGCCGACACATCAACCTCGACTCTGAGCACCTGCGAACACACTCGACCACGCGCAAGCTGTACCAGCAGCTGCTCGCGTACCCGCAGGAGATCATCCCCATCATGGACATGGTCGCCAACAACTGCTTTGCCGATCGCCACCGCAACGTCGATCTGGCCGACCGCAGCATCCAGGTGCGCCCCTTCAACCTCGACAAGAAGACAAACATGCGCGAACTCAACCCCTCTGGTAAAACTTTAAATAAACCAGTTGCTTTTTCAGCTTACCACGAAAAAAAAAAAACGCTTTATTTATTGCAGACATTGACCGCCTCATCACACTCAAGGGCCTTGTCATCCGTGCGAGCAACATCATCCCCGACCTCAAGCTGGGTACATGTAAAAATGGTCGATTATTATACTTATCGGGCCACTCGTATCGCAGCGTTCTTCCAATGCTCAAAGTGCGGCTACACTGTCGAGAAGGAGGTCGACCGCGGACGCATCGACGAGCCCAACCGCTGCGAAAACACCGAGTGCCAAGCAGTCAAGAGCCTCAACGTCATTTTCAACCGCTGCAAGTACGCCGACAAGCAGATTGTCCGTCTCCAGGAGACCCCAGGTAAACAAGCAAGCAAAGGCGCCATTTGTCTGCTGACTCAATATCAAAAAAAAAAAATTAAAAAAAAAAATAGACTCGATCCCTGATGGACAGACGCCGCACACCGTGTCGCTCATGACCTACGACGACCTGGTCGACGTGCCCCGCCCTGGTGACCGTGTCGAGGTCACGGGGGTGTACCGCGCCGTCCCTGTGCGTGTCTCCCCTCGCCAGCAAGTCGTCCACCAGCTCTACCGCACGTACGTCGACGTCGTGCACTTTAAGCAGGTCGACACCAAGCGCATCCGTGCCAATCGGCAGGACGTTGACCCCGAAGAGTTTACGATGGCGTATGTTTTGGTGCAAAACCAAACAAGAAAGTAACCTAATATTGCGAAAATAGCCTCGACGAGACAGAGGTCAGCCTTGCCGCCAACGAGGCCATGGAGAAAAAACTCAAGGAGCTCTCGCAGGATCCCGACATTGTCAACCGCCTCATGCGCTCGCTTGCGCCCAGCATCTACGAAATGACCAACGTCAAGAAGGGCGTGCTGTGCCAGCTCTTTGGCGGCGCCAACCGGGCCGGCGCCAAGACGTCGCTCAACCGCTTCCGTGGCGAGATCAACGTGCTCGTCTGCGGCGACCCCGGCACGAGCAAGTCCCAGATGCTGACGGTAGCTTCTGCAACGCCGTTGTTGGAACTCACACTTTTTTTTTCGATGGTCTAGTATGTGCACAAGATCGCACCGCGAGGCATCTACACGTCGGGCAAGGGCTCGTCGGCCGTCGGTCTCACGGCGTACGTGACCCGCGACCCCGACTCGAAGCAGTATGTCCTCGAGAGTGGTGCGCTCGTGCTCAGCGACGGCGGCATCTGCTGCATCGACGAGTTTGACAAGATGTCGGACTCAACACGCTCTGTTCTCCACGAAGTCATGGTGCGACCGCTCCCCTTTTAATAAAATAGATTGATGTTTTCTGTTTTTTTGTTTTTGTTTTTGTTTTTGCAGGAGCAACAAACAGTCTCGATCGCAAAGGCCGGCATCATTTGCACGCTCAACGCCCGCACGTCGATCCTGGCCTGTGCCAACCCGCAAAACTCACGCTACGACCCCAGCCTTTCGGTCGTGCAAAATCTGCAGCTTCCCCCGACCCTGATCTCGAGGTACAACCAAAAAAAGGGTTTCCGTTTTTGTTTTTTTTTTGAATTGTCATAAATTAGATTCGATCTGATCTACCTCATCCTCGACAAACCCGACGAGAGGAACGACGCGTTCCTTGCTCGCCACATCGTCAGCATGTACCAGAGCCAGACACGGAGGGCAACCGTCGATGAGACTATTTTGGTGTGTCCTTTTTCGAAAAGAATTGCTAAACACACACACACACACAAAAAAAATAGGACCAAGAAACCCTGACCGCCTACATCTCGTACGCCCGCGAGCAGGTGCACCCAGAACTGAGCGACGCAGCGGCCCGCGACCTCGTCGACGCCTATGCGGAGCTCCGAAAGGGCAGCGGTGGACGTCACACGGTCTCGGCCACTCCGCGTCAGCTCGAGTCGCTCATCCGTCTCTCCGAGGCCAACGCCAAGATGCGCCTCTCGCCGACCGTCGAGCGCAAGGACGTGGACGAGGCCATGAGGTATTTTTATTTTTGAACACAAAAAAAAAGCGATAAAAAATTATTATTTTATCTAAATAAAAGGTTGATGAAATCGGCCCTGCTGATGGCGGCCACCGACCCCACAACCGGCCTCGTCGACATGGACTTGATCACCACTGGCACCTCTGCCGCCGCACGAGCCGCCGCCGCCGAGCAGGCCAAGCAGGACGAGAAGGCCGCAAGCAAGGCCAGCTTGCAAGACGATTAAAACCAAACTATTTTACAATAAAACCAAAGTATTTTCTTCTTTTTTTCTCGTGCTTTTGTGCTCCCCTCTAGTCCTCCCCTGTCAACTGTGAATACGTATGCGCTTTAAAAAATAAAAAAAAAACCCTATACAATTCTATAATCAATCAGTCTACTCGGATCGCCTCCTGCATCTTTGCCAGCTCCTCCTTTCGCTTCCTCCCCTTTTCCGCATTTGCCCCCTGTACGACATGGTGCTGCAACACAGAAGCCGATTAGAACAGAAGATAACACGTGCGTTTTCACTACCTCTTGTTGAAGACACTTGCCCAGCATCTCGCGCACCTGATTGCAAACGCCCCAGAACTTGGCCACCGAGTTCTCCTCGTGGCATCGCGTCAGCGCGGCAATCTGGGTCTCGCACATCTGGTGCCGGTGCGGAGCGAGTGGTGGGTGCATGTTTGGGTGTTGTACAACGCTAAAATGGGCATTTACCCCATTTCACACGGCGCTTTTGTTTGTTTTTTTTTCCACAAAGGCGACGAATGCAGCGCTCAATCGGGGGCATCACGCTCAACTGGTGTGCGGCGGCCGCTGGCGGCGAGGATGACATCCTGGACGTATCGTTTATCGTTGCCTTTGTTTTCCTTTTTAAAAAATAAAACACGAACCCTTAGCTCGCGAAGCAGATCATCCCGCTTATCAAGAAGGAGCTGGAGAACACGGACAACCTGCAGCCGCTCAAGGGCATCAAGGGCGTCTTTGAGGTTTGGCCAGCATCCAAGCAAACGGGAGCGATGACCTGACGACTGGCTATCTTTTGTTACAGCTCAACGTGCTCCAACAGGGCAAGCTCAAGGGCTCGTGGCACGTCGAGCTCTCGGGCGAGGCCAAGGCGCCCGAGATCAAGGAGGGCAAGGCCACCAAGAAGCCCACGATCAGCGCCACCATGTCGGACGACGTCATGGTCAAGCTGGCCAGTGGAAAGCTGCAGCCCATGAACGCCTTCATGTCGGGCAAGGTAACTAACCATCCTTCGTTCTTTTCTGTGCTTACTGAAAACAACATTTTTTTTAACCAGATCAAGCTGGCAGGCAACATCATGATGGTACATTTTTTCGCCGTTTTCTTCTTGTTGGATGTATTCAATATTTTTGTTTTTAAATTAAAGGCGCAAAAACTCAACACGGTGTTTGGCTCGGGCAACCTCGCGCAAAAGGGCCGCGTGATCGCCCAGGACTTTATCTCCAAGAACGAGTACCTCAAGGCCAAGCTCTAGCTTCTTTTTGTGTTTTTGTTTTGATTGTTGAAATTAAAAGAATATGACGTCATCAACCGCCACGTGGCTCTGTTATTTTTGTCCTTTTGCCCTTCCTTCCTTGCTAGTCGCTCGTGCTCGCTTCCGCCAGTCACCGCCCGTGCTGCTGCCTGTGTGTGTCCCCTTGCTCGTCTGTTTTCGCTGGTGTCTGTGAGGAAACAGGGGAAAAGAGGTGTCACGTTCCGTTTGTCAGTTTCCCTCTGTGACGTGGCGTTTTGTTGTTTTTTTGGGCAACACACCAGTCAACGTGGTCGGCTTCCCTCGCGCGCCTTTTTTTTGGCGCGCAAAAAGACTTTCCCTTTTTTCACACTACTCCCTCCCACTTTTTTCGCGCGCCAAAATTCTAACCGTCGCCGGTGCAGCACAGGGCCCCCCGCCAGCGCCGATCCCCCTAAACAAGCACAAGACACGCGATCAAGTCTTCCCCACCGTTGAACAACACGACATGTCTGGTAACGCACAACACCCGGTCTATCCTTTTCAACCTCGCTTGTTGTTTTTGGAGGGACACCACCCCATTACGCGCCAAAAAAAAAAACCCACCACCACCACCACCACCCTCTTTCTCTCTCTTCCTCCAATTAATTATATCTAACTAATACGTCCAATTAGCCGCGGTGCTCAACGACGAGGGCGTCGAGCAGTTCCTCGGCTTCCTCGAAAAGGTCAACCGTCTTCGCGAGCAACGCGAGCACTCGCCCCGCAAGTCCAGCCTCGTCTTCTCCTCCTCCACCTCCTTCTCGTCCTCGACCGGCAGCCTCTCGCTGCTCTCTGCCGCGTCGTCGCCTCGCCGCCTCTCCTTTTCCGGCGGCTTTCCATCCTCCTCCTCCTCGTCGTCCTCGCCCATCCGCGGCAACCCGTCCTCCTCCTCGCCCATCAAGTCGCCCCTGCGAAGCCGCAGCACCAGCCTCGTCGGCTATGCTGGCAAAAAGGTGGGCGGCCGCCACTATGACGGCGTGGCCCACAGCAGGACAAAGCCCGTGGGCCTGTCGCCTTACCGACGACAGAGGCTGCAGGGGATCCAGCACGGGCAGAACGGGCCCAAGGCCCCGCATCGGTACCACTGGATGACCGACGAGGACGAGGACGTCAAAAGCAAGGCCCAGGAGGCGTCCCCACCGCAGCCGAAGAAGCCCCATCGGTACCACTGGATGACAGATGAAGATTTCGAGCAGGACGCAGCCCTTTTGCCCTCGTCCTCGCCCCCGCTGTCCGCAGCATCGGAACAACGCCCGTCGACGACGAGCTCGTCCCCGCAGAGGGTCCCCGATCTAGCCGCTCCCAAGACGGCCCGCAGTCTGTTCAAGAGCCCGGCGGCGCCTGTCAAGCACCCCGAAGGCAAGCGCGTCCGTTTTGCCGAAGGTAACTATAATTTAATAAACTAGAATTAAAAAACATTTTTATTTTCAACTTCCTTTTCTAGAAAACATTACTGTGGCCGTCGACTCGGACGACGAGCATGGGGGCGACCAGATGGTGGGCGCGTCGCCTTCGGGCTCGTCGTCGTCATCCCAAGACGAGGACGAGGAGGAGGAGGAGGAGGACGACCACGGCAACGAGCAGGACGACGACGAGGAGATTGACGTTGGCGTACCAAGCCATGAGCTGTTCCGCCGTCGCCGCAACGACTCCTTGGCCTACCCGCTCTCGGCCCTCGACATTGCCATGGCCAGGAAGAGGCAACAGGAGGCGCTTTTGGCTGTGGCATCGGTCGCCTCGTCCTCCCTGGACAACTCGTCGGCCGCGTTCGTCGCTGCCGTGGTGACCGCAAGCAACGCAGCGTCCGTCAGCGGACAACTGACTCTGCCTCCGCAGCAGATCGCACACAGGACGCCTTCCGCTGGCGGCAAGCCCGTCTTTATCTACTGCGAGGTATTTTTTTTTCCTTATTAAGAAAAATAGGAAATATTTATTTTTTGTTTTAAAAAAATAGAAATCGGGTTGTTCGGCCACGTTCACGTCAAAGCGCCTCTACCGTGAGCACATCCAATGCCACGACCAGTGGGTGCACGGCCGATTCTACTGCGACTTCCCCGGCTGCGACAAGAGTTTTTGCCGCGGTTACTCGCTCAAGTACCACAGGTACACGCACACCGAGGACGCGCCCTTTGCATGCGAGTTCCCTGGCTGCGACAAGCGCTTCTCGCACTCGTCACGTCTCAAGCGTCACTGTATGGACTTCTAAAGAATGCTTTTTTGTTCTAATTCTTGTTTTCTCTTTTTTTTACCCGATTTTCTAGTCCTCAGCCACACACCCAATGAAAAGAGCTTTGAGTGCTTGTTCCCCGAGTGTGGCAAGCGTTTCAGCCAAAAATGTCATCTAAAGGTATACCCATAAAGGGAAAAAACATTTTTTTTTTGATATTTTTTTGTTTCCTCTAGATTCACATGCAATCCCACGAGCGCAAGGTTCCGAGCCAAGACGAGGTCGAGGCGTCACCGGAATCATCAAAGTAGGTCTCCCCACCCCAATAGTTCTGCGTCTTTTTCATGCCCGAGCCCTCTTTTTCAGTCGCTATTTCTTGAAATAAACTTTGTAAAACCCTTTTTTTTTTCCCCTTTCCTTGCGCGAGTCTTTCTTTGTGACTTTTTCTTGTTCTCTCGATGTTGTGTACGATGTACGTCTTAGCTTTTTAGGATCTCCCTCATAGTAATACCCCTGAGTGCACAATTGATGAGAATTTTGCACTCAGCGTTACATTGATTCTGCTTACTTCTGTACACGATCTGCTTCTGTCCCTGCTGGTGTTTGCGTTGCTGCTGCTTGTGCTGCTGATGCCCGACTCGACGATGCCGTCGTTGCCGTCGGGCTCGATGTGCTTGTCCTGCTTGCGACGGCCTAATGCACTTTGTCAGCAAATACAAAGGACAAAAACCAAAAGCACATACCCCACTCTGTTTCGCCTCTCGCGTCGATGTGGCCAGCCGGTAGTCGCCGTACGTCAATCCCACGGCAATCGTAGCTATCACGGCGCCCCAGAGCGTTTCGACGCGCATCAGAGAAGCGACAGGGTCTCACACACACAA
>Ga0302230_10002127_pt1 | contig 12013 bp, 12 predicted proteins | sample II_Palsa_N2_1_FD_193523 | JGI IMG/M metagenome (GOLD analysis project Ga0302230, IMG submission 193523) | Peat permafrost microbial communities from Stordalen Mire near Abisko, Sweden - II_Palsa_N2_1 | ecosystem: Environmental > Terrestrial > Soil > Palsa > Peat permafrost | place: Sweden... | reverse complement strand
CTATAAATTCTGATCTTATAACCTTTAAGCAGGGCATTTGTTGTTGCTATTAAAGGTATTAACAAAATTTTAACAAATATAAGACAACGTTGTACCTTTACTTCACATTTTTGCAGGATATATAAACACATTGAATAAAAAGAAAATTATAAACGATCCGGTTTACGGGTTTATCAGCATCCCGTCAGACCTTGTATTCGATCTGATAGAACATCCTTACTTTCAGCGATTAAGGTATATCAAACAATTGGGCATGACGCATTTGGTTTATCCCGGCGCTCTACATACCCGTTTTCACCATGCGTTGGGCGCATTGCATTTAATGAGCCTGGCTGTTGAAACATTGCGCTATAAAGGCCAAATTATAACCGAAGCTGAGGAAGAAGCCGTTAGCGTAGCCATATTATTACATGATATTGGCCATGGCCCGTTCTCACATGCCTTAGAGCAAATCATAGTTGATGGGGTTTGGCACGAGGATATATCAAAACTGTTGATGAATGAGCTGAATAAACAATTTGATGGCCGTTTAACTATGGCAATTGAAATATTCAACGGTACTTATTCAAAAAACTTCCTGCACCAATTAGTATCCAGTCAGCTGGATATGGACCGGATGGATTATTTGAACCGGGATAGTTTTTTTACCGGGGTATCCGAAGGCGTCATCAGCTCCGACCGTATTATTAAAATGCTTAACGTGGTTGATGACCATGTTGTGGTTGAAGAAAAGGGTATTTATTCGATAGAGAAATTTTTAATTGCCCGCAGGCTAATGTACTGGCAGGTATATCTGCATAAAACAGTGATAGCCGCAGAAGTGCAGTTAACTAAGATATTAAAACGTGCCCGCGAAGTAGCTGTAAAGGGCGACCAACTAAATTGCACCCCGGCATTAAACCATTTCCTGGTAAACAGCATCAATAGTGAGGTGTTTATTTTGGAAGATAGGAACCTGCAGACTTTTGCCGGCCTGGATGACACTGATATTATGGCCGCGATAAAGGTTTGGGAAGGCAGCAAAGATTTTGTTTTATCGAAATTATGCCGTGATCTGATACAAAGAAATTTATATCACGTAGACATAACGAATGAACTGCCGGACCAAAAAAGAGTAGACGATTTGACGGCTAAGGTTGCTGAAAAGTATGGCATAAGCATTCATGATGCATCGTATTTTGTTTTTACAGATGACGTGCGCAACAATGCCTATAAAACCGGAGATGGAAGCATACTTATTTTGATGAAGAACGGGACCGTGAAGGATATTACAGCTGCCAGCGATAATTCAAACCTTGAAGCATTGGCTAAAACTGTAAAAAAATATATTCTATGCTATCCAAAGGATTTAGTTTAATGATCTTGTCCAAACAACTTCGACAAAAGCCCCCTCTAAATCTCCCCCAGTTGGGGAGACTTTTGCTTCAGTCTTTATTAAAAGCCCTCCCTGCCGGGGAGGGTTGGGTGGGGCTTTTGGGTGATATTTTTTTAACAGCTTTGATTAGCTGCATTTTAACGGTCTGAAAAGGTTAAATTATCTGCATTAATTAAAGCATAAACAGGCCACTTAACCAACCAATTATAAATTTGCCACTTTAGTTTTAACCCTTAAATTTGCCGGATGCAATTTACTGCGCAACAGATAGCTGCTTTGCTTAACGGAACAGTTGAGGGTAACCCCTCGGCTGCGGTTAGTCAGCTGGCTAAAATAGAAGAAGCTACCGAAGGCTCGCTTTCGTTTTTAGCGAACCCCAAGTATGAGCAGTACCTGTATACTACAGATGCCTCGATTGTTATTGTTAACAATGATCAGCAATTGGCCGAAAAGGTTAAGGCAACACTTATCCGTGTTGAAAATGCCTATACGGCTATATCGGTATTATTAGAGATCTATAACAAATTTAAACTCGACAAATCAGGTATTGAAGACCCTCACTTTATACACCCAACCGCCAAAATTGGTAAAGATGTATATATAGGTGCTTTTAGCTATATCGGGCCGAATGTAAAAGTTGGTGATAACTGCAAAATATATCCTAACAGTTATATAGGTGACGATGCTATTTTGGGTGATAACGTTACACTATTCTCTGGCGTAAAAGTTTACTTTGACTCCAAACTGGGTAACAACGTAATTATCCACTCGGGAGCGGTAATCGGGAGCGATGGATTTGGTTTTGCACCTACCGCCGATGGATCGTACAAAAAAATTAGCCAGATAGGCAATGTTGTAATAGAAGATGACGTTGAAGTAGGCTCGAATACAACAATAGATAGGGCAACCATGGGTTCAACCATTATACGCAAGGGTGTAAAGTTGGATAACCTGGTACAGATAGCCCATAATGTTGAAATTGGTATAAATACCGTTATTGCTGCGCAAACAGGGGTATCGGGCAGTACTAAAATAGGCGAGCGTGTTATTTTAGGCGGGCAGGTGGGTATTGTTGGGCATATTAATGTGCCTAATGGCACACAAATGCAGGCACAATCCGGCTTAAGCCGATCTATAAAAGAAGAAAACCAAAAATGGGCGGGTTCACCAGCCTCAACATATAGTTCGCACATGCGATCGCAGGTAGCTTTAACCCGTTTACCTGAATTGGAAAAAAGAGTTTTAGAATTAGAAAAGATTATTGCAGAACTGCAAAAAAGCAAAGACTGATTAACCTTGCAGTTAATATTTAAGTTATGAACGTAAAACAAAGGACTATAAAAGCGCCTGTTTCAGTTTCGGGCACAGGTTTACATACCGGCGAAAAAGTAACCATGACCTTCAATCCAGCGGAGGAGAACCATGGCTATAAATTCAGAAGAGTAGATTTGCCGGGCTCGCCAGTTATTGATGCCGACGTAGATAATGTTACAGATACATCACGCGGAACAACCATTACCGAAAATGGCGCCAGCGTAAGTACCGTTGAACATGTGTTAGCTGCCTTGGTTGGGTTGGAGATAGATAACGTGATGATTGATTTGGATGGACCAGAAACGCCCATTATGGATGGTAGTTCTATCAAATTTATTGATGCCATAAATGCTACCGGCTTTATTGAGCAGGATGCCGACCGTGAATATTATCATATACCTTACAACATACATTATACCGAAGCTGATCGCAAGGTTGAAATGGTAGCCATGCCTTTGGATGATGACTACCGTTTTACTTGTATGGTTGATTATAACTCACATGTATTGGGTAGCCAGCATGCCAGTATCTCTACTATATCTGAGTTTGTGAAAGAAATCGCCTCATGCCGTACATTTTGCTTTTTGCATGAGTTGGAAATGCTGCTTAAGCATGACCTGATAAAAGGTGGCGACCTGAACAATGCGATTGTTGTGGTTGATAAAGAGGTAGATGAAGCTGAATTAGCACACCTGGCTAAAATATTTAACCGCAAGGATATAAAAGTAGCACCACAAGGTATACTTAACAATATCGATCTTCGTTATCAGAACGAACCGGCCCGCCATAAGTTGCTGGATATGATTGGCGATCTTGCTTTGGTGGGTACACCTTTAAAGGGTCACATTATGGCAGCAAGACCAGGGCATGCCGCAAACGTTGCCTTCGCTAAAAAAATTAAGGCGTTGATAAAAAAAGAAAAAAGCAAAAAACGCTTTAAAGCATATGACCCTAATGCCAAACCTGTATATGATACGGTAGACATTATGGCTAAACTGCCGCACAGACAGCCATTCTTGATGATCGACAAAATAATGGAGATCTCGAAAACTCACGTGGTTGGTGTAAAGAATGTTACCATGAATGAGGATCTGTTCCGCGGACATTTCCCGGGCGCACCGATATTTCCGGGAGTATTGCAAATAGAAGGCATGGTACAAACAGGTGGCATCATGGTATTAAATACCGTTCCTGATCCGGAAAATTATCTTACCTTATTTTTGAAGATTGAGAACGCCCGGTTTAAAAGTAAAGTAGTACCCGGCGATACTATAATTTATTATTGCGATCTTACCTCGCCAATACGCCGTGGAATAGCGCAAATGAAAGGTGTAGGTATGGTTGGCGACAGGATTGTTGTAGAGGCCGAGCTAATGGCACAAATAGTTAAAGTAAAAGAAACAGAAGCATAGCATGATACAACCGTTAGCATATATACATCCTCAGGCTAAAATAGCCGACAATGTAGTGATTGAGCCATTTGTTACTATACATAAGGATGTAGAAATTGGCGAGGGTACCTGGGTCGGCTCAAATTCTGTTATTATGGATGGGGCAAGGATAGGCAAGAACTGTCGTATTTTCCCGGGGGCTGTAGTATCTGCACCACCACAGGATTTGAAATATCGTGGCGAACCAAGCACAGTTACCATCGGTGATAATACCGTTATCCGTGAGTGCGTTACCCTAAACCGCGGTACCGCGCTTGATAAAAACACTACTACCATCGGCAACAACTGCCTGTTAATGGCTTACGTACACGTAGCGCATGATTGTGTTATAGGTGATAATGTTATTATAGCTAACTCGGTACAACTTGCAGGGCATATTAATGTATACGACCATGCTTTTATCGGTGGTACATCTGCTGTACACCAATTTGTTGAAATTGGCGCGCATTGTATGGTATCCGGCGGGTCATTGGTTCGTAAGGATGTTCCTCCGTTTACAAAAGCTGGTCGTGAGCCGTTATCTTACATAGGCATAAACTCTGTTGGCTTGCGCCGCAGGGGATACTCGGCAGAAACCATTAACGAGATTCAGGAAATTTACCGTATCATCTTCCTTAAAAAATACAACATCACCAAAGCATTGGATATTATTGAAGCCGAATTTAACCCAACTGTTGAGCGCGACGAGATCATTAATTTCGTATCAAACTCGCAAAGGGGTATTATGAAGGGCTTTGGGAATTCTTAATTCAGTTCATGATTCATAAACGATGGTTAATGGTATAAATATCAAACGTCATTTGCTTTCTATGAACTATGAACCATCAACTATCAACTAGTGAACATCACCCTCCAAAACATAGGTCGCCGTTTTAACCGCGAGTGGATATTCAGAGGGGTAGAATATACCTTTAAGGCAGGCGAAAGTTACGCCATTTTAGGTTCGAATGGTTCGGGCAAATCAACGCTATTACAGGTTTTGAATGGCAGCTTGTCGCCATCCGCAGGGACAATAAGCTATGAACTCGACGGCAAAGAAGTACTTGTTGAAGATGTCTTCCAATACCTGAGCCTTGCCGCGCCATATATGGAAATGATAGAGGAATTTACGCTTGCGGAAATGATCGATCTTCATTTCAAGTTCAAAAGCTATAAAGCTGGCATGGATAATAAAGCGGTTATCGATCTGCTGGCTATGGACACCAATAAAAACAAGCTGATCAGATACTTCTCATCCGGCATGAAGCAGCGGCTTAAGCTGGCGCTTGCTTTTTGTTCCGATACTCCTATATTAATGCTGGATGAACCCACCAGCAACCTGGATGCTCAGGGGGTAGACTGGTACCTCGGCCTTGTAGAAAAATTCGCGCTAAACAGGCTTACTATCATCTGCTCCAACCAACCGCACGAGTATGGTTTTTGCGGTCATCAATTGAGTATTTCAGATTATAAGAGTTAGCAACTGTACCACTGAAACAGGTGGAACACATTGGTACATTTGGTACACTTTTAGATCAAAAAACGCCGTTTTTAAGGCTAAAAATAGCGTTTTTACATTTGTTTTGAAGCGATTTTTGGTTGAAAAGAGTGTTTTTTGATGAAAAAATGCCTAAAAATCATGATTTTTTACCTGTTTTTGAAGTATTTTCAAGCACTTTTTACTTGTTTTTGCACCAAAAAGCTATCTGTTTTGTTTCATCGTGAAACACTTCCTTTTGTTATTATGAGGACCGAAGAATCTATCCGCCAATGCTTATCGAATATTCAAATCGAAGAATATTCTTCACTCCGTTCAGAATGACAAGTAAAATCAAATGAGCGCAAAGGCCCGACAGAAAACCGGGCCGGGAGTTGGCCTTGTGGGCAGAAGGTTTTTTCCGTCTTGACTTTTTGTTTCTATCAAGAGAAAAGTAGTAGCCCCCGCGGCAATGAGCGGACAGAATTTCTCATTAAAAACGAAAATTCTGTCATTCTAAACGAAGTGAAGAATGACAAAAGGGTTATACAAACATTAAAACTCCAATTCCACCAACATCGGGCAATGATCGGAGTGTTTAGCCTCAGATAATATAGCGGCACGTTTAATATTGCCTTCCAACTCTTTACTTGCCAGCGCATAATCAATACGCCAACCTAAGTTTTTAGCGCGGGCGTTAGCACGGTAGCTCCACCAGGTATAGTTGTGCGGCTCCTTGTTTACATGGCGAAAGGTATCTACAAAGCCCGATTCAATAAACTCTTCCATCCAGGCACGCTCTTCGGGTAAAAAGCCGGAAGAGTTGGCGTTTGATTTAGGATTGTGAATATCAATAGGGCGGTGACAAATATTATAATCGCCGCAGATAACCAAATTGGGATGCTCTACTTTTAGCAGCGTAAGGTATTTGCCAAACTCATCTAAAAAACGATATTTAAATATCTGTCGCTCATCGCCGCTTGAGCCTGATGGAAAATAAGCGCTCATTACGGATACCTCCTCAAAATCAACCCGGATACAACGGCCTTCGCGATCAAAATCGGCAATGCCGCAGCCGTATTCGATATGTTTTGGCGTTTGCTTACAAAAGATAGCCGTACCGCTATACCCTTTTTTCTCCGCCGGGAACCAGTAGTGCTGGTAACCCAATTGCTCCACCAATAGCAATTCTTTTATATCCTCTTTAGTAGCTTTTATTTCCTGCAGGCAAACCACATCGGCATCGGTAGCCTGGAGCCATGCCAACCAGTCTTTATTTATTGCAGCTCGTAGTCCGTTAACGTTATAGGTGATTATTTTCATGTGTTAAAATCAAATATTTTTTTGTCATTCTGAACGTAGTGAAGAATCTTCTAAGTCATGCATATTCGCTGTGCAAATCGAAGAAGATTCTTCACTACGTTCAGAATGACAAAGGGTTTTATAATTAGACTTGTCATGCTGAGGTACGAAGCATCTGTACAAGCGTAAACTACTTTACAGATTCTTCACTACGTTCAGAATGACAAGGGAAGATATTACATTATATTACAATTGCAGCAATTTATCCATCTGCTTACATTCCTTTTTACTGAGCACTTCCACCGTCATCGGTACATCAACTAACGGGCGGTCATTAGCGTCTTTTTTAACGGCGGCTATCAAATCCACCATATCTAAACCGGCAACCACTTCGCCATAAACAGTATAGTTACCATCTAAATGCGGCACACCACCTACGGTGCGGTAATAAGCCCGCTGCCATTCTGGTATTTTACGACCACTGCGTTTTTCGGCTTTGTTGATCATCGTATCCGTCAGCCTTTTACCCTGTACAATATAAAACTGGCAGCCGCTTGATGCTTTTTTAGGATTATCATCCCGCGCAGCAGCTAAAACCCCTTTTTTATGAAACAGGCTATCGCGAAACTCTGCAGGGATGGTATACCCAACATCACCATTACCCAGTTCAATATTAGGCTTCGCGTTTTTCGAATCAGGATCTCCGCCCTGTATCATAAAATCCTGTATCACCCGGTGAAAAAGTGTCCCGTTATAAAACCCTTTTTTGGCCAGCTTTATAAAGTTATCGCGATGGAGCGGGGTTTCGTTATATAAACGGATGATGCATTCACCATAAGTGGTTTTAATACGCACATATTGATTTTTGGGCGGTTTGGCGAAAGCTGTCGTTACTGTGATCAGTAAAATGAATAGCGTAAAAAGTTTTTTCATGTTATAGAATTTGTCAGTTAAAATATCTTTAGTAGCCCTATCAGTACCTTACCTAAATTTCATTAAGTAAAGGTAGGTTTTTATGTTTTTTTACCCTCTTTTTTGCAAGCAAAAGAGAGGGTGGTCGAGCGAAGCTAAGACCGGGTGAGTAAATTATACGAGCAGCATTGGCGCAAATGCCGTGGCGCACAATCAACTCACCCCGAATACGCTGCGCTGTTCGACCCTCTCTTCGGCAAGCCGGAAAGAGGGTAAAAATTTTCCCTCCTTAATTACATTAAGCTTTCCCAATAAGCTGGAATAGCAAGAGCTTAATTTTCCCGAAATTTAGTTATTTTCCATCGAATCGAAATAATCAATTATTAGTGATTTCAACACCATTTCCTGTTCAAGCAACGTATAATTAGGGATTACACCAACACGTTTCCAGTGTGGCCAGCCATCCTGATCCAGGCCCTCCAATTCGTAAAAACCCATCATGCTAAATAGCTTGCAATTGGCTATATGCATCAGCTCCTCCTTTTGGCGCTTGCTGAACTTTCGCGGGCCCTGCCCCAGCTCCTGCACGCCGATGAGGAATAGCATCACTTTAAGATCGGGTTTTTCATTATCAAAATCCTCAGCAATACGTTGCTGGAGCATACTCCATTTCAAATTAATTTCGGCAGGTGTCATGCAACAAAGATATGAGCAGTTTGCTGTTTGCAGTCTACAGTTTGCATTTTTTTAGCCCAAACCGTTCCGGCCAACTGCAAACCTCAGACTGCAAACCGTTTAATTGCAACATAATTGCAATTGATACTTGTTTAAAGATTTTTTTATCTACTTTTGCGTAAAGCATTAAATGCCCTGCTGACTTGAAAAAGAACAAATCCCATATAATCCTTACCTGGATGTTGATGTTTTGCTTTGTTGCAGGGCAATATATGGTGTATTCGCATACCCATGCGGTTAATACAACAAGCAATAAAGCAGCATATCACAGCCCTGATACACAACCCAAGCAAACCGTTACCGAAAACTGCCAATTATGCGATGCTATGCATCATAACGCTATGGAAGTATTTAGTGCAGTATATTTTGCGCCGGTTACCGTAAGCAATTATTATTACAAGGCGGTTAAACACAATTTTATAAGCATCGCCCTTGTCCTATCCGCGGGGCGTTCTCCCCCAATAGCTTAATTTTCATACTTAAGTATTCTTTTACCATTAATTGCGTTTAGCTTTTTGAACCGATTGGTGTGTTGGAATAAATCTTTCTTAATAATAATCGACCCATGCGGTCATTTACCGGATTTTTACTTGTTTAAATTTTTTATGAAACTTATAAAAAGACTCTCATCGATATTTTACATACTGCTTTTTATATCGACGGCGGCAAACGCTATTGATAAATTACCACCTGGAACTAAGGGTACAGGCATACTAACGGGCGTAGTAACTGATAAAGCATCAGGAACCACTATTCCGGGCGCTACGGTTTCTATACCGGATTTGCGTACTGGCACATCTACCAACGCAAGCGGTAAATATGTTTTAAACCATTTACCCAAGGGAGTATACCTGGTATCAGTCACTTTTGTTGGATATGCCGCCTATACCCAAAAGGTCGATCTTTCAACTACAACCACATTAAATGTTGCATTGTCGGTATCATCAATAGAAGAAGCTGAAGTTGTTGTTACGGGTGTAAGCCGTGCCACCGAATTAAAAAGAGACCCGGTGCCGATGGTAGCCGTAGGTAAAACTTATATCGACCAACACTCAGCATCAGGAAACGTAATTGATGAAATTGCAAACCTGCCGGGTATTAGCGCGGTTACTACAGGGCCAAATATTTCAAAACCTTTTATACACGGCCTTGGCTACAACAGGGTAGTAACATCTGTTGATGGGATTCGCCAGGAAGGTCAGCAATGGGGCGATGAACATGGCATTGAGGTTGACCAAAATTCGGTTGACCGTGTAGAAATCATAAAAGGCCCGGCCAGCTTAAGTTATGGTTCTGACGCGATTGGCGGGGTAGTTAACTTAATATCGCCGCCTCCGGTTGCTGAGGGACAGATTTTAGGATCGGTGCAGGAAATATATGGTACCAATAATGGTTTATTTAACGAATCATTGCGGTTGCAGGGCAATAATAACGGTATCGTATGGGGTACTATATTATCAGATAAAATGGCCAAGGATTATCAGAATCAACATGATGGCCGCGTATATGCAACTAATTTTAAGGAAAAAGATGCGAGGGCTATGGTTGGCTTAAATAAATCATGGGGATATTCTTATTTGAACTTTTCCCTGTTTGATGATGAGCAGGCGATACCTGATGGTAGCCGCGATTCGCTTACCCGCCAGTTTACCAAACAAATATCTGAGGCTGATACCTATAGGCCAATTGTACCCGAATCGGAGTTAAATTCTTATTCTTTACCAACACTACACCAACATGTACAATTATATCGCATTTATGATAACAGTAATTTTATCATAGGTAGCGGTAACTTAATTGTGAATCTTGGTTATCAATACAGTCACCGCCGGGAGTTTACACACCCCGATAGCGCAAGCGTACCGGGACTGAACCTACAATTAACCACCTGGACATATGACGTTAAGTACGACTTTAACATTGGCAAAGGCTATGAAACTACCGTTGGTGTTAACGGCATGTATCAAGTCAACTCCTTAGGGTTTAGCACAGATTTCCCAATACCAGCATATAACCAATTTGATATCGGGTCATTCTTTATCATGAAAAAAAGCTTTGGAAAGCTAGATCTTTCAGGCGGTGCCAGGTATGATACACGGTCCTTTTCAGGAAAGGCCGCATATATTGATACCGCTAAACAGTATTTCCCGACATTATATACCGGACCAAACCCAACAGGTACTGCTAACGTAACCCAACAGTTTGGCGCATTAAATAAAACATTCTCAGGTGTTTCAGGAAGTTTAGGCGCTGCATATAATTTTTCAGATGCGTTTTTATTGAAAGGAAATATAGCACGTGGATTTAGGGCCCCAAGTATTGCTGAGTTATCAGCCAACGGCGCTGATCCCGGATCGCAAATATATCACGTTGGGAATCCCGACTTTAAACCGGAATTTAGTGTTCAGGAAGATTTGGGCGCATTCCTTACTTTGCCAAATGTTTCGATGAGCGCCGAGGTTTTTGATAATCACATCCAAAACTATATTTTCCAGGAGCAGATACTTGATGCCAACGGAAACCCAGAACGCGTTGATGCCAATGGCGACAGTAATCCAAACGGACAGTACAGTAAATTTACTTATGTACAAAGCAAGGCACGCATAAGCGGCGGCGAGTTTAGTTTAGACGTTCATCCCGTTTCGTGGTTGCATTTTGAAAACGCGCTTACCCTAACTTATGGTACTAATTTAGGCACAGGTGCTAAAGTACCTGATAGTTTAAAATATTTACCTTTCATCCCACCGTTGCATACCCACTCTGAATTGCGTGGCACTTTTGCAAAAGGCTTGGGAAAAACATTTAAAAACCTATACGCTTTTGGTGGATTCGACCACTACTCTGCGCAGAATCGTTTCTTTGCCGCTTACGGAACAGAAACCTATACCGCTGGATATAACCTGTTAAGTGCAGGCATAGGTGGCAACGTTGTAAATGCAAAAGGAAACAAGGTACTTGAATTATTTATTGAAGGAACCAACCTGGCCAATGTGAACTATCAATCAAACATGAGCAGGTTGAAATATTTCGATAATGCTACCGTACCGGCAGGTGTACAACCCGGAATATTCAACATGGGGCGGAACATCAGCTTTAAGGTTGTAATTCCTTTTGATCTATCGCCGAAAGAAAAAGCCATTTAATTTGTCATTCTGAGGAACGAAGAATCTTCTAAACCTTGCATAGTATACTTTGCTTACCAAAGAAGATTCTTCACTCCGTTCAGAATGACAAGGGGAATAGATTTATTAAACTATGTCATTGCGAGGAACGAAGCAATCGCGAACTATGCATATTCGCTTTTCCTGCATGCGATTGCTTCGTTCCTCGCAATGACAATCAAACAAAAAGAGGCTGTCTCAAAAGTGAGGCGGCCTTTTTTTATTTTAAGACGATTTTCGTAACTTAAAGTCATGGGAGCGAAAGTAGTTTTTAAGCCATATGACCCTGACCAGTTAACGGTGCTGC
>Ga0302230_10002125_pt1 | contig 12027 bp, 9 predicted proteins | sample II_Palsa_N2_1_FD_193523 | JGI IMG/M metagenome (GOLD analysis project Ga0302230, IMG submission 193523) | Peat permafrost microbial communities from Stordalen Mire near Abisko, Sweden - II_Palsa_N2_1 | ecosystem: Environmental > Terrestrial > Soil > Palsa > Peat permafrost | place: Sweden... | reverse complement strand
CAATTCATCGCGTTCCTCAAACGGGACGCGCAGCATCCGGTGCACAGCCTCATTCAGCGAATGGCGGTGATAAAGCATGATCAGAGCCTGACCACCAGGCCGCAGCACCCGATACGCCTCATCGACACAGCGTTGTGTATCCGGCGCATGATGCATCACGCCAAAGGAATATACGTAATCAAAAACAGCGTCGGGAAACGGTAAATGCTCTGCGTCGGAACAGAGATAAGTCGCATCCAGATGACGTTCTTGCGCGCGCCGACTTGCAGTAACGGGGCCAACCACAGTCAGATCGACTGCCGTCACGTGAAGCCCATGCTGCGCCATACGCGCGCTGTCGAGACCGATACCGCAACCAATCTCAAGCACCTGCGAACCCGGTCGCATTGAAGCGATCCAGCCCGGCAAATGTCGGTGGGACCGATAGCGTTGTGTTTCGAGCTCGGCGAAATATGTTTCGGAACCACGCTCATGCTCGCTCACCGAGCGCCCCATGATGCGTTCAGCATTCACGTTCCGCGTCCAGAAATCGGCAACCTTGCGGACCAAGCCTGGCGCTGATTCAAGCTTCGCCGGTTCAATCGACTTCACGGTGTATCCCCTGTGCGTATGCAGCCAGTGCACGAACCATCCAGGCATTGCACCAGCGTAGTTGCGTAAACTTTTTGGTGTACCAGCGCGTGCGCTGATGGTAGAAACGTCCCTCCGGATTGTACATCTCATCGAGTGCCCAACCCGCGATTCGACGCGCCAGGTCACCATGCGTTTCCATGTGGCGCGAGAAAGTCAGAATGCCTTGAGCAGCTCCGTGAATGTCGTAGGGATAGGCGCGATCACTCATCCAGCGTGGCGCCCCGCCCGGTTCAAACAGATGCTCTGCATAGAACGCGAGGCCAGCGTCGTACTGCGACTGCCACTGGCGCTCCCCGCTAGCATCCATATAACTGGAAAGCGCATCCAAGATGAATCCAGTGTGATAATTGTCGTGGCGAATTGGTGAATCGCCAGGCGGGTCGGTATAGAACCACGCATGGTAATCCGTTTGTCTGCGTACGACGTAGCAGGCCAACCGTCGCGCTGGCTCGAACCACTGCGGCTGATTCGACTGGCGCGCGAACTGCGCAAGTACCGAAGCCACCAGAATGCTGACGTCGAGTACTCGCATGGTCATCGACAGCGGCATATAACTAAGACACAGCTCTTCGGGCTCGTCCTTCAGATGCTGCAAATCGCCCAGAAAGAAGGGAATCGCAGCTTCCACCCGCGATAGCAGTTCCGGCTCACCCAATTGACGATGTGCTGCCAACAGCGCCTCACATACGAATGCTGTGACTACAGCGTTGGGTGTACCTCGCGGCGCGAAGAAACCCAGATCCTGCCATGGGTACTGATAGCCCCAGGCTCGCCCACCGGAAGGTGTAACGACAACCATCGCATCGAGTTGCCCCAAAAGGGTACGCAGCCGTGCAAGATGCCGTTGATCACCATCCAGTGCATATCTGTCAAGCAGCCCCCGCATGAACAAGGCCAGCCCTTTGGGATTGAACGTACGTAGCGTAGCCAGGACTGGTCGGAGGTTCACTGGCGAGCGCATGACAGCCTGCACGGCGAGCAACCGGGTTACGCGACTCCATCCACAAAAGGTCCAAAGAAACGGACTATTCAAAGCATCATGCTTGTCGAACCCCCGCCAGCCTTGTGCTTCGGAATAATCGAGCACGGCATCGAGCGCGGCGTTCACACGCATGAGCTCCTGCGAGTTTGCTGCCTCCATCTTCGGCGGTGCTGCTAATGTGCGCTCGTCATGCATTGGCGATGACACCTGGCGATAGGCCACGTTCAAAAATGTCGATCCACATATGCGATTGAATCATCAGATACAGCATGAAGAAGTGCCAGCGAAAGCGCTGCTCAACGGGCAGGCGCAACAGGCTCGCAACGGTACCTGGATTGAACAGACCGTACTCACGTACACGTTCTGGCGATAGCCAGATGCCAGCCAACGCGCGCAAGTGGGTATCGAAAAATGCCGGGGCATCAACCTGAAACCCGCTTTTGGGCCGCGCAAGAACCCTGTGCGGGAGATAATTCACGGCCACTTCCCGCAGCGCCGCCTTGCCGAGTCGCGGCGCCCCCATTCGGCCAACCGCATCACGAACAGCGAGATCGACAAAAGGTACGCGCACCTCAAGACCCACCGCCATGCTGGCTCGATCCTCCTGCCAGAGCAGATCGTTGACCATCTTGTTGCGCCACTCATATTCCATCATGGCTGCAAGCGGCTGCCTGCGCGCGGGCCAGCGCTCGCGCACCACATCAAGCGCATCGGGCAACCCGGCATCCAGCATTCGTGGGCCGTAAAGCCAACGACGCAACTCGGGCCGGTCCCATACATTGCGAAGCAGCGCATATACGCGCGGCCAGTCGCCCGCCGCGGCGCCCATATCCAACGCACGCTCACGCTCGCCAAAGGGCACCACAGATGAGGGAAGCACATGCCTGAACACGCCTGCAACCATACGGGTGGCTCCTACGGGAAGGCGCGCGTACATCTGGAAAATACGGTGAACGTTATAGCCTGCAAACAGCTCGTCTCCACCCACCCCGGAGAGCGCCGCCTTCACCTTGGTACGTGCAAGTTCGGCAAGCCGGAACAACTGCACGGCGTTGACCTTCGGTGTTTCAAGATGCCACAGCATCCGCGGCAAGCGGCGCACTTCATCATCGCCAAGCTCCGCCTGCACATTCACAAGGCCGAGTGTGCGCGCCGTCTCCGCGGCATTGCGTGCCTCAGCCGGATCATCGCCTATCGCCAGCGTGTAGGTAGGCAGCTCGGTGCCGCCTTTGCGTGCGATCGCCGCAAGCAGGCCTGAATCGATACCGCCGGATAGATAGCAGCCGACAGGAACGTCAGCAATGAGATGCGCACGCACCGAATCGGCGAGTACGGCATCGAGACCGCTGCTAATGTTTTCGACATTCGTCGCCAAGCGGCGGCTACAAGACGTCCCATCAGCATGCCATTCAAGACATTCGCCCGGTGCGAGTTGGCGTATTCCACGAAACAGCGAAGCCTCGCCAGGCACGTAGCGAAAATTGAGCAGCAGATGCAAGGCACTTGCGTCGAGCTCTGGACGCGCATCATTCAACGCAAGGATACCTTTCGCCTCCGAAGCGAAACGCAGCATGCCGCTCGTGTCTTCGCTTACGAACAGCGGCTTGATGCCGAGTGCGTCGCGCACAAGCAACGCTCGACTCATTACAACATCCCACAAGGCGAAAGCGAACATCCCGCGCAAACGGCCAAACCCCACTTCGCCATCGACCTGATAGGCCACCAGAATCACTTCCGTGTCTGATTGCGAAACGAACACCACCCCGCGAGATTCATAGTGCGCGCGTAGCTCGCGATAGTTGTAGATCTCGCCATTGAACACAATAACCGCACGCCTGTCGGCGCTCCACATGGGTTGGTCGCCGCTGACAAGATCCACCATCGCCAGTCGCGCATGCATCATGCCGACATGATCAATTTCGAGCGTGGCTACACCATCCGGACCACGATGCTTCAACACTTCAGCAAGCTTTTGCAGCCGCATAGCACCGAGCTCGATACGTGGTTCCGCAGAAAACCATCCGGCAATCCCACACATCAGGTACTGACCGCCAATGGACTTGCCATCTGGCCACGGGACTCGATAGCCGATACAGCAAAAGCAGACACATCACATGTGTCACTCAACAGCTTTTGTTGCAGCTCCTGCCCACGACCTTCCGGAAACGAAAGCAGCCAATCAAGTGCCGCACTTAACATGCTCTCATCCAGGCTGCGCGCATTGTGCACAAGGCCATAGCGCGTTTCCTGCTCATCGGTGTACCCACGCCCGGTATTGGCCGCATACACCGCCGGCACTCCGAGCACCGCGCATTCGGAAGCCATGGTCGCGCTTTCACCAAAGAATCCGGCGCAGTACGCCATGACATGGTGAATCATGGCTGGATCGCCTTTGTAGCGAAACGATTCCAGATCGTCAGGCAACGTCGACTCCGCCGAGATCACCACTTCACCTTGTAGTCCGAGTCGTTGGACTATCCCACGCACAGCCTCGTGGGAAAGACCGCGCTCTCCAATATCGTGATTGGCTTTCCATGCCACAAGGCGAACAAGATACGTCGGCCGACCCGAAGCAACCCCGTTGGCCAATGCGACCTCGCGCCGCGCAGAAAAATGCGGTGGCCGCAAATACGAGAGCTCGTGATATCCGGGATAACGCAGTGTGCGCCCCCTGGGCGTCCATGCTGCGTAACAGCGAGGCACGATGACACGTGTAGCTAGCGGGTAAGTCAGAAGGTTTTGCAGTTTGGCGTTTTCCGTATCATAGAAAACGAGCGAAGGCACATGCGCTATCGCCCCCGCATGAGCGATGAAGATGCCACCGATAGCCGCCATCACGTCCGGGCGCCACTTGCGTACGACGCCTGACAATCGATAGTCGCGCACTATGAGTTCGCCAAGCATACCCCCTCGACTGCCTTCGCCGGAGAGCGTCTGATGCTCGATACCGTACGCATCAAGCAAATCAGTAGCAATCTCCTTGCGGCGACTGGTAATCAGGATGCCATGTCCATTCTCACGCAACTGCTCTATCGGACGGCGGAAAAAATGGACATGCGCGGGGTGTCCAATGTCTATCAGCACACGCATTAATACGCCCCCTTCAGCGTGCACTGCAGCGGTATCGCGATTGTGGCGCCTATCATTTCATTTCCGGTAAGCCAGATTGGTTATCTGCTCCGAAACTAGCCCTATCAGAAACACTATCACCGCTGCACTCCACATCAGCGTACTCATGTTGGTAAGTCGCCCATCCTGAATGAAAGTCCATGCGTAATTAGCGCACCCCAGCAGAAAGAAGAGCGCACTGGTCGGCACGAACAGTTTCAGCGGTGAATATAGGGTGGCGATCTTGAAGATGATCAACAAAAAACGAATGCCGTCGCGCAGTGGCTTGATGTGGCTCTTGCCGACGCGCTGACCAGCCTTGATCGGCACGTATACGACTGGATAAGCGCTGCGGAAAAACGCCATGGTGCTGGTGGTGGGATAGCTGAAGCCATTGGGCAACAAATGCAGAAATTCGCGGAATTTGCTCGCACTCACCGCTCGGAAGCCTGAGGTGAGGTCGATAACAGGGTGGCCTGTCATGCGAGTGGCCAGCCAGTTGTACAAGGTATTGGCGAGGCCACGGCCAACTCCCGCTTGGCTACTCCAGTCGCGCGCACCAACCACCATGTCGTAACCATGGCTCAGTGCTTCGAGCATGCGGGCAATATCGAAAGGATCGTGCTGTCCGTCGCCGTCCATGAATACCAGTATGTCGCCAGTTGCGGCGCGCGCACCTCGTTTGATCGCAGCACCGTTGCCCATGGAGTACGGTGATGAGAGGCACTCGACACCGCTGCTGTGGCAGATACTGCGGGTGTCATCAGTTGACCCATCATCGACCACAATGATCTCAGCATCTGGATATGCGTCGCGCAAACGCGGCAGCAAAGCGGCAAGCGCAGGGGCTTCGTTCTTGGCGGGCAGGATAATGCTTAGACGATTCAACAGAAAGTTCCCCAATTTCTGGCAAATCATAGCGTGAAGCCCGATGAAGTTGATGCTGCAAATTGGCATTCGCGAACTACGAGCCCTGTTTGGTAGTCCTAGCGGCTAAAGGTAGCCCTTAGAAGGGCTTGCATTGAGATCACTGTCTGAATCGGGGGTTTGTTTGATTCCATGGGCTGACCAACCGCCGTCTTAGCAAGTGGTCTCATGACGCTATTCATAACTGTACGTAATATGATGACCTGAGGTTCGAACTGCGGTAGATTCAACTACATACGCGTAAGGGGTCAGAAACCATGTCATCACAATTGCAGCCATCGCTAGTAGGGCTTTCTGGCATGGCCCGCCGGCTGGTTTCCGAGGGCGTGCTGCCCGAGGCCGACGTGCGCAAAGCGATGGCTGACAGCGTCCAGAACAAGACTGCCCTCGCCTCCTGGTTGCTCGATCACAACCTCGTCGAGAGCATTCAGCTGACTCAGATTGCTTCGGCTGAGTTCGGCATGCCAATGATCGATGTGGCGTCACTCAATCCTGCCCATATGCCGCTCGATCTGATCAGCGAAGCTCTGATCAGCAAGCATCAGGCGCTGCCGTTGTTTCGCCGCGGCAAACGTCTTTTTGTCGGCATTGCCGATCCTATGCAGTCACATGCGCTGGACGAGATCAAGTTTCACTCCAACTGCATGGTCGAGCCTATCCTGGTCGAGCGCGGTTCGCTGGTACGCGTGATCGAAAGCCTGCTCAACAATATGCGGGACACCATGCCCGATTTGGGCGGCGGCGATTTGGAAGGCCTGGATCTCGAGGGTGGTGATGAGGAGGCCGAACAGACAGGCATCGATGCAAATGCCAATGATGACGCTCCCGTCGTCAAGTTCATCAACAAGATTCTGGTGGACGCCATCCGTCGCGGTGCCTCGGACATCCATTTCGAGCCGTTTGAGACGCAGTATCGGGTTCGTCTGCGCATGGACGGCATGCTCAAGGCTGTAGCCAGCCCGCCGATGAAGATGGCCAACCGTATCTCGTCGCGATTGAAGGTTATGGCGCAGCTGGATATCGCAGAAAAGCGCACGCCACAGGACGGCCGAATCAAGCTCAACCTGTCCAAGACACGTGCAATCGATTTTCGCGTGAGCACCCTACCAACGCTGTTTGGCGAGAAAATTGTGTTGCGTATCCTGGACGGTTCTTCGGCCAAGATTGGCATCGAGAAGCTGGGTTACGAGCCGGAACAGCAGAAGCTTTATATCGACGCCATCCACAAGCCCTACGGCATGGTGCTGGTCACCGGCCCGACCGGTTCCGGCAAGACGGTGTCGTTGTATACCGGGTTGAATATGCTCAATACGGCCGAGCGCAATATATCAACGGTGGAGGATCCGGTCGAAATCCGCGTCGAGGGCATCAACCAGGTTCAGCAAAACGTCAAACGTGGCATGACCTTTGCCAGCGCGCTGCGCTCGTTTTTACGACAGGATCCCGACGTGATCATGGTCGGCGAAATTCGTGACCTGGAGACCGCCGAGATCGCGATCAAGGCTGCACAGACAGGCCACATGGTGCTGTCCACCCTGCACACCAATGATGCGGCGCAGACCATTGCGCGTCTGATGAACATGGGTATTGCGCCTTACAACATCACGTCCTCGGTCACGTTGATCATCGCGCAACGATTGGCCCGCCGCTTGCACGAGTGCAAGAAGCCACAGGAACTGCCGTCCGAGGTACTGCTCAAGGCCGGGTTTACACAGGCCGATATTGATTCCGGTATGGTCATTTACCAAGCTGTCGGATGCGATGGCTGCAACGAAGGCTACAAGGGCCGGGTAGGTATCTATCAGGTGATGCCGATGCTTGAGGACATTCAGAAGATCGTGTTGAAAGGTGGCAACGCCCTGCAAATTGCCGAAGTGGCTAAAGCTGCGGGTATCAATGATCTGCGCGCATCAGCGATGCTCAAAGTCAAAAATGGTTTTACGAGTCTCGCGGAAATTGATCGCGTGACCAAGGATTAAGCCGTAAACCGATCCAACCGCTGCGATGAACTTGCGCGCGCGGCCACGGTTTACAGTCGTGATTTGAGATAAATTGGCTAAATACCTTGTCAGCGGCATGCTGCTGGCGGGTCTGAGCTGGACCACAGGGGAAAAGGCATGGCCACGGCGAACACCGCAGCAAACAAGTCGCGAGCACTCGGTGCTCAGCGCGCTGAAGTCAGCAAGCAGACAACCTATGAATGGGTTGCCCTGGACAAGCGCGGCAAACGCATGAAAGGCGACATGCCGGCAAAGAACGCCTCATTGGTAAAGGCCGAACTGCGTCGCCAGGGCATGAACCCGCAAACCGTGCGGGAACGCGCAAAACCGCTGTTCGGATCTACCGGCAAAAAGGTCAAGCCGGGAGATGTGGCGATCTTCAGCCGACAGATCGCGACCATGATGGCATCGGGTGTGCCGATGGTGCAGTCCTTCGACATCATTGCCGATGGCCAAAAAAACATACGCTTCAAAAACATACTACTGGAGGTAAAACAGAGCATCGAAGGCGGTGCCGCCTTGCATGAGGCGTTAGGGCAATACCCACTGCAGTTCGACGAACTTTATTGCAATCTGGTCCATGCAGGTGAAACCTCAGGTGTACTGGATACCGTGCTCGATACGGTTGCCACTTACAAGGAGCGTACCGAAGCGCTCAAGAAGAAGATCAAGAAAGCGCTGTTTTACCCGATGATGGTGCTGGCAGTGGTTTTTGTGGTCATCTTGATCATGTTGCTCTTCGTGGTGCCGGTATTCGCCAAGACCTTCCAGGACGCCGGCGCTCAGCTACCCGCTCCAACCCAGCTGCTGGTCGATGCATCGGCGTTCATGCAAAGCTACTGGTGGATTGTTATCGGAGTCATCGGCGGCAGCATTGCAGCCATCGTCATCGCAAAAAAACGCTCTCCGAAATTTGCGCATTTCATGGATCGGGTCGCGCTAAAAATGCCGGTCATGGGCGATATTGTACGTAACTCAGCCGTCGCCCGCTTTGCGCGAACACTGGGGGTGACTTTCCGCGCCGGCGTGCCGTTGGTTGAGGCGCTTGATGCAGTAGCTGGTGCCACCGGCAGCATTGTTTACGGTGACGCTGTCCGCCAGATGCGTGAAGACATTGCCGTAGGTCATCAGCTGCAACTGGCAATGAAACAAACCAACCTTTTCCCAAACATGGTCGTGCAAATGACAGCCATCGGCGAAGAGTCAGGCTCGCTGGATAACATGCTGTTCAAGGTTGCCGAGTTCTATGAAGACGAGGTTGAAAACGCCGTCGATACGTTATCCACGCTGCTCGAGCCACTCATCATGGTGGTTCTCGGCACGCTGGTCGGCGGCATTGTGATTGCTCTGTATCTGCCGATCTTCAAGCTAGCCGGCACTTTCTAAAATTCGTTGTTCAAAGACGCCGCAGAGTTGCCATTACCTGGTGATGATGCGGCGTTTTGCTTAGCTCAGGAATAAGTCATGCCCGAAATGCCACTGGTGGTCTGGATTGCCTTTGCCGGAGTGCTTGGATTGGTGGTCGGAAGTTTTCTAAACGTAGTCATTCTCCGCTTGCCTGAGCGTATGGCGGCATCGTGGGAGCAGGAGGCGCGCGAAGTACTGGCGCTGGAAGCCGAGCCAGCACCACTACCCCCTGGCATCGTGCACGAACCATCGCATTGTCCGCAGTGCAAGCACAGGCTGTCGGCGATAGACAATATTCCTGTGTTTGGCTGGCTGTTCTTGCGAGGACGTTGCCGCTACTGCCAGGTAAAAATTTCCATCCAGTATCCCTTGGTGGAATTGTTGAGTGGCGTACTCAGTGCCGTCATCGTGTGGAAATTCGGTCCATCATGGTCAGCCCTTGCCGGACTGGTACTTACCTGGTCCCTGATTGCGCTTTCCGGCATCGATTTCCGCACACAGCTACTGCCTGATCAGCTGACCTTTCCCTTGCTGTGGTTGGGATTGTCGCTGGCGCTTTTGCCAATGTTCGTCACTGCGCCATCGGCCATCATTGGAGCCGCTATCGGCTACCTGAGCCTATGGGGCGTCTACTGGCTTTTCAAACTGCTGACTGGCAAGGAGGGCATGGGCTATGGCGACTTCAAATTGCTGGCTGCACTCGGTGCGTGGATGGGGCCGATTTCTTTGTTACCGATTGTCTTGCTTTCCTCTTTGATCGGCGCGCTAGTGGGGGTCAGCTTGATCGTGTTGCGCAAGCGAGATAGCCAGATCCCCATGCCGTTTGGGCCGTTCATTGCTGCGGCCGGCTGGGTGTGGTTCGTGGCTGGCGACAGCCTGCTACAGGGCTATCTGCACCTGTCCGGCCTGGGGTGAATATGCAGGTAAATACGCTGATCATTGCGCTAACGGGCGGCATCGCAGCGGGCAAGACTGCGGTAACGCGCCGGTTTGAGGCGCTGGGCGTACATGTGCACGATGCTGATATCGCGGCGCGGGAAGTGATTGCGCCGGGTACATCGGGACTGAGCGCCGTAATTGAGGCTTTTGGTGCGGATGTGCTTGATGCCATGGGCAAGTTGGACCGCTGGGCCATGCGAGAACGCATATTCGTCGACCCGATGGCCCGACGCAAACTGGAAGCGATCATTCACCCTCTCGTTCGCGACTGGCTGCGCGATCGTGTTGCCGCCGAGACCGGGCCTTATTGTCTGCTGGCCATTCCCTTGCTGGCTGAGAACCTCGCGCACTACCGGTGGATCAAACATGTGCTGCTGGTCGACGCGCCGGAGTCGGCGCAACTCGACCGACTTGTCCTGCGTGATGGTATTGATGAAACATTGGCTCGCCGCATGCTCGCCCAGCAGGCCAGCCGCGCGGAGCGACTGGCGCTAGCGGATTACGTCATCGACAACAGCGGCGACGAGGTCGCGCTCGATATGGCTGTTGCTCAGCTGCATCAGAAATTTCTGGCGCTGTCACAACGAGCCCTGTAATGAACGCATTGTGCCTTCGCTGAATGGGCAGACACCCGATATTTCGTCTACTCAGACAACACCCTTCAAATCGGCCAGAATCCCAGAATACCCGCCATGCCTTGGGCACCCATCTGCTTTGCTTGCGTCAGGTCCCGTGAACCGAGTACGCCCACGGTATACACCGGTAACGAAGCTTCTTCTGCGAGCAACTGGAAGTCTGACCATTCCGCCCGCAGGGCATCCGTACCGCCGACTGAAGCCATTTTCAAAGGCAAGATAGCGAAGTCCGCTTGTATCTCTGTTGCTTTGGCCAATTGCGACGCATCGTGGCAACCGACACTAATCAGTTGACGCCACGGCAAAGGCCGCTCCGAGGTTTTCAGCAACTGTTCGCTGGTGATGTGAGCACCGACACCGAGTCCCTGCGCACCCTCAATATCGCCATTGAGCAGAAGCTGCGCGCCGTACTTGCGAGTGGTCGGCAATAACTCCGCTGCAAACGAACGAACGGCCGTGACCGGCCAGAGCGGCAGATGAAGCTGCAACAGCCGCACACCGTCTTGAATTGCCCGACAGATTCGCTCGCGCCATTCATCACGCTGATCGAGCGTGACATCGGCAGGCGTGATCATATACATGGCCGGTAGCCGCAGCGCCTGCAGGATCGGCCGATCAGCAGGCGTCATGCTTTCCGGATCAATCTGCGCGGGATCGCACCATTGCAGCGCCTGTCCTTCCAGCGATTGCGGCATACCGTCCCATCGATCCACATGCCAGGCGTCCAGCACCAAGGTGCGGTCATCGTAGGTCCACGGCACTCGTATAAGTGGCGTGGCCGACTTGAGCTCGATACCAAGCTCCTCGCGCAATTCACGGGCTAACGCTGCGAATGGTGATTCGCCCGGCTCAAGCTTGCCGCCGGGGAACTCCCAGAATCCTGCAAGATGCTTACCCTGCGGACGCTCCGCCAGCAGCACGCGTCCATCCGTATCAACGATGAGACCGGCCATCACATGCATGGCGGGCGGGACTCGGTAGCTAGAGCGTGTCATCAAATGCCAGCGGCCGCGACGGGTAGTTCCGTCAGTTGCTGCGCAGGTACTCGACCATATCGAAGTCGTAAGCGTGTTCGGCATCGGCCTTGTGATGCACACGGGAAACTTCGGTCCAGTCGCTGAAATGCGTGCCGGGAAAGAAGGTATCCGCACCGTTGATCGCTGCGCTGACCCAGGTCAGATACATGCGACGGGCAATCGGCAATGCCTCGGCAAATACCTGACCGCCGCCAATCACCATCAGGCCGGTCTGATCGGTACGCGCCAGCGCTTCTTCCACCGAGCGCACGGTAATCTGACCCGGAAATGGTGCTTCGTGCCGGCGGGAAAGCACCATGTTGACGCGATCCGGTAGCGCACGGCCAATGGATATAGCGGTGTTGTAACCCATCAGCACG
>Ga0302230_10002122_pt1 | contig 12028 bp, 9 predicted proteins | sample II_Palsa_N2_1_FD_193523 | JGI IMG/M metagenome (GOLD analysis project Ga0302230, IMG submission 193523) | Peat permafrost microbial communities from Stordalen Mire near Abisko, Sweden - II_Palsa_N2_1 | ecosystem: Environmental > Terrestrial > Soil > Palsa > Peat permafrost | place: Sweden... | reverse complement strand
CGCGTCGTGCGCGCAAACATCACAAGGTGGGCTTCCATGCCCGCACTTTTCAAGGTAAACCAGATTCGGATTGACCATCGCATCTGCGGCAGGCAAGTGTTCGCCCGGTAGATGGTGATCGGTAATGATGACCTTGATACCGCGCGCTCTGGCCGCCGCCACGCCAGCCACGCTGGCCACGCCGTTGTCGACGGTGACGATCAGCTGCGGTGTCGGCTGCATCGATTCGACCAGCGCCGCACTGAGCCCGTAGCCGTGGATGAAACGATGCGGCACTGCATAACTCACCCGCTTCGCACCCAGCAGCCGCAGCCCACGCACGGCAACGGCAGTACCAGTGGCGCCATCGCAGTCGTAGTCACCGGCAATCACGATGGTCCAGTCGTCACGAATCGCCTCGAGCAGAATCTCGATCGCCTGCGCCATGCCGCCCAATGTTTGTGGCGACAACATGCGCGCCAGTCGATGCTCCACTTGATCCGGTGTCAGCACGCCACGCGCCGCATAAACCTGTTGCAGTACGGCGTGCACTGAATCAGGCCAACCACTGGGCTTTCCCAAGGCGGTGCGACGGCGCAGCTGCGGCACGATCAACGCCCTGCCCTCCGCCACACGCGCCAGCGATGCCATGGCTGGCTCTGCCAACGTTCGGCGCTGGCGAAATGCAATCGAACCGATTGTCGACGCAGCAGCGGCTGAAGGATAACCAGCCACTCCGACTCGATTTTTCTGATCGGCAAATCCTGTAAATCAATCAGCCATCCATTCGATGCGGCAGCGACGTTTTGTGGTGTTCGTGCCAGAACCTTGATGCCGGCTTGTGCCGCCAGTGCGGTGAGCAGTAAGTCGTCGCTGATCACGCCATTCAACTCGCTAGCCAGCGGCGATGGCAAAGAGCCACCGCCCCACAGCCAAATGCTGTTCACTGGTGCGAGCCCACGTGCGCGACGATCGGTGTTCAACGGATGCTGATGCAGCAGCACCTGGATGTCGTTGAGCAGCACGCGCCAGCGGCGACCTTCAACACCCTGCGGCAAGTGCTGCGAAAGATCTTCGCCCAGCGCCTGCTCTGGCGCGGCAAAATCTGGCAGCGGCGTGTTCGATGGCAGACGCACATGCCAGCGATCGGGCGTGGTGATTTTCAGTTCAATGCCAGCGTCATCAAATGCGGGGCGCAGCGCTTCAGCAAACGCGAGCGCTTCGTCCATCGTCAGCTGTAGCTGCCCACAGGCAAGCAGCCTTACGCCATTCATCTCGGGCTGTACCCAGGCCGGATCGGCGGACAGCCAAGTATATGCACCAGTATCGTGTGCAATGTAATCACGGGTTGTAGCAGCAGCGGCCAACGCGCTATCGGCGCCGACAAAGTAATCGCCCAGGCCGGCCAGATAGCCGGCGCGTCCATCGGTGAGTCGATCGGCGCGAACCAGCAAATCACGCAGCGCAGCGCCAGAGCTAACCGGCGGCAGCGCCGGTAACCACACATGTACCGTTGGCTCCGGCTTCGCTGTCATGCCCGCACCTTAAGCTTCCAACTGCTCGTGGATTTCCAGCCACTCGGTTTCCAGCGCTTCCTTTTCCTTGCGCAATTCGGTCTGTCGCTGGCCCAGACGCATCATTTCGCCGGTCGGGCCGTTATACGTGGCCGGATCGGCCAACGTCGTTTCCAGCGTTGCCAGTTCAGCGTCGATAGAGGCGGTGCGCGATTCGATCTTTTTCACACGCTGCCGCGAAACTTTTTCGTTCTCACGCTGAGCCGCATGATTGCGCTTACGCTCTTCCGACGATTCGATCTTGATCACCGGCGCTTCCGGCTTGGCTGCCGCGCCAGCCTTGGCCGCCTTCTTATTGGCTGAGCCGCGCGAGCGCAGCCACTTCGCATAATCGTCCAGGTCGCCGTCGAAGCCTTCCACCACACCGTCAGCTACGCGCCAGAAGCTGTCACAGACCAGACCAAGCAAATGGCGATCGTGCGACACCAGCACCAGCGCGCCGTCGAAGTCGGACAACGCGTCGGCCAGTGCCTCGCGCATGTCCAGATCGAGATGGTTGGTCGGTTCGTCGAGCAGCAGCAGATTGGGCTTGTCCCACGCGATCAGGGCGAGCGCTAAACGCGCACGCTCGCCACCGGAGAAACCGTCCACCGACTCGAACGCGCGATCACCCGCAAAATTCCAGGTGCCGAGGAAATCGCGCATCACCTGGGTCGCCACGCCCGGCGCCTTGTCCATCAGATGTTCCAGCGGACTGGCGCCTTCGCGCAGGCTCTCGACGGTGTGCTGGGCGAAGTAGCCGATCTTCAGGTCCTTGTGCGCCTTACGCTCGCCGCTGAACGGATCGAGTTCGCCGACCAACGTCTTCACCAGGGTCGATTTACCCGCACCGTTCGGGCCGAGCAGACCGATGCGGTCACCCGCTTCCAGGCTAAAGCGCACGTTGTCCAGGATGATGTTGTCCGGGCCGCCCTTCTCGTCGGGATAGCCGGTGACGATCTCCTCCAATTGCAGCATCGAATCCGGCAAACGATCCGGTTTTGCGAACTGAAAATGGAAAGAGCGATCCGCACGTACTGCCTCGGTACCCGCCAGTTTCTCCAACCGTTTCATGCGCGACTGGGCCTGCTTGGCCTTGCTGGCCTTGGCCTTGAAGCGATCGACGAAGGATTGCAAGTGCGCGCGCTCGGCCTGCTCGCGCTCGTGGGTGATCTGCTGCTGGCGCAACTGCTCGGCACGCAGACGCTCGAAGGCGCTGTAGTTGCCGGTGTACATCTTTGCCTTACCGTCATGCAGATGCATGGTGTGGGTAATCACGCCATCGAGAAATTCACGATCGTGCGAAATGATCAGCAAGGTACCCTGATAGCGGCGCAGCCACTCCTCCAGCCACAGCACTGCATCCAGATCGAGATGGTTGGTGGGCTCGTCGAGCAGCAGCAGCTCCGACGGCGCCATCAGTGCCCGCGCCAGATTGAGCCGCACGCGCCAGCCACCCGAGAACTCCTGCACCGCGCGCTCATGGGTTTCCGGCGGAAAGCCCAAGCCGTGCAACAGCTTGCCGGCACGAGCGCGGCCGTCATAACCGTGCAGTTCCTCGATACGCTGATGCGCACGCGCCATCGCCTCGGTATCGCCGCTTTCGGCGGCGTCACTCTCTTCCTGCAGCACGGCAGCAAGCTCTTCATCGCCGCCCAATACATAGTCGATGGCGGCGTCGGGCAGCGCCGGGGTTTCCTGCGCCACCGAGGCCAGCCGCAGCTTGGCCGGGATATCCAACTGGCCGGCATCGCCGTCCAGCTTGCCCTGCAAAGCCGCGAACAGGCTGGATTTGCCGCAGCCATTACGGCCGATCACGCCCAGGCGCCAGCCGGTCTGGATCACCAGATCGATATCGGAAAGCAGCAAACGGCTGCCGCGGCGCAAGGCAAAGTGTCGAAAAGCAATCATGGTGTCGCTGGTGTCCGAATCGGGCAGGCTGTGACCCGCAGCCGCCCATGATAGCGGGGATCAAGGTATTCTCGCCCAATCGGAGTGCTGCGCCGAGGTGAGAGGGAATGCCGATCCGGTCGCAATCGCACCACATCGACATGGCGTAACTTACAAATATGTTTGCCACAAGTGGCGTCGTCGATACTGTGCTTGCCACTATGTAGCGCGGCATCACGGGTTTTGCTACAACATGTTTCATAGAGTCTTGGTTTCATAGAGTCTTGCGTGCATAAAATCTTGTGCGTACACAGCCTTAGTTAGGGATAGGGGGAGCCATGGTCAAGTTCATCCGCCGTTTGCCGGTCATCGTCGTGCTGGCAGCTATCGGCAGTTTCGCTGCCTCGTCAGGTGTCAGCGCTGCTCCACAGACGCAGACGCACGGCGACAACCTGCTGGTGCATCGCGTGCAGCAGGAAAACGGCATGAACCTGCCTAGCCGCGGCATGAGCATGGCGCAGGTTGAAAAGGCCTACGGCGCGCCGCAGAGCAAGCTGTCGCCACGCGGCGGTGATAGCAGCAAGCATCCGGTGATCAACCGTTGGGACTACGCCAACTTCATCGTGTATTTCGAGCGCAGCCACGTCATCCACTCGGTGCTGAACACGCCGGCGGGCAATAACACCAACCCCGCTGCCGTCAACTGAACAGCGTCAATTGATTGGGCCCTCCAGGAACGCGGCCTGTGGCGACACAGGCCGCGTATGTATGTGGCTGTAAAACCCCCGTCGTACAATGGAAAGCTATTGCTCTCCATCTACGCTTGAGAATTCTTCGCATGACCGACCACACCTTGCGCCTGCCGGCGGAATGGGAGCCGCAGTCCGCGGTGCTGATCGCCTGGCCACACGCTGGCACTGATTGGGCCGAACGCCTGGACAGCGTTGAAACGACCTATACCGCGCTGGCGGCAGCCGTCACCCGCTTCCAGCCGCTGATCATCGTGGTGCCCGATGCGGACCTGCACGCGCATGTCGAAACACTGCTGCGCGAGCATGGCGTTGACCGGACGCGCGTGCGCTTTGTCGAACTGCCTTACGACGACACCTGGCTGCGTGATTCCGGCCCGATCACCCTGAGTGCGGGCGACGACAGCTATCAGCTCACCGATTTCCGCTTTACCGGCTGGGGTGGCAAGTTCAGTTCGACGCAGGACGACGCCCTCGTCGCCGGGCTGGTCGAGGCCGGCGTGTTTGGCAAAGCAACGCATCGACGTATCGACTGGGCGCTGGAAGGCGGTGCGATCGAGAGCGATGGCGAAGGTACCGTGCTCACTACCTGGCGCTGCCTGGTGCAGCGCCACCCCGAGCAGTCGCGCGAGGAAATGAGCGCGATATTGAGCGACGGCCTGCACGCCGAGCGCGTGCTATGGCTAGATTACGGCTACCTCGAAGGCGATGACACCGACGCGCACATCGACACCTTGGCCCGCTTCGCGCCAGGCGCGCGCATCGTGTTCCAGGCCTGCAACGATGCCAGCGATCCTCATCACGACGAACTTCAACGCATGGCCGACGAACTGGCCGCCTTGCGCACCAGCGATGGCCGTCCGTATCAGCTCTATCCGCTGCCGTGGGCGCAACCGATTCTTGATGAAGGCCGCAGGCTCGCTGCGTCGTACGCCAATTACCTGATCGTCAACGGTGCCGTGCTGGTACCAGCCTACGGCGATCCGGCCGATGATGAAGCCGCCCGCATCATCGGCTCAGCCCATCCCGGTCGCGAGATCGTGCAGGTGCCCTGCCGCCCGCTGATCTGGCAGAACGGCAGCCTGCACTGCATCACCATGCAGTTGCCTTCCGGCCTGGCCTGAGAGCCTGTTCACGCTCTCCACGTAGTCCGCAGGGAGAACATGAACAGGCTCTGGGATTTTCCGCATCGGCTAAACTTGACGGCTAGCCACTCAAAAAGCTGTTGCCCGAGGATTGAGCCCATGACCCGCAAGACCCTGAAGGTCGCCCTGCTGCAGGAAACCCATCGCGGCAGCCGCGATGCGAATCTCGATGCGATCGAAGCAGGTCTGCGCGAGGCGGCGACAGCAGGCGTCGAACTGGTGTTGCTGCAGGAGCTGCACAACGGGCCGTATTTCTGCCAGCGCGAATCGGTGGAGGAATTCGACCAGGCGGAGAGCATTCCCGGCCCCGGCACCGAGCGGATCGGTCAGCTGGCGGCGGAACTGAAGCTGGTGATCGTAGCTTCGCTGTTCGAGAAGCGCGCCACCGGCCTGTATCACAACACGGCCGTCGTGTTCGATCGCTCGGCGGCGATCGCAGGCAAGTACCGCAAGATGCATATTCCGGACGATCCGGCCTTCTACGAAAAATTCTATTTCACGCCCGGCGATCTCGGCTTCGAGCCGATCAATACCTCGGTCGGTCGGCTCGGTGTGCTGGTGTGCTGGGATCAGTGGTATCCAGAAGCCGCGCGCCTGATGGCGCTGGCCGGGGCCGACCTGCTGCTGTACCCCACGGCAATAGGCTGGGATCCCAACGATGACCAAGCCGAAAAGGATCGCCAGCGCGACGCGTGGATCACCGTGCAGCGTGGTCACGCCGTTGCCAATGGCCTGCCGCTGCTGGCGTGCAATCGCACCGGTCACGAGTCCGATCCTTCAGGTGTGGGTGCCGGCATTACCTTCTGGGGCAGCAGCTTTGTCGCCGGCCCGCAGGGCGAGTTCCTGGCACAGGCTGAAACCGAAGGTCGCGTGCTGCTGATCGCCGATATCGACCTGGCCCGCAGCGAGCACGTGCGGCGCATCTGGCCGTTTCTGCGCGACCGCCGTATCGATGCGTATGACGATCTGCTCAAGCGCTTCCGTGACTGAAGCGACGCATCGGCGTCGCTTGTTCCCTGCCGCCGTCATCCCCATGACTGCCCTAATCCCACGACTGGCACGCTGATCGCATGAGTTTTCCCGAAACCAGCTCTCCCGAAACCGGCAGCGCTCTATTGCCAGCGCTGCAAGGCCAGCCGATCGAACGCGTGCAGCGCGACGGTGTGGAATACGTGGTGCTGGGCACCGCGCACGTATCAAAAGTCAGTGTGGACGCCGTCGATGCGCTGCTGGCAAACGAGCACTTCGACGCCGTCGCCATCGAACTATGCGACAGCCGCGCGCAAAGCATGCGCGATCCGGAAGCGTTCAAGCAGATGGACCTGTTCAAGGTGATCCGCCAGGGCAAGGCCGGCATGGTCGCCGCCAGCCTGGTGCTGTCCACTTTCCAGAAGCGTCTGGCCGACCAGTCAGGCATCCAGCCAGGCGCCGAAATGAAGGCCGCGATGGACGGCGCCGATAAACGTGCGCTGCCGCTGTGGCTGGTCGATCGCGAAGTCGGCACCACGCTGAAACGCGCGTGGCACAGCGTTGGTTTCTGGCAACGCTTCGGCTTGCTCGGCGGCCTGCTCGCCAGCGTGTTCGAGCGCGAGGCGATCGAACAGGAAGAAATCGAAAAGCTGAAACAGGGCGACCTGCTGGAAAGTGCCTTCAGTGAATTCGCCAGCGAATCCAAGCCGCTTTATCAAAGCCTGATCGGCGAACGCGATGCCTTCATGGCTGCACGACTGCGCGAAGAAGCTGCGCGCACGGCCACCGCCGAACCACGTCGCGTACTGGTCGTCATCGGCGCAGGCCATCTCAAAGGTTTGACCGGATTGCTGCGCGAGCAGCAGGACGACCCCGCGACCATCGTCGCCAATCTCGCCAGCACGCCACCGAAGGCACGCTGGCCGAAATGGGTGGCCTTGATTCTGGTGTTGGCCGTGTTCGCCGCGATTGGCTATGCGTTCCATCGCAACACCGCTCTGGGCGCGCAGGCACTGCGTGACTGGGTGCTCTACACCGCAGGTTTCTCCGCGCTCGGTGCCCTGATCGCCGGTGGTCACCCGCTGAGCATCCTCGCCGCGTTCATCGCCGGGCCGATCAAACCGTTTCGGCCCGGCATCCCTTCCGGCGGTATCAGCGCCATGGCCGAGGCCTGGGTACGCCGCCCGCGCGTGATCGACTTCGACACCTTGCGCGACGATATCGGCCACTGGAGCGGCTGGTGGAAAAACCGTGTAGCCCGCACCCTGCTGAATTTCTTTCTGGTCAGCCTCGGCACCATCATCGGCGAATACACCGCCGGCATCCATATCTTCAAAAGCCTGCTCTGAGGGTTTGTATTGATCGAGTAACGCGCGGCTGATCGCTTCACGCGTGTTACGATTCGCACCGCCTGCGGCCTCCGGCGCAGCGCCTCGCACACATCCGCCCAGATGGCGAAACTGGTAGACGCAAGGGACTTAAAATCCCTCGACCTCACGGTCTTGCGGGTTCGATCCCCGCTCTGGGCACCATGAACACCCACGCTTTTCAAGTATTTCTCACCATGAACACTGGTCCGCAATTCAATTATAGAAACGGGCCGTAATTCACCTTGTGGCAGTAACAGCCGGATTCTAAAGCAGACTGCTACTCAAAGCGGGAGGACGTTAAGTGAACCTGCAGCTCTGAATGTTGGGGGCGGTGGCGATGGCGACCTGAGAGGTTGCGGTCTGCGCCACTAATTAACTATCTCCTTCCCCTTTTCCGAACTTAACTACCCCGTCCCGTTTTCCGCTGACTCTGAGCCGTAGCACTTTTCCTACAACACCATCCCCCATGGGCATTACGATCGCTGACGAAGCCGCCACAAGACGGGCATTTGAGCGGCAAAGCCGAAGCCGAGAAGTGCGCCGCGCAAAAAGTGGAGTGGTACGGGCTTGAGCCCAAAGTCGATATCCATACTCCAGCATCCTAGAGCAAGGGCCATGCAAAGCAGGCCGATCTTCGACAGAGTGCGAAATCGAGAATCGCGATCATTACTTGGGCGCACGGTCCGTTCCTCAGATTGCTCGGGCTAAACGGTGATCTCTCATCTGAGCCGCAAAGGCAGCCGACTTGGAGCGCCTCATGCTGATCCCATTAATTTCACACTGTCAAGAGAGGAAACTTTGACCTTGTCTGTAACTTAGGCCGCTACAAATACGGGGATAAGGTCTGCCGCCATTTGGGCTTCAATATCATCGGGAATTAGTCGCTGAACTCGGCCGCTCAGTAGCGAAGGGAGCGCCCAATTTCGCCCGATACGGTTACCACGTCACTTCTTGATTAAAAACTTGTCTAATGTACTTTTCTGCGGAGGTGGTTTCGCGCTCTTCTTGCGCGGCCCACCCGCGGGCGTCGCCGGTGGTTTCTGTACACCCGTTTTCGCCTGCGTTGAACCCGCGTTTCGATTCATGGGTGACTGGACTCCAACGAACGTTTTTGCGAAACCTGTTGGCGCTTTATGTTGTTCTGAAGAGCCGCCCGAATTGAATGTTGTTGGCTTCGGAACACTTAGGCTAGGGAATGTCGAGCCCCCACGGCCGCTCTGGATCTGAGCAGTTGTTGTGCGCGATGTCCCGTTATCTGTGCTTTGCGTGGAGGGGGTGGCATTGGGACTTCTGACGGCACTTGTGCTTGCAGGTTTCACTGCAAATGTCTCAATGAGCTTTTGTCTCTTGTTTGTCGAAGCATCCTTCGGATCAGTTGGACGTTCTCTCTTCTCCGGGCGCTTCACAACATGCGTTTCAGTAACTCCATGCTCTCCTTTTATCTCGCTTGAATTGCCCCTATCTTGCGCCGCAGTGGTACTTGTGCTCACAGACTTCTTTGTAAATGCATCTAAGGGCTTCTGTCTCTTGTTTGCCAAAGCATCCTTCGGATCAGTTGGACGTTCTCTCTTCACCGGGCGCTTCACAACATGCGTTTCAGTAACTCCATGCTTCCCTTTTGTCTCGCTTGAATTGCCCCCACCGTACGCCGTAGTAGTGGTAGTAGTGGTAGTAGTTGAGCTAAAGACGGACGAGCTGCTGGAAGCAGGCTCATCTGACGGATTCCAACTCCCCCCAGCCGACGTGAATCCCGAACCAGCTAACGGAGGCTTTTTGACGCCTCCAAAAAAAGCGTCCATGGGCCCCGGCCGCCCATGATTGGCGTGTTTATTGATGATCTTGAATGTGCGATCACTTGACTGGTAAAAGGTTCCAGCCTTAGTTTGAACTAGCTTTTCAGCAGGAAGAGGGTCCAATGGCGGCGTTATATCTCTGCGGTCGTTATCCACGCCAGCAAAAAGCGTCTTGAATGACTTGACCGTTTTGATCTCCTCTAGACGCCCATTGGGAAGCGCTTTGACTGTCGCCCCTTTCGTCCCAACGATCCTCATTGTGTCTAAGCGCTGTTTTTCTTCGAATGTCGATGTTTTGAACTCAACGAAGGACGTAGTCTGACTGCCGTCCTTATCTATCTGCTTCATCAAATCCGGGCGCCGGGGGCCTCCCCCCCCAACTTTCACCTCTGCCTGTGGGTAATATCGCCTTTCGTTTCTCTGCTCGACAGGCATACCCTGATACTTTTTTAAATAGGCGCCATATTGCCTCGCCTCGTTGATGTGGCCTGGCTTAAAAGTATGATCGGTTTCGCGCTTGGCATTCCCGAGCGATTCGGTCATTGCAGCTCTAAGTCGCGCCTCATTATCGTCCTCAACCTTTTTAGGAAAGTGAGCGTCCATGAACTTGCCGGGCTCGGAACCAACCTGGTCGAACTTTTTTTTGAAAGCCTTGTACGCCTCTAACCTGGGCCTAACCGCTTTCCCTGATGTTTTTTTCGACCCGTCACCAGCATCCATCGCACCCTCTCCCTGCCTTATGCGTCGAGACACATCTTGCTTAGCCGTGAACGCAAAAATACCGCGAGCAGCCTGTTTTTGGCTACGTTCTCTCTCAGCCTTCTTACCCTATACCCCCGGTTGTTAGCCGGACTGAGCACAGATAAGCTCCTATTGAATCAGCGCATTGCGCTGGGGTAGCCACTTGCAACACCGTACCGTCGGTGTTGTAAGCAGTAAGTAGGTCAGTACCCGTTGCGTCGATCGCGCGCGGCGGTTGACACCACCGACCTGCGATAGCAGACTCGATTTCAAGGAGCGTAGAAACTCCCTCTCATAGCGGTCCCACCTCCGACAAACCGGTGGTTTTTTTGTGCCTACGTGTGTTGTAGGTGCAATCGACGCGTTGCCTGCGTCGGGAGGGCGGCTAATACAACACCCTTCGGGGAAATACGCCCGCCGGCTATGAGCGGTTTCTAACCTCCCGACTTCCCGTCCGGCATCATGCCGTGGACGGGCGATGCTACGGAACCAGGAGGCGGCCATGTCGACGTTCGATTCAGATGATCGGGAAACGATGGGTTATTTTCTGCCGGAGGACAGCCAGCTCCGGCTGAAGAAGCTGCGCGAGTACGCCGAGTTCCTTTCGCATATAGCGCAGCCGCGCACGGCGGACGTGGCGCAGGAATGGATCCCCGAGATTCGCGTGGGCGAAGTGGCGATCTGCCTGGAATTGCTGGCGGAGCAGATGGGGCTCGTGCTGGACGACCTCTCGTTTCCAGCCTACCGGTCCGAAAGCGAGGCGGAGCCTGCGGTCGACGCGAAGGCAGAAGCCGCGGAGGTGATGCCCGGCGATGCGGGTGGGCGCTACCTCTTCGGCATGACCCTGGATCAGGTCGATACGCTCAACCAGCTGATCGACATGATTGCGGCCCATGGCGACGTGGTGACCGCCAGCAACGACGCCGAGCTGGCCGATCACACGCTGTCGCTACTGGGGCATGCCATCTTCAACGACGCGCGGGCTGTGCGCGAGATCATCCGCCAGGTGGAATCGCAGAGGCTCAAGGCGGCACGCGGTTCGCAAACTGGCGTGGGCGAAGAGCGGGGCGAATACCATGCGGGGCGAGCGTGTTTGCCTGCGGACCGCGTGGCGCATTCCGCGTGGCGGCTGACCGGGAAAAAGATCGGGGGCAAATATAGCTACTCACGACACTCAGGCCATGACGACCGGTGTCATATGACGGATGGCATGATGGCTTCCCCGTGATCGGGAACTTTGCCGACAGGGAGGCAAAAAAATATGGGGCGGCACGCCTTCTCGGCGTCCGCCACCATGGGGTGAAAAGAATTCGCCACCAACTTAACTACCCCCGCCGCCTTTTCCGCCGCGTCATCGCGCTTCAGCACAATCTCTCCGCTGCTGTTGTAAGTCACCCTTGGCGTCAATGCTGGTGTAGATAAGAAAAAAACGAAGCAGAGAGCTAAACAAAAAGCGGCCATCACGGATGAGTCTTTGACTTTCTCCGCGAAACGCCCTCATGCCCTGCTTCCCTTGGCTGTGCTTCTGGCTGACCCAGTGGCGTTGCTTGATCAACCGGTGCTTGCTCTGGCTGGGTCCGTCACGCGCAGTATCCGCAGTATCGTTACGGCGTTCTTGCCATCGGGCTTTCCCGATCGTGTCGCCGGTGCACGCACGTGCCAAGCCCAGCTGGGTACGTGAGGAACGCCTGGCGCTGGCAGCACGCGATCCGGCGATAAGCTGCCGCCGGCTGGCCGATATCTTCAATCGCCGCCACATGAGCGATAGTCGGACCGTCGGCAAGAGCTTTGTCGCCACATTGCTCAAGCGACATCGCGCCGATATTCTGCAGCGTCGAC
>Ga0302230_10002120_pt1 | contig 12030 bp, 25 predicted proteins | sample II_Palsa_N2_1_FD_193523 | JGI IMG/M metagenome (GOLD analysis project Ga0302230, IMG submission 193523) | Peat permafrost microbial communities from Stordalen Mire near Abisko, Sweden - II_Palsa_N2_1 | ecosystem: Environmental > Terrestrial > Soil > Palsa > Peat permafrost | place: Sweden... | reverse complement strand
CAACGAAATGACCGATCTGTACGGGATGCTGGGCGGGGTGTACGGGGTCGTGAGCGGGTTTGTCCTCGGCATGTCCTATTATCGTGGTGTGTACACGAGGCCGCGGGTCGTGCGCTGTACTCTGCTGGGGCTGGTGGTGGGGACGGGTGCGGCTGCGGTGTATGCGCAGCTGTTTGAGCATTCGTGTTCGCCAGTGAATCGTGAGGTGTATCCCGATTAGGGCATTAGGCTAGTTCTAATATAGCGCTCGACGGTGGACCTGCTGGTTATTAAGTATTATTATGTTTTATTATTAATTACACATTATTATTCCCTTACCGATTCTGCCCTTTCCTCTTGTTTTTCAACTGACAAAGCTGACAAGGTAAAACTAGATATTTATTCTCACTCAGATCGGAACCATGTGGGCTCGAGTGTATGCAAGTGCTTGCTTGGTGGTGTACGGCGGCCTATAGCCGAGATCCTTCACGGCCCTGGCGCTGCTGTAGTAGTGGTGGGTGCCGGCGAGGCGGATACGCGAAGGGTTGAAGGAGAACTTGATCTCGCCAGTGAGTGGACGCAAAAGCAGAAGGATCCACGACACGAGGATTGACAGGCTCAGGAGCAGCGTGTACGGGAGCGGGATGGATGGCCGCGGCATGTCCCAGAGCTGCATCACGTCGCCTGCAAACGTCCAGAAGCCGATCGGCACGCCATCGTCCACGTGGTACGCATTGCCATTGGCCGGCGAGCCCTCGTACAAGTTTTCGGCAGCGAGGATCATCGCGTAGGCAACGTTCTTGACAAACGTGACGGACGTGAGGTTTGTCCCGTCTCTGAAAAGGTAACACCAAAGTAAATAAATAAATTAAAAAATAAACAAACAAAAAAAAAAAACGTACCCGATCATGTACTTCATACGCCCGGCACGACCCTGTTGCAGCATTCCGTACACGGGCTGGTCCAGAGGAGGTCCGTAGATAAAGTGGGGTCGCACAGACAGCGTCATGAGCGTGCTCGAGTTTGCCGCGAGGACAATCTACGGTCAAAGAAACATTGTAGCGAACAAAACTCCTCCCCCCACCCCCTTTTTTCTGCACCTTTTCCTGCTCGATCTTGCTGCGAGCGTAGTAGTCCTGTGGCTGGGCAGCATACGGCAGCGACTCATCGCCATTGTGGAGATCCACGCCGCTGTAGAGCACGCTCGCGCTGCTTGTGAGCACGAGACGAGGCACGCCCGCCTGCCGACAAGCCTTGACGATCGTCTGGGAGCCCTCGATGTTGACCTTGTCAAAGATCGCCCTGAAATACTGTTTGGATGACCCTGCCAAACACAAGAGCGTACGTGTTGAGCGATTCGGGATGGGGTGAGGCCACGTTGAACACGGCATGTGCGCCCTGGAACGCCTGGTTCGTACTCCTCTTTATTCTAAGCACCCACCTACGTGGTACGATACCTTGAGCAGATCGTCCAGCTTGCACAGGTCGCCCAGGACGACCTCTGTCTTGCCGGGCGTGGTGCGCGTCTCCCTCGCTGGCGACGGTGCGCGCACGTCAAAGATGACGACGTCGACGTGCTTGGCCTCGAGGTCGTCCACGATGTGCCTGCCCAGGAAGCCCCCGCCTCCTATCACCACGACCTTGGATCCCTGTGCTTTTTGTTGGTGGTCAGTTCGCAGTGGCCTGTTTTTTTTTTGGGCGGAGTCACCTGTTTGAGGATGGCGCTGTCACTTTTGTTTCCCATCTTTCTGAAATGTTTCTGCTCGACCTGGTGTGGTCACTCGTGTGGACGGTCTGCGCCCTGTTTGGCCTGGTCTCCCTGGGCATGTACCTGGTGCCCGTCGTGCTGTACAGCCACGTGCTGGGCCCGCAGGACCTCAAGAAAAAGTACGGAGCAGAATGGGCCCTCGTCACAGGTTGTGTTTGTTCACTTCACCCTTCCCAAAGCACAAAACTCAAAGCACAACAAAACAAGCAGGTGGATCCTCGGGCATTGGCAAGGCCATTGTACAAAAGCTTGCGTCCCAGGGCATCAACGTCGTCGTCGCTGCGTTGGACGACAAGTTCCTCAAGGTATCGTAGGGGATGTTTCCATTAATAGCTCGTTCACCTACTTTTTGCGGCTGGCTTAGGATGCCACCAATGAGCTGCCCAAAGAGTTCCCGGGCGTCACCTTTCGCTTTGTGGCAGTCGACTTGTCGCAGGGAGACTACGTGGGGAAGATTGCGCAGTTCACCGATGACGTCCCTGTCACCCTCGTCTTCAAGTAACTCACGAAATCAACCTCACGCCACTGATCGATACTGTTTGGGTGTAGCAATGCGGGATACATCACCACCGGCTTCTTCTTTGAGAACTCGCTCGACAAGTACAACAAGTGGAATCATTTATACATTCATTAATTTAATTCGTTTTTTTTTTCTTTAAGAAACATGCGCAACTTTGAGGTCAACGCAGCCGCGTCCGTCAAGATCACGCACTACTTTTTGAACAAGATGATGGACAAGAAGCAAAAGGGGTTGATCGCGTTCACGTCGTCCTCGGCCGGCTTCATCCCGAACCCGCTCGCCGCGCTCTACGCCTCGACCAAGGCGTTCCTCACGACCTTTGCCGCGTCCGTCAGCGCCGAGGTCAAGTCCTTTGGCATTGATGTCGTCGTCGTCCACCCTAGCCCCATCTCGTCCCAGTTCTACAGCAACGCCGATGGCATGCAGGTCCTCATCTCCTCGGCCAACTTTGCACAGCCACCTCGTGTCATCGCCGATGCCATCTTTACCGCTGCCGGTCGCTTCACCATCGTTGATCAAGTACGTGGCTCAAAGGGCGTAATTAATAAACAAGCGAACTATCCTACTATATTGTAGGGAGTCATCACGCAAGCAATGAAGATCGGCCTCGCCAAACTGCTCGACTGGAACACGTTTGCCGAGATCATGACGCACATCGTTCGTTACACAGGAGACTTCAAGAACTTTGACCGCCGCAGGGCGCCCCGCGGTGCATCGCTCAAGGGATCTGGTTCCATCCGTGTGGCAACATAGAATTTGGGATTTGGAAATGGGATAATTTTGTTTTTCGTCAGTCTTAAAAAGGTAGTCGGGCTTTTTTTTTTTGGACAAGAAGGGGGGGAAACTGCTGCGAAACAAAGAAAGGGTTAAGGCTTAGCTAATATCATCGAGGGCCTTGTTGATGTCGGCAAACATATCATCAAAGTCCTTGCCGTACAAGGACGCACGGAAGGCAGGCTTGGTCGCGCTGATCGAGGGGGCCCGGTTGAGACCAGGAGGGCCGGTCGTGGGCTTGGGAGGGATGGCCATGTTTGGCTTGACCACCGGTTTGGAAGTGAGGATATCGGCTGGGATGGACGCGCTCTCGGCCTTGATGGCTTCCTCCAGGGTGTCGAGACTGGCAATCATTTGTTGCTGGCTCTGGCTGAACGTGCTCAGGCGTTGGCTCGAGCGGCTTTTGCGGGCAGCCTCCTCCAGTAGCACACGACGCTTGGTCAGCTCCTGGAAGTTGGACTCGGCGGCGGCCAAGCGCTGCTCCAGCGCCTGGAAACGTGCCACAAAGGCGATCACCTGGTCCTCTGTGATCTTGCGTGCAGTTTGGTCATCCTTGAATTGTTTCTACAAATAAAAAATAAAAATGGTTTAGCCTTGCTTTAACGATAATGCACGCACATTGACAGCAAGCAGGTCATCGCGCAGTTTCTTGCTGACGATCGACATGTCGTCGTTCATCTCTGTATTTTGGATGTCCATCTCGACCTCGACGTGGTTCTCTGGGAAGAGGCCAATGTTGCCCTGGCACTCGCCCTCCCACCAGCCATCGTTGGACTCGCAGTTGGTCACACAGATGATCGTGTGGTCGGGGAACGAGAGCTCGGCCGGGGTGTTGGCCGTGAACGGGAACAGCGTGCGTGCAAAGTGCGTGTACTTGGCCTCTTTTCCGCTGTGCTGCAAGCGGAAACAAGGTCAAATTGACGCAACGGTAATTGCCCCCTTGCGTACCTCAAAGATCTTCTTGTACATGGTTATGAGCTCGTCCACGACCTGCCCGACGATCGTCATATTCATCGCCACTTGCTCGGGCGTCTCGTCCTTTGGCCGCAGGATCGTTGGGCCAAAGACTGTCGCGAGGTTCTAAAAAAAACCAAGGGGTCAAGGATAGGAAAAAGAAAAATTTCCTCGTATACCACAGTGCCCATCTTGCTCTTTTCCTTACGCTCAGCCACCTTGACGAGCAGACCGATGAGTCGTTTTAACAGTACATAGTTGACGCGGGGCAGTGTCCTGATGACCGCTCGGTAGTATCGATGTCGTTGGTCGCCTTCGTGTGGCCTCGCTGAGGACGAAAAGTAAGATTTTTTTTTTTTTCATTCCAAAGGAAAAGGAGAGAGAAAAGCGAATGACGTACGCATGGCAATGCCGGCAAAGATTTCAAAGCGCTCAAAGGTCATGAGAGGGTTTGGCAAGTCGCGCAGGTACTGCTTGAAGACGCCAGTGACTGTGTGCTCGTCCATGTTGGTCAGATCAACATCTTCGCCGCGATCGATGCGAGCGCGTAGTTGGGAAATGCTGTTGCTTCCACCAGACAGACGGAAGATGCCCTCGGTTTCGACATCTTTTTATTGCAAGGCCGTGAGGGCTTTTTAAATTATGCTCTTAGTTACGTTTTGTCTCCAGGAACTGGAACATCCGCTCGATCATGAGGGGGATCTCGTAGTGATGCAGACCGACAGTGACAGCCTGCTCGAGAGGCACGCCAAAGAGAAGGGATTTGTTGGCAAGTTTAGTTCCTGGGCCACTGCCGGCAGCGTTGCTTTTCCCCGAAGCCATGGACATGATGGACGGGGCGCGCACCGATCCGGCTACGCTGTACACAGATGCGGCATCTCCTCGGGATTCTTTTTTATTTATTTATTTTTTTTTTTAATTTTATATATTTATTTTTCACTGTGCCAAAATATTGGTCGTACCAGTTGGACGGCGGAACAGGTCAGTGTTGGTGATGGACGGCTTGGGCGACTTGGTCTTGTCGCTCTTGGTTCCAAAGATGCTGCCTACGTTCTTGGCGAAGCTTGCCGTCATGGACTTTGTGGCTGTGCCTCCGACCTTGCGAGGCCGCAGTGTCAAAAGGCTTCCCGCCTTGATGTCCTGCGCGTACAGTGTTGTGTCGCGATTGAGCACTGTGCGTCAATTCGCAGGTAAGTATACTTGCAGTGTAGCTCAATAATAAAAAAGGTTACCATCGATGCTGCTTTCAAGCGAATACTCGTTGGCATTACGCAGGTCCAGCTCGAGACAAATGTCGCGGATGATGTCGTTCACGTGGGCGTAAAGGTCCACATTGAAGGCCTTGTGCGCGCTCCTGCTGTCGCCGTTGAGCACCGTCACGACCAGCTCCACCGGGACACGTTTGATGTACAGGACATCCTATTCGACCCCCGTGTTGTTTGGTTTTATTTAGCAGTCGAAAAAAAAAAACATACATTGTCCTTGACGTTGTAGCTCGCCAGTGTTCGCAGCGGATCCAGCCACCCCGCCGGCGTTGTGATCGTGCGCGTGGCGTGGTCGGCACTGTCGTCGTCCATGACCAGGAAGAGCGCGTACTGCACGCCCGAGTGGTACTGCAGGTTTGCCTGTTTACGTCGTCGTCGTTTGTCGATTTAGGTTTTCATCCGTGGACGGCACCGAGTGTGAACACCACCTCCCTACCACCACTACAAAACAAAACCCCGTGCTGTGATGTGCATGCAGCACCGAATACCTTTTGGGCCAGCAGCGTCGTCGTAGCCAGCACCTCGGCCGTCTTGCTGATTCGCACAGACTTGGTCAGGCCGAGGAAAGGCACCTCCAACCGCACCTGCAGTTCGTCGCCGCTCATCTCTTGCTATCGCCGCGCCCGGTACTAACACTCTTGTTTGCAGTCCTTTGTTCGCTCCCTCGTTCGCTGTGTGGCGGCGGGCGGGCTGGCCTGGGCGACGCGAGCAAACAATAAAATTACTTAGTGCTATTTTTAGAACGGTGCCATGACACTATGGGTGATGAAGTCACTATGTATTTTTTTCTCTCGTCCGAAAACGGCTGTCACTTGGCCGTCACTTGGCTGCCGATCCGACGGCAACGCCAAGGCTGCGAAGAGCGGCCGTGCCACGATCTTGAACTTGCTGGTTGTTTGGATGACGACGGACGGATTCGAGCACGATCTGCTGTGCCTTGTGCGGCTCGGTCGTGAGCAGACGGCGAATGGAGGCTGGTCGAGTGGGCAGACATTTATTTAGCGAAAAAAAAAAAAGAACTTTTTAAATTAAAAAAAAAAAATTGTTACGGATCGAGGCAAGCGCGGCAATGACATTGAACGCAGAACGCTGAACTTCGGCATCGTCCGTGTGCATCTTCATGACTTCGAGGATCACTTCGTGGGCACGGTGGGGTGCGCGGACGAGAATTTCCTTGTTTTCGTCTAGTGGGAATTTAATTATTTTTTTACAAGGCACAGCACTGAAAATAAAAAATAAAATATACCATCGGACAACGCAAGAACCCAGAGAGCGTTGCACCCAGCCAACTGGAGCTCGGAAAAGTCGGGATAATGGCGCATCGCCCGAAGGATGAGCTCGTGCACGAGCAGTGGGGCCGATACAAACTGTTTGCGCAGCTCCCGATCGGCTACATAATTTGATGGACGTTTAGACACATTCTCGACAGAGTACGCACCGTTCTTGATGCAGTTGCGCAGGGCAAGGAAGCCAGTGTGCTGAACTTGGTCGTCGTCCTGGAAGGTGCGCATTGCAGCGATGATCGCCTCGTGCACAAGGAGCGGGGCTTGAAGGGCCAGCTTGCCGATCGAGTCCACGGCCGTCAGACCGGCGAGCGCACGGCATGCCGAAGCCTGGAGGAACGAATAGGAGGAGAAGCGGCGCATGGCGTGCAAGATGAGCTCGTGGCCGTTGTGCGGCGCACTCGCGACGAGGATCGCGTTCTGCTTGTGATCGTGAACGAGGTTGCCGATGACGGTGCACGCGTTGCGCTGCACAGTCTGCTCCTTTGCGTGCACGTGCATCGCATGCAGGATGGCCGTGTGAGCGAACGCAGGGGCGGCCGTGAGGAGGTTTTTGTTGTCGTCTTTTGAATATCCCTATTAAAACATGGAAAGACAAAGATTGTCACGTACCGCTCACCGTGAGGTTTGCCAGCGCCATGCAGCCTTCGTCTTGGACGTCGGCGTCGTTGATGTGGCGTGTCATGGCCGTGAGGATCGCAATGTGCGCATTGAACTCGGGCTTGACAAGGAGCACATCGTGGTCGCCAGAGACAGCAAACATCTCGAGGGCACGGCACCCCTCCACTTGCACGTCAGGGCTGTCGGGGTGGGCACGCATGGCATCCAGAACGACTTTGTGGGCAAAGAAGGGCGGGTTCATCAGCAGCTGCTCAATCGCATCTGTTCCGCAACAAACAATCTTTTAGGCCACGACTACTTGCTGCTCCTTACCGTCGCCAGCCAAGCATGCCAGGGCACGACACCCGCTCTGCTGCAGCCGTCCATCCATCGGGAATGTCCGCATGGCAACCAGGATCGCTTCGTGGGCCATGTACGGACGCTCGATCAGCCGCTGTTGGATCTCGCCTGCGCGGTAGCCGTCGGCAAACGCCAGGGTGCCCAGGAGCGAGCACGCAGCCTGCTGAAAGGCCTGGTTGAATGGGTGTGCGCGCATCTTTTGAAGCAGCACGTCCAGCGCAGGATGAGTGCCGCCCGCTGGCGAGCCGTCGTCAAACGCGAGGTAGATCAAGGCGTTGATTCCGGCTGGGAGGATCTGGGGGTTGGACGAGAAGCGCACCATGGCCGACACAATCCACTCGGGCGCGGAAAAGGGCGGGCGCACAAGCCACGGTCGGTTGGCGCCTTTGAACACACAATCATAAAAAAAAAAAAATTTTTTTTTATTGAAGAGCGTTGTTACCATCGACGCTGAAGTTGCACAGAGCTCGGCAGGCGTCGCGCTGGAGAAGCTCGCTGTCGGCGTGCTTTTGCATGGCATCGAGGATTGCGGCACAGGCATTCACGCTGTACTCGGTCAGGAGTCGTCGCAGGTCCACTAGAAAGGTTCATTATTATTTATCCTTTTCTAAAAAAAATCATTCACGATGTACGGTTGGTCGTCCAGCTCGTGATGGCGAGACAGCCGTTGCGCTGAAGGGAGCAGTTGTTGGGGAAGCGCTGCATGGCTCTGAGGATGACTTCGTGAGCCATATTGCCGGGGGCGAGGAGCGTCGGCACGTTCTCCACCTTGAGCGACAGGGTTGCGATGAAGCTGCAGCCGCGGCGCTGGATGTCGGCGTGCGCGGGGTACTTGCGCATGGCTGCGAGGACTGCCGAGTGGGCCTGGAACGGCTCGTGGACAAAGAGCGACTTGTTGTCGCCCCTAATGACTAGGTTGGACAGAGCGCGGCAGGCATGACGCTGGATTTCGACCACGTCCATGTGCTGGCGCATCGCGTTCAGCAGGTGCTGGTGGACAAGCATCGGGCGCTCGGACAGAGAAGCAAGAAGCGCTTGCACCCCCAAACTGCACGACGCGTTGGCAAAAAAACAACAGGCCTCCAGTTGGATCTGCGCAGACTGCAGTCGCTGCTCCATCACGGCGACAACACTCTTTTGGCATTCATACGGCGGGTTCAAGAAGCGGCGGTCGTTGTCCCCTGGTAAGCAGGCATTAATAAAATAAAAAAAATAGGAACAATCCAACAGAACTTACCATGGCTGACAAGGAGACCAAGAATGTGGAGACACTCGGCGACGAGGTCGTCGTTCAAGGTCGGTGTTTGTAGCATCTTTAGCAGGACAAACTGGATCCCGTCCTCGTCATTCACAAGATTGGCCAGGGTTGTTTCTATTAGTAGAGAAACTAAATATCTCCCTTTTAAACAAAAAAAATGGACTGTTACCGGTGATGTCGGGGTTCTCGAGCAGCACGCGGATCGAGAGGACTGCGTTCATCATGTCGCTGGCCTTGGCCTCGCTGGGGCTCTCGCAGATCTGACGGATGAGGCGACACACCTCGGTCACCATGTCCAAGGAGGTCGACGGTTGAGGCTGCTGGTCGACAGGGGCGCGGAGGGCGCTTGGGAGCGGCGGTGGATGGGCAACAGACACGGCGGACGGGCCCGTTTCGCTGCCCCGATCGTCCCCACTGACAGAGTCGGCAACGCTGCCTCGCACCTCGAGTTTTCGCTTGATCGAGTCGGGCAAGGGCTCGTCGTTGCTCGCCATCCCTATTTTATCGTTTACCTTAAAAACCAGAAAATATCATGATATATTTTTTGGTAGTTACCAGAGGCCATGAGGATCAGCTGTCGCTGGGCCAAGACGGCGTTGTAAGTCTTGCTGGGGCGGTGGAGGCTTTGTGCGTAACGAGGCTGCTGCGGATTGGAGCCGTTTGCTAGGGCCTCACCGTGCTGGCCCTCGACGATGTCAAAGTCCTCGTCCTCGTCCTCGTCGCTGCCGACATCGCCGTCGTCGTCGTAGAAGATTTCCTCCTCTTCCTGGAGAGAGCGAACGCTCCCAGCTGTAGCCGAGGCAAGGGCAGATGAGACTGAGGCTGCTGCGGCGTCGGTCACCTGCTTTCGAAACGCCTGGACAAACTGCATACGCTGCGTGCTGCCGAAACCCGGAGCCGGCGGCTGGCCGCCACCAAAGTCGTTGACGACGTCGTCCTCAAAGTCGAGGTCATAGTCGTCCTCGTCTTCGTGGTAGCGGTGGTCGTTGCCGTTGCTGCGGCTGTTGCCGTCACTCGCTGAGGTGGCTGCCGTGGCCGACACGGGAAAGCGCAGGAGGCTCTCGAGGCTGTCGTCGCCCAGGCCGGTTCCCTTGATCATGGGCAAGATGACGTCGTCCTCCTCGAAAAAATCGTCGTCGTCACCGCCGTTCTCCTCGCGACCCGACTCTTGCAGGGCAAGCATCTCGAGCTCGTCGCGTAGGGTTTTCTCGTCGATGCCGCTAATGAGCTCGGCAAGTTTGGGCGTGTACTGGAGGTCGCTGTCGTTCCCGGGTTGCTGCTGGGAGTACCGACGCGCAATCTTACTGTTTGCGGTGCGAGGGCTCGACATTGCGGGTGCAGTTGTCGACGCGGACGCTACAGGGCCCTTTGTGTTGACGCGATCGAGCATGGCCTCGAGGGCATCCGCATAGTCGATCATGTAGGAGGCCGGCGGCTGCGTCATTGGCGGTGGCGGCGGAGGCGGTGTTGGCACTCGTGGCGCAAAGGCAGGGGGCACAGCCGCAGCCGCGGCTGACGACGACGACAACGCCGGCGACGCAAACTTGGGCGGCTGATAGACGAGTCCGGCCGCGGCAGCCGCAACGGCGCCCTTCATGTCGATGCCCGCGCTCTCGAGGACGCTGCTGAGGCGCTGCAGTGCCGTTGTCTGGAAGGCAAGCAGCATCTTGACGTCAAAGCCAACGAGGCGCTGGACGAGCAGGTTCGTGGGCAGGATGTCGACCGAGCCGTGGCGCGTGTGGAAGGCCTTGGCACAGGTCGAGCAAGTGATCGTGCTCTGCGCGTCGTTGGTGGCCATCATTGCCACGAGGCAGTCGCGGCAAAACGTGTGTCCACAGGGCAGCACCTTGGGCACGACAATGTTGAGCAAGTCATGGCAGCGCGGGCACTCGAGCAGCTCTTGCCAGCTCTCGAACGTGTCGGCGAGCGTCAGCGCCGCCTGGGTCGACACGCTTTCGGCATGGGACGCCGCCTTTGCCTTTGCATTAAAGGACGCTGCCAGTGGCGCCTGAAATGCAGCCGGCGCCGGCGCTGACGCAGCACCAGCACCAGTGGCGGCAGCAGAGGACGACACGGCACCAGCAGCTACCACAGCAGCGGCGGCAGCAGCCGAGGGCGCAGAGGCCCGTGCAGCCGCGGCCGTCTTGCCCTTGTTAGGCGGGGCTTGCTTGGGCCGCTTCATGGGCACCACACTCGTGTGCTCAGTATGGAAAATATGGTCGATCTGTGCACGCACGTTGGTAAAGAAGCAGCGTGTTCCCTTCGGGCGGGGGCTGACAGTTTGCCGTAGATGGCGTGGTCGCGGGCCCGCTGGTGCAGCGTTTCCAGTCCAGCAAGTGGCGCGGCAAGGAGCCGGCGTGCAAGGACTGTGGGCAACGTGGCGACGACGTGTGGGTCTGCCTTGCGGTATGATGATGCCGTGTCCCTCTTGGTTTGTGTAGCCAACGGACAACAACAGAGCGGGTGCGGACAGGTCGCGTGCGGGCGGACCAGCAAGGGGCACATGCTCAAGCACTACGAGCGCATGAACGAGAAGAAGCAGCAGGGGCACAGTCTGTGCATCAACACGTCCTCGGGCATGGTCTGGTGCTACACGTGCGACCGCGAGCTCATGCCATTGGAGCCGCTGGAGCCGGCAGAGGCGGGCGTGACAAAGGAGGCGGCGGACGTACTGGCGAGCGTGTGTATCGCCCTCGTGCCGCAGCTGGAGAGGCTAGCCAGAGCGAGTGCACCGCCCACCACGGATGACGCGCCCCCACCTCCCATTGCAACGTCTGCTGTGCAGCAGCAACAACAGCAATGGGACGCCCCAGCCGCTGGTCCAGCATCGAGCAACGCTGTCAACATCATCACGGACGACGACGACGACGACCTCGGGGTCGTGGGCGGAGGGCTCGTCGGCCTCGAGAACCTGGGCAACACGTGCTACATGAACGCGGCGTTGCAGGCCTTGTCGCACAGTGCGCCGCTCAGGAGATACTTTCTGGGCAACTCGGCGTATGTCCGCATGAGGAGGGTGCACCATGTCGTTCACAGCTATGTCGGCTTGATGGAGAGCGTCTGGTGTGGCCAAAAGTAAGTACAAGGAGTCGCTTGGTTTTTTTGCTGACGTGACCATCAACCGCTCCTACGGTAGTACTTGCATCGCTCCTGAGGACCTGGTGCGCGACGTCAAGATTCTCAACCCCGCATTCCGTGGCTTCCAACAGCAGGCATTCTTGTTGCAATGTGAAAGGTAGCTGAAAAAAAAAAAAATCGCACAGGATTCA
>Ga0302230_10002118_pt1 | contig 12035 bp, 13 predicted proteins | sample II_Palsa_N2_1_FD_193523 | JGI IMG/M metagenome (GOLD analysis project Ga0302230, IMG submission 193523) | Peat permafrost microbial communities from Stordalen Mire near Abisko, Sweden - II_Palsa_N2_1 | ecosystem: Environmental > Terrestrial > Soil > Palsa > Peat permafrost | place: Sweden... | reverse complement strand
CAAAGCAGCAGTCGTTTATGAAATCTTCGCCGACCACCGACAGATTGAATTTGTCGGTTTTGCATGTGATGTCCAATATCACATAGCTCTCCCCTTGAGACCTAACGCTTCAGTAGTGCCTTGATTCGGCAATATGCACTGGATATTCAGCTTCCCTGTGCGCCTTTCTTCCACCTTAATCCTAGCTGAGATCAAGCCTTTACCTGATGTCCCCGGAGTTGGCGTCGTTGATACGCTGCCACACAAACCTTTTATCCGGGGCGCTATGTTTTATCCACCACAATCCGCGGGGATATACGGCCCCTTCCGACCGCACCCATTCCACACCTGTTCGACGGAGTTTGTCGACACATGCGGTTCAAACATTACAACTTGCGCACTGAGAAGATCTAGTTGGGTGGATAAAGCGGTTCATCTTGGCCGCCGCTAGCGTTAGCGACCCTGCTGGACTGCTGGGCGCCATGTCAGGGCGCGCCGTGCCGGCAGATCCGGAAAGCGGACCAGTCGCATTGCGGCCTGCTTACATAGCCACCACGTTGCCGTAATTCTCAAAGAAATGGACATCCCTAAAACAGCCGTTCGCGACCGGCTACAACGGGTGACGGAGACTTCTAACTCTGAAAGCGTTACTGCTTAGACAGTGCGCAGCAGGCCCTGTTGCCGCTTACTTGTCTGATGGACGATACGCTGGATCAACCGAGGTGAGCAGTGTGTCTACCACGCGCTGCAGGTAGCCGTTGGCGGTGTCGTTGGGATTTGCCGTGACCTCGTGATGGACAGGCAGCTCCTGAAGGATGGCACCCGATGTCGCATCCACTACGTAGACCGTCGCCCTGTACCCGACTCTGGGCGGATAGTAACCGCCCACAGGATGTTCACCGCCCCTGAACTGGAAAAAGCTAGGTACGAGTAGCGGATTGATCTTGATGGCGAGCCGGTAAGGCTTGTTCGCCGCCTTACTCGGCGAAACGGTAACGCCGTTGAACATAGCGTCGTCGGCATTAATCAGGTGAAGCGTGACCTGCCGCTGATCTGCCCACTCTGAAAATATCTTGTGCACCGTGGCGCAACTTTCGTCTTCGCTGGTGCAGGCCACGTACGCAATGAACCTCGGACTGGCATCTTTGTTGAACAACTGCATCGAATTGAGCGATTGCTGTTGAGACTTGTCCAGCACTGTTGGCGTTCCCACGCACCCTTGCAGAGCGACTGCTGCCACAATTACCGTCATTCGCATTAGTGACCGCATGAACGTACCTCCCTTTTTGATCATTGCCGTGGACAGCTCTGGATGAACGCCTACCCGGCAACCAAGGCGGCGTGACGAAGATACATACTGCAGATTCTGGCTTTAATACCTCAATGTCCGTTCTGGGCCGATTCTGTTGAAAAACTCCGACTTAACAAATAGACGTCCAAATTTTGAATCGCGACGGCAACGACAATTCGATTCTGTACAAATTTAAACATTAAGGCCGACAGAAAGCGATTGTCGCAGCCGGATTTTCTCGCTTTAAACGATCTCGAGTTTTCGAAGCGAGTTTTTCAACACTATCGGTCGACAAGCGACCTTCAGTGGGATGGTCAGCCGGTTAACAATGTCGGTCAAGTTGTGTGGCCAGCCTGGTCAGCTGTGCTCGCAATGAATGGTCAACAAGCTGGCAATCTGCACTAGTTTTGCCCTTGATCCTTTTTCCGATCAACGGCCACGTGGAATGCGCCACGCTGTCCGCCGGCAAACGCGCTCGCCCCGCATGGTAGACGCCCTGCTCTTCGCTTACGCCGGTGTGCGAACTGCGCGGTGGGTTGAGCCTCTGCGATTCCACCTGACGGATGATCTCGCGCACCGCGCGCGCGTCGCTGAAGATGGCGTGGCCCAGCAGGGACAGCGTGTGGTCGGCCAGTTCGGTGTCGTGGCTGGCGGTGACTACGTCACCGTGGGCGGAAATCATGTCGATCAGCTGGTTGAGCGTATCGACTTGATCCAGGGTCATGCCGAAGAGGTAGCGGCCAGCCGCGTCGCTGGGCATCGCCTCTGCGGCTTCAGGCGTCGCGCTGGCCGCAGGCGCTGCGTCGCTTTCGGAGCGGTAGGCCGGAAACGAGAGGTCGTCCAGCACGAGGCCTACCTGCTCCGCCAACAATTCCAGACAGATCGCCACTTCACCCACATTGATCTCGGGGATCCATTCCTGCGCCACGTCCGTCGTGCGCGGTTCCGGTTGCCCCCTTACCCACAAGTTTGACGATCTTTCCCAATTCGTCGTTTCTTCTGAAGATGGCGATCGGGGCAACATCCGTTACCGGCTCGCTCAATTTCAACAAAGCGACGTCGTTCGATGCCGAGAGGAACGCGATGATCTGAGTCGCATCACCGGTTTTTAGTGCCTTGTCGATAAGCGGTTGAGGAAGTTTCTGATACCCCGGATAAAGCACAACACGTTCAACATGCCGAGGGACATGATTAATGGTCACCTCGTTGACGCCGCCGGATTGCCATGTCACCGCATGGGCGGCAGTGACTATCCACCGTGGATCGATCAATACGCCGTGGCCCTCCATCGGTATATCGGCGAGCGCAGGCAGTTCGGCATCCGGCACTCGATACTTCGCGTCATCGACATCGTCACGAATGACGACCGCGCTCGCGGAGAACGAAAGAACCAGTAACACCAGGCAAAGCGGCTTCGACAGCATGCGTGTTCTCAGGCAAGAAAGGATGCGGGGAAATCTGGTCTCGATGTGAGCTGAAACGGAGTCGGAGTCGATCAAGGGACTCTGATCCACTTAGTTCGAGCCCTTTGCTGCTACCAATCGACAGTCACTGATTTAATTTCGTGGTTGTTGTAAGCGTCGAGCGTTACCGAGGCATGGCTACCTTCCTCGTTGAAGGAGGTGGGGTTGTAATGGTAGCTGTCGCCATACTTCGCCTTGGCCAATTCGATGGCTTTCGCACCGATATCGCCATGCAGCGTGAAATGAAAAATTACGGCGATGAACAGTGGGATCAGCGCACCAATGACGAAGTAACGGACAGGGACCGCCGAATCCTCGCTAGCCGCAACCAGCCCCGCAACGACTGCCGGCGAACGCATCTCGCGATAGGTCCACAGTAGCAATCCCAACATCACCACCATCATGGCTATGGAGGCCAAAGTAACCAAAGGACTCAGCCTGAATTCCGCCAACCACAACCCCGCGGGACGCATGAAAGGAACCAGAAGCAGGCATAGGCCCAAGCCGCCGGCCAGACCAAATGCCGAATACCGCGTCACGAGGCGGGCTGCTCGCATGCTGCCGCGCCATAAGAAAATTCCGGCGACCAAGGCAAAGATATTGAGGCTCGACGAGTAGCCCTTTCCATTGGCGATGCAGTACACCATGAAGCAGATGTCGATGAGGCCTACAACGATCAGGACCTTACCCACACGCCTCATGATTTCAAGATGATCGCCCATCGGTGCTTTTCCCTGAGAGTACATATCCTTTACCCCGCGTTTCGCTCGACCGTGCCAAAAGAAAGTGAACCTGGCCTTTTTGTTGCGATTTACAAAACGAAATTAAACGAACCGGCCTCCTTTTTCGGCACCGTTATTTTTTATCGATGGTATGACTCAGGGTGATCAGCCAACCACTTCGCAACTTGCGGCATGTCTCGCGACACAGTCTGTTGCGCCAATGTCTTGCCGTCGTCGTAGTGCCCGACAGGGCTTGCTCCAGCTTCCAACAAACGCAAGACAATCGTATCGGCCCAACTCCCAAAGATCACGCTTCCGCCATCGTTGGATTTGATAGTGGCATCTGCTCCCCTGGCCAACAAAAAGTTGAGCAGCTGTAGATTCTCAACTCCGTATAGCGCGGTACGGCCCAAGCTATCGCGATGATTGGGGTTCGCGCCGTGCGCCAACAAACGCTTGGCGGTTTGAAGCTGTGCGTCTTCGTTCCCGTTGCACCTATACGTGGCGGCAAGCTCACTAAGCGCTGTGCGACTTTGCCCTTCCCAGGCAGCGGCTTTAGCTATCGGCCGCTGTGCCGCGTCGATATCGACACCTGCAGCGGCTGCCGCATCGACCAATTCCGGCGAACAGCCTGCTGCGTTCATCGCAAACGATTCAGCCGCATTATTTTTGCCCCAGCGGGCAAGCCAGCCGACCTTAGCCAAACGGCGAAACAACTCTACATGTCCGCGAAAGATTGCCGCCTGCATCATTAAGATGCCGCCTGGCTCAAGGTTGGGCGTGCCGTCGATTGGTGATGGATCGCCCGCGACGGGAAGATTCAGCGGCGCGCCGCGATCGATCAGCGCCAGCACAGTGGCTTGATCAGCCGCACCCCTTTCTCCGGCAACAGCAAGTTCGGTCGCCTGCATTGAATGGAAATCGAACTTCTGGTCTACCAACCATGGAATAAGAGCGGTAGTGCCGTCTACCCAGCGTGCCGTGCCCGCCACGCGGTCGATCGAGTCCTCCAAGTCTCGCACCGACTGCGGCATACCCGCCTCGGTCCCCACGTAGTCGACGACCTTCTTGTGGCGGCCACCTATTTCTAGCGTGATGATTTGCGTGGGATTGTCGGTCACGCGCGCCTCATAGCGATCTTGCAAACCCCAGAACCCAATACGCTGGAATTGCGCGAGCAAATCTGCAACTGATTGCGGAAGCACGCGGTCCTGATGTGTCCCAGGTACGAGCACACCCTTTGACTGAGCGAATTGGCTATGTATCGCATCGACATCGCTGACTGGCGATATATCCGTGGTGAAGCGCACCTGTCCGTCGCCGTGAATTACTACGGTGTAGTTTGGGCAATCGCCGAAGCAAGCCGAGCGGGTCAAACTAATCGTCGTGTTGGCTGGTTCGCTTTGCTGAGCATCAAAAGCATGGGCGGCGGTCGAGAGCATGGCGCAGAGGGCAATCGCCAGCATCAGCGCACTCGACCAACCATACGGAACTTCCTTGTTCTGAATCGCATTCATACATGTTCCCCTTCAAAGACCCAACTCACCTAAAAAATCGGATGCCCGCTATGGGCAGCAGGCGGAAGCGGTATTGTGGCATCAGTCAATCGAATAGACGTGCAAGTCAACCAGGTCAGCGCTCATTCGCGCGTCTCAGAAAATTCTCGTAGAAGTCGAGTAAGTGGCTCTGACCCACGCAGCTTACTTAGCTCAGTAAGTGAACTTTTTGGCAGGATTCTAGTGAATCTGACCTGTGCTCGCGTTCTTTACCCAGTGAACGCGAGCCCGTTTTCGCGCGACGCGGTAGACACCCTGCTCTTCGCTTACGCCGGTGTGCGAACTGCGCGGTGGGTTGAGCCGCTGCGATTCCACCTGGCGGATGATCTCGCGCACCGCGCGCGCGTCGCTGAAGATGGCGTGGCCCAGCAGCGGCAGCGTGTGATCGGCCAGTTCGGCGTCATGGCTGGCGGTCACTACATCGCCATGGGCCGAAATCATGTCGATCAGCTGGTTGAGTGTATCGACCTGGTCCAGGGTGATGCCGAAGAGGTAGCGCTCGCCCGCGTCGCTGGGCATCGCCTCTGCGGCTTCAGGCGTCGCGCTGGCCGCAGGCGCTGCGTCGCTTTCGGAGCGGTAGGCCGGAAACGAAAGGTCGTCCAGCACGAGACCCACTTGCTCCGCCAGCAATTCCAGGCAGATCGCGACCTGCTCCACGTTGATCTCGGGGATCCATTCCTGATGCACGTCCGGCGTGCGCGGTTGCGCTATATGTGAGAGGAACTCGGCGTACTCGCGCAGTTTCTGCAGCCGGAGCTGGCTGTTCTCCGGCAGAAAATAACCCATCGTTTCCCGATCATCCGAATCGAACGTTGACATGGCCGCCTCCTGATTCCATCGAAGTGCCCGTCCACGGCATGACGACGGACGGGAAGTCGGGAGGCTAGAAACCGCACAGAGCCGGCGGGCGTATTCCCCTTGCGGGTGTTGTATTAGCCGCCCTCCCGACGCAGGTGTCACGTCGGTTGCGCCCGCTGATGCAGGCACAAAAAACCCACCGGTTTGTCGGAGGTGGGTACCGCTACCTGGGGAGTTTCTAGGCTCCTTGCAAATGAGTCTGCTATCGCTCGTCGGTGGTGTCAACTGCTGCGCGCGAACGATGCAACGGGTACAGACCTACTTACTGCGTAAGCAGCATAAAAGTAATTGCGTCGCTAACGACGAAACACTCGTCGGCGTCGCTAGTGAATTGCGGATTGGGTGCGGAGCCGAGCGCCGTGAACAAGGCGATGGGTTTCTGGAGGTCGGCGATCGGAAGGTTGATGAAGAATTGCCTGCAAACGAATTTCCCCTTACGTTGCCGGCGACGATCAAAAGCTGCTCTAAGGCTCATTTGAACACTCCTGAGGCTGCCCCGAAATTTTCCTAACACCTTTTCGCCTTTTCTTTTGCTGCATCTTGTTAACTTCCATACCAACCAGTTGCATACTGATCATACTGATCATTATTCGCTGTTGGTCGAATAGCCCAAAGGTATCTACTCCCTTGCACTTTGCCTATTCTTTGAATGAATTCCGTTAGTACGGAACCGTCGTAATTTCTCTTTCCAGCGCACTTCTTCTCCCGCTGGCGATTGAACCAAGGAAGACAACCATACTTTGCTACAAATGCAGCAATGAGATCTGCCTCAACGTACCGGCAGAGATCTACATCGTTCGAACGCACGCAGTCAGCCACCCTAATTTCGATCTCGGCATTGGGAACTGCAATTAGCAGCTGGGCAATCCATCTTGCGTGGTTATATAGCCGAGTGGCTGCGTTACCCTCGCCTATGTAGATGACAGGTGAAAATTCATCGCCATATGCAATCGCCACGCTACCTCTAAGCCGAACGACGTATACGCACTGGCTTGGCTTATCTAGATCAGGAAACTGCGAAGTTAGCCTACTTCTCACAAGGGTCGCAGCTTCCACAGCATCAATACCGGTAAAGCCAAATGTCACTGAAATTGGTTCACGCCACCGAATGTGTTGTTTCGTAACGAGTGCCATGAACTTCTCTTAAGAGGGCGATACTGACTGACGAAATTAAGCCAGGCGAAACGAACGAAGCAGCAATGACAGATACAAAGTGGACAATTTTTAGAAGACTGCGGGCGCACCAAAAAATGTAGACAAAACAGTAGGAAATCAAGCAAAACCGCATTTTTCTTCGTCTCAAGCGAATTCGCTAGAACGGCATTTCGGTGTCTGAAATAATATCCTTCAATACATCATCCATTCCGTAAGCTTTTTCTTTCACCATCGAATACAAATCGGCAAAACTGGCGATCGCTTCTCGAGTTCCAAGTTCAGCTGTCTTGTATACAACCATAGGCACATCGCGCCAATCATCACTATCATCAATTGAAGCAAGATCTTCGACCATACCACTACCCGGATAATACCATAGAAGATAATCTCCATCATCGTCTCTGCGTATAGACCATCTATATTTTCCCTTGTACAAGAAAAAAGTCTCCCTATTTGCGTTAATCACATTTGTAATCAACTCCGGATTACTGACCATTGCGTTTACCGCCTGAACGATCTTGCTCATTTAAAATCCCTCTAGATCAACGTTTTCAACTTGCAAGTTGCGTATAATTTCGCGTATCTCTGCAACCATCGAGCGCTTATAAGGCTCCGTTAATTTCTTTCCTGAGGCAAACACCTCAAGGCGATCGGGCAATCCAGGTGCGACCGATAAAAGCCTCGGGTTACCCCTAAATTGGCCAGCAATTTCATGAATGATATTCTTTATTTCGGAAATATCAGCCGGCTCGCTTGCATTGTATTCATGAAGCCTATCGAGTTTTCCGACTATTTCTGAAAGCGTCGTTTGATAAGACCAGTTTAATAGAATAGACAAAGCTGCAGATAGCTCTTTTCGCTTTGCGAAAAACAAAAAAATTGCTATAGATGATGCAACGATTGTGAATAAGTTGGCAGCCACTGATACGAAACCGGCTACGCTTTTATATATTTCCATTGCTGCAGCCTAGGTAGATAAGTGGTCCAAAGCCTTAAGGTAAAAAACGAAGCAACACCTCGGTCGCGAAACCGGAGTTAGAGTCGACTTACCAAGGTAGCGACCTCAAAAAGTACACTCTGAGCTGAACTACCCCTGTTTTCTTTGAAGCCTTCGATGTATTCGGTTACGTCCAGAACAACAGTCTCCCGGTCAGCATATACGCTCCTTCTTCAGACTGCTGAAGAAAGACTCTGCCACCGCGCTGTCCCAGCAGTTTCCTCGCCTGCTCATGCTTGGTTCGAGATGGTTACGATTGCAGATGCGCCTCCAGACGTCGCTCCCGTATTAAGTTCCTTGATCCGAGCGTGTCCGCCTTGCGCGGTCCGCCGGCTTCGAACGGCTTTCATAATAACTTCCAGAACCAATTCCTGATGGATCGTCGGCTTGGCTGCCCAGCCGACGATTTTGCGTGAAAAGAGATCCATGACCACGGCCAGATACAGCCAGCACTACCAAGTTCGGATGTAGGCGATATCCGTCACCCACGCCACGTTTGGCCGTGACACCGTAAACTGGCTCTGCAGCAGATTGGGGATCAGGACTTGAGATTTGGCCACCGGGATATGCCGTGCGTGATAGCCATGGAGCGCTCGCAAACCATCTTCAGCGCAACCCTGTGCTTGCCGCACGTCTCCCCGCGTTTCCGCAGGTCTTGAAGAACTCTAGGGGCACCATAAATTCCGTGACTGGCAGTGAAGGATTCGCGGATAAGTCGGAGCAGTCACGCATCTTCCTGAACTCGGTCAGATACTGGATGATCCAGCCATGCGTAGTAGCCGGCGCGCGCAACGCCGAGAAGCGACATGGATGCTGAACTCATCCCGATGCGCTTCAATGAACTTGTACGCTTACATGCCTATGCTTGGAGCCTTGTCGACAGACATAGCAATCACCTCCAGCCACGAACTCAGATGCTAGCTCGTGTCTAAGAGAAGCCTGTAACTCCATTCCGCCCCAGTTTTCCGCGTTAGTTCAGCGGCGGCAGGGATTTGTCGCATCTTTGAGCATTTGAGTGAGCTAGGACTTTGCCAACCGATGTGATCTGGAAGACAGTGGGAATACTATCCCACCATCCCCTGAGAATTTTCAGGTTAACCCTTTTATCCCACTCCTCAATGAATACTTTAATATTATTGTTTTTCAAGTTGGCATCTTGACTATAAAGGCTGTATATGGAATTAATTGAACTAATTTGACTTTCAGATAATGGTGTTGATTGAATAATCATGCCACCATCGCAGGGAATTTGCCGTTGTATCTGAAAAGAACTTATTGCTTCGCTCTTGGGTACATTTACGCGAACAAAGCCTTTATTAAAGACGTGATCGACCAATATGCCTTCGGGCAAATTGTTATTTTTCAGCAAGTCAATTGCTTTGCCATAATCACCAGAGTTCTTCTCAATGCCGACATCTACGTACCCAGGCAACCTCTCTGGATAGTATTGCTGCATTTTCTTTAATTCACCAAATGAGCCAAGTCGAACCGCGTCCAGTATGTCCAAATGGTCAAGCCAGTCGCGTCCTTCCGGGAGCTTTCCATAAGATATTTTTCCAAACAAATCGTCCAATACATCTAAGCCTTGAATGATATCGCCGCTTACTGGGAGAAATGATGATACGGCATGTGCCACGGTCAAACCCAGCAGAGCATCGTCGGCTATTTGGTCAACCACCTCAACGGCGCGGCCAATTCCTGCCCGCATAACTCGATTATCGCCTTTCTGGAACCTATGTATTAGAAGCTCAGACAATAGGTCATAATCTACCGACCTTTCCGTTGAAGCTGCAGTCTTTTGAGCCTCAACCAATAGAAGCTGAAACGCAGGATCCGCGAAAGCCTCTAAAGCTCCATTTACTTCATCCATTTTAGGCATTAGCCTATTTTCAAACTGCTCAACTCTTGCACTCGCTATCTTAAAGGCTTCCTGAGAATATTCGCTCCTAAGCTGCAAGCTCATTTCTTGATAAATTTCTCGCGCGCGCCTCTCATCAATTCCAACATTTACTACCATGGTGCCTGCTTGAAGATTGGTCGATTCGTTTCCGCCCGTCTGGCTCTGTTTAATCACCATCTTCTTTGCCACCCATTTTTAGATTTCCACCAACTTGTATATTTGTTGAATTTTTTCCGCCCTTTTGAACTTGTTTATTTCCGCGGCTAGAAATGAGCCAACCTACTATGGCAAGCGGCAACGCGATAGCGATTCCACTAAAAAGCCACTCCTTGTTCTCGATGATCCAGTCCATAAATTCTCTCGCTAAGTAAGGAATGTACCGAAGAAGTTAACTGGTCGAATAGAGCAACTAACCGAAACAAAAAGGAACGCAGATAATTCAACTATCGGGGCCAAATTGACTTACTTCGTCCCAAAAGCGACCCGAACGCCTTATTGCGCCTGAATGTTCAATCTACTGCTTCAAACCATCGGCAACTTCAACCCCTGCTCCCTCGCACACTCAACCGCCTCGTCATACCCCGCATCCGCATGCCGCATCACGCCGGTGCCCGGATCGTTCCACAGCACCCGCGCAATGCGCTTGTCCGCTTCCGGTGTGCCGTCGCAGACGATGACCACGCCGGAGTGCTGCGAGTAGCCCATGCCTACGCCGCCGCCGTGATGCAGCGACACCCAGGTGGCGCCGCCGGCGGTGTTGAGCATGGCGTTGAGCAGCGGCCAGTCGCTGACGGCATCGCTACCGTCCTTCATCGATTCGGTTTCGCGGTTCGGTGAGGCGACGGAGCCGGAGTCGAGATGATCGCGCCCGATCACCACCGGCGCCTTCAGCTCCCCATTGCGCACCATCTCGTTGAACGCAAGGCCGAGCTTATGGCGCTGGCCGAGGCCGACCCAGCAGATGCGCGCCGGTAGGCCCTGGAAGCTAATGCGCTCCTTGGCCATGTCGAGCCAGTTGTGCAGGTGCTTGTCGTCGGGGATGAGTTCCTTGACCTTGGCGTCGGTCTTGTAGATGTCTTCCGGATCGCCGGACAGCGCCACCCAGCGGAACGGGCCGATGCCGCGGCAGAACAACGGGCGCACATAGGCCGGCACGAAGCCGGGGAACGCGAACGCGTTGGCGAGGCCTTCGTCCTTGGCCATCTGGCGGATGTTGTTGCCGTAGTCGAAGGTGGGGATGCCCTGCGCGTGGAAGGCGAGCATGGCCTCGACGTGGGTGCGCATGGAGTGCTTGGCGGCATCGCGCGTGCCGTCGGGGTCGCTCTTGCGACGCTCGAACCACTGCTCCACCGTCCAGCCCTGCGGCAGGTAGCCGTTGACCGGATCGTGCGCGCTGGTCTGGTCGGTGACGGCATCGGGGCGCACGCCGCGCTTGATCAGTTCCGGCAAAATATCGGCCGCGTTGCCGAGCAGCGCGATGGATTTGGCCTGCCCTGCCTTGGTGTACTTTTCGATGCGCACCAGCGCGTCGTCGAGATCGGTGGCCTGCTCGTCGACGTAGCGGGTCTTCAGGCGCATATAGATGCGGCTCTGCTGGCATTCGATATTGAGCGAGCACGCGCCGGCCAGCGACGCAGCCAGCGGCTGCGCGCCGCCCATGCCGCCGAGACCGGCGGTGAGAATCCACTTGCCTTTCAGGCTGCCGTTGTAATGCTGGCGGCCCATCTCGACGAAGGTTTCGTAGGTGCCCTGCACGATGCCTTGCGAGCCGATGTAGATCCACGAGCCGGCGGTCATCTGGCCGTACATCATCAAGCCTTTCTTATCGAGCTCGTTGAAGTGCTCCCAGGTCGCCCATGCCGGCACCAGGTTGGAATTGGCGATCAATACGCGCGGCGCGTTCTCGTGCGTGGGAAACACGCCGACCGGCTTGCCGGACTGCACCAGCAACGTCTCGTCGTCATTCAACTCGCGCAGCGCGCGCAGGATCGCATCGAAGCATTCCCAGTTGCGCGCCGCGCGACCGATACCGCCGTACACCACCAGCTCCGCCGGGTTCTCCGCCACCTCCGGATCGAGGTTGTTCTGCAACATGCGAAACGGCGCCTCGCTCA
>Ga0302230_10002117_pt1 | contig 12042 bp, 9 predicted proteins | sample II_Palsa_N2_1_FD_193523 | JGI IMG/M metagenome (GOLD analysis project Ga0302230, IMG submission 193523) | Peat permafrost microbial communities from Stordalen Mire near Abisko, Sweden - II_Palsa_N2_1 | ecosystem: Environmental > Terrestrial > Soil > Palsa > Peat permafrost | place: Sweden... | reverse complement strand
TTACGCCACGGCGCTGTTCGATGCCGGCACCATCGAGCGCCTGCGCTGCTATCTCGTCGCTGTGCTGCAGGCGATGGTCCGTGATGCCGCCCAGCCGGTGTCAGCTATTCCCCTACTCGACCACGCCGAGCGTGTGTTGCTGCTCGATACCTTCAACCGCACCACGACACCGTATCCGCAAGACACCTGTGTGCACACGCTGTTCGAAGCGCAGGTACGACGCACTCCGGAGGCCGTAGCGCTAGTCGAAGACCACGGCACGCTGACTTACGCTGCGCTCAACCGACGCGCCAATCGACTTGCCCACCAGCTGATCGCGCTGGGTGTGCAGCCGGGCGATTGCCTTGCCACCGTGCTCGAACGCGGCAGCCATCTGGTCATCGCGCAATTGGCCATCCTCAAGGTCGGCGCCGTCTATGTACCGATCGACCCACAGGCACCGTTGACGCGCCAAGCCTGGGTGGTCGCCGATTGCGCCGCTCGCCGGGTGCTCCTGCGCTGCACGCATGCCAACCCTGAAGCACTTGGCGTGCCCGCCATCGTGATGGAGTCGCTGCCCGACACCGGACCGGATACCCCTCCGGACCTTGTGCTGGACATCGACCGTCCTGCCTATGTGATGTACACCTCCGGTTCCACCGGCACACCCAAAGGTGTGGTCGTGCCCCATCGCGGGATCAACCGCTTGCTGATCAACAACGGTTTTGCCGCCTTCCTCGCGACGGACCGTATCGCCTGGCTGGGTAATCCGGCCTTCGATATCAGCACGCTGGAGGTATGGGCGCCACTGGTGCATGGTGCGCAACTGATCGTGATCACGCACGACTGCGTGCTGCAGCCGGACCGCTTGCGCACGCTGCTGCAGGACCAGGGCGTGACCGTGCTGCATCTTACTGCTGGCCTATTCCGCCAGATCGCGAATGAGTTGGGCGAAGCCCTCAGCCGGCTGCGTCTGCTGATGGTCGGTGGCGATGCGGTTGATCCGGCCACTGCGGCACGCGTGCTGGAACGCTACGCCCCGCAGCAATTGCTGCATTGCTATGGCCCGACCGAAAGCACCACGTTTGCTACCACCGGTGTGCTGACACTGGAGGATGCACGCACCGGACAGCTACCGATCGGCCGCCCCATCGCCAACACGCGCATCTATCTGCTCGATGCGCAGGGACAGTTGGTGCCACTGGGTTCAACCGGCGAAATCTATGTCGGCGGCGACGGCGTGGCCCTGGGCTACTTGAACCGACCCGAACTCACCACTGAACGTTTCCTGCCTGATCCCTTCCACGACGTACCCGGCGCACGCATGTACCGCACCGGCGATCTGGCCCGCTATCTGCCTGATGGACGACTGATCTTCCTGGGACGTAACGATCAGCAGGTGAAGATCCGTGGCTACCGCATCGAGCCGGGCGAGATCGAAGCGCGCCTAGCTGAGCATCCTGCCGTGCGCGAAGCGGTGGTGATGACCCAACCCGATGCCGCTGGCGAAAAGCGCTTAGTCGCCTATGTCACCGCACACAACCGCACCCCTGAGTTGGTATCGGCGCTGCGCGCACATCTGAGTGCGCGACTACCCGACTACATGTTGCCCTCGGCCTTCGTGCTGATGGAAAAGCTGCCGCTGACTGCGAACGGCAAGGTTGATCGGCGCATATTGCCGCTTCCAGACGATCAATCTTTCGCGCATCGCGACTTTGTCGCGCCATGCACGTCGACGGAGAAGGCGCTTGCAGCGATCTGGGCGGAATTGCTAGGCCTCGATCGCGTCGGTAGTCACGACGATTTCTTCGAGTTAGGTGGCCATTCGCTGCTGGCGGTAAAGATGATCAGCCGCGCCGCGGATTTCGGATTGGCACTGAACGTCAACGATCTGTTTCAGCATCCGACGCTACTGAATCTGGCGCAGGCCATCAAGGCTGCGCCGGTCGGTCAGGCCGGCGATCGCGCCATGTTATTCCGCAAAGGCAATGCGGAACATTCGCTGTTCTTCCTGCCCACCGGCACTGGCGACTACTCCTATGTGTTCGGCCTGATGCAGCAACTCGATCTGGAAGCGTCGATCTACGTGCTTCCCTGGCAGTCCGCCGAGCAGAAGCCATTGCCCGCGCTGGAAGCGATGGCCAGGCGCATGGTGCCCATGATGAAAGCCGTGCAACCCCGGGGTCCGTACCAACTATCCGGCTATTCCGCCGGTGGTGTGCTCGCCTACGCGTTGGCCGACCAACTGATGCGCGAGGGTGAAACCGTCTCATTCCTCGGGATGATAGACACCGCTCTGCTCAGCCCTCGCGAGCTGCCACCGGATCCTCAGATGTTGCTCGATATGGTTGAAGACAGACAGGTCGCCGAAGGGCTGGGCGAAAACATCGGAACCTTTACGCTGGAAGCATTGCTGGACGAACTGCGCAAGCTGCAACAACTGCCATCGACGCTTTCGCCCGATATCAGCGCGGCAGAATGGCGGCAGATGTGCCACTTCATCCGCGTTCTCAGGGCATATCGAGCACCGAAGCTGCATGTGCCCGTCTATCAATTTCATGCTGAGGAAGCGGAGCCGACACCTGAGCATCTAAGTGATCATTCCGGCGCTGCACCATCTCCGGGAGAACCCAGTTTGGGCTGGAAGGATCTGCTGTCGCCTTCATCAACGCAGTACATAAGCATTCCGGGCAACCACCTCACCATGATGTCTGATCCGCAGCATCGCGCAATGCTCGGTAGGAGGATGACGGAGGTACTTGCACGAGATAACATCTGCTGAATACAGCAAGCGCGAGACCGGGTTTGCGTTCAATTCGCGCTGCAATTTGCTTTCGACGGAGCGGCTCTTCCCCATCCGCCGCTTGGTATCAGGACGAAGCTGTTCATCGCGTCAGGCCATTTCCGATAAGGCGAATCACCAGACGTAGCTGGTCATTACGATGTCGGGAATGATCAAACTAAATGCGATTTCGCAGAGTTGACGATAGACGAATGCATCGCACAAAGTTTCAGTAAGCTGAAGCAAAATAGACTGGCGCTCCATGTCGATCCGAACAACACGGGCAGCGGTAAAATCGAAATATCGGCCAACGGCGTCATATGCGCCTTTGAATAGGCTCTCCTTTGCCGAAAACACAGCCGTCATCAGCGTGTTTATAGGCAATATCCCGATGAGTGTTTGCAGATAATTGAGTTCCTGCTTACTGACTACCGTCGCCATGAGCGCAGCGCAGGCATCCGGGTTCGCAACAACCTCGATGTCGATGCCCACTCCAGAACATACTTCACGCCGGAGCGCAGCCGCTGCGGCTATGGCATGCGTGTGCGAAATACTCCCGACAATACCCGGTGGCCACACTGGCTCGCGCGAGGCGCCGACGCTGACTTCACCCGGCGGGGCGTTTAACGCGGCAAGGACTGAACGTGCCGCTAATCTGCCAAAGTAAAATTCTGCCTGTCGACTGCGAACGGCGCGGGCTACACTGGGTGGGCAGGCTATACCGGTGGCCGCGAAGGCCTCGGGGCAAAAATATTCGATATCAAAAGTGATTAGGTGGACGGGCAGAGTCACACCGTTTGAACCGCGTACAAACAAATGTTGCTCGCCGAGCAAAGACATCTAAGAGTTGCTAACCAAAGGCATTTTACATCTGGAACTGCGAACTTCATTGCAAACGGTCACGGGCATAGCTCGTCAGATCAATGGCAAGATTAGCATCTTGCAGTAGTGTAGCCGAACAGTTGCTGCGCGACAGGGAACAATTAAATATGCATCATATCTTGGCTATTACCACCCTGTACGTTGCCGAGTCCGCTCGGTTTCTCGAAGAATTGGTATTCCACTATCAATGCGATTTCGACATTCCTGGCCACAGCGAATCGAGCCGCGGCTCAAGCACTTCCAATGTAGCGAAATAGCACCCCGTTAAAAGTTCACATATAGATTTCGCGTCTGTAAGAGCAGCTGGCTCGATCCTGATCATCGCTATGCTTATGCTGACTAACCGACAGATATCACTTGGCTACCCGCTTAGGGCATCTAAGTGCAGATCACCATGATGCGCTGCGCGTGAAAGGAAGCAGTCCCATCAAGTCCCTCTGTGATCTCCAAGATTTGGGGCAGTCGAATCTTGTGGCGAGCCTGGTGCGCTGTGTACCATACCGCGGTTTTTTAAGATGTCGCGCTCCTCTGTGACGCGTAACAGTTCGCGTTCGAGGCGGGCGATCTCCGAGTCTTAACCGTCAGGCTTAGGTCTTGAGCCCTAGAATGACAGCACACCTGAACGAAGAAGATCGCCCTTCAACTTGCACAATTGGTTCCACCGAATTCCCAAATCGATTGCTATCTCCGACGCAGAAAGTTCGACGGCATCGAGCAACCTAACCGCTTCTCACTTGAACCCAGCAGAGAATCGTTGACGCTCGATCATCTAGCACCCCACCTCCCAGGGCATCTTCCCGTTCAAATACGTCCGTAAAGTCCGGGCCATCTCAATACGTCCTCCTGCCTGCTGGTCTCCGACTACCGCTTACCGCGAAAGCCAACCATTGATCCCGCTGCCAACACCTTTCATCACAAAGTGCGTGTGGCGCCGATCCTATGGCTGCATGGTGACCTCTCACGCGCACAGTGTCGTTGCTCGACAAACGCGCTATCCCATGCCGACTGCAACGAGGTTTCGATGAGTGCTCATACTAAGCGGTTCGAAATGACGATACGCACGCTGATAGCGTGCACTGTTGTAGGAGCAACAACACCGGCCGCACACGCGCAGAATGACGGCGACGCCCCACGTGTTTTTTCTCCTGGTGTCATTTCCAGCAGTGCTGCTGAGCAGTCACCCGCGTTCAGCCCTGATGGAAATACCGTGTATTTCGCGCGACGCAACATCGTGCAGTCGGCCATCATGGTTTCGCACCGCAAGGAAAATACCTGGTCAGCACCAACAATCGCAGCATTCTCGGGTATTTGGCGCGACATCGAGCCAACGATGGCTCCTGACGGCTCATATCTCGTGTTCGCATCCAACCGGCCACAGAACGGCGGCGGGCCCATCGACGGATCTTGGGGCGGAAAGGCCTACCCAGGCCGTGGCGGCAATCTCTGGAAGGTAGAGCGCACGCTTGGCGGCTGGTCCGACGCTGTACGACTTCCAGACACCATTAACGGCACAACATCGACGTTTTCGCCGAGTATTGCCGCCGACGGAAGCATTTATTTCATGCGTGCAGAATCCAGTGGAAAATTCCGCCTTTACTATTCGAAGTACAGCGAAGGCAGTTATAAACAGCCAGTCGCGTTGCCCTTCAGCGACGGTGCCAGCGATGACTCAGATCCAACTGTAGCACCCGACGAATCACTCATCGTTTACGGTTCGGACCGGGATCATGTCGGGCACAACGACCTCTTCATCGTCTTTCGCCGAGGGGGCACCTGGGGCAAACCGATGAATCTTGGCACAGGCATCAACGGTGAAGGTGGCGCCAATAATGATACGGAAGCGCGTTTGGGTGCCGACCACACAACACTCTATTTCAGTAACAGCACTGTGATGCCGGTCCGGTTTCCGCGATCGAGGGAGCAAGCATTGCGCGACAGTGACCGCATGTTAGCGTGGGATAATGGCAGCCAGAACATCTGGTACGTTTCCCTAAAAAAATGGCTCGACACGAAGGCCCCGGACATCCCAGGGGCCCCCTCGCGCCCTTAGGCGCTTGAGACGATCCGCGACCGTGTTGGTAGGAATACGTTCGGGCAAATCCGCCAGCTCCCGTAGGTACGCTTACCGTGCAGCAAGTTGCGCCACAGGCAGTCACCATTTGTCGCCCACGATGTAGAGCGAATTGGCGATTGCACAAGGGGAGCGCATGAAAGACTTGTTAGTACTCATTTATTCGGTACTCAATGAAGATATGACTTGCATAATGAAAGTCACAATGATACTTTAAGTTATTACTTGCAAAATGCAAGAAACTGGAGAACGCGATGGAAACAGCTGTCTATCGGCACCCTTCTGAGTCGCCGTCCGCATGCCTCAGCGGTGTTCGCCTGAGCGTGACCGTCGTTTTGATCCTTTGGTTCGCGCTCGTTGCATCGCTAGGTGCAGCCGGCGACTTCGTCGGTCCTCCGAGGATTCCCCCCATTGCCATCGGTATGGGAGTTGGCGTACCTCTGCTGCTCTTTTCTGCATGGCTGCGCTTCTCGAAATCATTCCGCGAGTTCGTCCTCTCGCTGGATTTGCGCCTTATCGCTAGCATGCAGGCGTGGCGCTGGGCAGGTTTTGGCTTCCTTGCGTTGTATGCGCACAACGTACTGCCAGCTGTATTCGCGCTGCCAGCTGGCCTCGGAGACATGGCTGTCGGTATCGCCGCTCCGTGGATGGTTCTTGGCCTTATAGGTCAGCCTAGGTTTGCCGCCAGTACCGCATTCCTCCGCTGGAATGTGCTTGGCATTCTCGACCTCGTTGTGGCCGTCGGCATCGGGACTCTGAGTGCCACGCTTGCCACTGGAACTCCTGGAGAGGTCAGTACCGCTCCCATGGCGACACTGCCGCTAGTGCTGATCCCGGCGTTTCTTGTGCCGTTGTTCCTCATGATGCACGCGATAGCGCTCATGCAGAGCAGACGAATTATCCGTGCCGAGCATAAAGGCTGAAAAAAGCGTCTCCGCGAGGCGTTACCCAGCTTTTGGGCAAAACGGGACTAAGATCTAGCCAAATGTTGCTATCGTGCAGATTGCCAGCTTGTTGACCCAACTCGTCACACAACTTGACCGGCATCGCCAACCGGCCGACCACTCGGCTGAAGATTGCTTGTTGACCCAAAGTGGACACGGGATATGTAAAGTGCCTGTCGTTATTTGTACTCGACAAGCATCCACATCCAAGCGGACGCCTCCGGCGCCGCTTAACTCAGGAATTACGCGGAGAGGAAAGCTTCCTCGTGAACCTCAACCAAGTCACCCTACCAGTTACCGACTTTGACCGTTCCGTGGCGTACTACCGAGACATGGGGTTTGCGCTTATCGTTCATTCACCGCCGCACTATGCTCGCTTCGAGTGTCCTGATGGTGAATCAACCTTCTCGCTTCACACGGTTGAACATTTAGGGGGTAATAGCGGCGTGGTGGTGTACTTCGAGTGTTCTGATTTGGATCAACAGGTTCAGCGCTTGCTCGCGGCGGGATTTGAGTTCACTCAACTTCCCACGGATGAGCGTTGGCTATGGCGCGAGGCGCGCCTCACTGACCCGTCAGGCAATGTGCTTTGCTTGTTCTGGGGGGGCAACAATCGCAAAAACCCACCTTGGCGTGTTGCGCCTTAGCAGCCTCGTAAGAGACTTCCCGTCAATGCCGCGCGCTAAACGCTCTTTCCCTGAGCTTTCAGGCCGGCACTGTGTCTTGTATAGCGTAGCAAGGTGGCAGCTGAGCGGCGCGGCCAGCGCGCAGTAGCTGCTCAATGGCGTGGCGCCCATTTCCCCCGCTATCTCGAGGCAGGGCGCCTGCTCACTGAAGCCTACGAGCGAATAGACCGACTGGCGCAAACCGAGACATCGATACAGTCGATCGCAGCCTTTGGCCCGGCACTAAGCGCCACCGGAGTATGGGACCGGACCACCCACTCGCCCGGCCGGCCTTACGCAAGGACGACCTGCTCGACGCGCGCGCAACTGGAACAGTCCTCACCGCGGCAAGCGAGCGATACGGCTCACTTTTTTTAAGCTAGTCGAGATTTACGACAAGTCCGTGGAGCCGACTCGCCTTTTAGGCTCTGCGTACGGCGCACGCGGTCAGCTAGAAGAGCTGAGCATTGCCTCGCAGGAAAACTTCCTCGCTGACACCGTAGCCCTGCGCTCCACGTTGCAGCGGGTCGCCAAGATCGTGGTCCGATGCAAGGCTGGCAGGCGCATGGGCAGTGGGCAGATACCCGGGGCGGTAAACCGCAGCCCTTCGTTCCGGACGAGAAACACCGGTTCACTGATCCGCACGAGCCTGAGCATAAGGTTTCGCTCGCCGAGGGCTTGGTCCGTGTCCGACAGATCCTGCGCACCGGTGGCAGCTCGGTCCGCCTGATCGGGCTGTCCGGGGTGGGCAAGACTCGATTCGCGCAGGCGCTATTCGAAGCCGACGGCGCTCCTGATCCGCTGTCCACGGAGCTGGCCGTCTATACGGACACCGCGCACAGCCCTAATCCCGCCCCGTTGGCTGTGCTGGATGAACTGCTCGCGTCACGGCGCCGAGCCATCCTGGTTGTCGATAACTGTGCATCTCAGCTCCACAACCAACTGACAGCCCGCTGCAAGGTCTCCAGCCGGGTGAGCCTGCTCACGATCGAGTATGACATTCGTGAGGATCTGCCTACGGGTTCGAGTTCGGCGCGCGAACGCGCGATTACGGCTGGTCCCCCGACGGGCTCGAAGCCCGGCATGGTTTGCGACGTTCATCGATCTGGTGGCAGATCTTGGGCATGGAAACACTGCTATAGCGCATGCAGCCCGGGACCTGCTCGCGAGTAATTTTCGCTCTCTTTGGACGGTGGCTGGTATGGCCGATTCTCTGGAGAAGGCCGTGATCCCGTTGCTGGAAGCGGGATGGGAGCAGGGGTGGCTCGCCATCCGGCAAACGATGCAGTTTGACGAGGCAGGTTTGCCCGACGAAATTAAGGCCCGACTGCGGAGTCTGGAAAAGCGCACGAAGCCGAAGACTCTCGTTGGACGCGTTAAGGCGATTGTCCTTAATGGCCATGCCGCTGGCGTTGATTATGCTGACGGGGAAGACGTTTCGATCGGAGACGAGCGCGCCGAGCGTGTCGCACGCGAGCTTGGCGAGTCGGTGGCCGTGGATGCTGAGGCTTTAGCCACCCTGCTGCCTCTAGTCGTAAGCAACAACCAGGGGAGGCAATGGATGTTCGGGTCAGGCCTCGCGACCGGCACGAGTTCGATCGACGGCTGCTGGGCGGCTTTGGTTCCCGTCGATGCGCTGCTGGAATGGTGCGAAGAGGGCGGACCGGAGCGATGGGCGCATGTCGCGCCCCTTCTGCCCGCGTTTGCACCAGGGGGTGATGAGGCGGGGCTGCGGTGGTCGGAGGCTGTGCTAATTCTCCTCGAGCGAGCGCCCCGACCGATCGATGTAGCTGCATCACTTGTGGATCTGATCAGGCCCATGAGCTGGAATGGGTCGCGAGCCGAGGCGATTAAGCAGCGCTTGCCTTTGCTGGACGCGTTGGCTTCAATGCTTGGGCCTGAGCATGCAGAGCATATTGCTGCTTGGAGGAGCCAAATTGCCAAAACGATAGAGCGGGAGGCACGGCGCGAACTGGAGGAGCATCGGGCTAACAACGAACGCTTCGAATAGAAGTCTGTTCCGTTGGCGCGGTCCAGGTGGGTGCCATCGCACTCCTCAAGAGAGCAGTGCCGCTCCGATCTCCGCTGCCATCACCGGTAAAATCGACGTAAGGTAGGCCGCATGATTCAGTACGTCGCCGAGGCGCAGGGTCTCTGGTACGAAGGCAGCGGGTCATGGCTGCGCCGGATCCAAGGTAACCCAATGATTCTTCCTCTGTCTGTGGCCGGGAGAGCGCCCGGCCAGGAATTGTTATTCCACAAAGATTATTTTAATTCAGCGACACGAATTCGGCGTGGACGAGTGTTCGAGAAAGATGTACGCAATGGTTGGGCTGCAGATTGCGTAGCGCGCTTTCCCGATCGCGATTTGAACAATGCGGCCAACGACTTCAATGTGAATCGCGCGTACAAGACCGCAGACATCCAGATCAAGCCTGGAACGGAGATCGAGCTTGGGGATCATGGCAGCGGCTCCCGGTGGATTGTCGTTCTTTCAGAACGTATCGGCCTTGAAGGGCACTTCCTCACGCTCAAGTCGAAGACGCTGTTCGGCGTCCTTCCCGAACTAGTCCCTGACGCGATTCCGGAATCCAACAGGCACGATGTCGTGGGCTCGCTCAATGCCGTAGTTGAGGCAGCATCGGTGCAGGCACCGCAGTCGGTGATCGACGCCTGCCGGAACGCTGCGTGTCATGTGGTCAGCGCCATGTTTCCCGATTCGAACCCGAATGGTAAGAACGATCTTGGTAAGTTGGTGAAATACCTCGCCAATCACAAGATGGATGCCCTTGCTCATGCAGGCGATCTGATCAACAGGCTGCATAGTCGCGCTAAAGCCAATGCTGCCGCCAGTGGTGGCATCCGACCTGTCTCCCGCCGGGATGCAGAACTGGCTGTTGGCGCGATTGCGTTCTTGCTTCAGGACACCGGGTGCGCCGTCGATGCTGCCGGCCGTGGGTCGCGACTATTTTAGCTGGCAGCATTGGTCAGTTGCTGCAGTGATGGTGGGTCGGTACGCTCGCGCATTCTTTCCTCTCATGCATACCCGTATCACTCCAAATCGACTTCGAACTGATGGCCGGCTACAATCAATGGATGGCTGGCTTAGCGACGGGCAGGCCTCGAATGCGCGCCAAGTAAAGGTTTGCTCGCGCCCAGCGGTTTCGTACACCGAATGATCATCCTGAAAGGTTCGCTCATGAGCTCCCAAGCTCCACTGGGATTTTTGAAGCGGGACATGAAGCGGGTTTTCCTCTCCCTTGCCTTTGGCGTGCTGGCTACGGCCGGTGCTGTAATTTCGTCGCCCGCAGCGCCCCTAGTGTCAGCGGGACCAGTCATCCATATCGGGGATGTCGCGCGCTTCTATAAAGTCTACGATGCTGCGCACGGGCATCCGACCGCGCAAGAACTCCAGCGCGAATACATTGATCCTGGCTCACCAGGGCTTCATCACCTTTCCCATGTACGCAATGTAAACGGTGAGACGATCGCCAAGGCCATCGCCTCCCATCCGCAGATGTTCGCTGACGCAAGGCCCTGCATGGCAGGTTTGCCGCGCGTGCGAAAGCGCGTGGTGGCGGCGCTAGATACATTAGCACGCCTATATCCGAAGGCCGAGTTTCCGCCGGTGACGGTGGCGGTCAGCCGCGGCAAGCCAGCTGGCGAGGCCGATGCCACAGGTGTCATCATCGGTTTGGAGGCTACTTGCGCAGCCGCGTATCTTAATCCCAACGTGGAAGACCGGTTCGTGCATGAGATCGCGCATGAATACGTCCATGTCCAGCAAGCACTGCAGTCGCCTGCCTTCTACAACGACCAGAAACCCACGGTATTACAGGCGTCTCTGATCGAGGGCACCGCCGAATTTGTTGCCACCCTTATCACCCATGAGATTGGGTTTCGCTCCCCTTACGCCTCGGCCGACCAGGCGCAAAACAACGAGGTCGAAACCAAGTTCATCGCCGACGAGAACAAGACTGATCTGTCACAATGGATCGACAACGGTACGTTGGCGACGCCGGGTGATTCGGGTTATTGGGTCGGCTATCGTATTGTCAAGTCCTATTACGAGCATGCCGCGGATAAGCGTCGTGCTTTGCACCAAATCATCGAAATGAAAGATGCAAGGGCATTTCTTGCTAAGAGCGAATGGTACCCTGGCATTCAGCTTTGACAACATCAATGCGTACGACCCCGAGGCTGGGCTTTGGGCGATCTGGTGGATCGATGGCCGCAATCCGCACGGCGCGCTGGATGCACAAGGTCAATGGCCGCTTCATCCATGGCGACGGAACTTTCTACGCGGATGACACTCTCCGTGGCAAGCCGATCAAGGTTCGTTTCGTCTGGTCGCATATCACGCTGACTTCCTTGCACTGGGGGTAGAACTCGACGGCAATTTTCCCAAACACCCTTCCAATGCCGACGCACCGGATGCAGCAAATTTAAGTGGCCCAATCCCAAGGGAGCACCAGTCAATCGCCCAGTGCACGGCGCAACTGCTCAGGTGACACCTTCGCAGTTTCCATCATTTTCATCGCCGCCTCCAGAATCATTTGTTGCTCAGCTGTCAGTGCTTTCTCGCCTTCGGTGGCTTCGACCGTCAGCAACCCAGCAAACACGCGCATGTTCTTTTCGTGCTTGGCAAAAAGTTTGCGCAGCATCTTGATCATGTCGTGAGGGGGAACGTAGGTTTTGGTTTGGGCGAATTGACGAGCT
>Ga0302230_10002112_pt1 | contig 12054 bp, 18 predicted proteins | sample II_Palsa_N2_1_FD_193523 | JGI IMG/M metagenome (GOLD analysis project Ga0302230, IMG submission 193523) | Peat permafrost microbial communities from Stordalen Mire near Abisko, Sweden - II_Palsa_N2_1 | ecosystem: Environmental > Terrestrial > Soil > Palsa > Peat permafrost | place: Sweden... | reverse complement strand
GAGGGTCACAGTATTGCGAGCCGTGGGAGAGAATGGCGCGGGCACGATCAATCTCGCCCAGTTTGCGCTCGAGGTCGGAGTAGCGGAGGCACATATCGCGGACGCTGCGTTCGGGGAGGACCTCGATGGCTCGCTCGTAGATCTCGCGTGTGGACGTGACACCAAAGGTCTCTGCCGCCTTCTGGATGTAGAGCAAAAAGGCATCCTCGCGGCTGGCGGGATCGACGGCTTTGGTGGCTCTGTCGTAGATCTGCATGGCGTGTCTTGCGAGGCCATAGTCCTCCTCAAGCTTGGCGTACATGATGTACAGCGGCTTGCACAGCTTGGCGGGGCAGCCATCCAGCGCCTGCTCAAACAGGTCGCGGGCACGCTCGAGCTTGTCACCGCCATAGTGCGCGATAAACTTGGCCAGGTACGTGTTCCAGATCTCAAAGGCGACGGGGTACTTGAACGCGTCAATGCCTCGCTCGTACACTTTGAAAGCCTCCTCAAACAACCTAAAGTAAAATAGAAATTGTTAGGGTACTTTTTATTTATTTATTAATTTGTTGTGTCAATACTTGTTGTCTTCCAAGAAGAAGGCATAGTTGATGATGATTTGCGGCGTGGCAATCTTGAGCTCGAGGATGCGGTCGTACACGACCTTTGTGTTCTCGATCGTGCCCACCGATTCTTGCAGGTCGACAAAGAACGACCAGAGCTTGATCGATTTGTGCAGGCGCGCTTGCACGGGGATGCTGTCGTCAAAGTAGTCGACCTGTAGCCCCCGTTTGAACTGTGACGTCGCAACGCCCATCAGGTCGAGTGCCCTCTTTGCGTTCCTTTATTTTCCAATTAAAAAAAAGAAAAAAAAAAATTCATTTAGATACGCCCCTCTGCGTTGAATATTGTGTATTACTTTTGGCGAATTTCCATTTCTGCATAGTCACACCAGACTTGTGACAGGTCATCGACACTCTTGTAGTGGACCTTGACGGCGCGGTCAAATACCCCTCGGGCCTTGTCAAACTCTTGGTTCTCCTCATAGTACTTGGCAAAGGCGGCCCAAAAGTTGGGGAGGGACCCGATGGCCTTCTTGGCATCGACGGTGGCGACGGCCTTGTTGCACGTTTCCTCAATCTAGTTTTTTATAAAATTAGCTATGGAGCAAGCACCGGGCCGTCGTACCTGTTCGGGTTTTCCAGCAAAAAGGTTCACCCGCTCTTGCCACACGTTGACGTTGTTTGGGTTCTAAAAGAGAACATAAATGAATTTTTATATACCAAAAAAAAAAAAAAACCTGTCGCAGAAGCACGTCGTTGACGAGAAGGGGACGACGCTTGATGAGCTTTTCGTAGCGGGCGATCCGTCGGTTGAGCTCGAGCTCGTCGGCCGCCGAGGGCATGTCGGCCGCAGCGACCTCCTCCATCTTTTTCGTGCTCAGGTCTTCCTCAAACTTGGAGTAGGAATCAAAGATTTGTGTAAAGTCGCGGACGGTCATGACGGTTGTGACGGCCTCCTCATAGACGTTTCTCGCCTAATTAGGTTTTTCTTGCGTTAATAAAACGTGCAAGCACCAAAAAAAAAAAAAAAGATAAAACCTACCATCTCGAATTGGCCCAGGTGTGTGTAGTAGTTGGCCAGGCAGACCCAGAGACGGCCCAGGTGCTCGGAGAAGCGCGTGATGCCGCTTCGAATGATGCGTTCGACCTTGAGCGTCTTGATCTCCTTTGCGTGCAGGGAGCACATCTCTGTCAGCTCGAGCCACATTGCCTGCTGTGTCTTGCCCTTTTGCGACTGGAAGTTGTCGTCGTTGATGGCCTCTGCGAGCCTGCGCGCTGCCTCGTCATAGTTCTTGATCGTGACGAGGTAGTCGATGTACTCCTCGACCTGGCCCGGGTCCAGCTTGAGGTATCGCCGGTACACGCGAACGGCCATCTCGGGCACGCCCGCGGCACGGATAAACGGGAGGTACACTTTCCAGATGCGCTCGTGCTGGGTCAGCGGGAGCGACTTGAGCGCGCGGTCCAGCGTCTGGCGCGTCTTGGTGATGAGCGCCTGGTGCTGCAGCACCTCGGCATAGTCGAGCCAGATCCGCGGCATCTTGTGCAGAAAGATGAGGGCGCGCTCGTACGCGTTGTTGAGGGCCGTCCACTGCGCGTTGTCTATCCGCACGTTCTTGAGCGACTCGCGCCGCTCGTCCAGGTACGCCTTCCACAGCTTGTAGCTCGCGGGCAGGTCTGAAAGGCGCGGCACGAAAAGGGGTGCGAGGATTAATACCGTGCACCACACCATTCAACAAGAAAAAAAACAAAAACGGGGGGGATTACCTTTGACACTGCGCTCGTACAGCAGGAAACGGACGGCAGGTGCCGCGGCCGCCTTGTGTGCCAGGTATCGCTGCCACGCGCGCAGGCTGTACGGGTTGCGCAGCAGGTCCTCCTCGTAAGGCATGTCGTCCTCGCTGTTGAGGAAGAACGACGACGACGGCTCCCCCATCCTTTTTCTCTACGCGGTGAGCACAGTCAATATAATAAAGCGGCTAAAGCGGAGGCCTAGCAGGGAGGGAGGTGGGGAGAGAGGCCCAGAAGGGAGGAACGAAGTGGCCGAGGAGAGGAGAACGGCAAGCCCAGGCTGGCACGGGACGCACACTGGTGTAAAATGGCCGCGTTACCCTGGGACCCACACTCCAGTCCATATTCGAAGCGAAAAGGTCGGATTTCCCGAATGCGTTCATTCTTGTCGCGCGCGCTGAGCTCGTCGGCGGCCCAGCACGCTTTCAAGTTCACGACCCGGACGCTGCCGGATGTGAAGCCCCTTGGCGCATCTGGCGGATGGTCGTCCGTGGGGCGCCCTGGTGGCGGTGAGCTGTTTGCCGACGGGCCCAAGATCGAGCTGGGCGGGGACGGCTGCGTTCACGTTCAACGTGGTCCCAAGCTGGGCACGTCTGTGCACCCGTGGTGGCTGCTGGACAACGACCCGTCCAAGGTGGATCCGTCGACCAAGCAGAAGATGCGGTCATCGGGCGGCGTCAACCTCAAGCTGACGATTGCCAAGGCGGCACGCAAGCGCACGGGCGACGACAACGTGGACACGCTCGAGCTGACGTGGTCCGATGGCAGCGTGACGTCGTACGCGGTCCCGTGGCTGCTCGAGTACGCGCCGGTGGACTGGGACCCCGCGGGCACGCTGCTGGGCGTGTCGGCCGAGGAACCCGTGCTGTGGCGCGGCGACGAGTTTGTGCAGGAGAGGCGACAGCTGCCCGTGCTAGACTATGGCGGCGTCATGGGCGACGGCAAGGCGCTCTACGCCATGATGGAGCATTTGCACAACTATGGGATGTGCTTTGTGCGCAACGTGCCCACCGAGACGGACGAGAGCGAGAAGCTGATCAAGCGCTTTGGCGGCATTGCGCGCGAGACCTTCTACGGCAAGCTGTGGGACGTCGTCTCGACAGAGAATGCGATCAATATCGCGTACACGGACGTCGAGCTGGGGCACCACATGGATCTCGAGTAAATAGAATGAAATAAAATAAATAGTTTTAGCGTTATATTTTTTTAGGTACTTTGAGGCGCCCCCGGGTCTGCAGCTGCTCCACTGCCTCAAGAACAAGGCCATCGGCGGCGCAAGCACCTTTGTGGACTCGTTCACGGCCGCCAAGATCCTGAAGGACGAGAACCCCGAGCACTACCAAGCACTCAAAGAGTACCCGGTCGTGTTCCACTACCGCCGCGGCGACCACCACCGCCGGTACGAGCGCCGGACGATCGAGGAGGACGGCCGCAACGAGTACCTGCGGATCAACTATGCACCGCCGTTCCAGGGCCCGAGCCTGCTCAGCCCTGCGCACGCCGCACGTTTCTACCCCGCCTTTGCCGCCTTTGAAAAGATCCTGGCCAGGGAGGACATGACGTACCGTGTGCGTTTGAACGACGGCGACCTCGTCATCTTCAACAACCGCCGGTAAAAAAGCAGAAAATAAATGCATGGAAAGCTAGTTAAACATGCTTTTTTTAGAATCCTCCATGGACGAGAGATGTTTGACGCGTCGTCGGGCAAGCGGCATTTGCGTGGATCGTACGTCGACATGGACGACTACCGCAGCACGTACCGCATGCTTGCGGCCAAGTACAAGTTTGGTAGTTCATAGTAGATGCATGCAAAAAGCAAACAACGACCGAGCAATCCTAATGAGCAAGGTACGCGGGAATGTCAAAGACGAGGGACCCAGCGGCCTTTGAGATGACGCCACGCTCGGTGACGATGCCGGTGATGAGCTCAGCGGGGGTGACGTCGAACGCGGGGTTCCACACGCCAATGGTCGCGGTGCCGACCTGGACGGTCGTGAGTTTGAGCGGCTGGCTAATGCTTCCTGTGGCGGGGTCGATGACGGCGCCTGTGGTCTGGATGACCTCCTTGGGTTTGCGCTCCTCGATGGGGATCTGCGCGCCCGTGGCGATGTTGAGGTCGATCGAGGTCGTGGGCGCGACCACAAAGAAGGGCACGTTGTGGTGGCGCGCCAGCACGGCCAGCTGGTACGTGCCAATCTTGTTGGCCGTGTCTCCGTTGGCCGCCACGCGGTCGGCGCCCACGACGATGGCCGACACGCCCTTGGTGTGCATGAGTGCGGCCACCATGTTGTCGGTCACGAGCGTGCTGGGGATGTTCTCGGTCACGAGCTCGTAGGCGGTCAATCGGGAGCCCTGTCACATGCATGGATTAGAAGCACAGCATTAGGCCCGTTGTTTGTTTTGCTATGGTGGAGGCACTTGCCTGGTTGTAGGGACGTGTCTCGGTGCAGTACACATGCTCGATCTGGCCCTGCTCGTGCAGGTACCGGATCACGCCCAGCGCCGTGCCGTAGCCCGCCGTGGCCAGCGACCCCGTGTTGCAGTGTGTGAGCATGACGAGCTTCTGCTGCTGGACCAGCGCCCGGATGAACGCGCCGCCGTGCATGCCCATGTTCTTGTTGTCCTGCACGTCGTCCTCGAGCATCTTCTCGGCGGCCTCGATCAGGACCTGGGCCAGCGCGTCCACCGAGGTGGCCGAGGGCGCCGTGGCGTGCACGAGGGCCGTGAGCTTGTGGGCGGCGTCAAACAGGTTGACGGCCGTGGGGCGCGACGTCTTGAGGTGCTCCCACTTGGCGTCGACCAGCTGCACAAAGGCCGCGGTCGTGGCTGGCAGGGATCCCGCACCACGCATGGCCTGCACCTCGACCGCGAGCGAGAGGGCGGCGACGATGGCGATGGCGGGCGCGCCGCGCACCTTCATCTCGCGGATCTGCGCCCAGCCATCCTCGACCGTCAGCACTGGCTCGTACGCGCTCTCGTACGGCAGGTTGAGCTGGTTCAGCACCGACAGCGAGCCACGGGCGTACTTGACGGATTGCAGTAGTGGTGTCATCCTGACGAAATGGGTAGGTTTTTCAGTTTGCCGACGCCTCAAACGGAAGCTGCGCGGCTGTCAATCAAGTGGAGTGGACGATCCCGTAGCAGTCGCAGACGGGATCTTTTGAAAGAAAAAAAAAGAAAACAAAAGAATTTGGGGGGCATGTCATTGCACATGTCATCGAGGAAGCCTTTCAGCGTGTTTCTTTCTCACGATCCCGTCCCCCACACCACCCAACTCTCCTGGTCCCTTCCTCCTCCCCACGCATTAATTCAAGAGAGAGACAACTCAACAGACAATGGTCCTTCTTTTCGGCTCCTCCAGAGTCCACTACAGGTTTGAAGTGCAGCAAAGAGAGAAAGAGCAGAAGGGAAAGAGGCGCAGAGGTCTGAAGAAGTTATATTTTTTTTTTATTTGTATAGGTCCTAAATAAGAAGAACGACTGTTAAAGATTTGGGGGGAAAGAAACCAAACAAACAAGAGAAAGAAAAAAAACAACCCGGAGGGTTCCTTTCTTGGTCTGTGTTGTGTACGTTTAGGCAGTCTTCTCAGCCTTGATGTCGTCAGCCGAGGGAAGGACGTTCTTCTCAGCAGTGGTGGTCTTCTTGAGCTTCGAGTGGAGGCCCTGTTTAGAGATATTTTTAGCTCGTGTACCCTTTTTTTCCCTCGCAGAAAAAAACAGTACCTCACCGCCGCCAGAGATCTCCTGGATAAAGCCCTTGCCTTCAGCGCCCGACATTTTCTTGATGAGTGGTTTGGAAGAGGAACAACAAACTGCAAAGGGAAAAAAGTCAGAGGACACAAAGGGAAAAAAAAACTGGAAAGAAAAAAAGTAGGGGCAAGAAGAAAAAAAAACAGTCAGCCAAGAGGGAAAGGGGGAAAAAACGGGCTAGTGCTAGATCAGCGCACGACCGAGACGACACGAGGACACATGAGAGCAAGGAAGCAAGAAAGAGCAAGCAGGGAAAGAAGGCAAGAGAAAAAACAAAAACAAAAAGTGCACTGTTTATTTTTTTTCGTGCTGACTTTTTTCTTTTTCTCCCCTCCAGAGTTCCTCTTGATTCTGTTCTTGAGACAGCGGAGCGGAGCGAGTGCACAAAGAGGAGTGGAGGGAGAGGCAGGAAGGTGCAGGGGAGGGGAGAGAAGACGCGTGGAAGTAAACTGGCGAAAAGAGGGGAAAAAAAGCACCGCACACAACCGACAGCCGAGGGAGGGAAAAACAAAAAAATGAAAAAAACAAAACTCTTTACCCCGGGTTTTATAGGTCACCCAGAATGACGCATGTCTTGCTGAACGAGCCAATCACGTCTGTCCATGTGCGCTTCTCTGATTGGTCCACTTTGCGGATGTTTTTGAAGCATTGTTTGTTTTTAGATCTTGCCTCCCTACGAGCCCCGGCCCTGGCCCCTCAAACAGTTTTTTAGGAATGGTTTGCGGAAAGCAAAACAGCAAAGCAACAACCAGACATCTGGCCACGGTGACAAACGAACCGGCCGCAGGCAGCGCGGCCGTGACGGGTGGCGACGCTATGTTTTCTTCGATAAAAACACTTTATTACAAGTTGAGAATGCGTTTCCCTCCAGACTCAATGTCCTCGATCGCCTTGATGTACTGCTTGCGCAGATTCGAGTTCTTGACGAGGAAGCGGTTGGTGCTGACGACGCCGCGGAGTTGCTTGGTCGTGAACTCGCTCTTGTGCTCGTTGAACCACTTGTCAAACTCGTTCTCGGGCACGTAGTACGACTTGATGTACAGGTCCATGAAGGCCCTGTGCGGGATCGGCTTGATCTTGGTCAGTGAGACGAGCTGCTCCTGCAGCGACGCAAAGTCCAGCTGCATCTGCGCGCGACCGCCGTCCGAAAACTCTTTCCGGGTGCAGTACGCGTCCACGAGCGTGTCGATCGAGTGCGTGATCAGCTGCTTCCACAGAATTTCCACCACGCTCGATGGCACGTCCTTGAGCTTTCTAAAATAAAATAAAAAAAGGAAAATAAAGAAATTAGACCAAATAAATCAAGGGCATTATTTTATTTTCCGTACGAGGTTGTGTCCGTGTCCAGTCGCGTCTTGAATTGCAAAAACTCGAGGGCCAGATCCTGCACGTACTGGCTGTGCTTTTCACTACTGTCCTTCATCTTCCAGTCGACCTTGTTGATTTGATCGATGACTCGGTCCACCTATGTTTGGGTGTCTGCATCAGAAACACAGAAAGAAAACAACAACTGTGCGAGCATACGTTGATCAGGCGACGGGAAATGCAGCGGTAAATGTACAGGCGGAGATCGTTGACCGTGTCGACAGTCTGGCTGAAAAACTGCGACAAAAAGGCCGCGTTGTTGGCCGGCATGAGCGCCTCCAGCTTGCCGCGGAGTGTTCGCAGGACATTCTCGAGGTAGACGATGGACTCGTTGGCCGTGACACGATTGTTGAGCCCAAACAGGCCGTCGGGCACGTTCAGTTGGACCTGGGTGCTCAGCTTGGGGATTGTAAACTTGTGATTGAGCACTAGAAAAAAAAGGGATTGTTAAAAAAAAAAGAAACCACCACCACAACAAAAAATAACGCACTCGACTCGGCAGGGAGCAAACTCAACTGCTCCTGCTGCTGCTTGTTGGCCGCGGCAGCCTGGGCAGAGTTGGGCTCGGCGGCGTCGTAGCGATCGCGAAGGCGCTTGAGCGTTGACCGTAACCGCGCGGCGAGGGTAGGATCAATGCCGCCCACGAGCTCGTTGGCCGATCGAACATCGGTGGCGAAAAACTTGAACACGCAGTAGAGCTGTAACAACAACAACAACAAAAAATTTTTTTTAATCAAAATGAATTCAATATTAAGAAATCGTACATAGTACTCGACGACGTGGGTCATCGCAACCAGGACCTCGTAGGCAATGGGCGAGAGCACCTGCGCCATCGACATGTAATGGCCGATCGTGCGGACGACATAGACAGTCGTCGAGGCGAGGATCGGGCCACCGCCGACAACGGACACGGCCTCGCTCCCCCTTGCAGCGGCATTGCGGCGAGCGCGCACGGTCGCGTTGACAGACTCGTCCTCCCACCCCTTGGATCCGGCGGCGCCACCGGCACTGCCAGCCTTCTTGGGCGTGTCCCCATCCTCGACAAAGTCACGCTTGAGCTCTTCAGGCCCCTCGTCGTCGCTGCTGTCATCGTCGTTGGTTGCTTGGTTGACCGACCGAGCCGAGAGGGACTTGGTGACGCCGTTCTTGCCAGCAGACGACGACGCTGACGTGAGGACCTTGCCCTTGCTGATCGTTGGCATCTCCTCGTTCTCAAACGAAAAGCCGCCGAGGGCGAGGGTCGAGTTGAACAGCTCGAGGTTGCCGTGCACGACATCGACATTGGCCTCGGCAAGGGACGCGGGCAGTGCCACGTTCCTGGAAAAGTCAAACTCGCGCAGGGTCTTGATGGAGAAGTCGGGCTGGAGCGGGCACGGGAGCCACGACTCGTTCTCGAGCATGGTTTTGATTTTCTAAAAAAATTTTTTGCACACTTGGTAACGCAAATAGAACGAACTAGGACATACCTCCATGTCTTGCTTGTGCAGAACGGAAAAATACAGCTCTGCCTGCTGTTTGACGATGCTGCGGAGGATGGGCGACTGCTGGCTCGTAAAGGTGTCGCCAATGTTGATAAACTTGTTGATGAGGTTGAGGAGGGTCAAAAAATCGTCAATCTTGAAGCCCGCGAGCGATTTGGCGTTGAGGCAGGCGCCGAGCCGGCGCTGGACGTCCTCCCAGATGAGCTTGCGCGACCGCAATAGGTTCTGCTCCACCTCGGCAAAGTACTTGTTGGACTCGCCCGCGGTCACCGCGTCGCCGTGCCACTTGATCATGGCGTAAAAGTTGAGCATGTGGTTGCACGACTTTTCCATGAGGATTCGCAGGCACGGGATAAACTCAATGTCGTCGCGGAGCATCGCGCACAGTTCCTTGAACGGTTTGCTAAAATAAAGTACAGAATTAAAAGGAAAAAAAAAAAACAAGACCAAAAAAAAAAAAAGTACGATTTTAAACGCTCGGGCTTGGCCTTGACATCTCCAGCGATCGAAGACATGGCAAAATTGAGCACGATCTGGTGCGTGAGCACGTTGAGCTCCTCAGACATGTGCTTTTGGATGATTTCGATGACCTCGTGGTGCTTGGCGACGAGTTTGAACCTAGAAGAAGGAAAAAAAAATTGTTTTCTCTTCTTAAATGAAAAGAGGACCACCTACCCAATCAACGACTTTTCGTAGACGACCGGGTTAAACTGGCGACATATGCTGCCGAGCGAGGCTTGGAGCTTGTCCTCGATTTGCTCAAACGACGTCTTTATTATTTTTTTTTTTAGTTTTTATTTATTTGAAAAAAAATAATATACCCCGAATCGCTCGCCCACTTCCTTGACGCTTTGAAACATGCTGTACTTTTCAACGTCCTGCTGGCAACGCATGCACATCTCGATCGCGAGCGGGTAGTCTGCCTCTGCCAGCGCGACGTCCATCTGCTTGGCGTTGACGAGGATCTGCTTGACGCCCTCGGTGTCGTCGTAGATTTTCTGCAGCAGGCTCGTTCTTTTCAGCCTCTTCTGGATAGTTTTTTTTTGTTTGTTTGTTTGTTACGGTCAGGAGCTTGCGCTTGCGGGCCTTTTCGACAATCTGCATGCCACCGCCCGTGAGGCCGTTCTTGGCGTTGGTCAGGTGGATGCGGCTCTTGCGTTGCAGCGAGATCGTCGCAATCAGGTCGGCCTCAAACTCTTGCACACGAGACATTCCAGCCACTAGAGCCAATCGTTGGTTTTACCATTTTAAAAAATAGACATACCAAACGACTTGTAGTTGTCAAGGATGACCGACGTGAGCTTGGAGTCGATCAAGTCCATCGCGCGCATCTTGTCGTTGATCTCCCTGTCGAGCGTCGCCGTTGTGAAGTCCTTTGGCAGGTTCTCCAGGATGTACTGCACCTCGTCCACGTTCTCCTCGTAAAACTCCTTGGGCACGCTGCTGAGCAGCTCCTCATCCGAGACCTCGGACTGCGTGGGGTTGAAATGCGGCTTTGTGTTTTTTAAAAAATAAACGTTTATGAAAGAGGAAGAAAAAACAAGTTTGCAGGCGTGTACCTGTTGGTCCTCTTCGGCAACACGCCCCCGCCGTGCGCCTCCTGCGCTAGTGCTGCTTCCCCGCAACGTGCTGCTGCTGCTTGCGCCACGCGGCTGACCCTGCTGGGGCCTGTTTGGCGACGGGATGTTTGGCAGGTTCTGGATGAGCGTTTGCGGGTTGAGCTTTTTGAACGCCGCCGCGATCTTGTCGCCGTTCATCCTGGCGGGCTTGGTGGAACTCTTCCAACTGACGCCGCCGCTTGTATGTGAGCTGGACCGACTTGAACACGGCCGAGAGGATAATGAGCAGGAGGACGAGCGGGAAAACGGCACCCGCTGCGACCATACAACGTTGAAAATGGTGTGCACACTGTGTTCAAAGATGTCGTTTAAAAAATATTTTTTTTCTTTTTTTCTTTTTTTTTTTTAGATCAATCTTCGACCATTCGGGGAAAGCAAACAGACAATCATTTTATTTTTATTTTATTACAGTGGTCTTGGTTTTTGAGTGTTTTAAAGGGGCAGAAACCAATAAGAAATTATTATATTATTTTTGAACTTGAAAAAGAAACAGCCCGCCGCTGCCCGCGCATTCGGTTTAGAAGATTCGGCTCGGAAAACATAACACTTTCAGATGAGCAGCAGAGCGCAAATAAAAAGAATTTTAAATGCACGTGTCGTTGTTGTCGGACGAGCTGCTGCTCGAGATATTTGGGCAGCTGGACGACGTGCTGACGCTTCTGTCGGTGCGCCAGGTGTGCCGTCGGTTCCAGCGCGTTGCGAGCGACGCGGGGCTGTTCCGGACGCTGACATTGCCCGCCGGGCCGTCGAGCCGCGAGCTGCTGATGGACGTGGTGGGCGCAGGCCGTCGTGGGCGGATGCTGGACGCGCGGCGATTGGTGACGTTTGACGTGCGCAGCTGTCCCAAGGTGGACCTGGACACGATGGGCCAGGTGCTGCCGCTGCTGACGGGGCTGCGGCGCCTGACGGTGCGCAGCTGTGTGGTCGAGCAGACGCGTGGCTTTGTGCGGCTGCTCCAGGCGTGCCCGCCGTCGCTCGAGGACCTGGCCGTGGGCACCATATCGGGCTACGTGCGCGACGAGGACCTGGCGGCGGTGCTGGCGTGCTCGTCGTGGCCACGGCTCAAGCGCCTCAGGACGCTGGACCTGTCGGTGCTCAACGTGCAGAACCTGCACGACCTCATCGCGTGCATCAGCAGCCCCATCACCACGCTCAACATCCGCACCACCGTCGCGCACAGCCTGTTTGAGATGCACGAGATGCTGCGCAACTGGCTCACGACTCGACAGCGGCGCACCAAAGTGGGCTTTTGGATCTACAGCGCCCAGTTTGGGTGCCGCATGGCCTCGACCGTCCGCCCCACCACCGCCTTCACCAGCAGCAGCCTACCAAGGAGACGGACGCTGTCAAGCGAGGACGATGGCGCGCAGGACGGGGGCCACGACAACAACGACGAGGACACAGCAGCAACGTCACCAATGCAATCGCCAACCACCACCACAACAGCCGCCGCCGCCGCGGCCGCCTCCTTCCTCGCCACTCGCCCACAGCCACCGCCCAACGGCAA
>Ga0302230_10002111_pt1 | contig 12058 bp, 24 predicted proteins | sample II_Palsa_N2_1_FD_193523 | JGI IMG/M metagenome (GOLD analysis project Ga0302230, IMG submission 193523) | Peat permafrost microbial communities from Stordalen Mire near Abisko, Sweden - II_Palsa_N2_1 | ecosystem: Environmental > Terrestrial > Soil > Palsa > Peat permafrost | place: Sweden... | reverse complement strand
GGCCCTGGCGCAACTGTGCGACTCGTTCGGCCTCCGCAAGATGTCCTCTGGCTCGCCAACCGGCATCGACGACGACGTGGTCTCTTTTTGGCACGTTTTCAACAAGGTACTGCAACCATGAATTTTTTTTATTTTATTTTTTTTAAAAAAAAGATCCTTGACTTTTTCAGGCAGCATCGACGTGGATCCAGCGCGCGTCCATGGCAGGGAAAAAACTGGCGGACGTGACATCTGGCGAGATTGCCCAGACCGAGTTCGTTTGGGACTTGCTCTTCCAAACCACGCGGCTTTACAAGTGCGATCTGGCCAGGGGCCTGCTTTCCCCGGGTGCCGAGCTTGCCCTGCCCAACTGGCTGCTCGTGGAAACACTCCTGCGCGAGTCCCATGTGCTGCTCACCGAGACCACAAGGACAAACACGACTGCTTCGTCTCTCAAAGGGAGCCTACCACGCGAGATCTTCACCCGTCTGGGCCAGCTGTCGATGCAGTGGTCCTCGATGCCATGGCCCGCGCTGATCACGCAGCTCCTAAGCATATGGAAAGGCCGCCAGTTTGACGACTTGCCCGGCGACTCGGCCCAGTTCCCGCCCTTGCTGCAGCTCTGTCCCGTGGGCTCCGGCTGGTCCGGAGGCTCTCCTGCTGCTTTCAACGCACAGGATCGATGGGTTAGTTGCTACCACATATTCCTGTGGCTCCTCTGCTACCACTACAGCGCCACCTACCATGAGCTGCTCGCGCATCCCGTCCAGCCCAGCAAAACCCTGCGCCAGCAGCTCTCTGCGTAAGAACAAAAAAGAACCCTAATGTGAATAATAATTTTTTTTTTTATTTGCTAGGCTCAACCGCGCCATCCCAGGACGCCTCAAGGTCGACACGGTTGCGGCTGTGCGCAACGTCACCAGCCTCGTCGTTCTCGTCGCTGGACTGACGGGCTCGTTCGGCCAAACCGTGCGACAGATCACAAACATTGTCGACTTTGCAAACGACGCAAGCGACCTGGCCGACGTCAGCCGCGGCGTCATCCTCGAGGCAGTGCTGTACACGTGCCGCTTCACACAGCTCTTCCAGCAGCAGCACACGTTTGCCGAGCCATTTGAGATGCTAAAGTCGCTGCTTGTTCCGGTCATCTCCAGGTAAAAAAAAAATAATTTTTTTTAAAAAAAAAAAATTTACTTGTACTCTCGTTCTTCAAGCTACAACGATAATGAGCGCCAAAGCTCTCTGGACTGGGCCATCGAGAGTATATCGCTTGCTGGGCAAGGCTGTGCATTTTTTAATCCCATCTCTTTAGAACGAGCAATGTGGAAACTGGTCCAGAATAAGCGGCTACAAACGATTGTCGTGGCCACTTCATGGATCCGGTATCTTGTCCTCCACGAGAGCAGGCACTTGGAGACGCTCTTAAACTGCGGTATACTGCTTCCTTTTTCAACAAAATTCTGAAACACAGCTTTATATTGTTTAAGGATGGCTCAGTCTGCTCAGCGTGGATTGCCGTGTGCCCGCAGAGGCGAGAAAAGGGGCGCTCGATGTCCTGCACGCCTTCCTTGTGGGCTCGGAGACGCTGAGGATCGTGCCATCGGGCCCGCAGCTGACCGACAGTACCACGGCAGGCCGCGACAGCCAGGAGCTCTTGATGGACGACATTGACTTTGGCGCCATCGATTTGGACGCACTTGCAGGTGGAACCGCTGGTGCGGGCGGCGGTGCTGCGGCCCAGACGACCCCCGTTCTTTTTGCGCGAGCTCAACTGGCCAAGGCGATGGCAAGCATGCAAGTGTTCCTGTCGTGCCTCAACCTCGTCAATGCGCGCTTGCACATCTCGCAACAACGGCTCAACGGCAAGCTTGCTGGCGCGCCCACCGCCTATTTTGGCCCCGGTTCCGCTGCTGCCGCTGCCGCTGCTGGCCCAGCATCTGCGTCCACGACAGCTGCGACACAGTCGTCACCGACCGAGCAGTACTGCATCGACGATGCGTCGCTCGACCTGGCCGTGGAGCTGATGGCCTACTGCGCCGTCCTGCTCGTGAGCGAGCGCCCGACCCAGACAGCCGTTTGCACGTGGGAGTACTATGTGGAGCGATTCGGCCTGACATCGACCTACTGCCTCTCGAGCCGTTCCAGCGACGATCGTCGCGTTGGCGTGCGCTTCTTCTCGATCGTGAGCTACCGGGTCCCCGCCTTTGTCAGGACCAACGAGCTCCTGTGCTGGCGCTTGTGGTTCCTCTCGCACCTGGACCACACGGTCACCGCCGCACAGCCCCTCCTGTCCATCGCCATCAGCACGCGCCTCCCCGTCCAGTGGATGCCCGTCGCATTGATACCCGAACACGCAGCTGCGTACAGCGATCTGCGTCTGCTGTACCTGCACGAGTTTGTGGACCACCTTGCCCGGTCGCACAAGGCGGCGCCCGTGACCCAGCAGCGCGATGTGCGTGCCAAGTGCGCATCCATGCTGGGTGGCATGCACATGATGCTCCACCTGTGCCTCCAGGTAGCAAAAATGTGGTTCTATATCTAAGCTATTCCTTGTTTAGGAGGCCGAGCTGATCGGGGGCGAATTCTACCGTCACTATGTCGATTTCGTCCTTGACACGATTGCCTACGTCGTGTACGTCTGTGCCGACATCCTCCACGATCGCGAAGAGCCCACGTCGCTGCTGCAGCAGCTGCTCGATCGCTTTGTCCTGTCTGGCACGGCCACATCGTCGAGCTCGACAAGGGCCTTCACAAACGCCCTCTCCAGCCGACTCGGCCTGATCGTGCGCTCTCTCGGCCGTTTCGACCTTGCCCGCGATGCCTACATCCAGCGTGCCCTGCGCCAGATCGTCGAGCGGTACCTGCAGCCCTCGCAAGCCGCCGCCGCCGCCGCCGCCGAGGACCCCGCCAGAGTCGCAGACCTGGTGGACGCTCTCGTTCCACAGTCTTCCAGCGACCTAAGACCGGCCCACAAGCTGCGCGTCCACATCCTGCGCATGCACACCCGTCGATACCTCACGGCCTTTGGCAAGGGCAACCGCAACGACCTCGTGTACCTGTCTGCCTTTGCGATGCGGCTGGTAGTCTCTCTCGTGCAAAAGATGTACACTGTCCTGCCCCTGCCCTACAAGGGGTCGGCCCAAGAGCTGGACCTGTGGTGCGAGCACTTTGACGAGGACATCCGCGTGCTGGTCCAGCCCCTCCTCGAGACGTATGCGCTCTGCACGGTAAAGAAGAAGAAACAAAAGTGCAATATTTTACTTAAATGGTGTTTGTTTGTCAGAACAACTCGGCGCACTTGCAGCTCAGAAATCTGTTCTTCCAGGTGGCGCAGACGATCGTGCACGCCGACGCGTCGGTGACGCGTGCCGTCGTCGCGCGGTCGTCGGCGTCCATCCTGTTGGTGCAAAACAACCTATGCCACCTGTTCACCCTGTGCGCCCTGCAACTGAGCGTGGACCGCGTCTCGCGCACGATCGTGAGCCAGCTCGACGTCAACACGCTCCCGACAATGGCGATCTTCTATCTCAACTCACTCAAGCAGCTGCACAAGACCCTGCCGGCGATCGAGGCCACGCGTGCCGAACTCAGCCGCCTCGTGGGGGATGATCCTGACTTTGCCATGTTTGAGTCGCAGCTCGCCTTTGCCGTCGTCGTTGTGGCCCCTGCTCCTGCTCCGTCTGCCGCCGCTGTTACGGCTGCGTCCAACCACATCTTTGCGTTCTGGCGCACGATCTTGCTGAGCCGCGCAACCCTCTCCAACCAGACCCGTCACCAGCAGCTCGTGTGGGACCTGCTCAACCACTTTTGCGGCGTGCTGACCAACTGCCCACCAGGCGGGGCCCCCGAGGCGCACATGCGCCAGATCGAACAGGAGGTCATTGCTCACCTCCCTCCCGACGACGTCCGCCCCCTTTTCCCTTCCGATGCCCTACTTTTTTAATGCGACGCCCTAGGATCCTTTACATAGAAACTTGCCTTGCAAAAATGAAAATCATTTTCGCAGTGTTGGTCCCATGGCGTACGCAACAAACATCGGGGCAATCGAGTCTGCTCGCCGGCGGATCGCGGGGCACATCAACCTGTACGTTACCGTTTGCGCTTGTCTTCGGTCGGGCTAAGCCGCCCTGCTGATTTTCCTAGCACGCCTGCACTGACCAGCACGACGATGGACGGCCTGTCTGGCCGCTCGCTCGTGTTCAAGTGCGAGAACCTGCAGAAGATTGGCGCGTTCAAGTTCCGCGGGGCGTGCTCGGCCGTGTTCAACCTGACGGCTGATGAGGCCGCACGCGGTGTCGTGACGCACAGCAGCGGCAACCACGCACAGGCACTCGCACTGGCCGCTCGTCTGCGTGGCATCCCCGCGTACATTGTCATGCCCAGCAACGCACCCGAGGTCAAGAAGGCGGCCGTGCGTGGCTACGGCGGCATCATTACCGAGTGCGTCCCCACGCTCGAGGCCCGTGAGACCACGGCCCAGGCCATTGTCGATCGCACAGGTGCGACATTCGTGCACCCGTACCAACACCCCGACGTCATGGCCGGACAGGGCACGCTCATGCTCGAGCTGCTCGAGCAGGCCGATGCGCTCGGCAAGCCTCTGGACGCGATCATCGTGCCTGTGGGTGGTGGGGGCATGCTCAGCGGCTGTGCGATCGCAGGTAAAAACCGACGAATAGGTACCTGTGGTTTGTTTTTTTCTCAAAAGCCAGCATGCAGCCAAGGCACGGAATCCCGCGATCAAGGTCTTTGCGGCCGAGCCAGCGGGCGCAGACGACACCAAGCAATCGTTTGAGGCCAAGAAATTCATGCCCGTGGGAAAGACATCGACGATCGCAGACGGCCTGTTGACGTCGCTGGGCGAGCACTCGACCTGGCCCATTAGTGCGTTTGTTTTCTTTTCCTTCCGTAAAAAAAAAAAAAATAATTGATTTTGCTACGGCAGTCCGCGACCACGTCGACGGCGTGTACACGGTCAGCGAGGCACAGATCGTCGCGGCGATGAAACTCGTGTTTGAGCGGATGAAGCTGGTCATCGAGCCCAGCGCAGCCGTGGGCGTCGCTGTGGCGCTCTTCTCGGACGAGTTCCGTGCCCGCAACGGTGTCAAGAACGTCGGTGTCGTCCTCTGCGGCGGCAACGTCGACCTGGACCATTTGCCCTGGCTGGCATCTCCTCCGGCAAAGTAGTCCAAGTATACAGGGGAGTTCCTTTCGTAATTGCTAGCGTTGCTTCTCTGTACACCGCGAGAATAGCTGAAGATGTCTATGATTGAGAAAATGTACACACTTGGGTCTTTTTGTGAACCGCCTTTTTTCGCTAGGGCGATGAAACGGAACTCTGGTCGGGTGTCGAGGATGAAAACGACGTCGTTCGCGGCTTGGTTCTTGCGGCATCCACGAGGTCCTCAACGACCTCTGCGTACAGGAACAGCGTCTGCGAGCCAGTGATGACGGTCGAGTGACCGGCCACGGTAAACTTGTAATGCGGGATGCCCTGACGAACGAAAAACAAAAAAAACGATTAGAGAAAAGGGACCCAAGGAAAAATGATCGATCACCTTGATATTTTTTGAGGCATTAAGACCTGCCATGGTCTCCTCGCTGTCCTCGTCCGAATTCAAAAAAGCGAGCGTCTTGGCCCTGTCGAGGCCAACATCGGCAGCACAGTTGGCGAGAGACTCAAAGTTGCCGATATTCCCGTTTTGCTCAAAATAAAACTTGTACAACCTGCATCGTTTGCATCGTTCGTTCGTTCTATTAGTCAGCACATCATGCACACTAGCATACCGGAAGACAAGCTCAAGATGTTTCGCATTCCCGTAGACTCGGTACGTGTTGTGCACGAGGCGATGACTATGGAATGTATTTGCAATTTCGCCTCCCCAGTCAAACACGAGGCCCTCCTCCAACCCTGTTTTTTGTGCATCAAGTCGGTCAGTCAGCACACACAGACAGACGCATCGGCACGAGGAGACGTACCAGCCTTGTTGGCATTGCCAAAGATGATGTCACGTTTCTGAACACGCACAAAAATGGGTCAAAAGAGTAATAAAGAAAAGAAGACATACAGCACCAAACTTTTCCCTGTAGTTTTCCAGCTTGCTCGTGCCGTCCATCGGCAGGGCCGGGTCGAGGGAGTACGGCTTGTAGACAATCTGTTTTGCGGCGAATTTATCACCATAGAGCCAAAAACCAACGTCAGCAAGGCGCCTGAAGTAGTACCTCGTAGCGCAGGTCATTCCCGCTCTGCTTGAGCAGCGCCTGGGCCTTGGCAAAGCGCTTGCTTGCCACATAGCACCCTGCACCGGACAATAACAAAACGTCAGGGAGAAAGAATAGCCCGAATGAAGTGAACACTGTGCGTCGCATGCGGCGGCGAATGGAACAAGAGACATAATGACTTACAGGGGCAGACGGTGTCGCTCACAACCTCCACCAGCACCAAGAGCGCAGAGTCGTTTGCGGTGCAGCCGTTCATGTCGTGCGTTCAAGGGGTTGCGGTGCCGACGACCATTCAAGAAATAAATTCGCAGCTGCCGATGACAACAGGGGGAGGGTTAGGAGAGAGAGATTGCTTTGGGATCTCACTTCGAAAAACAATTCTTCCGTTCAACTGTTTTTTTTTTCGCCAGCTGAGTTTCAACTTTTTGATCTGGTACGTAAGGCGTCACGCGGCGCACGAGACGTTGGATGAGGTAATGTGATGATCGGGAGAACAGACGGCCTTTCACTGCGATTAAAATATATATATATATATTTGATCATGACGCTGGGCTGTTCAGTTTGGGAGTCTTGGTCAATGCGCCCAGCGTCGTGCTTTCCACAGACTAATTGAGCGAATCTGAACCACCAGTGCAGGCACCGAACGACCTTTTCAGCAAATCTTCCGCTTTTTGTGGCACGGTCGCGTGTCCCTCGTGAATCATCCAAAATATAAGATCAGTCTATTTCCCAACGATGTTGTGGAAGACGGTGTCGCCCTTGAACGCATAGTTGATGTCGTCCACTTGCACGTTCAGGGAGAGGTAGCGGTCCCGCTCGCCCTTGCGGACTTTGATGGAGACCAGGCCGGCTATAAAAAGAAGCGTTTTTCACTTGTTTGAATTGAGATTGTGCAAAAAAATATGCATACCACTTTCGAGCATCGAGCACAGATCGACAAACTCTGTCTTGCTGACGGGACTGACGAGCTTTTTCTGGCGACAGATGCCGCTGTAGAGCTCGTAGATCCGCGTGATGCACGACGACTCGGACAGCTTGGACTGGCACACCATGGCTGCGTGCAGCGAGACCTTGGCGTGGATCTGGAGCTGCCTCATCTTTTCGACGTAGGGCGAGCCAAACACGAGCGACAGCACCGAGGACACGTCGATCAGCGTCACCTTGAGAGGGCTCTTGTCGTCAAACGGCATCCCGGCTGCCTCGGCCTTGGCCTTGCGCTGCTGCAGTTTCTTGAGAGCAGCATCCATTGCAAGCCTTATTTTATTTATTATTAATAATAAAAAACTACATTTTTTTTCCCTTACCTGCAGATGTCGAGTGCCTTGCGCGTGTCGCCAGACGTCGCGGCGACTTTTCGGGCACACAGTTGGATCGCATCGTCGTCAAAAAGGATGCGCTCGCGGTTGGGCAGAAGTGTCAGTCGGTTCCTCAAAACCGAGGCCAGCTCGGGGTGCGTGTAGGGGGCAAAATTGAGCAGCTGTGGGACGACTGGAAACATGAACGAAACGTTTAAATACCACGACCAAGGATAAGAATAATCCTACCGTTCTTGGCTCGCAGACGCGGCAAGAGACGGTCGGTCAGATCGAGGGCATTGGCAATGCCGACGAGGATGAGGCGCGAGGAAGGCATGGCAGCGATCTCGAAGATATGGTACAAAATCTCCTGGTCGCGCGAGACCAGGTAGTCGATCTCGTCGAGCAGGACGAGGCAAAGGGGGGTGGCTGGGTCCACAAGGAACCTTTGGACGCGGTCAGCGACAGAGATCCGCGCGCGTGGTGCTGTCGTCTCCATCGCATCCTCTTCCTTCCCATCGTCGCTGCCAGACTCGCTCTCCTCCTCTTCCTCCTCATCGGCGCAGTAGCCAAGCTCGGCCAGCAAAAGGCTGTAGATCGTGCGGACGTTTTTCATCGACATGCAGTTGATCTTTTTTTTTTAAATTATTATTTTGTCAGCCAGTTCTTTTTTTTTTTTTTTGGAGAAAGAAAAAAGTACCTGGGCCACTCGAAGCGGAGTCGACTTGACGGTCTCTTGCACGAGTGTGCTCACAAGGAGCGTCTTGCCCGCGCCAGGGCAGCCCGAGATGTACAGGGCGCCGCCCGACTGCTCCTGCACCACTCGCTCCTCCAGAAACCTCTCGATCACAGCCCGCTCCTTGTCACGCCCGGCGACGACTAGAGATGCGGGCGTGCGTGCAAACGCGGCCTTGGCCTCACCGACGAGTCCCTCCAGCGTTGTCTCGGTGGACTTTTTGACCTCTTCCGCTTCTGCTGCTGCCCTTGCTTGTGCTGCCTCCTCGGCTGCTCGTGCCCGTGCTGCTGCTGCTCGTACTCTTGCTGCTGCCTCGGCTGCTGCTGCTGCTGCTGCCACGGGCTCCAGGACCACTGGCAGAAATACCTCGAGACGCTTTGCGGTCAGGAGAGGGGACGGGGCACAAGAGGACGAGTCCGAATCGGAGCCGTAGGCCTCGTCACGTCGTGGTTTCTTGACGATAACCAGCTCGTCCTCGTCCTCGTCCTCGTCCCCGTCCCCGTCCTCCTCGTCAGACGCTGACGCTGCTGCTGCTGCTGCTGCCTTGCGCTGGGATCGAGGGACGTCAGTTTTTTTTTTTTTGGCGCGCAATCGTACGTACCTTTTGGCTCTCGCCTGCGAGGCCCCCGAGGGTTGCCGTCTTGGTCCGCAGCGGTGTGGGGACGACCACGTTCACTGCTCTAATGCCGCTTTTGGCGACAGAGGCGGCGGCGGCTGTCTTTTTGACGATTGACATGTTTCTGTTGGAGGGAGAAAACTGCGCGCCAAAAAAAAAAGTTTTCCTCGACGTCCGGAAGTTATTTGTCGCGGAACGAATTTTTTTTTTACACGGCATAATGTTCAAGCTGCTGTTGCTTGGCGTAGATCGAGCGCGCCACGTCGAGGATGTCGCCACGCTCGGCCATGCCGATCAGATGGTCGACCTCTGTGGGGCTGTACAGATGCCCATACTCGGTCGCAACCCAGCTCTTGAACGTGTCCACCACGGGCAGGCGCACGCCGACATCGACGTCGACGATCGGGAAGCCGTTAACGGCAAGATCTCGGAGGGCCCCCATGACTTCCACGAGATCCGCGTGCTGGAGCTACAAATAAAAATTATTATCGGAATTTTTTTTTTATCGTACCGTGTGCAAGAGCCATGTGTTCAGCGTGAACTGCGTCCACTTAAAGTCGGGCAGGGCGAGCATGTCGTCACGGATCCTGGTCGCGTCCTCGGTCCTGCCCGCGGCCGACACGCAGGCGAGTGTCATCGAGAAAACACGTGGGTTGCCCAGCGCATGTTGCGGGTTCCATAGCACGAGAGCGTCGTCGGGAAGATTGAAGCGATTACACACGGCGAGGGCTGCGGTAACACAGCAAGTCAGGTAATAGTTAAAATAAAATAAAAAAAAGCATTTTACTCGCAGCGATCTGGAATTGCGTCAATGTCGGTTTGTTGCGCAGAACTTCAAAGGCACGGTTGACGGAGGCGGAATAGTCGAATCCGGTCCCGATGGGGACGTGGGAGAGCGCGTCCATAACCAGGCCAAAATCGCAGTCCTTTTGGGGGACATTGAACGTCTACCATGGAAGTCAATATAACAAAGCGTTACGGTAGTTGGTCGTACGGCCATCATGTCAAACGCTCGAACGACGTCAAAGTGCCGTCTGCAGATGGAGAAGCCGTTGATAAAGAGGTTGAACAGTTTGGTGGTGTAGACCGGGCGGATCGGGTTTGCGTAGAGGGTAAATTTACTTTTATCGCCGGGCTTGAGGACAAGGTCGTCAAACAGGTCCGTGAGAGCCTGCCCGTCTGTGGCTGCAGACACGATCGAGAGGTAAACTAAAAACAAAATTTTTTTATGGTTATTTTCGTGCAAAGAAGCATACGGTGGGTCAGTTCGGCTGGGACGACGTAATTCCAGCGCGAGCGAGCGCCGCTGAGGACCTGCGTGGACCACAGTTTATGAGCCACGTCGGCGCGACCATCAACAAAGCAGGCAAAGAGAAGATGCCACAGCGCCCTTTTGTCGAGCGGTGCATTCATCCTTTCCAGCCTCCGAAAGAGCGACATGCACAGATCCACATTGCCACCGGCGGAAAGAGCAAACAGCAGCTGGTTGATCTGGGAAACGGCGAGTGGGAGCTTGAATTGTTCTAGGCATCTCGTGAGCTCGGCGGCAGCGATGTAGTCCTTCCGCTCGCAAAGGGACACTACCGACGATATCACTGCCGCTGCTTGCAGCTTTGTCGACAGATGGGCGTTGGCCTTGAGCCATTTTTGGACCGACAGCCTATTGAGCAACGAAAGGTGAGCAAAATGCTTTTACTTTCTTTTACCGGTCCGCAAACTCGGCTGTCCCAGGGACGCGCTCTCTACTTGGCAGAAACCGTGCGAGGGCATCGTTGGGCGGGAGTGCGTCAAATAGTTCGTCATAGAAACTCTCCGGTTCTGCGCCGCCGGCGTTGAACAGGTTGGATTCAGACAAGCTCGCCGCGAGCAGCCTTTGCACACGCTCGTCGGACTGTGTTGTTGAGCGGCGCGCCATTCGCACGAGCTCGCCAAACGCCTCGGGTGAGATAACGACCCGGTCCTTCCACGTCGAGCTCCACGAAAGAAGATCGTCGATGAACACATCTGGGTACCTGCTGCCCGTAGATACGGCTTTTACGACGTCGTTCCATGTCTGCGCGCTCAGCGGCCGATTTCCCTCCAGGCATGCTTGTACAAGCGACCTGGCCGACGTCCACTCCTCATGGCGGCACACGTACACGACGACACGCTCCCACGTCGCTGCTGACAGCGGCACCTTGCGCTCGATGGCAGCATCCACCACTTGCCGAACCTCGTGTATGTAGTTGTTGGACGCCAGCAGCCGCTCGTAGAACCACGCCTTTGTTGGCACCAAGCCGTGCTCTAGTGAGATGGGTGAGTCGGCGCCAGAGTCCAGTGTTATTTACCCTGGCCAAGCGTGAACAAGAGCCAGTTGGCGTGCTCAAACTCCTGGGTCACCGGGATCATCGTCACCAGCCCCTCGTACAGCCTCCTCCGTATCCTCTGCGCATCCTCCTCGTCGCCCTCGTCATCAGCATCGACGTCGGCCACTGCGATCCGCTCCACAAGCCGCCGCACGACCTGTGCCTTTGCGTCCGGCCCCCTGAGGCTGCCCATCCACGTGCGCATTTCGTCCCTCGTGGCCACGTCGCCACCCACCAGCACCCTCCGCAGCGCCTCGCTCGTGCCCTCGCCCTCGCCCTCGGCCATCAGCGCCGCAAAGGCCCTCGGGGCAGGCGCAGCAGCAGCAGCAGCAGCAGCAGCAGACCAAGCCATGCGCCGAGCCCACAGCACCAGCCCACGTGGCCTGGTTGCCACCATCATTTTATTTTTCTGAAAACACATGTTTGCGACCCGGGTGGTGCGACGGGTTTTCTTGCTCCCGCGGCAGGGTCTGCGCTGGACGGCCAGCCTGGCCAGTGCCAGCGCCAGCAGCAGTATGGCCACGGATGCTGCCGCTGGTGCGTCTGCTGCTGATTTTGGAGGTGGTGGGCTGGGACAAGAAAAGGTTTTGGGGGTGCTCGAAAAGAAGGTGGACACAAAAGACACGTGGGATCCCAGGGACGCGTGCTGCATGTCGGGCTGCGCGCACTGCGTCCTGCTGGACGAGGCGCTGGGGGCTGGGTCGGAGAGCGAGTTTGAAAAGATGGAGAGGGAGCTGAAGCGAAAAAGGGAATCGGCCGTTTGAGAGACAGCTTTGTTTGGCATGCCGTCAGAGGATCGTCAGTCGTTTCATGCTCGAGTAAAGCTGTTGGTCTACAGCTCGCATTGAAGATGACCAGCAGTCGG
>Ga0302230_10002110_pt1 | contig 12068 bp, 12 predicted proteins | sample II_Palsa_N2_1_FD_193523 | JGI IMG/M metagenome (GOLD analysis project Ga0302230, IMG submission 193523) | Peat permafrost microbial communities from Stordalen Mire near Abisko, Sweden - II_Palsa_N2_1 | ecosystem: Environmental > Terrestrial > Soil > Palsa > Peat permafrost | place: Sweden... | reverse complement strand
GTCGCGGTGCTTCTTGAGGTCCTTTTTGGACGGAAAGCGCCACGGGCAGCCCTCGTACGTACAGGCAAAGGGGCGGCCATTTTCGTAGCCAACACTGCCAGGCATCACGCGCGGACCGACCATCGTTGCTAAGGGGAAAAAATAACGGCTGTCGGCAGAGACGGGTCGTGGGAAATGGTCACGCCGGTCACCTGACCGGGAATATTGAAAGGGGTTTGTCTCTGGGATGACTCCTCACCGTCCCAGCACTTCATCCCAGGTCATCCCCGTTCAGGCGATGCGTTGTCGCCGCTGGAAGAGTAGGGCTCTGGTAGAAGAGTTTGCGGTATTCGTTCGTGTCAAGGAGTGAACGTCGTATCTCTCATTCTGCAGGCAGTCCTTTAAGGCTTAGCTGTTTGTCACTCAAATAGGTAAAACAGGGTAACAGTAAGCCTAATCTGACGACGGGGGCAGCATGTTGATCGCGGACTCTTGAACGACAAACACGCTGTTGCTGGCCTCACGCAGATACGACACGGCCTGCTCGATTTCGTGGAGGACCTCGTCCGTGTTGTCGTCAAGGTCCGTCTCGCCTTCGTCGACCGCCGTCATGGTGTGGATCTGGCTAACCTCCGCCTTGTGCGCTTTGGCGAACCGCACGTTGAGGAGGGCATGCACCTGCTTGGCGTCGCGCAGAGCCTCCTCGAAGATAGCGAGCGAGTCGCCCAGGCTGGCGAGGATCTTGCCGTGTGCGCGCTTCTTCTTCATGAGGACGATTGAACGAGCCGAGCGGGCGCGGTCCAGCAGTATCGATTCACTCTTGCAGGTGGCCTGGTTGTCAGATGTGCTATCTTGGGAGGACATGGGAGCGGAGAAAAGAAAAGTGAGGGCGCCCCGAAGAACATCACCTGTTTATATGTGACTTTTGGCGCGCATCGACGTCATAGTCTTTTTTCAGCTTGTATGACGTCGGTGTACGTCATGGGTACAGATTTGTCAGCGACCTCGGTTCTATAAAAGGTCCGACCGAGTCCACTCATTTTCAATTTCCATCCTCTGCTTCCACCATGTCGTCTCGCACCTCTCCCTTCAAGAGGGCGGCTCGCATGTTCGCGGGCAACCAGTCGTACGAGTCCATCTTCGAGACTCCTTCGAAAGCGCACAAGGCCGCTCGGCGTACCCGAAAGTCCAAGAACGCGCACACCACGAAGCGTCCAAAACTGCAGGAGCCAACGTCTGCCGAAAAGTCCGATGTGGCAGACAATGCCGACTTGAGCCAGAATGGTGAATCGAACAAAGAAATGGACAGCAACGACGATACCTAAGTTGTTAGTTTTGTACTTGTATGAAGTCACATGAAAACGAGAAAGGTTAACTTGGCATGAAACGAACTGGGATGAGTGCTTGGGGTCATCCCAGCGACAATTTCAATTACTTGTCTCCGAGTCATCCTGCCTGAAACACTCCACTACAACGAGGCAGCCTCTTCCGCCCACGGCACGGTTCCGAGTCCATTGTGACCTGGCAGCCACTGAGCATGCTCAGTACTAGCCAACATGTGCCAACAATTCCTCTTCTCTCCCTGGTTACTTTCTTTCGCCTCGTCAGGACCCTCTTAGACATTGTAGGTCCCAATAGCGCGTCTGCTAAAGTGGAATGACTGCACAAATTGCGTCAAAGATGGACACAGCCGGTGGTTCAAAAACCAAAGCAATGTAATATCCGACCTTGCTCCCTGACCCCGTGTTCCTCGACAGGAATGCAAAAATGTTTCTCTTTTTATGTCGCTGGGATGGCCTTCTTTTCTGTACCAGCGTCCAGTAGGCTGTGTCATAGTAAGCTATGGAAAGATGAGCCGACAATCACTTTTGTCGCTGGGATGAACTTTTTTCAGTTTTTTATTTCTTATCCCAGCGACAACATTTTGTGGTGCCCGTTTGGACAAACCCATAATGTGCTGCTACCCATGTCCTGGGCCCACCAATATTCCTCGAGTACCAGTTTGTCCTTGGCGATGACCTAGCAGGGGCCAAGCGTGCCCACGAGTTGGATGAATTCCCGTCAGCCGGGTCGCTCGTCCATACCAAGAAATAAAAGTATTTTATTCCGGTAACGGTCAAAAAATGATTCTTGTCGCTGGGATGACTTTTTTACGATTTGCTGTTCATCCCAGCGACAGTGGTTCTTGGTTGAGTGAGTTGAGAGTTTTTCTTATGGGATTTTGCACAAGACGTGCGCTGTGTTGTGTTACGGGGAACGCACTGAAAAATGATGCTTCTCTTATTCTTTCTACGAAGGAAGGTTAAAAGAAAATACGTTGCAGGGCTGTCCCCAGCGACCTTTTCTTTCTTCCCAGCAACTCAAGACATGGATTGTTATTGGAAGGACCGCAATGGAAGAAATCCCAAAATGCAGCACAGACGCGAGTTCAAATCCAACAAGATTTCTGTCATGTTGCCCTTGCTGACTTGCTCTGATGCTTTGTTTCGCAGGCAGTCTTATGCTCTAATTCTGTGTTAACTCCCATTCACCTTTGGTTAACTTTGGTTTAAAAAAAAAAACCTCGAATTCTGTCGCTGGGATGACTTTTCCGCAACGTCATTTCTCATCCCAGCGACACCTTTACGACTTCCTAATGTACATGTTCTTCGAAAGGAAGGATGGCTCCAATACAAGAGTCTTTGTCTTGGACAAAGCGAACGACGAGCCAGTCGTGTAAGTACTGGGTCTTGGACGAAAACATAAAGTTTCGGGTTTGGGTCATTCGAACGATCATTTATTTGTCGATTGGACGAACTTTTTGATTTCTACTTTTTATCCCAGCGACAGTTACTTTTTTTCCTGACGAACCGAAAAATGAATCATTCTTCGTGCCGGTCTGAACGGAAAGACCAGATGACTTCGCTGTATTGGAGTCGTGAAGAAATTAGGATTGAGACATCATACAAATCATAGTTTGAACAAAAAGATAAGGACTCTCCGTTTTGCTAAAGATGTACGTCTTCCACCATCCTTTGGTCTGTTTAACTTCTCTTACCAGCCGCACGATCTTTCGAGTAAGTTGCTTCACGTGGTCCGCATCAAAGGTAGAGCAAACAGCTCCTCGAGGCCAGTGAACTCGCTCACTTTGTAGAGGAGGGCTCGTTGCTCAGGGGTAAGAGTCGGGTCATCGCTCCACGCCGCTACCTTGTAGAAGAACGGCACCAGCTTAACCTTTGAGGAATCTTCCTTGTGTCGCTCCAAGAAAATACGCAATTCCTTCTCGGGCCATTCTCGCTGCAAAAAGTCTTTCGAAAGGACAAAGAGGCCCACTGGCGCCGTCCATGCAGCGTCTAACATCTCCTTCGTCGCATGATCACCTAGCTTGAGTGAGTCGTAGTCCACAAACACCCTGAGGCCAGCGCTCTTGAGGCTCTCGTTGATGTGCGAAACGATTTCTCGTTTCTCGGTGCATGCGTGGCTGAGGAAGACGTCGTACTTAGCCACAGGGAGAGGACTCGGTCGTTGGAGCTGTTCAGACCCGTGAGTGAACTTGTCCCATTGGCTAAAGGAGATCGACTCGCCTCGATTTTCAAAGGCCGCTTTGTCAATCACATCGAGATTCCAGTCACAGATCAAAGAACGGTGTTTCTCGCAGAGCCACAAGCACGTCCCGGTGGGCCCGGACGGACAGCCCGCTTTGATAATGGCCGTCCGAAACAACTTTGCGCTTGTGAGGTGTCCATTCTATTCAAAGTGCTGCATTAGTACGGGCTAGAAAATGGTCAGCGTACCAGGCGCTTTCCGAACATGTTCTGAACACACTCAAGAGCATTTTCTGCAAGTCTTGGGGCAGAAAAGTGCAGTTTATTGCCGGATGAACCATGCTCTTGAATTTCGCGATGATAAATTTTGAGAAAATTCTTCCGATGTAAATGTAGCACTGTCTCCTTTTCATTAGGAGTAATTTTGATGTTATTATTGACAGCTTCTTTCTGTGACTCTAGCAACGGCGATGCAATTCTCATTGAGTCCCACAGTTCTTTAGGAATATTGGCCAAGTCTCCTGTCAATTGTTGTGGTTGAACACCTTGAACTGGATGAAATAGATTGTTGCCAGGTACAGAAAATTCACAAAGCGGAAGCAGAAACAATTGATCTTTTGTAAAGGCTGAATACCATTTTTGGGGGTCCTTTGATGGAACCGGCAGATACAAGAAGGGGTAAGTGGAAGCAAGTTGGTCTTTGAGAATTGCTGCTTTGTCTTTAAACTCCTGAGATACCTCATTCTTCGACTGTGCTTTTGACATGAAATCGCGAATGGCTTGAAGAATATCATCGCTGTAAGGAAGCATGGCTGATGGAACATTTTCAGAGTGCGGCGTAACATGTCCGCCTTTTTCGAGTATTGCTGTCACTATTGCACGTGGCGAATACTCATTCAAATAGTGCCGAGTGCATCGAGTCTTCGGTTCTTTTCCAACGGATGCCACAATATCAATAGTCACTGCATCGGAAGCAATTTGATCCAGGCGCTGTCGACAATCAGGCTGACAATCGCAACATTCAAACAAATAATTGGGCTTCACGCCTGGGGACTGTTTCAGGCACTCATGGATTCTTGTGCCAATGTGATCAAGCAGTCTCAGGGCAGCTAGTTGACTTGAAGACTGTATGCGGACCATCAGAGTACCATCGACATGCTCATCTTCTTGTTCTAGCAACAAAAGCCCAACAGACTGTCGTTCATCGTCATGAATAAGGGCACAGTTTCTCCAAACACCGTCTTGGTATTGAAGCGTCTTGTGGAGTCTGCTGATAACCCGAGCAACCAGAAACGCAAGAACGACATCGAAATAGTACAAACGCGACAGATCAACTGGACTGTCATTGTCATTGGCAACGGCATCCTGCCACTCCAATTGGTTGTCAAAAATGTCTCTCGGCAATAGCGACAGAATAACTTGAGTAACAGCAGAAGAGGGAACGACACCGTTGTGTACGTGTGATAGCCGATGCCTGGCATTTTTGTTACTGCATCGTGCCAAGCTTTCAATTGGTTCGCAACATTGTTTTTCGGTAATAGCATAGGAATTACGTACACGTCCAATCCAGAAAGACTGTCAATCGTTTTGAAGCATATGTCAAATTGTTGCAGTAAACTAATCAGTTTTTTGCGCTCATCACGAGTCCTGTCAGCCCACATGTCTTCAAAGTCAAAACACTCAAGACAGCCTTTGTCGGGATTCTTTTTTGACCAACGAACCAAGTCTCCCATGACACCCTGGGTGAGTAAGGTAGGAGACAGGACAATTTCATTTGATCCAGGTACTTGTACAATGTAGCCCTCTCCATTCAAAATTTTGAGTGTCGTTTGCGAAATGGGACCGTCTTCCAAATTCAATTCGAAAAAGGTCTTGATCGGCCAATATTTTTTTACATCGTCTAGTTGTTTGTCTTTTTGGCCTCGCTTCTGGCAAGATCGATCACTTTTTCTATGTTCAAAAATTCATTAGCCACAATTTTGCCTTCGCCAGCAAGGGTCGCTGCCTCCACGTAAATAGATTCAACCAACTTTGTAATGTCCGAACTCTCGCGGGTATTCGTCGCACAAATTTCTTCAATTTTCATGTCCAAATTAAGCCCGGCCTTCTTGGCGGTTCTGCGAACGTAATTGTCGCGATTCTTACGGGCTTCGTCGGAGCGTTGGTCGGGTGGCAGAAGATCGACGTGGGTGCCAATAACAATAACAGCCGCGTTCTTGTACATCGATGTCGATGCAGGTAAATTTTCTCGGATCATGCGAAACCAATCCAACAGAGCATTGTTCGCACTCTTGTCGCTTTCCTGAGTCACATCCCAGACAAGCAAATACACGGCCTGATCGCTCACAAACTTATCGTGAATATTGTAATATTCCTTCTGGCCAGCAAAATCCCATGCCATAATGTCCACAGTCTTGTCTTTCAGTTCATTTCCTGTCAATTGAAATGAGCGAACATCAATTCCATGTGTTGCGAGGTCAGGGTCGTCTGCTCGCGAATGTATTAGATGCCTAAGACGTAGTACAAATTGGGCGCGTGAGTCGAGTGCAATGATATCAAGAGAGTTTTTGAACTTTTGGTCGGGGCTGATTAACTTTATGCGCTCGTCCATTAATTCGTGCACTTTCTAGTTCTTATTCAGTTGCAATTGTTTGAGCATCGAATTGTTCTCTTTGAAAATCAATTCGGAACCACATATTTCTGCTTTGCATTTTGTACCGTTCATGGTTACCTCCAACTCCAACTTATGCATGAGATTGAGCAACGTCGTCTTGCCTGCCTCCGCATAACCAACGAACAACATCTTGACTCGTCGACGAGAATCATATCCCTGAATGCCCTTTAAGTATTCAAAAAGAGAGTTCAAGCCACCGTTTAGGATAGGGACTGGGATTCGCTTCAATTTCCCTTCCTCTTGATCGGACTTGACCCTTTGTTAACTCTGTGGGCGACATATGAAAATAAGATTATTATAAATGGATGGGATAAACATACCTAATTATCTTGTTAGTAATGCCCTTACCCAGTCGAAGGAATTGCTCGACAATAGCTTCCCCAAGAGCAGAAACGCCTTTAACGTCAATATTGTTTGCTACCAACCAAGGTAAAGTTAAAGAACACCAAGCCAATACAACAACTTACCTTTGAGGTCCAGCGTGGTGAGCGTCGCGTTGGTCTTGAGGGCGTCGGAGAGTTCCTTGGCACCGGCAGCGCCAATGTCGTTCCCTGTGAACGTCCATCACAAACAGATTCAGCAAGAAACATACCAAGAAGATTCAGCGTCGTGAGCGATGTGTTGGTCTTGAGCGCATCGGCGAGGGCCTTGGCACCGTCGTCACTGACGCTGTTGACTATAAACGTCCAACATAGACAGATTCAGCAAACTATCGCAGCAAGTACCATACCATGAAGGTTCAGCGTCGTGAGCGATGTGTTGGTCTTGAGCGTATCAGCGAGGACTTTGGCACCGTCAGCACCGATGCTGTTGTCTATGAATGTCCACTACAAGAGAGATTCAGCTAGCTAAAGTAGTAAGAAACATACCTCGAAGGTCCAAGGTCGTGAGCGTCGTGTTGGTCTTGAGCGCATCAGCGAGGGCCTTGGCACTGTCGGCACCGATGTCGTTCCCTACGAACGTCCACCGAAAACAGATTTAGCAACTAACGCAGCAAGAAACATACCGCCAAGGTCCAGTGTCGTGAGTGTCGTGTTTATGTTGAGCGCATTGGCGAGGGCCTTGGCACCGTCAGCACCAATACTTTCGTCTGCCAATCCAGAGAAGAGTTCAACAAAAAGAAGAGACGACTACGTACAGTTGAGTTCCAAAGTCCTCAGTGCCGAGTTCGTCTTGACGGCCACTACCAGCTGGTCGACTTGCCGTGGTGTCAGTTTGCCCACCACTTTCAACTCTGTCTCCTTATTGTCGCGCACGACGGCAACGGCTTCATCCCCGCCGGCCTGGACCATTTTCCTTTCACTCAAGCGACAACTTCTTCTGGTTGTCGTGAGAGCGGCTCAATAAAGGACCGGGGAAAGAAGGGGAAAGAGCAAAATGGTTCGTTTTATTGACAAGAATTTGTTGGTTATGGGATCTCTGCACCTTTTATTCTGAAACCCCACCTAGTTATTTCAGCTTGATGCCAAGTGGTGCTTGTTTCGACCGCACTCTGCGTAAACGGTTAAAAAAAAGGCTGCGACAGTAGCAGAGAAAAATACGGGGGCCCAGTGCGTATCTCTTACGAATTACGGTCGCCAAGTGCACAACTCTAAAAAATTAAGGTCATCAAGTGTGCAACTAAGTAAAATCACGGTAGTCCATTATGTGTCATCGTGTCGTCGTAGAATTACGGTAAGAGGACGAGGTGGTAATTTGGGATTTCGAAAACGAACTGGAACAAAAGATGGTAATTTGGGTTAGCGCTTAGAAAAACGTGTATGAGCCCAAAGTCTTAACCCGAATTACCATACGCCCGTCGAGGCAACGCCGCAGGAGATTGCAGACCTAAAACACAAGGACGTCATCCGCAATCTCGGCACCGCCCTCAAGGTTACCTCGGGCATCCTCAAGGTCGTCTGGGTCGGCGTCAAGATCGTCGATATCCCCTTCCCCGACATTGCTGCCGTCCTCGACACAATCACCGACGTCGCCACCAAGTCTGAAAACATCCTCAACAACGTGCAGCACGTCGTCGACTTTGCCAAGGGACGGGCCCAGAACTCGGATGTCACCGCCGATCGCTCCACCACGGCCACTCAGCGTTTGGAGGGCATCGCACTTGGGGACGTAGAGGCGCTCTTTGGCCGCAACATTGTAAGAGAAGTTACATTAAATTTCTAATCGCACCGACCAGAACGGCTTTGTCCAGAACGCCGCCCTCCGCCGCACGTCGATCCTGCGCGACGGCTGCCCATCTGGCTCGACGGGCTCATGCTCGTTCGTCTGCTCACACCACCGCGCCCTTATCGAGCAGTGGAACAACGGCACCATCGGCGAGGCAGACTACATTGCTCGTGGCCGCGAGATCGCCAACGCGCAGTAGGAGAAGTTTGGTTCTCGCTGATTTTTTTTGTTGGAAAGTCTTTTTAGTTTCAAGGAGGATTGGTAGCCCACACCAGCTGCTTGACGATGCTCAAGGGCCAGTAAAACAAAAGAGACAATTTATTCATTTATTTTTCCGGAGAGTGAAACAGGACGGTGGAAGTCTCCTTTTTGGGTACATGGCAGGGCCCATCACTATAGCTAGTTGAGCAGAGACGCGATCGACATTTTGCTCGAGGGCTGTTGTGGCCTGATCGGCGGCTTTGGCTTTGGCTGGTTGTAGACGAACGTACAGTTGCGGGCACTCTGCGGTGTAGGCATCTTGGGAAGAGCGAGATGCGACGGAAGAAGCATGGGGCACGGCCAGGACGGAGCAACCAACTCTGCATCGTACGACCTGACGGCATCCAATTTGCGCTTACGACTTCGCTTCTTCCGAGTGACATTGACGCAAAGGTGGCCACGGACCGTGCACCGCTGGCACGGGCGCGACTCGTCGCAGGACGCATGGGCAGTGCTGCAGTTGGTGCATGCGCGGGAGACACTCTTGCGTCCCTGCGTCAAAACGGGTTCAGGTATCTCCATCTACAGACGACAAATCAATGTTGCACAGGCGATTTGCTTTTGCGTCGCTCTCCTGAGATAAAACAAACCCATACAACATAGAGGAAGCTTAGTTGGCCAAGTTCGCAAAGAAATGTCGGTTGTGTACAAGGCCGTGTGCGACGAGTGCGGCCACGAGTACACGTCCGCGTCGTCGCAGAGGAGGGCGAACGGGTCTCTCGCTCGAGATCACAAGGCCAGGCGCATGTCGACGACGCTCTTGCGTGCGCGTGCGGCTACAAGAACTGCCTTGAACGCTGATGGCCCACGGCGGCAAGCACGCCAAGACGGACGCGTGCGATTGGAAGGGACGTTCAGCTGCGGCCAAGACGCCACAGATGGCGACCGATCGTGTCTTCAAGCGCAAGGTCTACGAGGCGCCGAGCACCCCCAAGCGCAAGGCCGGCCCGAGCATGCCACTGAGCAGTGACGAGGACGACGACGACGATGATTACGAGGGGGAGGAGGATGACGACGAGGAAGAGGATGGCAGCAGCAGCAAGCAGTCTAAAGTCGTGCACGTCTACAGGCGCGGCTCAAACGCAGGCGGAAAGGTAAATAGTGTTGCGGCACTGAAAATAACGAACCAGGGCACGCCCAAGCGCAAGGCCGAGGACAAGGTTCGCTGAGCAAACGTGTAGTATTTTAACGGACGACCTTAGGCCCCGCCAAAGAAGGCGCGTTTGGATGAGCGCTCGGTAGGTCCTTGTCCGTTTTGCTTTATTTATTGGCTTGTCTTAGCGATTTGTGCCGCAAGACGACGACGACGACCTGGTGAAGGTGGCCAAAGCCACGTGCAAGCGTCTTTCTGAGGAACTCCAGGCCCAGGATCAGCAGTACGAGGATGCCCTGCACGATCTGCACGCGCAGAAGAAGGAGGCCCTGTGCCGAGAAGCGACCGTGTGCCAGCAGGAGATCGAGCAGCGACGCCTCCAGCAGACGGCAAGCGACCTGGACGAAGAGTGCGCGGCGCTGCAGGAGCACGTGGACGAGTTGGAGAAGCAACTCGCCGACCTGCGCAAGACCCTCGCGGCCAAAAAGATCGCTGCGGCGAACAGGAAGGACGCGCCCACCACCGATCGCACGGACGCCGACAAGGTCAAACAGGCGCAGGAAGCTGTCAGACGCAGCGCCTCCAAGGTGGATCAACTCGGCATGGCCAAGTCCAGGCTGGAACGCGGCCTCAAGATGCGCGTCGACATCCTGGACATCGCGCATGTCGTCCAGCGCCTCGGAGCAACCGGTCCTCACCATTTCTTTTTTATTAGGCGCTTACAAATTGTTCAACTACATAAGGAGTGCAATGGAGACAACTATCGCTGCAACAAAGCATACACCAGCAAAGAGGAGACGCCAGGATCGGATCGTGTTGAAGCAGTCGGCACAGTAGACACCAGACGACGAATCCTTGTGGATGACGGAATGGAGAGCGCAGAAGGGCTGGTGGCACTTGCCGCATCGGCCTTGCACTAATTCCTTGCAGCCACTGACAAGGCAAGCCAGGTTCTGGTAAAGACCAGGCGATGAGAGAAGCCGCTGATGCTCTTGAGCCGACATGGTCCGCTGTGTGGGGAGAAAACAAATGAAGAGTTGCCGACAGTCTTCCTTGTCATGGCAACCAAGCGCTGTACATTTTGTTGATTGAAAGAAGGAAACAGATGGGATGGTTGCGCCTGTGACGAAGATGACCAGCACAGCAACTGTTTTATGTACAGAGTCGCCCCTTAGACCAGCTGTTTGTGATACACGACTATCTGCAGTACGCCTGCCCTTTCACGTCCTTGACAAATGCAGGGTTCTTGTCAACCGCTTCGATTTTCTGGTAGACAGCCAATCTACAAAGTCGGAGGGCCCGTTCGCGCCTGATCAGCCTCGACAGAGGAATCGTCTTACGTTCCACAATGAGGACAGTGTCATCCGACAACCGCACGAAGGTGTCAACACGGCCAGAGGTCTCAGCAGGTGCGCCAAAGCGGGTAACGAAAACGCCCACCTCCTTCAGGGGAATGCGTGGGTCACAGAGGAGCGCGATGATGCGCCTGCGGATCGCCATCTCGCCATGCTCAAACTCCACGGCCTGTTCAGCAGCCCTGCGGATGCGCACGGACGTCGCGTGCCACTTCAACGAGGTCGTTCATGGTTAACCTTGACGGCACATAAACTGATTGGACAATTCCCTTTTGCTCTGGCTGGTGCCGGGAGTCCTCGAGCCAGCGCCACTGCTTGTAGGTCGACACGATGTCCAGGCCGTAAAAGCCTTGGAGTTCTCAAGTTCACGCCGTCGTTCATTGCGCTCTACTTAGAAGACACACTGATGACGTCATCCAAACCTGTTTTCCTTTCCCTCCTGCGGGAGGAAAGGCCCGCCCGAGTGACCTCGAGCGCATGCACCCTGGAGTGGCTGGGCGACCAAGACCAGTGGTCCTGTGCGTGCTGCCGACCAAGAGCACCCGTGCGCTGACCCGTGGGGGACTGCGAATCCCAGCACAGGCAAGAGAAGTGGACCTTTCACACGCTTGGTACGTTGGCTCGTGTGATTTCAATTGGCCACCGGCGCTAACCTGTTCTCTTTTAGTGAATGGACTGGTGGGGGCGGGTTCATCTGCGCGGCAGCGTGATTCGATTCAGCGGGTTCTGGGTGAGAAAGGTGGCGTATCGACTAAAGAGTGATCACTTCATACTGGAGATTGCCAAACAAACGCTTTAAAATATGTGTGTAAACCTAGGAAAAGTCAAAGGAACTGCATGGGGAATGCCAAACAAACGCTTTTAAAATATGTGTGTAGACCTAGGAGAAGTCAGAGAGATACCGCATGAAGTCCTCGTCCATGCTGGCCAGGTCCAGCGAGAGGTCCGAGGAGGGCGTGGCCACCTCCGAGCAGCTGCTGGGTGTGGACGCCTCCGAGGAACTGCTGGGTTGGGGT
>Ga0302230_10002109_pt1 | contig 12069 bp, 16 predicted proteins | sample II_Palsa_N2_1_FD_193523 | JGI IMG/M metagenome (GOLD analysis project Ga0302230, IMG submission 193523) | Peat permafrost microbial communities from Stordalen Mire near Abisko, Sweden - II_Palsa_N2_1 | ecosystem: Environmental > Terrestrial > Soil > Palsa > Peat permafrost | place: Sweden... | reverse complement strand
AGGTGTCCCACTGTTGCTTGTTCCTCTCGTTGTTGAAGTAGACCTATTTTGTAGTCGGACACGTTCAGCACTCGGCTTGCTTTTTTTTTCCCCCCCTTTCTGTCGTTTTTCGTTTGGCCCTCCTTTCCCTCCCCACCCTCCCACCGCCGAACCCGAGCTCTTTCGCATACCTTGCTACTGGCTACGTGTGTCGAGCCCTCGGCGTACAGCGGCGTCTGGTCAAAGTGGACGCTTGTTGTCGGCAGGTTTGACATGTTCCTGGGCGCGACACTGAAAACAAATGTGGACTGCATGAATTTTGCCAACTGCCCCGATGCGATGTCGCGTCAAGTCGTCCTCCTCGCTGTGCTGACTCTCGCACCCCTTGTTTGGGCAAAGGCTTTGTCCCATCGGCCGTCGGACTTGCTCGTACGGGATTTGCGGGCGGTCGAGCGAGGCGACATTGCCCTGCTGTCGGACGGCGTTGACAGCTTGCTGACGCCCGCTCTGCTCTCGCAGCGTGTGGTCAAGGACCGTTACGATGTCCTGTTTGGTGAAATGTGCCGGCGGCAGGCACAAGCGCACCGCGTCAATCTGTTCCCCCCTCCAGGCTACAGCGGTGACACGGCCCTCGAGGCGCTCGCGAGCTCACTGAGGGCGTACGCGCCTCTGCTTGACCAGCTGCGCTCGCTCCGCGCAAGGATGTTTGTGTCGACAGAGATTGGCCTGCGCGGCTGCAAGCCCGACAAGGACTTTAGCGCCAACAGTGCAGCGCTCAAGGCCCTGCTGCACTCGTTCTCGGCCACCGGGACGGCCGCAACAATGCACAGGATGCCCGGGCTCATCGACGGCGACTGGGACGATGACGAGGACAGGAGCAACGTGAATGAGCAAGAGCTGCGCTGCCTCTTCAACGTGACGTGCCTGCCGACGCACACACAGGTCGCTGGGGTGTTCCGATGGCTCGATCCTACAGGCGGCAGCAGCAGCAGCAGCGGCAGCAACAGCGGACCCGCACCAACGACTACTGAGCTGCTGTCGCCGTTGCGGCCCGGTGCGGATGTTGGGCACGACCTGCTCGTGCCCGCGAGTTGGCTCTACTTTACCTCAACCCCGCTACTCAAGGTCTGCGAGCTGCTCACGTCCGAGTACATGGACGCGCTCAGTGCGTACCTTGCGGCACGTATCGCCTCGTTCTCGACGCCGGTGACGCTTCTCGAGCTCGGCGCGGGCAATGGACGCCTGGTTCACCTACTGCAGCGAGAGATTGTCCGCCATCGACCCGACCTCGCCGCCGCTGGTCGCTTCTCTGTCGTCGCCGCCGACCACCAGGGCAACGTCGGCGATGCCACCAGCACTTTCCCGGTACTAAAATTAGACAACGACGCTGCCCTCAGAGACCTCCTGCCATCGTCGCATGCCGCGATCGTCATCGTCTCGTGGATGACCAAGGACGCCGACTGGACAGCTGCCATCCGTTCCTCGCCGTCCGTTCAAGAGTACATCCTCGTTGGCGAGAAAGACTATGGCGCGTGCGGCCACCCAAAGCAGACCTGGGGCGCCCCGAACCCCCTCGTCGATTCGCCCTGGGAGCGCGACCGCTTTGAGCGGATCGACCTCGACGAGCTCAGTCTCTTACAAATCTCGCGTACCGACAGCCCCTACGTTCGCTTCCACTCTCAGACAGTCCTCTTTCGCAGAAGAGGTTGATCATTACTGTAAGACTTTATACTGTCAAAAAAAAAATTTTTTTTTATTTATTGGATTATTTGCGAATGGCGAGCAGGAAGAAACGACGAAAGGGGAAGAGCACCTTGCCATTGAGTTGTGGCCGGTAGTACTCTGCGAGGAGCGACTTGTACTTGGCGAGGAACTCGGGCTGCTGTGCGGGAGTGAGCGCATCCAAAAACGGGCGACCACTGGTCGTGCGCACAAACTCGCCCACGTCCGCGGCCGTGTTGACGATCTGGATGTACTCGGTCTTGTTTTTGTTTAGTTTTTTAATAAATAAATAAAAAATAATTTTTTTGTTTAGTTTTTTTTGCACGATACAGGAAAGAAAAAAACAAAATACCTCCCACATCGTGACACTGCTGCAGTGTGGAATCAGCCAGTCATAGTATTCACCGGGAGTGTTGACGGGGCTGGCTTCGCGGTCCTTGCGCACCTGCTCGAGCTGCTTGTCCCAGCGCTCGTCCAGCGCGGCCGTGTGCAAGAGGCGATGGCTGGGCGCGTCAAAATTTCGCGGCATCTGCACGGCAAGGACACCGCCTCCGGGGCGGAGGCTCGTGATCAGTTGCGGGAAGACCTTGGCATGGTTCGGGACCCAGTGGAAGGTGGCGTTGGAAAAGATGACATCGAGGGGCTCCTTTGGCTGCGCCTGCCCCTTCTGGCTCGCGTAAAAGCCGTCGAGGGTGAAATCGGCCACGTCCTGCTGCACAAACTCCAGATTCGGGTGGCGCGCCTTGGCCTCGGCCAGCATCGACGACGAGCTGTCCACGCCCACCAACTTTGTCACCTCTGGCCAGCGTGCAGCCACCACGGCCGTGCTGTTCCCAGGCCCGCAGCCGAGGTCGACGACGAGGCGAGGCGACGTGGCCAGCTCGATGCGACGCACCAGATCCACTGCAGGCTGCGTGCGCTCGTTCAGGAAGCGCGCGTAGCGTGCGGCATCCCAGTCAGCGCACATCGTTCGCGATCTAGTATGGAGTACAGTTTGCAAAAATGGCTGGCATTGCCGTTGGTCGACTTCAGGAAGAGCGCAAGAACTGGCGCAAGGACCACCCGTTTGTAAAGGGCAGCAGCACGAAAGAGGGCGTGGCACTGACATGCGGTTTTTTTCCAATTTCTGTTGACGTTGGACCAGGGATTCTTTGCGTCGCCCGCCAAAAAGGACGACGGCACGCTCGACATGATGGTGTGGAGCTGTGGCATCCCCGGCAAGGCTGGTGTAAGTCGTCGTCGCGTAACCGCGCACGCCCTCAACAGGCCTCAATTGACCTCGTATCGGGACATACCCCAATAGACGCCATGGGAGGGCGGCGTGTACAAGCTCACCGTCACTTTTAGCGAGGACTATCCCAGCAAACCACCAAAGTGCAAGTTCAACGTCCCCCTGTTCCACCCAAACGTATGTGCCTGCCTTTCACAGCGAAAGAGCGATGGCTAAGCAAAAGCGTCTTTGTTGTTAGGTCTACCCATCGGGCACCGTGTGTCTCTCCATCCTCAACGAGGACGACGCTGCCGGATGGCGGCCATCTATCACCATAAAGCAAATTCTCATCGGCATCCAGGACCTCCTGAACGACCCCAATCCAGAGAGCCCAGCGCAACTCGAGGCGTACCAACTGTTTGTGTACGTAGTTTGTCAATCGTCTACAATGTGGTTTTATGACAAAAGAAAAAAAAATGTTTTTCTAATTGTAGAAACAACCCCGAAATGTACAAACGACGTGTGGTCATGCAAGCCAAGCAACATCCCGAGTGAATCTTTCTACCCTTTTGCTCGTACTAGCCGTGACATGTAGGAGATTTATTAGTGTCTTTACGTATATCCTGACTTGCTTGAACGGCAATGAGATTGAAAAAAAACTAATCTACAGCTCCAAGGGTGTACTGGGAGACGGTGCATTCACAGGGGCGGCAGCTGCCTTGCTCCGAACGGTGCCAAGACGAGGTGGGCCCTTTCGAGCAGGGGCTGCCACGGATGCAGATGATGCAGGAGGAGGGGCATTGCCAAGCGAGCCCCAGAGATCGCCATCCTCCTTGGGCATGGCAGCCTTTTCTTGCAAAGGCGGGGCAACGACCACCGCCGGTGCTGCCTTGGGTTTGGTGCTCTGGGCTGCAGCAGGAACCTTGGTAACCGTAGATGAAGATGTCGGCGTTGCGGGGACAGCATTCCTAAAACCTGAAGCGACAGAAAAAAAAAATGGCATAAGCATCATCAGACGTCAACGACTCACCAGTGTCGGCCCAGTCGTCCAATGCGGCCTGATTGAAAGACTTGGATGGAGCGACAGAGGGCTTCTGGGGAGACTCGTCAAGGAAGACGTCGACATCGTTCCAACCGTCAGAAGGCGCTTTGCGCACAGCACTTGCCGGGGGCTTGGATTTTGGGGCTCCCATGGTGCGCGTCGAGAGCCGCTGATTCTTGGGCGGAGAAGGCGACTCCATGGGCTCAAACAGGTCGTCATCATCGTCGTTGCCGTCATCGTATTCGACTGCGTCGTGAAAATCTTCTTGAACTTTGTGTGACGAAGGTTGTTTAGTGGATGATTTGCTACCGCTGACAGACGTGGACGACACTGCCGGTGTAAGGTTTGTCTTGGAGAGCGACGCAGACGCCGAGCTCGACGCGGACGAAGGCACGCTTGTCGAGGCTGCTGGTGGTGGTGGTGACGTCGCTGACACGGGCGTGGTGGGCGCACCAGTTGGAGCGATGTTTCCTCCGATAATCTTTTGAAAAATATTTTCATTTGTTTTCACCTTCTGTTTTTGGTTTTTTTAGCAAGTACCGTTCGAGTAAACGACGAAAGCCAGCCTCCGTCGCCATCGGCGCCGTTCACAGCCGCCTTGCCGTTGGCACCGCTTTCGAGCGGCTTCTTGTCCCCAGTCGGTCCAGCTGTACCAGACGCGCTCTCCTTGATAAAGCCCTCTGTCAATTTTAGGAACACCGACACGGTCTTGAACGCTTGCTGCTTGACAGACCTAAAAAAATCCGACAAGGGGGAAACGTTCTTAAATAACAAAGCGCCTTTCGTTTTACAGTTCCGGGTCAACCAGCAGTGGGGACAGGACTGGCAATATTCTGCATGCAACATCCTCCGGTGCATACACGTCCTTGGTGGCATGGAATGCGGCGATACCGGCAATGCGTCCGGGCGGGAAAGGATCCTTGAGGGCGCGGGAGAAAGCGGGCACGAGTACACGTTTCTTTGTGGCGTCGTTCATGTGCTCGCTAATGCGACCGAGGCAGATGGTCGTGTTTGTTCGGATTCCGGGTTCCTCGTCCAGTTGTGTCTTTGCGAAATGGCGCATGAGGTCATCCATCTCCTTGGCGCCAAGCTTGGGCGCAAACAGCACCATCGATTTAATCGTGGCCTCGCGCATCGTCGGCTGCGAGTCGAGGAGACCCGTGCACACATGCACAAAGATGCTCTGGCTCACGAGTTTTACGCTGAGATGGTCAATAAAGTTGGGAAGGTTCTCCAGGAGGCTCATGCGCATAGCTCGATCCGTCTGTGCAAAGAGCTTGACGACGGACGAGACAATCTGCAACAGTCCGTTGATCAAAAACTCGTAGTGCATGCAAGCCTTTCGGAATGAATACCTTGGCGTCGTACTCTTCCGCGGTCAACAAGGCCCCAATCTTCATGAGCGGCGCAAGCACTTTGGAGCCCGCCGAACCAAACTCGAGCGACTTGATCAGCTCGGGCAAGACTTTGAACTTGCAAAAGTTGACTGGGAAGCCTTCGACTGCGTCCGCCAGCTTTCTAGTTTTGACGAGAGCGAAAAGCGAATTTTTTTTTTAAAAAAAAATAAATAAAAATAAAAAAATAATTCAGGAGAAGAAGAAAAAGGTTACCTAAAAAACTGGTCCTTTTCATACGCCTCCTTTAGGGCGAAATTTTCAAGAAATAGGTTGGCCAGGACAAAGTCTGTGTTTAAAAAGCCGCCTTTGACAGTGCCGCGATCCAAAATCTGGGAAGGTGCCGGCCGTAACTTGGCATCGCCCTTCATCACCTCTCGGTACAGCCTACAAAGTGATCGCATCGTCAGGATAAGGGAACGCTGTATTGTTTGTCAATCCTACGTGTAGAGAGCCTCTGGTATTTGCCCCTTGGTCTTGACCTGTTCAATCTTCTGAAAGCTCCCGTTGTAGAGCTCAAAAATGAGGCATCCAAAGTACCAGATGTCGGTCGCCCAAGCAGGTGAGCTATTGCTTTTTTTCTTTAGGGCAGAACAGAAAAACAGAAAACAAAACAAAAAAAAAAAATGGGTTACGTCTTAATGACCGTCCACCCTTGCTTGAGGACTTCTGGCGGGCGGTATTTTTGGAGCCAGGGTATCAGGTCATAGTATTTCTAGTGGTACGATGTATCAAGCAAGGCAGGCACGTCCACATCGGCATACCACAATCATGTTGTCCTCGTCCTTGGCACCGCAGACGAATTCAAAGCCGCCGAGTTTGAACTCCCCTGCATCGTCCAGGAACACACTGCCGACGGTGAGCGCACCATGGACCAGGGATGCGTCCTCGTTTAAGAATGTGATTGCCTTCTGCAAGCAGAGGGGTCATCAGAGAATGGTGAGAGGGCCGACGCAAAAAAACGCCAAAAAAAAAAAAAAAAAAAGTAAAAAAAAAAAGTACCAGGAGCTGGTGAAGGCCCCACGTCAGCATTTGTTCTTGTCCCTTGTACTCTTCCAGCTTGGACGAGAGAGGTACAACGTGGGACGTGACAATGTAGATGCTTTCACCCACCTTCAGAATACGGTTACAAACACACAACAAACAAAGGGAGACATACTTCAAGGCTGTCCAGGTACGGCAGCATGTTTGGATGTCTCAGCGTTTTGCTCCGCCGCAGCGCATTCTTGGCCAGGGGCAGTTTGTCCTGCCTGCTGCCGGTGCCGTCAAACACAAACACGGACACGGCGCTCTTGTCCGCCTGGGGAGGGGTTGTGAACATCAGTCGTCCATCCATTTTACCGTGCTCGTCACCTTCTTTGTCCCGTGGTGCAGCGTCCACAGGCTCGGGAAGGCGCTGTTGTAGCCGCCTGCCTCGACAGGGTCCCCCAGCGCGTAGCCAAAGTCGGCGAGCGGGCTGCGCTGCCCCGTCACCCACGAGAACATGGTCGGGAAAGTGCACGGCCACGTGGATAGATGACAACAGAACGCACGCTGGAGCTTTCGAGCTCCTTGCGAACTTTCAAACACCGAGAAGAGGGACAGAGCGCATGGCCAGCGCGTCCAAGCCCGCCCACGTCGCGGTAGCCACGACGCCGCTGCCTTCACCGTCTCTGGTGTCACCGCGGGGAGCTCCTCCTTCCTTACAGCAGCACGCGCAGGAGTCGCAGCGACAACCCCAGACACCGACGACTGCGCTGCGGCGTCTTTCCTCAAAGATCCTCAAAGACCTCGGCGCTGAGAGCCCGCTCAACGACAGTGGCAGTAGCGGTGTCGTGCAGCACGACGCTTCTGTCCTGTCGGCGCAAAAGATGGCACGGACCTTGCTCAAGGGTGATCAGCTTCCCGCAGGTATCTCTGTCTGTCCCCGTGTCTCGTTATCGCTGACCTGACCCCGTAGATCTCGCAAACGGCGACAACGTGTTGTACATTGCGTCCATACTGCAGCTCAACTACCGCGGCTTCCCTGTGGGTAGGGTCGTCGTGCTGACGCACAGCCATCTCTACTGTTTGACACCTGTCACGAACCGCTGCGAGCACAAGGTGCCCGTCGAGAGCATCATCCAGACGTCCGTGAGCCCGCACTGGGATAGCATCGTGTGCTTGCATCTGGCGGAGCAGCTGCAGCCCATCGACCTCGTCTTTGTGTGCCTGAACAAGGGAGCCCTAATAAGAGAGCTCCAATCGACCCGTCCTCTGTCACAGCCGCCCCACGTTGTCGGTGATGCCATCTCCTTTCGCCTTGCTGAAGGCAGTGAGCGACGAACCCTACATTTTTCGGTGCCCGAAGGAGCAGGTGCGCACGTTCTGCTTTGTACTGTCTGTTTTAACCTCTGTGTTTTTTTTCTTTGTAGACACGTACAAGGCGGCCCTCTTTGTCGACATGGTCCCCTTTGAAAATCCGTTTGTGGACAGCCTTTCACCGTCCGAGTCTATGGAGCTGATAAATCTCGACTGTGACGGGGCAGATGCCGAGGATCTGGTATAAAAAAAAAAATTTTTTTTTTTTGAATTTAAAATAAAATGTCATTTACTTTCAATGTAGACCACAAACGAAAACAAGCTGCTCAACTTTCAAGGGGCTGGCACCCAGGACGTGCCTGAGCAGCAGTATCCCAGCCAAGGACACATGCTGAGGCGAGGAACGTTTATAAACAAACTCATGAATCTTTTTGGAGTATGTCTACTTTTTATTATGATATTTTAACAACAATCCCCCCCCCAAAAAAAAAGGCAAAGAGGGAACAGCTGATCCGCCCAATGCTGCACCAACTGGCCGTTGAACAGGAACAAAATGTGTTTTTCAGGGTAAAAGACTGTTTCTTGTTCACTGTTTTTTACGACATGACATTTTACCTCCCCCCACCCACCCACCCCAGTGGCTGTCTCAATTGGGCAAAAACAGCCCGTATCCGCATAGCCTCGGGCTAACATACTGCATCAAGATGTATCAATCGCCTGGACAGCGCAAGTATATGGAGGACGTGATCGTCTTTGACCGCAACTTGAGGCACGGCATGGGTGACTTGATGATCGCCATCTTTGATGGGCATGGCGGAAAGGCCGTGTCGACTTGGCTTGGTCAGAACTTTCGCACGATCATGGAATCGCAGTACATTTCTAAAAAGGTGACGTTGCTAGTTTTCGTGATTTTCTTTTCTCACAATGATCCCCCAGGTCAACAAGGACATCCAAAAGTGCTTGATCGAATCATTTGCCGAGGCCCACCGTCGCATAATTGCGGAGCCCTGGGGCATCGACTGTGGCTCAACTGCTCTGGTACCGCAACAAAACTGTTTTTTTTATTAAATAAGGAATAGGTTGTCATAATCAAACATGACAAACTGTTCATAGCAAATGCAGGGGATTGCCGGGCGGTCCTCGTAGGCAAGGATTCTCAGAAAGCATTGACGATCGACCACAAGGTTACCTTGGAGACTGAAATGGAGCGTATCAAAGGACTTGGCGGGATCATCAAGGCTGGCCGCATTGCCGTCGATGGGTACTTTTTTTTTTCCTCCCCTCTACTTCATTTAAACAGTATCTTTTTTTTTTTTTTTCCCCAGCGGACAGATAAACTTGGCGCGATCCCTCGGCGACAAGCGCTTCCTGCCGTACCTGAGCCCAGAGCCCGATTTTTTCGAGGTGTCGCTGGACAGGGAGGAGCATTTGTTCCTGATGCTTGGCTGCGACGGGATTTTCGATGTGATCACGAACGAGAATGTCGGCAGCATCCTCCGGCGAAGCGGCGAACCAAGCCGAATTTGCGCTCAGGCGTTTGCTCTCGGCAGCCACGACAACCTTTCAGCGGCGATCGTGAAGCTTCAACAGCAAGGCCTGCCGAATGCTCCTTCGTTAACACCGCATGCTCAGTCCGCATCGCCGCCTGCGCGCTCTCGATCCGGTACGCCCATCTCGCCCATCTCGCCCTTCCGTGAAGATATCTGCACACCGAGTGTTTCACCGCCGCCTGAATTTATCCCCGAACGACTGGAGCCAACGATCGAGGACACTGTCGTCGAGACTGAAGACATATTTGGGCTTCCAAATGGTGGAGCCGGAGACTGATGAGCCGCCGTTTTTAATTTTGTCGGTGTATTGTTTCTTACAAAGTTGATACATAACGAGTGTCCAGCAAGGCTCTAAAGTCAACGCTGATGTTGGCGGGCACAACGGGCGCGCCCTCAGGCTCGTCCTCTCCTTCAGATGGCAACTCAAATCGGCGGGCAGACACGCCATCCCAATCGCCCATCGAGATCAAGCGGGAGCGCGGCGACAGCTTCAACCCGAGGGCGCACGTCGTAGCGTCAAAGGACACCACTTTGGCCAGCTTGAAATCACTGATGACCGGTTGGTAGTTGGCAGAGAGCTCGAGCACCTTGTAAGCGATGAACAGTCCCGGGGACGGCATCACGACCAATTTCGGCAAGGATGTCCACTCGGACACCTCTGGGAACTCGGCGTCCTCTTCCTTTGGGGGCGTTTCGACAGGTGCGCGATTCTGAGTAGCTGTGACTTGTCGAGGCTGCTGTTGTGGAGTCTTCTGTTGCTGGGGCGTTTGAGCTTGTGGCGGCTTTGGCTTGGCAGTGAGCTCCATCATGTCCTCACCATTACTGGCATCGCCCTCGCTCTCCTCGTCGCCGTCACGCTCGTCGTCGTCGTCGTCGTCGTCGTCGTCGTCGTCGTCGTCCTCCTCCTCCTCCTTGTCTTCCGCTTCGCCATCGTCCGCCTTGTCAGTGTCCGAAAACCGTTGATGCTTCTGTTGCTTTCCCTGGGGTTTACGCGTAATCGGGGGCACAGTTGCAGCATTGACCGCGTTGACATCAGCAGCAGGCACAGGCTTTGCTTTGGCGCGGCTGCGGCGACGTCTCGGTTTCTTGGGAGTACTCGCGGCAGGCGGGGCCACCTCGCCATCCGATCCCTGCTTTCGTTTCTTTGACGACGACGATGCCGACGGTAGCGATCGCTGTGGTGTTGTGGTAGTGTTGGTAGTGGCAGTGGCAACAACTCCTCCTTTGGGCAACTGTTCCACACTAGAAAAAAAAAAAATCTTGAGCTCGCAAACTCTAAAAAACACGCATACAGGAGTATGTCGTTCTCGCGCAGGATCGATGAGTGCTGTGACATCGGCAGGACGAAGCCCTCGGCACTCAGTCTGATGTCGCCAGGGCCGGACGATCGCTTGAGTTTGAACGTTTCGAGGATGACAAAGGCCACGTCCAACATGGTCTTGCACACATCGCTGCAAGGCGAGACGGAGCAATTGAGCCACTCGTTGGAAAACAGGCGAGCAATGTACGTACCAGTCCACTTCCATCCAGCTGCGAGAGAGCGAACGGTCGGTTAGCCGTGACGCTGTCTCGCCGCTTTCGCCGTCATCGCGGAAGTGCACCTTTACGCGAATAAGCGACATCGCAAAATTTTTCATTCTTTCTTTTTCCGAGTCGTTCGAGGTATGTATGGGGGGTGAGAGAACTATACAATACAGCAGCAGAGATAGACGGCTACAAATTTAGGAGATCAGAAGAGGAGGATGTTGTGATGATGTGAGTAGAAGAACAGGACATAAGGACCAAAAAAAAAAAAAAAATACGTCGAGGGAAACTGTACCAGCCCTCTTAGCTTCAAGAGACGGGAACGAAACGAAAGGAATGGAAAAGGAAAAAGAAAAAAGAAAAAAACTTTTTTTTTTCATTGTTTGGGAGGGAAAGAAATAAAGAAAAAAATAAAATAAAAAAAGAGGGCGCGATCCATTCTTTTTTCAAAACTTTTTTTTGTTTACTTCTTGGCAGCCTTGGGTGCTGCGGCCTTCTTGCCTGCCTTGGGTGCAGCGGGCTTCTTGGCGGTGGGTGCCTTTGGCGCAGCAGCCTTCTTGGGCGCAGCGGCCTTCTTCGCCTTGGGGGCAGCCGGGGCGGCAGCAGCAGGAGCAGCAGCAGGGGCCGCGGGCGCGGCAGCAGGAGCAGCGGCAGCCCTGTGCAAACAGAAAGTGACATCAACGGTTGATAATCGCCCGATCTACACATACTTCTTGGGGGCAGCGGTCTTCTTGGGAGCGGCAGTCTTCTTAGGAGCGGCGGCCTTCTTGGCGGCAGCAGGCTTCTTGGCGGCAGCCTTGGGGGCAGCGGCCTTCTTGACAACGGTGGTGGCAGCCTTTTTTTCGCGAATTCGTGAGATTGGCAACGATAAGGCATGTTTCTTCCGAGACATACCTTGGCAGGGGCGGCGGCCTTGGGCTTGGCAATCTTGGCCTTGGCCTCAGCCGAGACCTTGACGGCGCCCGAGGGGCCCTTGGGCTGGAGGAAGACCTTCTTGTCGACGCCGGTGGAGATGGCAGCGTTGACGTGGTGGGTGAAGGCAGCGTCCTCAACCAGATGGTACGTGCTCGAGATGTACTTCTTGATCGCCTGGCGCGACGAACCACCCTTCTCCTTGAGGGAGATGATGGCTTCCTGCAAACAAATACAGCCGTTAGACTCGCTATCGCGGGAAAAGAAGTCTACCTTGATCATGTCCTCAAACTTGGGGTGGGACGCAGGGGTAGCAGTCTTGGGGGCCATTTGTGCTTGTTCTTTGCTGGTTGTTGTTTTCGAATTGCAACTGTGAGGAACGATAGATAACGTTCAGTCCAGCTCGCTTGGAAGGAAGGCAAAAAAAAAAAAAAAAAAAAAATTAGTATGGAAAAA
>Ga0302230_10002104_pt1 | contig 12093 bp, 21 predicted proteins | sample II_Palsa_N2_1_FD_193523 | JGI IMG/M metagenome (GOLD analysis project Ga0302230, IMG submission 193523) | Peat permafrost microbial communities from Stordalen Mire near Abisko, Sweden - II_Palsa_N2_1 | ecosystem: Environmental > Terrestrial > Soil > Palsa > Peat permafrost | place: Sweden... | reverse complement strand
AAGGCCAAGCCCATCATCCCCTACTACGCCCGCGCCACGACCGAGGCCGCCAAGCCAGTCGCCCGCCCCGCAGGACGCGTCAACCTGCTCGTGGTGCCCAAGACGCCCACGACGCCGACCTTTCCCGAGCCCACCGAACCGGCAACAGCATCCGAACAATAGCCCAATAATAATATTAATAACGATAATTTGCCCCTAGCATCTCGCTCTTTCAGTACCGCTTAATTTTTGTTGTTGTCGTTGTTTCAATGTGATGATGAACAGACATCCCCCCGTATAAAAAAAAAATATTCTTCTATTGCTGCTGCCGTTTGCGAGCTTCCAGACGCTCGCGGGCAGCCTTGGCCTTGTCGGCTCGCTCTTCGGCCGTGGTCTGGGCAGCGACGGCACCGTAGACCTCCTTGTTGGGGACGGCTGCAGTGACGACGACGACGGGCTCTTCAGAGGGGACTGTTGGTGCTGGCCGTTCTGGTGCTGGAATCGCGGATTCTACGATTGCTGCTGGGGCTGCTGGTGGGGCCTCGTCAAGCTTGAGCTTCTTTGCTGGCGGTTCTGCTGGTGGTGGTGGTGCTGCCGCTGGTGCTGCCGCCGCCTTCTTGGACGCCGTTCCGAGCGCCTCGTTGTTGAAAAGCAGGTTGTTGTAGAAGCCGCTCATGTCCTTCTTCTTTGTCACGTCCTCTGCTGCGATCTTGTCCTTTTCGGCCTCGGCCAGCCTCTGCTGCTCGAGCAACTTCTCCTTGTACGCAGCCGTGACAAACTCCTCCTTGTCGCCATGGTCCTCCACGTCCTGTGCTCGTTCGCGCTGGATCTTTCGCAGCATCACCCGCTCCTGTTCTGCCTTGCGCTCGCTGGCCATCTGCATCAGGTTGTGCACGTACTTGGGCTTGCTCGTGCCCTTGGCCTCGGCGGGCCCGCCTGGCCTGATGAACGACTGCTGCTTCTTCTGCTCCTCGATCTCGTCCATGACCTCGTCGTACTTGAACGCGTTGGGGTCCTCGGCAAGCACGCGCTGCTCCTCCAGCGCAGAGACCTTCTGCGACTTGGCCTGCTCGGCCAGGATGCGCCGGTTCGTGAGCTCGCGAGGGTCCATCTTGGCCTCCTCGAGCTGGTCGTCGTCGTCATCGTCGTTGCCCTAACATTTCATGCACCTTGGCATAAAAATACGTCAATCCTTGGTTGGACAGACGTACCTGGAACGCGGCCAGTGCAGGCTTGATCGGCCCACGCGAAGCCCCGCCCATCGACATGACCACACCGGGCTTGGGCTTTTGGTTGGGGAACGTGAGGCCATACTGCTTGGACTGGGACGCCATCGCAAAGGACACACAATGAGCGAGTGTGTGACTATGGGTAGCAAACTGATGCTGACATCATGCTGACATCATCCTGTGTCATCGGTCTCTTTCAAAAGCCAAGCGACAATGGTACGAAGGCCAACGCGCCAGGGCAGCACAGCGGTCCCGGGGGCGCAGGACAGTGGTGGACGGGGGACGGGAGGGCGAGGACTGGAGGGCGGGCAAAGGAGCTAGCTGTAGGATGGAGGATTGTGGGTTGGATTGGAGGATTGGAGGATTGGGACCCGAGACTAACCGTGGACGTAATTTGCGCACACCAGCCCCAAGAGGTTAAGGACATTAAGAAGTTCCTTGAGATCATCAAGGTCCGCAAGGACGTTGAGACGGTCACCCTGCTCAAGGTCAAGAAGAACGACTACAAGTTCAAGGCACGCTGCAGCAAGTACCTGTACACGCTCAAGCTCTCGAACCAGAGCAAGGTCAAGATTCTCAAGGAGTCGCTGCCCCCAGGTTCGTCGCTGTTGCGTCGCTGTAATAAGACGCTAAACCTGCTTGCTATCAGGCATCAAGTTTGTCCAGATCAACGAGGACGCCCCCAAGAAGAAGTAAACTGTCCAGCTTGTGTGCATTTCGGTTTCCTCTTTCGAAAAATTGAAACCCCCTTATTGAAGAGGCGCTGGTGGAGCATTATTCCTTTTTTTGAAAGCCTGAGCTCGCTGGTCGTGTGGTGGTGGTGGGGGTGAGGGCCTAAAATGAATGCTAACAAAACAGAGAAGACAGAAAACGACTATCACCAAGCGGTGGTGGTGGTGGTGTTCCTGTTGATTGACGCTTAGGCGGCTGGCGCATCGTCTTCAAAGAGCGTCTTCATCTCGAGGAGGGCTTCATGGATGTGCTTTGCGAGTCGTGTGGAATCGGTGTTCTTGTTGGACACCTTTGACGAGATGTGGAAGTAAAACTGCGGCGTTAAGAAACACGATTTAGAACAAATCCCCCCCTTAAAATACACTCAGTTGGTACCTCCTTGTCGTTGGCGATCATGTAGGAGATGCCGTAGCCAGAGTCGGCGACGGGGCCAAAGCCGCCACCGGGCGAGATCTTGTCGGGGTACTTGTCCATGTTCATGAGGCCGGTCTGGTTCTGGGGCTGCTGGCTCGTCGAGACCTTCCACTCCATGCTGAGGGCCTTATTGAGGAAGGGCGAGTCGATGCCGAGGCCCTGGGAGACGACGTAGAGGGCAAACAGGTGGCGATCGACACCTACGGGTTTTTTTTTTTTAATTTTACTTTAAAGAAAGTACCTTTTTTTTTTTTGATTTTTTTTTTTTTGATTTGATTTTTTACCCTTGCCGGTCATGGCATCGCGAGAGAGGGTCTGGTGGAAGTCGCCGGCCTTGCGGAGCAGCTTGATCTTTTCGCTCTTGGTGACCTCGGGGTTGAAAAAGGCCTCGACAAACTTGCGTGACTCGATGGTGACGGGGCGGATGGTCTCGGTGCGGCCGTGCTTGAAGAGGCGGGTCATGGACGACTCGTAGGTGAGGGCAAACGTGCCAGACTCCTTCATGTAGGCGACCTGGAGGGCCATCTGGACCCACGCGTCGGGCGAGATCTTGGCCTTCTTGACAAAGCCCTTGCCGTAGACCTCAAAGTGGTGCAGGTGCAGATCTATGTCGTTGATGAGCTTCTGTGCGTTGGTCATGGCCGCACTGATGTAGAGCTTGGCAGTGTCGCTGAGCTTCCAGTGGAGCTTGATCTATGTACAAATAAAAATAATAAAGAGACACACACTCTATAAAAATAACAGAGGCAAAAAACTCACCGGTGGGGGGCGCGGGCGAGGGGGGTGGGCGGGATCACGGATGAGGTAGCCTTCCGAGTTGTAGCTACAAGTGCGTGTTCTTTCATTAGCGCACAGCATGTTGGATCGGTAGGTACCGTTGCTCGCCAGAGACCTCGGCGACAAAGAGAGACCATTCGACCATGTGGGAGACGACGGGGGCGTCGGCCCACGAGTGCTCGACGTGGATACCGATGCGCGAGTTGGGGAAGACAACGACGTTGAACGACTTGTCGATCCAGCGGTTTGTGCCATTGCCGTGGAAAAGCGAGTGAGCGTACGCGTCCAGGGTACCTAGTTTTGAGTGCCAGTTAGTTCGTTGTGTTGCGTCTTGCAATAACGCGTACTCTCGGGCTGCTCGTGCTCGAGGACGAGGACAAAGATGGCCGATTCAATCATGTTGAGCGAGGTCTTGTTGGTGCCAAAGGAGAAGCATTCAGAGCGGGCGGTGGCCCAGACGGTGCGGTTCTCAGCGGTGAGCGAGGCGATCTGGAACTCGGGGTCCTTTGAGTCGGGCGGGTTGCGGTCCGCATCGGCGACGATCCACTTTAGCTGACTGTTTTTTATTGACACAGTTTTTAACAGGACGACACTCGAGTCCGTAGTTACGTTTCGATTTCAACGGGGGTGAGAACGGTGCCGTCGAGCTGGATGACCTCGAGAACGTACCACTGGCCCTTGCGGAGCACAGCGAGGTGGCGCGACTCGGTGAAATGCTTGAGGCTGTCGGTTTCCTTCGGAAATCCCAAAAAAGAAAAAAGAAAAAAAAACATGTCAATATGGAAACGGGACTTTCCAGTTCCACCGTACCTTGCCGGGGATGCGGTTGGTGGAGAAGATGCGCTCGTACTGCTTCATGCAAAGGGGGACGGTGCCGCGGATGACCATGGGAGCAAGCTAACCGGCAGAATTAGTTAGGGTGCATTGTGCTTGTTTTGCGGCTACCTTTTCGGTTTCGACGAGCTCCTTAAAGGAGAGCATCTCAAAGATCACAAAGGCTGCGCGGGCAACGGGCTTGTCGGTGGGCACGGGCTGCTTCGAGTCCATGATGTAGTAGTTTGAGTTGATGAGGATGGAGCTGCGGCCGCGGAGGTAGACGTAGTTTTCCCACCAGTCGGCGACATAGTTGGGGGCGATCCAGGACTTGAGCGTGAGGTACCAGTTGAACTTGGGGCCTTCGGTCTTCTTAAAGCTGTCGGCGAGGGTAGCGATCTCTTCGTACTCTTTCTCGGGCAGGATGGGCTTGACAGAGCTGAGGTAGCGGGTGATGGTTTGGTCGAGGGCGGGGACGGGGAGCGAGGGGAGCGAGGCCTGGTTGCTGTAGAGGAGGGGGTGCTGCTTGATCAGGGTCGTCAACTGGCCAGAGACGAACTTGACGGCAGCGCCCCAGGCGACAGTGACCCAGTTGGTCTGTCGTCGCCATCGACGAATGCGGCGGATTAGTGTTGACACGATAATTACTTGATTACCTCCTTGGGGTTGTCGTAGAGCCAGCCCTGGTACGACAGGAGCAGGCTGAGCATGATGCGGCGGACGTAGGATGAAGCCAGGATGATGCCGGTGCCAACACCAAAGGAAACGATGCCGACACGGCCCAATTTGTGGAGCCTTTTATATTTTTTTTTTCAATGTGAGGATAAACCAAAATGGACAAGGAGAGACAACGCACCAGGGGAAGTGGGGGATAAACTTGTCAACCTTCCACAGCAGCTGCGAGACCTGCTGGAAGTGCGGCTGCTCGTTGAGCATGATCGCGGCAGGGGCGGCAAAGTACAGAGCCTGCGGTGCAAGCAATCACCAGATTAATTTGTGCCATAGAAAAGGTCCTCTTTTTTTTCTTCTTTTTTTTCGTTACCCACTGGTACGGCGGGACGGGATAGAAGGCATTGTAGACGGCGTTGCGAATGCGCACAATGCGGCGGTCAATGCTCGCACGAACCGAGGTGAGGAAGGACGGGATGGCGTTCTGTCGATATTAACAAACCATGAATGCAACAATGTGCACAAGGTCGTACCGTGCTAATGCGCAGCACAATCTCCTCGTCCGACACCACAAAGGACAGCTTGGGCTGCAGCACACGGTACGACACCGCGCTACGAGCCTCTGCCATTTCGCGGCTGGGAGAGCGGTTAGTGACCTCGCCAAATCTTAATCTTAGAGTCGACCAATGAAGCCGAAAGAAAGAAAGAAAGAAAGAAAGAAAGAATTCGTAATTATAGCAGGAGAAGGGACACGAGAGCAATGCAGGAGAAGGGACACGAGAGCAATGCAGAAGAAGGGACACGAGAGCAGGACGCGCGAAACTGGCCACGTGACAAGCACCATTTTGGTCGAGTGATGTGCCCGTCCCCATCAAGGCGCAAGTGATCCTGGTTCCTGCTGGTTTCAAGTTTCGGCACAACGTGAACGCAAGAGACAAAAAGCTATTGAATGTTATTGATAATGATCATGATATTTCTCTTTTTTTTAAAAAATATATTTTATTAATTATTTGAGTTTGGCAAATCGCGCAAGAAGCTTGGCATCCTCGTCGTCCTCGTCCTCCTGGACGGCCGAGCTTGATGCGCTCGCTCTTGACCCTGGGGCTCTGCTTGGCGCAGACGGCATCTGTCGTGTGTGGGAATAGCTTGTTTATCTTTTATTTTTGTGGTAATTGACTCACAGCGGCGCCCATGTTGATGCCAATCTCGTCCAGCACCTGGTTCATGATGTTGTCCGACTCCTCCTCGTCCTCCTCGTCGTCCATGACGCTGTCGATTGTGTCGTTCACTGTGTTCACCCGGCGACGGTGATGAGAAAAAACAAACATTCAGCGACTTGTTACTCATGTCCTCGGCCATGTCCAGCTTCATGCTCTCCTGTGCAAACTGCTGCATGTTTTGCTGGATCGCCTGCGGGTTCATCTGCTTGCCCATGGTCGTCATGGCCTTGGTCGTGCCCTTCATTGCGTTGGCCATTGTTATGTTGGACTGCACCGCGGTCGTCTGGTAGCCCACCGCGGCCACCTGCGACTTGACCTTGACGTTCTTATCCTTTTGCGCGCGCAGATGCACGAGCTGCTTGGCCAGCTGCTTGGCCGCGGCGGCATTGCCCTGGTACGTCATTGAGCGAGAGGTGGGATGTTACCCGCCCTCGACCCGTCAGAAACGTACCGCTTTGGCGTGCCGCTTAATGTCGGCCACCAGCTTGACCTCCTCCCGCTCCAGCGCAGCACGGTCGCGGTCCAGGTCACGCTGCAGCTTACCCAGGTCGCGCTTGGTCTCCTTTAGTTGTTCTACACGTGTTTTGCGTTTGTGCCCGCCGGCGTCGTCAGTTGTACTCCTCGATTCCGTTAAGCTTTTACTCTTTGGGTCTGGGGCACTGCCAAACAAGCTCATGGTTGCCTTGTGGTGGAACTCTGTACAGGCACACAAACGGGTCAGGGAGCAAGGTCAGTGACAGGCCAGTCGCCGGAAATTTTCTTTTCAGTCGGACTTTTTGCGCTTGCCTCCGCCTTGCGTCATTCGTTTTTTTTTTTTTTTTTTTTGAAACAAACACAAAAAACACGGGCGCAAGCCTTTTCGAGGCGGCACTTGACAATACATGTAATTAACCTGCGCCTCGCTGCGGCCATAATAAACTTAGTTAAGAAAGTAACGAAAAGACCCCAAAACCCGAAGCCGCGCTTTTATTTCAACAAGCATCAAGAATTACGCAGCAACGTAGCTAAACAATTGGGCCGGCTGATCCAGGACAACAGCGAAAACACTGCGGATCAGTCCCTTTTTGAGCGGGATGTCGCTGGGAGACTCGAGTGCCAAGGATGGGTTGTTGTTCACCTCGAGCAGCCACGGGTGGAGGTCGGCATCGAGGAGGACATCTACCGCCACAGGACACAAGACCAAAAAAAAAATTAGTTGGGTAAAACAACAACAACTGCTGAAATGATTTTTTGCTTACCAAAGCCAAAGAGCTCAAACGTTTTCACGCTCGACTCGGCACGTCCAGGGCGCTCGCTCTCGATCCGATGAAGGGGCTGGACCGTTTTGGAGATGAGCCGCTGGATCGCGAGCCACACAGCGGGCCATTTGACGTCGCCAACGTGGTTGCTCAATGACTTGATGGACCACTTTGGCGGATCCCCTTCGCCCAGGGCATACCTCACGCCGTCGAACGCCTCCACGGTGTCGGGTGCGTACCCGTCCGCGCGACTCTTGTTGATTGCCGTGTTGGTCAACTGCGAGTAGCGGTCCTCGACGTCGTCCGAATACCGGCGCGTGCAGAAGCGCACGATCCCTTCCTCGTACAACCACGTGTGGAACGTGTCGGACGCCCACACCACCAGCACGTACAGCCTCAGGTCGTACTTGGTTCCCCCGATCAAATGTGGACGGTTTATATATTGCTAAAAAAAATAAATTTTTTTAAAACAAATTCGAATAAAAATTTATTATTACCTGGCAAACACACTGATAGGTTTTCCTCAACGGCGACTGCTCGCGACGAGCCAGATCCGCCTCCACGCTGTCGGCATGCACGATCGTTATTTCCTTTGAAGGCAGAAGTGAATAAATAATTTAGTGACTTGTGTCTTACCTTTCCAGCACACAAATTGGACGGTTTACAGATAAACAAGCTAGTCCTGCTGGCCGCTGCAAACTGCTTGAGCTCGTCCAGTTGCTCAGGCAGTAGAAACGTCCTAGGGACAAAATCGAGCTGATCGCGGTCCTCCCTCGCGGCAAAGTACCTTTGCAGCCGATCTTTTGCCCCCAGCGTCTTCATGGCCGGAATGCGGTTGACCCTCCACGTTGCTGGCCGTTCGTAGATGTCCTCCGGCCGCCCAATCTCCCAGCAGATGACCACATCACCCTCTCCAGGCCCACAAACCTCGTCCTGCACCTCGCTCTCCTCGTCCTGCGCAGTCTCAGTCGATCGCACCCCCCTTGTGACGATCCAACCGTCCTCCAGCATCACCCTGCGCACAACATCGGGCGCCCCACGGACCACGCCAAACCGCCGCATTGCCGCCGTCCGACATAATACAAGTGTGATACCCATAGGTCGTACGCACTTTCCTTCGAAGACAACAGGCCCCTTCTTTCGCAAACAATGGTAAACGACACGGGTGCAACGACGGGGGGAGGGACAACGGAAAGGGAGAGAGATGGAGGGGTCGTTTTTCTCGGCATGCTGCGTTCTTGCCGGTTGTCGTTCTTTTTCACGGTGTTGTGTCGTTGCTGGCTGGCACGCTCCCCTATTTTACCGACGGCAATTTATTTTCTTCAACGAGGGGCAGGGCAAGTGGAAATGGGGAGGGATGGGGAGTTGCGAGTGAGTCGTGGTGCACGTTATCTCCTTTGCTTTTGGCTGGATCTCTCGTTGTTTGGGGTCCATGTGTGTTTCAATCTAACTTTTTTTTGTGCCCCTTGTTTCTTTCCACCGCCGCCGCCACCACCACAGTCATTCAGCGATAGCAAGCTCCAAGGTATGTTGATTGCTTTGCGCGCATGGGGGCAAACGAAGCCAACTCACACAATAATAAAACACCGACACAGACTACAAGGACGCCTTTGGCGCGATTAGCGAGGGCAACGACACAATCCCCGTGTCTGAGCTGCCACCCATGCTGCGTGCGTTCGGCTTCACGCTGACAGAAAAGGACTTTAAGAACATTATCAACCACTATGGTACAAGAGTACGGCGACCGTAAACCTAATTCCCCCCCAACCCACTTTTGTGCAACGATAGGCAAGCCCGAGTTCACCTTTGAAGAGTTTGTGCAGATCATCAAGAACACGGCCGGCAAGCGTGAGCCCCTGACAGAGGACGAGGCACAGGACGCACTGTGGGTGTATGACCACGAAGACTCTGGCCTCATCACCCTCAAGGAGTTCAAGTCGATCCTCCAAACGACACCTGGCGAGCCCCTCTCAGACGCAGAGCTCAAGGAGGTCCTAGAAAAGCTCGGCATCACATCCGCGTCGTCCATCAAATACGATGGTATACATAGATCTATATTTTTTATTTTTTTTTTTTGCGGCTTGGTCGAGATATGAACCTGTTTATTTGTGTAGACATTGCCAAGATCCTCACCCAGAAGAAGCCCTTCTAAAGAAATGCGAGGACCGCCTTTGCTCGCTTTCTCGTATCATATCATTTCTCAGCGTGCTACTGACGTTTCTTTCTTGTTTTCTTTCTTCATATCAAGTATAAAAAAAAATCCCCTTGTCATAAAAAAAAAATAATTTTCGAGGCAAAGGACCAAAGCCCTCTCCCTCAAAACGATTTTTTTTCTAGGTTCTTATTTTTCTCTCCTTCCTTTTAACCTACTTAGAGCCCCATCATCAGTGTTTTCCCCCACAAAAACATGTGCACATCCATCTTCCCCACCCCCTCGTTCATTTCTTTTCTGTTTTTTCCCCGTCTTTCCTAAGTGTCAGGTACACCTGTCGTTCAAACAATTTTTTTGATTTGAGTTGCGTTTATAGAACAAGATTTGTTGGGTCTTTTTTTTTTTCTTTCCTTCCTTTCTTATTTAAAATTTCACCATCACTCAATGTTTAGCGAAGGGGTGCGCGTCCACGTCCGCCTGGGCCAGGGGCGGGGCCGTCCTGCTGCTTGCTTGCGGGGTTACGGATGGTCTCGTCGACCGAGAGGATGAGGCATGCGGCCTCGGTGGACGACTGGAGGTAGTTGATCTTGACGAGCGCGGGCTCCCAGATGAACTGGTCATAGTTGTTGGCAATGGTCTCGTTCTTGATGTCGACACCCCACCACAGTCCCGCTACAAAATTTTTCCTGTTACTACAAGGGCTCCTTATTAAAGGGCAACGTACAGTTGGAGGCGTGCTTTTGTCGGAGCTTGTTGAGGATGTCAGTAGAGTCAAAACCGGCATTGTCGCAGAGCTGGCGGGGGATGATTTCAAGGGCCTTGGCGTAGGCAGCGACGATGAGCTGCTGCTTGCCCGAGATGGTCTTGGCGTGCTCGCGGAGGACCCTAGTATGCATTTCTTTTTTCAATGCTATTCGAAAAATCATGTTTGTCTTGTTACTTGGAAACGTCCATCTCGGTAGCACCACCGCCGGCAACGACGCTCTGGTTCTTGAGTGCTCGTCGGACAATCATGATCGAGTCGTGGAGGGATCGCTCGACCTCCTCGATGAACTGTTCAGCACCACCACGGAGGATGAACGTGCACGTCTTGGCCTTGACGCAGCCCGAAAACAGGTTGAATCTATTGCCACAAGTAATGATTAGTACAACAAAATGACATTGGCGTACCGCTCGCCACCGATCTGACGCTCCTCAAAGAGCTTGCAAGTGCCCAGGTACTCGGGCTTGAGGCCGTTGACCGAGGTCTGGACAGTGCCGCCGACGGCCTTGACCGTCCGCTGGAGGTCGTCCTCCGTGACACGGCCGGCGCAGAAGATATCGCGGTCGGCAAAGTACTGGGTGGCGAGGTCACCAATGGCAAGCTAAAAAAACGGGTAGGTTTTTTTTAGATGGTCAAAAAAAATTATTTACTTATTTAAATTCGTTACCTTGGAGAGAACGACCTTGGCGCCGGTGGCGACAATCTTCTCGAGCTTTTCATAGATGATCTTCCACTCGGCATCGACGATTGCCTGGTAGTCTTCGACCTTTTCAACACTGCCAAAGGATTGAAATTTAGTTGGTTTATTCTCAATTTTCCCCGTAATGGATGTGTACCGGACTTCGGCATTGTCACGCTCCGACTTGAGCTCGAGCTCAATGTTGAGGCAGATGATCTTGGGGTTCTCAAAGCGCTTGGGCTGCTGCTCAAAACCTGCGTACGAGAACGTCTTCTTGAAGGCGACACCCTCGACAAGCTGGGTCTCCTCCATCGAGCCGCCGTTGACCTTCTTCATGCCGATGAGCTTCTCGTTGAGGTCGTCATCGAGCATGAGCACCGAGCTGACAACGAGCTTCTTGAAAAAGTCCCTAGTTATTAGCGAGCGAAGGAGAGCATTCAGGTTGAGAACTGATAATTGGGCGAATTACTGGTGGTTGGAGATGAGCTTCGAGTTCATGGCCGTCGCGGCCAGCTTTTCCAGCGTCTCGCGGAACTCGTCGTTGCTTCCACGTGCAATGGGCACGGCGACTTCCTTGACACGCTTGACGGCCAGCTCGGCGGCCGCACGCAGGCCCTTGATGATGACCTGGGGCGACACGTTGTCCTCGATGAAGGGCTTGATCTCGCGCAGGAGCTCGCCGGCAAAGACAACGACGCTGGTCGTGCCGTCACCCACCTCGGCATCCTGGGCACGGGCAATGTCCACGAGCGTCTTGGCGGCCGGGTGCACGACCTCGAGCAGCTTCATGATCGTGGCGCCGTCGTTGGAGATGGTCACGGTGCCTATTTGGTCGAGCTTAATTATTCCTCCACAAGACTCAAAAAGGAGTAGAGTACCCTTGGAGTCCACCATGAGCTTGTCCATGCCGCGCGGGCCCAGCGTCGAGCGCACCGTGTCGGTCACGGCCTGGCACGCGTTGATGTTTGAGATGAGCTGGCCCTTGCCCTGCGACTGGTCCGTGCCCTCGCGCAGGATGATGATCTGGGGTTGCATCATTTTCTTCTCTGGAATGCCTTGGTCCTTTGGTGGGTTGAACGGCGTTAGCTTTGAAGAGGGGGGGATTGGGGAAAGAAGCCCATGGAAAGGGGAAAGGCGGATTAAAATTGTGCGTATAAAGGCACCGCTGTCTTCATCAAACCCAGCACAATGGACGCAATAGCAGCAGCAGAGGTCACGGGCTGACACAAAGCGGAAACAGGCCCACTGGCGCGCGTCCACGTCCCCTTTTTTCCACCCTGAGCAGCGATTTTCGGAAAAAAGACGACGACAACCACATTGTCCAGTGTGACACCCGTGGCTTGAAAATAAATTTTTTTTATTATCGGTTTCTGTTTGCCCACAACTTTTTTTTTTGTCTCTCTCTCTCTCAGAAGATTTCCATTCAGA
>Ga0302230_10002100_pt1 | contig 12123 bp, 11 predicted proteins | sample II_Palsa_N2_1_FD_193523 | JGI IMG/M metagenome (GOLD analysis project Ga0302230, IMG submission 193523) | Peat permafrost microbial communities from Stordalen Mire near Abisko, Sweden - II_Palsa_N2_1 | ecosystem: Environmental > Terrestrial > Soil > Palsa > Peat permafrost | place: Sweden... | reverse complement strand
AGCATCCACGTACTCGTTCCTGGCAGGGTTTCGGGTAGATAGTGCGATGGCAACGACTGCCACGACTGGACGATGACATCCTCAGGCGCGGTCGCCGGGTTGGAAGCCAGCGTCCTGAGCTGATCAAGTCCAGCGCGTGTCCAGGAGACGTCGTCCGTGTAATCAGGATCGCCGCCGATGATGATGCCGAAGCGAATACCTCGCGCACGCATCCCTGCCTTCAACGGGGCGATGCCTGGCCGCCAGTTCTTTGAACGCCAGGCGATGTCGACGTGGAAAAAGGCAAGGTTGCTTCCGGTTGTGGAACGAAACAGGTCAGCGAAGGCGAGGTAGTCTTTTACGAGCTGCCTGGGGTCGAAGTTTTGGTTGCTGGTGATCGGCTCGATCTCGCCAATCTGAGCCTGCGCGAAATACCGATGAATCACGGTAACGCTCGCCGCGACCTCGTGCACCAGTTCCTCGACCGTGTCTTTGCACGCTTGGCCTTGCTTATCGGGCCAGTACCGCTCATGACCGAAGAACACCACTTCATCCATGGCGACGTAGTCGATCCGTCCGCCGAAACGCTGGATGCGCTTCATGGTGTTATTTAATAAGTCCTGTGGCATATAGCCCTCGCCCTTACCGCAGCCGCGATCATTCCGCAGCATCCCCATCTCGATCGCAAGTGTTATGCCTCGCCGATGGAGGTCCGTGATCAGCGTCTTGAGATCAGCATCGCTGGAACGCGACGCAAACTGCATAGAAATCTTGAAAGCGACGACCCGCGACGAGGCTAGCTGCCATGGCGCATCGGGTTTGAACAGCTCCATAAAATCCGTTGGCCCAGACTTGGGCCCAGACTTTTGCCAGTCAGCCAGCACCACCGGATCTACGCCACCAAACCAAAACTTTGTGGAGGTGGTCTGAGCCATAACTGAAACGCTCAACATCAGCACCACAATGTTGAAACAAGAAACCAGGATCTTTGCGCTCGATGTCATGAAAACTTCTTATGGGCTAAAAATAAGTGCGGCGGAGCATTCTCTGCGCTGTCTTAGGATTACTGCCCTGGTTCTAACCGGCGAGTTTGATACCAATGCAGGAATGAAGTCAGAGTATCTGGATCAGATTCAGGCAGATTTCGCGAGGGATGCGGCGTCCAATTGGCGATCTCTACGATGTCGAACGGCAACTTCGACTTCTGCACGGATAGTGCATTCTGCTTGCGTGCAGCGATCGAATCCTGATCTGAAGCGCCGGGTCCGGTGCCGTCGATGATGATGCCCGCGTGGACTTTGTTTCTATGGAGGACTGCCGTGCTCGGTGCAACCCAGCTCATCCATGGCAAGCGCCAGTCCGCATCGAACACGACGGCGTCGAGTGGTGTTCCGGTAGCCAGCCGATAAGCGTCAAGCCACTGCTGGAAATCGGCGTTCCATTGTTGCGGGCTGGTGATGTTGGGGGCTTCCACGTCGACCACTTTGACGTTGGGATAGAACTGCCGGATCTCCGCGATACTGGCAGCGACCCGGCGCGCCGTCTCTTCAATGGAATACCGGCAGGCATTCTTCTTGTCGTAGTAATGGGCAAAGGTCAGTGGCTCGTCCATCGAAACATAATGGACATCGATCCCAAGGCTCTTCAGTCTCTTGAAGGTGATGGCGTTGCGTTTGGGCCGGTTCATCCCCTCGACTCCAAAGCCGCATTCTCCAGGAACGGGATTCTCATTGTCGACCTGAGCTGCGCCAATGCCAACGGCAAAAGCCATGTGATGCCGAGTCGAGAATGCGTTGATGGTGCGAAGCGTTGCTTCCGGCCCGGCAACGGAGCCGAGAAATGGAGAGATGAGAAAAACATCCGCCTGGACGCCCCATGCCGGCGACGGGTCAAACAGATGTGGAAAATCCTGATTGATCGGAGGCTTCGTGCCACGTTGCAAATTGTCGGGTGGAGCAAACCAAACCTGTTGAGCAAGCGCCATGATTGGCGACAACGAGACGAATAACGAGAACATGGGTATGAAGCGACGCATCAAAATGACTCCTGGGAGCGGGGGATGGTTGAGCTGTCCGCACTACAAATAATGCGCAATTGACTTCGTTTTCTGCGACCTTTCATGCGGATCTTCACCGCCGAGCCAGATAGCGACAGGCTGGGCGTGAACTAGACCGACGGAAGTCAGCAACGCAGCAAGTGCAAAGGCGATCGAGCTTAGACGTCCATGAATGAGATTCTTCACTAGCTCACGTGACCTCTTTAAGCCGATTCAGACCTTGGTTAGTTAAATTATTTAGGGAAGGAGTAGGACCTTGTAAATAGATTTTGGGTGACCTGCTACTTTTTTGATTTGCTTGAATTTTGTGGAAGGCATGAACTTGATGGCAACTCGAATAATCCTCCGTAGCCATGCGCTTCACACCCTGCCCTTGCCGTAAGCAGCAGTCGAGGCACCCGGCATCGCATCAGCCCGAGTGATGATCCGACCGGTCGTGTCGCAGCCGTGCACGCCCTATCCGACTGAGCCCCAGGCTCTACCGTTGGCGTGGGAAATATGAAATGAGAACGTCCCCCGTGCCGGGACGGTAGAACACGAGATGATCCAGCTTTCCACTGTGATCGTAGTCGAAAGCAAAAGCTCGATCATGAGGGGACTTAAGATCGTATCCCTTCGCTCCGATTCCCTCAGATATTGGGGTAAAGGTTCCGCCCGAGTTCTTGAGAATCGACAGCAGGCCGGTACCAGGGCGGTATAGAAGCAAATAATCCAACTTGCCGCTCTGACCATAATCGAAGGCGAAAGCCCGATCATTCGTGGACTTGAGGTCGTAGCCTCCGATGCCGCTGCTTGTATATACCGGGGTGAGCGCCTCGCCGGAGTTCTTCAAAATCGAGAAGGTCCCGGTGCCAGGCTGGTAGAGCACGAGATAATCCAACTTGCCGCTGTGGTCGTAGTCAAAAGCAAAAGCCTGATCGGTGAAAGGCCGAGGACCGTTGCCATCGATCTGGCCGCTTGCAACATGCTGCGTATATACCGGAGTCAAGCTTCCGCCGGAGTTCTTCAAGATCGTAATGATCTCCAAACCAGGCCGGTAGAGCACCAGATGATCCAGTTTGCCACTGTGATCGTAGTCAAAGGCAAAGACCTGGTCGGCGGTGGACAGTTGATCGTGAGCTCTACTCCAGAGAGCTGTATCGCTTTGCGCGTGCTTGTACACCGGCGTAAAGGTGCCTCTGCCGTTATTTTTCACAATCCACAGAATCTCGGTACCCGGCCGATAGATCACCAGATGATCCAACTTGCCGCTGTGATCGTAGTCGAAAGCAAAGACCCGATCATGCGGGGACTTGAGGTCGTAGCCCCCTATCCCATCGCCTTCGTATACCGGACCGAAGGTTCCACCCGAGTTCTCCACAATCCATATACGCCCGACACCAGGCCGGAAGAGCACAAGATGATCCAATTTGCCGTTGTGATCATAGTCAAAGGCAAAGACCTGATCGTTTGGGGACTTGAGATCGTAACCTCCAATGCCTATAGCGGCTGATTCATTTGGCTTGGTCGTCGTCCTATAGACATAGGCACCTCTCTTTGGAAGGTTCTGGCCAGATGAGAGATGTCGTTTTTCGGTCTCCCCTTGTCCAACAAGGAAACCGGCGACTATCACGAGAACCAGAATAAGCACCCAGTAATACCCATACTTCTTCTGCCGACCGGGTCGAAGAGCCATTGCAGGCCGTACGAAGTCAGGGACCGACTCGTCCCCTACAGGCGCACTTTCCTTACTCTCCAGTTCCGACTGCTTGGCGTTCTGTTTGCTCGCCGAATGTTCATGCCGAACCACAACCGTTGGAGGCAGCAGGAGATCTTCTTCTACCGATGCAGTCTTGGGGATTCGACTGCCAGTCGTCGAAACTTGCGCTGTCACTTCGTCATGCAGTGGGCGCGATAGGGACTCCGACACAGTCGGCACAACGCTACCGACGTCTCGCTTGATCTCCTGTACAGGGGCAATGAAACGATAACCGCGTCTAGGCAGCGTTTCGACAAATCGTGGGTTCTCGGCTGAGTCTTCGAGAGCAGTACGGATCTTCTTAACGGCTGTGTTGAGCCCAAGGTCAAAATCCACCAAGGCATCTTCGGGCCAGAGTTGCTTTTGCAATGCTTCTCGCGTCAGCAGTTGCCCCGGGTGTGCTATGAGTAGGGCCAGAACCTGGAACGGCTGCTCCTGCAAGCTGACTTTAACGCCTCTCTTGCGCAGCTCCCCTGCTTCAAGATCGACCTCATAGACGCCAAAGCGAATAGCTTGCGCCGTCCGCGCCTGACGAATCTTCTGCTCCACAATCGCGGCCTCTTGCTGCGTTCAAAACTTACGCCAGACGATTCAACATAGCATTTTTTTGCATCGGATCTGTAGTGAAAACCCAGCTAGTTCGTTCTCGATGCGCACCGTGGCTTTTTTCCTGGCCGCAAGCTTGATCTTCGCGTCCGCAGTCAGGCCATCCAATTTTGGCGCGCAACGCTGCTTCACGTTGGGTGGCCACCTGTAGGGTCTGGTCTGCTGAGCCACAAGCAGTGCGGCGGGAAGACCGTCCATCCGAGTAAGTTGCTGCTCCAGGGTTTTAGCGCGCGCGCAGTGTTCGTTGGCCAAGTGCCCTGCTAAAACCACGGCCGTTTCCAACCACGTGAGCACGGTCACAGTTTCCCGCTCCTGCCCTTCCAACCTCCTCGGAAAAAGCAACCACGCGAATCAGGAATTTCCCGATGTGAGCGTTGCCACGCTGCCGCGATAGTGCGCGCCATGGACGGACGCTTTGCGCAGGGACGCGGGCAAGCTTTGGAACTCTCACGAGGGGCTTTACTCAGCCTTGTTCAACCACGATGAATTACTAAAGGATACGTGCCATGACCACCAGGGTTAAAAGACTCATCATCTTCGGAGACAGTCTTTCTGATATCGGCGTCAAGCGGAAGACCGTTGCCGGGCAATTCGCTTCGCTCTTTGGATTGATGCGTACCAACCAGGTCAATCGATATAGCGACAACCGGAACTGGACCGACTTTATCTGGGAATGGGCTGGTGGCCAGCCACTGATCCGCGTCGACAAGACGACGTCCGAGGCCGCCGCGGCTTTTCATTTGAAATGGAGCCAAAGCAGCAACAACGGGGCATTGGACGATGATCCACTTTATTACGCGAATTACGCAGAAGGGGGCGCGATGGGAGGGTCGGATCGTTGGGGTGCTGGCCTGGGAACCTTCAAGGAACAATTCGAACGCTACAGCAACGACCTGAAGGCACACGACCCGACGCCTGGCGTTGGGCTCTATCTGATCTGGTTCGGCTTGAACGACCTGGTGACAAATGGGCGTGATCCGGCAGACATGAAAGCGGTCGCGCGCCAGCTGAGCGAGATCTGCCAGCAGATCGTCGCGATCGACAGTAACGCTGCGTTCCTGTTCGGTAACCTTCCCAATCCTCAAACCGCGGTGCGCTACCTCGGGCAGGAAGCGACCGATAAAGTGCTTGGCTTTACGGAAGGGTCCTTGAATTTTGGCCATGAACTTGCCAAAGAGATCAATGCGAATTTCCCGAGGAATCCGGCAGCCATCGTCGACGTGTACACGCCGATGGATCACGTCTGTAGGAACCTGAGTTCCTACGGACTCACCCAGGAAAAACAGCCGACGGGGATCGAGGTCCGCTACGGTGCACCACCGAGGAACCAGTTGGCAGCGTTCTGCACAACGACCAGCGATGGCGCTCATCCTACCGAAGAGGTGTACAAGCTGATCGCACAGATCTGGGCGGATGCGATAAAGCAGCATTTCGAGTTGGCAGCGCTTCGCCAAAATCAAGACGCGCACTTCGTGGTGAAAGGATCGCAGTGATCACGCAAACTCTGGGCTTGTAGAGTCATCGATGTAGTCGACGGATCGTCTTCGTGATCTTCAAGTCCATGTCGACGGGAATCTTTGTTTATTTCTGGCGCTCCGCTCAATCGCCAGGAATAAACAAAGAGGATCTCCCATGATCGAAATTGAATACGCTCATAGGCAAACAAGTTTTTGGTTAAACGCGTCCGTGTTTCCCGACGGCTGATGTCGCGTCTCCGATGGCCAGGGCAAGGTCCCTCTGCGAATAGGGCTTTTTGAGTCTTGGCAACTCTAATTCAAAATCGCTCGGCAATTCTGCGTAGCCGCTGGCAATGATGATTGGCAGCTCGGGACGAATCGTTCTAGCGTGTTTTGCAAACTGGGAGCCGGTCATCATGGGCATCGCATGATCGCTTATGACTAAGTCGAAATGTTGTCCTGACTGAAGTGTTTTAAGCGCTTGCTCAGCTGAATTTGATTGCGCGACGTGATGTCCGAGCTCTTCGAGCTGCGCACACATAGTCGCAAGTACGAGTGTGTCGTCATCGATGGCCAAGATGTCGAGTGATCTGGATGTCGACGCATTTGTAGTAGGAAACGCCTGCTCTCCTTCAAGAATTTTCGTTGCCGAATTTAATGCCACCGGCAGCCACATTTCAATTTTCGTCCCCTCGCCTCTTTTGCTCTGGACAATCAAACGTCCTCCGGATTGCTCAGCAAGTCCATGGACCATGGATAGGCCGAGCCCCGTTCCTTTTCCAACACCCTTGGTGGTGAAGAAAGGTTCGGTCGCACGGGCTAACGTTGTCTCATCCATGCCCTCCCCCTTGTCGGCAACCATCAGTTTGATGAACTCGCCCCTCGGCAGCTTCGTGAAGTGGCTTAGATCGACCGTTTCCTGCAGGGCTGAGATCGTTATCGGGCCGCCGCCAGGCATAGCGTCACGCGCATTCACCAGCAGGTTCATCAAGGCGAGTTCTAGCTGGTTGTGATCCACGAAGACTGGCTTTAGGACCAAGGGGAAAGTAGTCGTGATGGTGATATGGGAACCCAGGGATCGTTGCAGCATGTCTGACATGCCGTGCACGAGTTCAATCAGGTTCACTGATACCGGGCGAAGCTCCTGTCTTCTGGCAAAAGAAAGCATGCGCTGGGTTAGTGCCGCACCACGAAGTGCGCCGGCCTTGGCATGCCCTATGAGGGTATGAATTTTAGGGTCATCTGGAACGCGGCTGCTAAGGAGTTCAAGACTCGCCGTAATCGCCATCAGGAGATTGTTGAAATCGTGGGCAACGCCGCCGGTCAATTGGCCTATGGACTCGAGCTTTTGGGACTGAAACAGGGCTTCACGAGCACGATCAAGTTCCTCTGCAGCCTTGCGCTGCTCGGTGACGTCGCGCGTAACCTTGGCAAAGCCGGCCAGCTTGCCTTGCTCGTCTAAAATACGGTCGACAAGGACGTGCGCCCAGAACCGGCTACCGTCCTTGCGCACTCGCCACCCCTCACTCTCGACTCGACCTTCAGACGAGGCAAGTCGGAGATTTTTTTGCGGCTCACCATTTCCACGGTCTTCTTCCGTGTAAAAGCACGAGAAATGCTCGCCTATGATTTCGTCCGGCGTGTAACCTTTGATTCGTTCAGCCCCCGTATTCCAGCTTGAGACATGACCCGTCGTATCCAGCATGTAAATCGCGTAATCCGTCACGCCTTGAATAAGCATCTTGAATTGCGCCTGATTGTCACGCAGGGTTTCCTCCGCTGACCTCCGCTCGGTCAGATCACGCGTGACTTTGGCGAATCCAAGGAGTTTTCCGGCATCGTCCTTAATAGGGTCGATCAGAACATGCGCCCAAAAACGGGATCCATCCTTGCGTACTCGCCATCCTTCGCTTTCAAATCGGCCATCCACTAACGCACGTTCGAGAGCCAAGGCCGGTACACCTGCGGCCCGGTCTTCTTCCGTGTAAAACCGTTCGAAGTGCTTACCAATGATCTCCGCTGCTTTGTAGCCTTTGAAACGTTCCGCCCCGAGATTCCAGCTGACCACATGTCCGCTCGCGTCGAGCATGTAGATGGCGTAATCGACGATGGACTCGACGAGCAGACGATAGTTACTTTCGAGCGTGATGGTCATAAGTCGACTCAATGCTTCGGGATGTAGCGTCCGCGCAATTCCGAGTCACTCTGATGTGGAACTGGCTGACGATCGGATATTTCTCATACGCGATAACTGCTCTGGCCACAGCCATCAGCACCGTCAGGCATAGCTGGCGGTGGTGACGGCTGTGCGTCTTGGCTACTCGTTCGCTTTCAGGATTTTCTCGATATCTTCCAAGGTCGAGTTGGTGAGTGTCTTTGCCAGTTCGCCAGTGATGCGTTTGGTTGTCTCGGCATGTAGCTGCGGCCGGATCTCGCCCAACGTCTTTGGGTCGGCAATCAAGAACAGATGCTCGAACTCTTGCTTTAATGCGGCGGCATTGAGGCGATGTACAAGCTGCTTGGCAAAGGTTGCCTCATCGTTCTGCTCGGGGCTTTCCTCGGGAGGGCGATGGCCCGAGGGACCTTGTCCTTGTTCGTCCGTGACTTCGAACTTCATGATGTCTTCCTGCATCAGGCGAAGCGCGTCTCCTTTGCCGACATTGTGAAACAAGCGGGCATGAGTGCCATCGGCGACGATGACCCACGTACCAGTGGGAATCTTGTGCATCAGCTTCTCCTTCATTGGCAACGCACCAAAAGCGTTGCACCGCTCTCGTGACCTTAGCTACCGTTGCGTGACAGCTTTGGTAACGAATCATTCCTTTGAACAGGTGTTGATCGCGAGCGATCTTTATCGCTGCTTCAATACCCCCTGGAGGGTAAGACCAAATATCTCTTGGCCGCCCTTTCGCTATCCCTTGCACAAAAAGCGGTAAACCTCAGTCGCAGCCCCATCGACCATGATCAACTGCGTCTGTTCTCTTGCATGTTCAAGTCGATTTTTCGGTTGTCTGCGCCACCTTGGCTTGTGCTTCACTGACCGCTTGAGCGACCTTTTCGGCCACGCCGCGAGTGTCCCAGTAGACCTGCCCTTCGTAGGTCTTTCCGTCTCTCAACGAGATTCGATCGCCTCCAGGACGGGGCGCTTGCCAAGGTGGCATCCGCTGTGGCTGAAAGTGCGAACAGCGACATGCGCTTGGGGGTGGCTGCCGCCGCTTTCTTGGATGTCTGCGTCGAACCATCTTATCGCCGGCTTGTCATCGGGGACGCGCCAGCCGTATTGGGCGCAGCGCGTTGCCGAGAGATCGAAGACGCTACTGTCTTCGGTGCGATGGTTGCTGCTCTGATGGCCCGGCACAAGGCAGGTCGATTTGAGGTTCCCGATCCGAAATTAGCTGGCCGGATGATCGCCAGCATGCTTTGCGAAGCGGCCCTTCAATTACCTGAGGCTAAGAACCCCAAGCAAATGAGAGCACATACGCTCGCGATCGTTGCCACAGTGTTGTCTGCGTTCGATCCTGGTGCCAGCGGCAAGTAATTGTGTCGGAGCTCGAGATGTTACAAATCATCTACTGACCTTCCCGTTGGCGATAAAGCCTGCTGAGCGCAGGGACATCCGGGTGCCACGCCTAACGACAATGAACCGGTCGGCGCGAGGCCATAGCTTTGTTCGCTGGCGTTGGCTCAGGGAGCGCAGTCGCCATAGAAAGAAACCTGCTTTGCCGGGTAGTCGAGCAAGAGCTTCACTTTCATTGCTGCGAACGTCATGTTGCCAATGTTCGCCATGCGCGAGTCGGTCGAACCCTTGGTCGACATGATCACAACGGTCTCGCCAGCCGGCAACTGGAAGGGTCCCAGGCCGACCGGGACGTTCAAGGTGGCGGTATCACTGGTGAAAGTGCCACGCGCACCAGCACCTTGGGCCTTGCCCGTGACTTTCAGCGCGCTACGTACGCCTTTCACATTCAACGCCGCTTGATACAGCGCGATGCCTCGGTTGGAGCCGGTGTCCAGCGTAATTGGCACCTTTGCATCGCCAAGATGGAAGTCCGGAATCACCGGTATCTGCTCATCGGCAAATGAATGTAGCGGCGTGCCGTAATGCTTTTTGCACTGTCGGACGAATGTTTCGGCCTCCTTCGCGCCGGAAAAGACCGTGACGGTGCTCGCCGGATAGTCGATCAGCACAACCTTGTCCTTCAGGAAGCTGTAACCCAGCACCGCATCGACAGTGCGTCCATAGGTTTTCGAAAGCGTTCCCATGTCCGCAGCCAGCGTCTCCACGTCGCCGAAGGCGTGACCACCGATCTCGAGGTCCTTGATCGTTGCCGGGAATACAGTCGTGTTGCCCGTACCCTCGCCGTCAGCCTGCCCACTTGTCTTGCGATCCACCGGCAGTGCGAGCGCATCGGCGCGTTTGATGTCGATGCTGGCTGTTGCCTTGACGACTGTGCTATTCGCTGCCAACGCAAGTCAGGCAAACGTCACGATTCCCTTCGACTTCTCGAAACACGCCATCGCCTTGAACGTGATGGTCAAGGGAGTGCCGCTCTACGTTCTACTGGATACCGGCGTCGATCCTTCAGTCATCGGACGCGAAGGATAAATCATGTGGCCGTTCCCCAAAGATCGATCACCTAGCCTACGCTTGGAACAAGCATCTGCGACACCGCTATTTGTCACCCTGACTTCCGGCACACACCGGTTCGGCACCAAAATTTCCGACGGAACATCAGATGCTTCTGCAATTCTTCGTGCGATGTCGCCATGTCGTGCTTGTCTTATCGAATGGGCAAAGCGCCACGGTTCTGAGCAGCACTTGCTCGTGGGTGATGCCCTTGGTCATGAATCAGAATCTTGGATTCGCCTCCCGCAGGCCCCGTTGAATTACTCACGATAAAGAAGAGTTATCGTGAGTCTTCCGGATGGCGGGTTTCGCCAGAATAACAGCGTAGTGGCTCAATACGATTTCCCGATCGCGGCGGCATCCTTCGGCAAGGACGAGCCATCCACGCGTCCGCTCGCCATAGCCACACCTCGTGCCTCCGGACCGAATGCCATCAAGAGAATCAACGCCACGGCAACCGAGGTCACTACCACCAGCAACGCGTAACCATAATCCTGCCCATGTCGCTGCGCGATCTCCGCCTGCAGCACGGGATTGATCGCCGCCAGGAAATTGCCGAGCTGATAAACGACGCCCGGGAACGTGCCGCGAATTTCCGCCGGCGACAGTTCATTGAGATGCGCCGGCACCACGCCCCATGCACCCTGCACGCCGAACTGCATGACGAACGCCGCCGCACACAGCATGTATACATCCCTGCTGTGTGACCACGGATACACTGCCAGCAACGCAATCACACAGGCCAGCATGATTGCGCGGCGCCGACCGATCTTCTGGCTCAGCATGCCGAAGAACAATCCGCCCAGGATCGCCGCGACGTTGTAGACCAAGACGATATTCGTGAGCGTCGCGTGCGGCAGGCCGAGCTGCTTGCCGAGAAAGAGCTTGGGGTAGATGTCCTGCGTGCCGTGCGAGAAGAAATTGAAGGCCGTCATCATGGCGATCGCATAGACCGTCAGCTTTGCGTTCGCCTTCACGATCTGCAACAACGAAACCTTGGGTCGCTGCTTCATGGCCTCGAACGCCGGACTTTCGTGGATCTTGGCGTTGATGAAGAACACCAGCAATGCCGGCGCTGCTCCTACAAAGAACATGCCGCGCCAGCCGAGATGCGAATAGAAAAATCCGAACAACAGCGTGGCCAGGAAATAGCCGGTCGGATAACCCGCCTGCAGCAAGCCGGAGACCCAACCACGCCAGCGACTCGGGATCGTCTCCATCACCAGTGAGCTGCCCACGCCCCACTCGCCGCCCATCGCGATGCCGAACAAGGTGCGGATCACCAGGAACGACACGTACGACCACGCCAGGCCACTGACGAACTCGAACAGCGAGTAGAGAACAATCACCAGCATCAAGGTCGGTTTGCGGCCATAACGGTCCGCCATGCGGCCGAACACGAAGGCGCCCACCGCACGCGAGGCAAGCGTCAAAGTGATCGCCAGCGTAATGCTGGTGATGCTTACACCAAACGTCTTGGCGACTTCATCAAACGTAAAAATCAGAATGAAGAAGTCGAACGCGTCCAGTGTCCAACCCAGGAACGCGGCGATGACGGTGTTGCGCGCTCGCGCGATATCGGTGCCTTGTACAGAAGCCATTGAACTACCTGCCTGATTTCAAACAAAATGTTGTTGAACAAAATGCTGCCGAATAAAAC